>ERZ809194.501-NODE-501-length-21708-cov-5.846349_pt1 | contig 21708 bp, 12 predicted proteins | sample MGYA00520517_ERZ809194 | MGnify/ENA primary metagenome ERZ809194 (study PRJEB31570, sample SAMEA3213003) | Homo sapiens | biome: human-gut; feature: human gut; material: fecal | place: Sweden | collected 2011 ... | reverse complement strand
CTAGGTCGACCCACACTCATGTAACAGCCCAACCCCAAAATTTGGACCAATGCCTCCCTTTTTTCATTAAAAGCCCAACTTTATTTTGAACATAAGTTTATGATCTTCTAGCCATTGCAAGACTTCAGGATTCAAGTCTTTTAACGTAGCATTACCTGCCCTTACCTTGTCAATAAACAGCTTAATAGATGGTTTGGAATTAAAATCTAGCTTATTAATTATATCTTGTCCCTTTTTTATATTAGCTATGAAAGCATCCAATGCCCCATCCGATAATGGCAGTCTTAATCTTGCTTCTTTTAGTTTTCTTGTCACATTTTCAGCAGTAGCCTTGTCACTTAATAACGATGCTAAACTAATTAGTGCTTGGACAACAGATGCACTCTCATTATCCGCTACTTCATTCCATAAATCATAGCAATTGCTTCGACAAGATTCTACCACTAATTTGAATCTTTTTAACGAAGAATCGTCAAAAGAATAATTAGATACCTTTTGTCCACTATCGTCAATTGCTTCGGCTAAGGTTGTTTTAAAGCTGTCTGTAATTACACCCTTACTTGCAAATCCTCTTTTATGAAGCATTTCTAGGAACAAAATAAGCAATTCTAAACTATCTAATTGTTCACAAAGTTGCCTAATATTGTGGTTAAATCTTTTGTTGCTTTGGTTGTTTCTTTCAGCATCTATAGAATGCTTTAGAGCCTCGTTAGTTGATTTTAATGTTTCTAGTATCATTTTTTAACCTCCAACGCTGCTATAGATGAATCTAAAGCCTCTAATTTTGCCAATGCAGCATCAATTAGTACTTTATCAACATTTACTAGTGCCTTACTAACTTTCTGACGGTTGGCACTAACACTAATAGCTAATGCTTCCAGTTTCTCAAAGTTCTCGATTAATTCATTAAATCTTTCCAGATACTGTTGTGTCGAAAACATTAGTAAAGTAATCCCATCTTTGTTATCAATAGCACTCTTCAAGTTTTCGTATAGTCCAATAGCTTCATTTGCCTGCTCCATTGGATCACGATCAAACTTTATTTTCAAATCAGAGGAATAAGTCTCATGGGCCTCATTACAGTACGCATAAAAATCTTGTATCTGTTTAATTATGTCGATATATAGATTTCTAGTTGGATTATCGCCAACAATACCCTCAAACTTCTTGATAATGTCTTTGGTTAAAACTCTCTGGCTCTTCGATACCTTATCTATTTTGGAATATAACGATTTTAAATGATCAAGTATTACCTCATATGAAGTCTGATTACAACCATCTAATTCTTCTTTTATATTCCAATGTACTTTTTTAAGATGCTCTATAGAACTTAACAGTTCACGTGTTCTATAGAACTCAGGGGAACTTGATATAGATTTACCTACTATTCCTTGAGATGTTTTACTTGCGATTCTTAAATAATTTTTATAATTAATAATCTTGGATTGTTGAGTATCAACAAACTGAATAAGATCATTCCAATCTTTATTTAAAAACTTTTTACTGTTTTTCTTTATATCAGTTTTAATAATTCTTTCAAGTAAGTCTATATCATTCAAATTTGAGACATTCTCTCCATAGATTATCCTGTGTAGATAATCTATCGTGATAGACCATGTAATAACCTGAAGTTCACCATTAGAAGTGGGTTGACCAATAATTCTGTTTATAAAAGATGCCTTCTTCCTCTCTAGCCAGTTTATTAAAGAAAATTGATAGAAAATAGCGTCATCAAAATCCCAAGATTTATGATAGCTAAATAGTAATAGTCCCAAAAGTATTGTTCTTGTTTCCTCTGTTCTCTCTAATGTAACAATAGCATTATCTTGGGAAATAATTACTCTGGAATCCTCAATGAAGACAAACTCTCCCTTTTGCAATCGATTTTCAATTATATAACTTGGCACCCCCAGATCTTGCCAAGGTATAGCCTGACTCACAAAGGATGCTACAAGCCCATTAAAATCGGCAGCATATTCTAATGTTTTATTTGCCTCTAGCCAAGAAGTAAGATCTTCTTGCCTTCTTGAAAAATCCTGCTCTTCCCTACTTTTACTTGAATGTTTAGGTGCCGGTTGTTGAGTGATTACAGGCTTCTTAGTTCCAGATACTGGACTACTTCCGACCAGACCACCAAAGTTACCTAGCCCTATCTCCTCTAGAAACTCTTTTCTTATACCACCAATATAATCTCCTATTTTATTTGTGGTTCCATTTCCCCATACTTTAAACAGTACTTTTAGTCTATTTTTATCAATATCTGATTCTGTAGTATTCTCTACCACATTAGAATGTGGTGGTTGTAACATAAGTTCTGGTGAATACTGCAGCAATTCTGGAAAACGCCAATCATTATTATAATGTTTATCTTCAGCAAATAGCAAAAAATAATGTTGAATCACTTGGGTAAGAAAGTTTCTAGGAGTCTTGTGCTTCAGATTCTTGTATAAATTCAAAATACTGTTTATAGAAAAAGGATAAAGGGTATATTTCTTGTCACCTATAGTACAATAATCCCATTCATAACTGGGCATAAAATCTGCATTGGGTAAACTCTCATTGCCTAGGTTATCCTGATACCATGATTTTAAAGTATTCACATCACAATAAATTGCATTCAAATAGCGAGCAGCCATTTCCTTTATAAATGTCTCATCACTATATGAATGTTCAGTTACATTAATCTGATGTGTTACCCTATCTTTAAAATTATCTTTAAATGATTCATAATAACCATCAGTGATACCAATAACTGATGTTACTCTACACAAATCATTATATTTACCACCATTTTCAACTGACAAAGCCGTAATCAGTTCACTCTCAACAATACTAAACGAAGTAAAATCTTCAATAAAAATCGTCAGATTCTTTCCCTCTTTATATAAGGATTTTCGTAAATCGACAAACAAATCACGGGAGTTTTCACTAGAAATGTTAGCACATCCCTGAACCACAGTTGAAGTAAAATGATTTAAATAGCTTACTAATTTCTTAATTTCATTACTATCATCTTTTAAATCCATAAAATAATAGTTCCTGACTATTTCAGCAGCATTTCGTTTAATATTATTATTAAGCTCGCGAGGAAAATCAAAGTCCTTTACATCAAATACCGCTTCCGTTTTACTTGTAACTATATTCTTAGCACCTGATGTAATCAATTGGTAGCATCTATCAACCGGACCAGACGGTCTCATCATATATTCCTGCACGTTAATGTCATTCAACAATGCATATATTTCCCTGCACCTAGGCTTTCTGTAATATGCCTTAGTTTCGTCGGTATATACTAATTTAGCAAACTCAGTATATATTGTTGTCTTCAGCTGGCTTTCACTTTGCGATTTATCAGCATTTACAAATTTTCCTATCTTGTCTTTTAGTTCCTTATCTTGTACAATGCCTTCGTCTAATATTTGTTGCATTGCTCCACGTATCGTGTTACCCAAGCGTCTCAGGAATATAACTCTCTCCTTGGAGGGATTATAATTATTTTTATCATTAACAAACCTATTGTACAACCAGCAAATCAAATGAGATTTACCTGTACCATTTGAACCCCTTACAATAAGCATCTGATGCTTAGAAGACTTATTCAAAATATACTTTTTATATAATTCTTCTTCATGAATAGGATATTGATTGACAACACCTGAACCAGTAAATCCAAAATCAAAAAACTCTAAATCTCTAAACGGGACATGGGTAGCCATGAAATATTCAATATCAACAGCGGTACCATCTTTTTTTATCACGTATCTATCCATACGTTCAGAACATTCAAGCCAGTCCATCAGTAATCTCCTTTATTTCAATCTCCCAAAAGTCATTTATTTTTTCACTAGCAATTGGATACAGTTCAGTTTTGACTGCATCCATTTTTTGCTTCAACTCAATTTTATTCTCATTGTTTAGTATTCTTAATCCATTTGACACTGCCAGTGGCAACTTTTCATAAGTGCATGCAGCTCTAGCCTCTGGTATATTAGCTTTTAGCCAATCCACGAATTCTATATTAGTCATAACAGTTCCTTTGGGTATAGCTTGTAATGCATCTTCCAGCCTTACTTTCATATTTGGTATTATAGTATTATTATATTGATAAGCATGCCCAAGGTAGTACAACCAAAACCTAATACCTAATACTGCATTCTCGCTGATCTCATCAATTCCACTTTTCGCTGCCATAGCAGCAATATCCTCAAATTTGTTTAATGAATAGATAACTTCAGAATTTAGAATGAACCACTCTGTGAACTTAAAAAAGGTTGTGTTAATTCTAGAAAAGATTATCGGAGATATTGCCCTTCTAAAAGTAACAGGATTTTCTAAATCTTTTTCCGAAATTTTCAAGATATATTTTCCATTAACTAATTCTATTAATCCCAATTCTTCCGCAGCCATAAATGAATTTCTTCTAGACTCATCATTCATTTTTGCTCCTTTATCTAAAGCACAGAGTTGATTAATCTCCTCTTTAGTGTATTTTTGATAACCCACTAGTCTACAAATAGCCAAAACCCGTTCTGGTGTAGCGGCAGGCCTTATTTTTTCATTATCTAAAAACATAATTTCACCTCTTTAAATACTCTCTAAGTTACACATATGACAATCCAAGAATTCTTCTATAGTTCTATTTTTCGACTCAATATTAAAATCAGGATCACAACACCATACTTTTCTATACTCATTTAGTATTTTATGGTTACTTATAAATTCATATACTTCGTTATTGCGATCATTATTATGCCCGAATAAAATCATTATTCCCTTATAAAATAACCAGGGTATTTTTTCAGCGACAGTAAGGAAGTCACCCTGGCTTAATACCATACATTTTCCGGCATATTCCATTCCCAACTCATCTGGATAAATCACACATGATAATCCCAATTTAGATGCTTTTTCTACTGCCAACTTTAAATTTATCTCTTTATATTTATCAAAAGGAATCAATAAATCTTTTAATGTACTTCCCATAACCCTCCTTAGTACTCTACTAGGCTCTCCGATTGGTCTATCTACTTCGCAGTAATCCCTTATTTTAATTATATCATCTTCGGCCTTCGATGTACCCTTATGTGCAGGGCAGCCACTACAAATAGGCTTTGCGTTTGGATATAATGACACAAAGTATTTCCCCCAACAAGTTCCTTTGGATTTATGAATTAAATTATACATTTTGGTATAACCTGCAATTCTTATTCTATATTCACTATCTCTATCTTGCTCAAGGGATTGGTTAAATCTGTTTTTATCTTTTAAAATATCCAAATCAAGTATTTTAAATGTGCATATGTACGATTTTGTATCAATATTATACCTTGCTCTCTGTATTTCTATATATTGCTGCCTATGCAATAGTAACAACGCATTGACATTCCAACACATGTTCTGCGTGCCCGCATACTCGGCTTCTTCTGGAGTAAAATTTGTTGGTACTGTATTTAAATCACAAGTTACAATATCACCCTCTGTAATTGTTGATTGGGCTTTCATAATGCTCTCGAATCTGATTACTAGTTTTTCCTTAGTTAAAATACTCTTACTAACTAAGCCACTCGCCACTGTCAAGTCATTTCTATTATCATGCTGACCTGAATAGTAAGCTAGTACACTCAATGATGGTAATCCATCTCTACCAGCTCTGCCAACTTCTTGATAGAACCTACTTAATGTCTCTGGTACACAAGCGTGAATAATAGTTCTAACATTATTCTTGTCTACTCCCATACCAAAAGCGGAAGTTGCTATCATAACATCGAACTCATTGTTCTTCCATTTTTCAAGCAGAGATTCCCTGTCTTTATCCTTTGTTGTCCCTGTATATGTAAATATATTACAATATCCCTCTTGCATTAATATATTACGATACTGCTCAGCAGTAGCCGGCTCAACTACATATACAATTAGTGGCTTTGGAAGACATTTAACCATTTTTACCACATTTTGCATACGTGTATTATAATTATGATTTTCAATACTCAGATACCGTGGCTCTATTCTTAATTCATCACACCTATATTGTGCATTTCGACCATCGCTATCAAATAATTGTAGCAGTATATTTACAACATCATCCGACAATGTGGCGGATAAAAGGTACGTTCTAATGCTTTTATTTGCTAATTCTCTTAATTCTTTGAGTACAATTGATAAAATTTGGAATTCTGGCCTAAACTTCACCCCCCAGTCTACTACAATATGTGCTTCGTCTATGACCACATTGTGTAAATAATTATTCTGAGCTGCCTTTCTCAATTCGTCATTAAAGATAGAACTCTTTAGTACAGCTTCAGGGGACGTAAATATTAATCTAGCTGTCTTATTTTTAATACTATTTATAAGCAAGCTGTTGTCAGAACCACTTTTATAACAATAAACATTATTTTTGACTAAAGCATCAGTTATGCAATACTTAGCTTGCAAGTATTGATCGTTCATTAAAGATACAGTAGGTACTATGACAAGTGTTAGCTTAGGTTCAGTTGCTGCTAAAAGTTGTGAAACAAGGCTCTTGCCTCCTCCCGTGGGTAGGGAGATCATCAAGGTATAATTATCTGGCAACTCTATAGCACAGTGAACAGCTATTTTTTGTTCTAGAGAACGATAATGATTATATGGTGTATATTTCTCTAAATAATCATCACTAGGGGCATAGGCTTGAGGTTTATGCTTATTACTAATCAAATGGTATACTTCTTTAATAAAATCGCTATTAGAGGAAATAAAATCAGGTACCATCTCAGATACATCCACTGCACCATCATTACCAATATACACTCCTAATGTACTTCCTTCAAATTTCACAACATCCGATATTAATCGGGGAAATTTAAATCGTCCTACAAAAAGAACAAAATCACGCAAAAATAACAATAAATCTTTTGCTTTAATTTTTCCGTAATTATACTGTGTATATCTTTTAAAGTATGTAATACACATTTGTGCCTTAAAATAATCTGCTTTACTATCCTTTAGAAGTAACTTTGGAAGCATCATCTCTATTTCAGAGCGTGCTACATCAGCTGTTTTTTTATTAGCTAAATAGTCATGAAATACTTCCATATAACCCATGTATGTTCACCTCGTCAAATATAAGAAAGCTACAGAATCAAGTGTTTTAATAGAATGAGTTAAAGCATAATAAACAGCATTATATCTAGATTTTATCAAGTCAACCTCTTCCAAATTTTTACCAAGATATAAATATTCAGATGTATAACCACTGATAATTCTAGCAATTTCTTTTTTTGCAGATTCCGTATCAGAAAGCTCTTTTGCTTTAATATCTGCCGCTGCCCTAGCATCTTTAACCGCATTGCTAACAATTCTCTGCCATTGCACTTTTGGAAATGCTGACATAAACTTTTCCAAAGGAGACATACAACCTCTTTTTCCGCCTCTTTTACCTAAATGATCTGATGTATATATATTTCTAGGATTAAAAAGAAACTCTGTTAACTCCTTCTCCTTAACCTCATATCCAGGAAGAGGTACATAGACTACAATTTGTTGCATAGGTAAATACATTCTGAATTGCGAAAGAAGCTGTAAAGGGATGTCCCTTTCTAACAATACACTTTCTCTGGGTTCCGTGTTATATATAAAAACAAAACCTTTAAAATCGAATGTAGCATTGGCTGCTATTGCACAGCATCTTCCCCTACAGCTATTTATAGCATTGCCTATTATGCTTTCAAAAACTGGATCACCAGGAGCATAAAATAACAAATCCTCTCTTTTTATTGCAGTTAACCGATTAAAGGTTCCTAATATCTTTCTTTCTTTTCGCAGGATCGATGTATCTTTATATTTTTCCCAATTAGGTGGGATCAGCAATGACTGTATTGCAGCTCTTGGCTTGAACATAGAATCCGAGAATTGAAAGACTTCTTCTTCTACCGTAGTGCAATCTAAACCAGCTTGATGAGCCCATGCTAACATTGAGCTTTGAAACAGATTTGTATCACCACTATTATATGTCCTTAACATTTGATCCACGGCTAATGATAATGGCTTATAGATTATACTACCGGAATCATATAGTTGTTCCTCTTCTACAGCCTCTCTTGTATCTGCAGTAATTTCAATTATGTCCTTGAGTGCATTCTCAAGCCCATTAAATATATCATCCTGTAATGCATCATCAATGCATTGATTAAGTTCGCCTGTAATAATCTCCAAGCCACTTAAGGATTGTTTAAAAAGATTTAGGCCCTTATTCCATATACTAAAAAGTTGAGTTTCAATAGTATTCAAACTATAGATTACAACAGATTTGATTTGCAAATGGTTAATATCTCGACCTAGCCTATCAAGCCTTCCTATTCTTTGTTCGATTGCATTCGCATTCCAAGGCAAATCCAAATGAATTAACCAGTCAGCATTTTGAAAGTTCCTTCCTTCGCCACCAGTTGCATCACATAGCATTACTTGACAGTTATCACTATTTTGGAAAGTATAAACACTATCTTCTAAATCTTGAGCTGACATGTATTTTGTAAAATATACACATTTTTTTCCTCTACTTTCCAATGCCCACCCAAACTTCATTATCGTTTCAGGAAATTCGGAAAAAACTACTATCTTTTCATTTACACTACTATCAGTTAATATCTCCTGTTCAATATAATCTAAGGCATACAATAATCTGCTTTTTATTTCTTCTGGATTATCTAGCAAATAGCCAATTTGCTTCAATTCCTCCTCAGCCTGTAATGTCCATGTGTCAACCATCATTTTTAAGTTATCGTCTCTAACATTCATCCTACTGATAACATTTTTTAAGGCCCATGGTGAACTGAACATGCTTTGTAACAAACTAAAAATATCTTGAGTTTCTAGGTTACCTTGACTAATCTCACGTTGAATATAGTTCAAGAGACTAAAGTATACATTTCTTTCTCCATATCCTTTATCAATATCAGACATGTGATAACTTACCTCTATAAGGTGTCGACTACCAAGGTTTTCATTGACATACACTCGCCTATTTCTAATAATATTTCGTTCTATTCTATAGTTGTCTGAAATATATGCTAATGACAGTTTGATTTTGGCTTTACCACCATCTCTTGCATTTAAATCTATTGATTCTATCAATTTAGAAAGTATGTTATCATGCAAGTCATCCGCCAAATCCAATAATTGATCAAGTATATCTTCTTTATACTCCTCATATTCATTCATATGAAAAATCATACTGTTAACTTTTCTCTGAATTCTTTCCTGCTTAGCTAGTATATTAGAAAACATAGCTAATGACATACCGCAATACTGCTCTGGCTGAAGCAAGCGGAGTAACCTTAAGTATTCTTCTTTTCTATTCTGTATAGGAGTTGCACTTAATAACAAAACATTTGCTATACCTTTACTCAACTTTAATACCAAATCATATTTTGAAGTATTATTTAATAATCGATGTGTTTCATCAACTATTAATACATCCCACTGCTGATTAAGAACAGTGTTTTGTTTGTTTAATTTTTCCATTGAAGCTACAATATGATTATGAGAAGTGTACGCATACTCACTTTCTTTGGCAATGATATTAAATTTATACTTTAGCTCATTTATCCACTGGTGTACCAATGCTTCAGGAACCACATATAAAACTCTAAGATTCTTTTTTTCCTCGTTCAAAACTTTTACTATTGTACAAGCCTCAATTGTTTTCCCAAGGCCTACTTCATCAGCTAGCATGTACCTAATGGGCCTTGTCTCAAAGGCTCTCACGATACTACTGATTTGATGTGCCATTAAAAAGGCCCTGCAACCAGCTAGCTCTTTAAACCCATACACTGTATTATTAACCACATGCATGTTATTGCTAACTCTTAATCTATTAGCAAACCATATAGGATGTTGAAACTCATAATTTAGAAGTTGCTTTATAGGTTGATAATCAGCAGCTGTGTATTCTATTTCCAGCATATTCTCAGAGAATACTCTTATAGTACCATTTTCAAGCATAACAAAGTACTCATAATAAGCATCTACTTCATTTTTTATTCTTCTAGTTAGTATCTTGCCTGCTCCCAAGGGAGTTATTACCTGTGCATCTTTAGCTGCTCCACAACGATCAATCTTATCCAAGGAAAAACTGTCATTTTTAAATACATGCATATAAAAGCTTTTAGTCTTTTTCAAGTCATAAAGCTTCACTTTTGCTATTTCTGAAATTGAATTAATGTCTATAATTTTTCCAAGCACAAAATTTCTAGGATACTTAATATCATCTTCCTCGAATATAATTGGACATCTAACATATTGACCTACACGCATAATATCCTCCCCATGAAAATGAAGCAGCAAACAATATACTAAAACTAATCCCTAGTCTTCTTCATAAGGTGCTAAGCAGACATTCCTCACAGTGCAATAGCCACACCAGCTTCCCGGCCTTTTGCAAGCATCTTCTTGCTCATTCAAGTATTTTTGGATGTAAGAATCTATTACCGCCTTCTGCTTTACATTTTTTGTTACCGCAGAAACAGAGTATATTTTTTTATCATCTTCGATTCTTGTAAAATTCTCGAAGAAATCATATATATGATTTGGAGGTAACTTGTCAATTGACTCATAAAACAGGCCTTTCCCAAATACCTTCCTATTCAAGGTATGATTAGGATCGTAGCCTCCTTGAATTCTTGTATCTAAATAATTTTTAACTTGTCTTTTTACATCAATAATGTCACTAGCACTCATAAAAGGAAAGTACGTCCTTAATATTTCAATCTCCATATCCATTGTCCGTACCATGTTTTCTTTTGCCTTATCAGGATTATACCTATAGGAATCTATTCTTTTCCACACCCTATCAGTTATAACAGCGATAAAAAACCTTTGAGCAAAAAACTTTCCTGAATAAGTTACTCCTGAATTGATGACATAGTTCATCAAGTATTTATAAGGACACAGGAACATAGCACCTCTCTCTTCAGGCATTATATTCAGCTTTTTAACTTTATCAGAGTTAAATTTATCTTTTGTCCTTGCAGTGTTGCCCTCAGCTTTTATTTTTTTCTTCGTTACTTTTTTCAATCCAATAAGTTTTAAAAGTTGATAAAGATCCGTCTCGTCTTCATCATAATATCTTACATAACTGATCTTTACATCACATTGACAGTAATAAAGCCCAAAGAACAACTCATATCTTAAGAAATTGCTACGCTCGGATAAAGAAGCAAAGTATACTTGAAACTGTAAATCTTTGGGATTATATGCTTTTTCTATAAAATATTCTGATAGTGGCCAAGGCAACAAATCATTAATTTTACAATTCATATCTTTATCTGAAACACATGCAAAATGATATATTTTACCCCGTCCTATTTTATTTTGTTCTTTGCTATTTAAAACATCGCCATCTATTTGTTCAAAGTTTTTAACAAACCAATCAGAAAAAGGTTCTTCTCTTTGTTTCATAAAGAAATACAATCCAGCTCTTAAATCATCAAATGTTCCCTTTTTCTCATGATCCATATTCCCCTGAACATCATCTAATCTGGTTAACAATTTTTCGACTAGCTCTTTTTCTTCATTGTTAGCAAGCTTTGGCTGTCTTTTACTAATAAACTCCTTTAATCTTCCTAAGTGATCTGAAAAGCCAAATTGTTCACCATTTTCTATATTCTTAAATAGGGCTACAGCCTCATCGTTCAGCTCACACAGCCTTATAAAGTGTAACTACATCATTTTTTGTAACTCTATCATTGTTGTAGATATTTAATTCTCTCAAAGTATAATCCTGTGAATTTATTGTTGTAGCCGAAACTTGGTCATAAAGCTTTATATAATCTGTAAATCCAGATTTAAAATCAGTAAAGGTCTCCCAACTTTCAAACAGTGGCTCCAAATTCATTAAAGTCTTCACTAGTTTACTAGAATCAAAATTTGTCATTATGCCAGAATTTAAACAATTTAATATTAATTTGTAATCAATAACAATCTCCTTTCTTTCCGTATTCCAGAGATCATATAAACTTACAAAAAAATGCCCCACCGGATATGCTAAAAAATGTCTATTCCTAGCATAGTCAGGATGATAAACTTGCAATAGAGCATCTACATCTTTGTTAGCGGTATAAATTACATCCTTCATCTTTTTCAAAACATTGGATGTCCCAGATTTTTTCTGTAATAGCTTGCTCTTTGCTGACTTTGTAGTTATAGTTTTGCCTTCTGCAGTAGCAAATAAATTGGATACATATCCAGCATATTCAGAGATACTGTCAAATTCTGTAAACCTCAATCCATACTTGTCATCATTATACACTTTATAATTCTCAAATAATTGCTTGTCATTTAATGATATATTGCCTTCACATAATGATGCCATATTGCATGCAACTGTGTATCCAACCTTCTTTTCAATAGGAGAATACTTGTCTATGTTGTTATCATGGTGTATTTGTGCATTAAAATGTTGATATATATAATCCCAAGAAGAATAAATTTCTTTATACTCTTTTACATAGTTATGAATAAAAATAATTTCTACTCCTAGTCGCTCAAGATGAGTTATAAATTTCAACTGAATCGGAGAGAATTGGTGAATTCCATGAATTACAATATGCTTGCAATCCCATTCCTCCACCGTTTTATTCATTCTACGAAAAACTGCTTGTTCCTCTGGACTTAGAGCTCCACCATCATATTCCTTAGCCCGTTTTTCTTTTTCCTTCCATTCTTCCCCAACTTGTTCAAGAAGTATCTTTTTTAGTGTGCATACAGATAGATCATCATTGATTTTAAACAAATCCTTTTGAGATACTAGTTGAAATAAATATATAAAGTACTTTTGTTCAGGGGGCAATTCATCACCATTCAGAGTAAACGGGTCAATTCCTAATTCAATAAATAATCGTAGAGCTTCTAACATAGAATTTTTGTTGTGCTTTAATGCCTCATAAAATTCTCTTTCAAATTTTCTGTCTAAGAAATCTTGGTCAAATATCTTTCCTAGTTCACTGTATTGCTGGATTCGGTTCCCTATGTCAGCAGACCATTCTTTATATACTTTTTTAACCACAATTTCATCTATAGGGCATATTAGTGACTCAATACTGTCACCCATAACACTCATTAAACCATTTACCAATGTCCGAGATGCACAAAGATGTGGATAGCTTTTTATTTTCGCCCAAAAATCAGTTTCATTAATTCTATATGGATCGACATAAGTGTAAACCGTATAGGCCATTTACTTTCCCTCCCATATTAGATTTTGCCAACATTTATTACTCTTTCCAGATAACGCAATCCATGAAAAAGCTCTAATAGCACGTGTCATAGCTACGTACAATATTCTCGCTTCTTCCCTCATTCTCTCATTTTTCTCCAAACTCTCATCAAAATAATTATTTTGATATTTGTTATTATCAGACTTAATCTGTAATCCAACTTTAACTAGTCGGTCATGAACAACAGAAACATTAATATCAGTTTTTTTCATTACATTAATTGATGCAGAGCAATAGGGGAGAATAACTGAACCATATTCTAAGCCTTTGGATTTGTGAACAGTAACGCAACGCACAATAATATCATCCGTATTTTGTGGTTCTGGTACTCTACTGTCCACGTTTCTTTTTATCCACATATTCGAAGAAAGATGTTCAGCTACAGCTAGTATAGAAATAGAATCCATATTTAGAGACTCTATAATTTTCTCAAACAACAAGTCTACATTAAGCTTGTAGTAGTCTTCTTTGTAGGTATCTCCCTTACTATAATTCTCCCACGGCTTTAGCAGTTGATATAATTTTCTAAGCACTTGCAGAGTAGGAACAGTTCTTAAAGCATCTATAAACACTGCCCATTCTGTCCAGTTTTGATCTCCTTTTTCTTTAAATTTGTAATTCAAAATAAGCTCAAGACTTTTATTTTGAGCAGCAACTTCTTTCTTCCATCCCTTATTCTTTTTGTTTGTATTTATATTATACATTTGTGCTTTAATGTTTCCCGAATCTATAAAATTGGAGGTAACAAATTCGTATAAGTAATCACTTTCGTCATAATGAAGCAATGCATTGGCAAGTTTTAACATATCTAACGCTGGTTCAGATACGTACAAATCACCGCCAGTATTCGTAACAATACTAATGCCTCTCTTTTTGCCCTCACTTCTAATAAGATCGGCCTGCCAATTTTCCCTTACTAGGATAGCAATTTCGCGTTCTTTTTTCCCTAAAACACACTTATTTTTTATTTCTAAATCGTTTATAATAGCTTTTTGTTTTTCTATTTCCGAAAATAAGGCCTCCATCCTATCATTTTCACTATTTATTGATACCTTTCTATAGTATTCATCTCTCGATAATACTTCATTGTATGAGCATGTTCCAACAAGCCTACTGCTTTCTTCATCTGCGTTATTACCATATATTAGCAATGGCTCCCCACCAACAACATTCTTCCCCATACGCATGAATGAGTTATGAAATAGATCTAATAAACTATGATCTGTCCTATAGTTCTTTGTTAATGAATACAATAGCCATTCTTTGTTTCCTTTAAAACCCAATTGATCAAATGCATTTTCCTTTGCTCCTCTAAACCTATAAATGCATTGCTTTACATCGCCAACAACAAAGAGCTTATAACCCAATCGCTTGGAAATCTCCATCAGAATTTCAATTTGAACATCATCTGTATCTTGAAACTCGTCAACAAACATAAATCTCACTGAGTCTGAGTAGAGGGCACTCAACCTTACATGATTCTCCTGATTATTTACACATTCATGAAGTATTGACATCATATTATTCAGATGAACTTTATCGTTATCTCTATAATAAATGTCTAACTGCTTAGCTATTAAGGGAACTAAATCAGAAAACAATAAATGCAGTGTATTCCACTCTTTCTCATCAATAGGAAATCCAAAATTTTTGCCATCTAATTGAGCAATATTTACACTTTGATTATAGAGCTTTTCAATAATAATCTTTATGTAATTGTTTATTTTGTAAACAGGAATTTGCAGTTCTTCTATAATTCTTTGGTTTTTTAAATTTCTTATATAGTTATCAACTTCTCTAGCTATAAGCTCTTTTTTATAATAATCGGCAGATGTCACACTTATTTCATTCCCATACCCATATTGAATTCCAAGTTTAGAAATAATCTTTTTGGCATAGGAGTGAATAGTGCTAATTTGCATACCTTCTATTTGGTTTATGAATTCTAAGTATTCTTTTTCTCCAGTAAGCAAATAATAGTTATTAAAATACTGCTTGATCTTTTCCTCCATTTGATTGGCAGCTTCATTGGTAAACGTAATCATAACAATTCGGTTTGCCATTTCTTTCATTGAGCAATTACGCATATGACATACGAAGGCAATTCGTGAAATCATAGTAAAAGTTTTTCCAGTACCAGCACCAGCCCTCACAATTACATTTTTCTGGGGATTACAATGTTCTATATTGTATTGTGACAGATTAAACTTACTAGATACATCAGCAAGTTGTAATACTTCCAGTTCCTTACTACTAACTTTTCCATTTTTAATAATGAAAAACTCAACATCATCTTCTATTCCAGATACTAGGAAAGCAGAACAATTAAAAACGAAAAAACTATCTTTCACATTGTCATTTGTAGCTGGCTTATTATCAAATAGTATTTTTAAATTTTCACCAACTGTCATAAGGCCTTTAGATGCAATAACAGAATTAATACAATCCGCTATATACTGCAATTCCTTTAAATCTTTCACAAGAAGGTACAATTTTGTCCCACATGCATAACAATCAGCAAGTTCCTTAATTCTAGAATCTGCAAACTTATCATGTGGTATATAGGCAAGCAGTGAATAGTCTATTTTCTTCGACATCGTTTCATGGTCCATATTAGTGCCACTGCGAAGAAGCATCTCTTCTAGACCTACGTCTGGTTCGAATATCTGCCTTGTTTCAAACATAAGCTCTGGGGTAAATCTTGTGCGATACTCTAATGCAGCCTTGTGATTTCTTATGCTAGCATTAAATTTATTTAAAAAAGCAGCTTTCGACTCTAAGTCCTCTTTTAGAACAGTTTCTTCATATTCACAAACAGTATCTAACCGTTTATCTATATATTCTTGTTTTGATATACCAGGAAGGCACGCCATACAATATACTAAGGGATTTTTGCCCGTTCTTTCACGAATCCTACTAATCATTTTAAAGGTATAGCCCCTACCTTGTTTTATTGGGTTCTCTTCAGCTTCACTTTCTTTTCCAGTGTTTTCATCTACTGATTTAATAACAATTGTATCACCAGCAATTACCCTTTTTATGGTTTCAGGCCTCCAGCCCTTTACCTCAAAAATAATAATTCCAAAATTAGGACAAAGAAGGCATACGTCAAACTGTGCACCAAATACTTGGCGATTACGATATATGATATAGCTATCATCACAATATTCGATTAACTTTTCTACAAAATAGTCTTCTCCCCAATTTCCTTCTTTTCTGTTAGAACCGATGAATCTAGCCATGTTACTACTCCTAAATTTGGGTACAATCCACCCATTATATTAACAGTAATATTCTATCACAAAATTTCCATACCTGCTATCTCAAAAACCTTTACACTCGGTTCAATAGGAAACTAGTAACATAAGCAACACTTTCGACACAGTGCGATTATCTAATAGTCTCACCAATTCACTCCCATCTCACGCCCTCAAATTTCCCTTCTGAGCGTCGCAAGGTGTCAGCGAGCACAATTACCCTCACAAGTGTAATAGCAAGTTCTATGAGCCAATCAGGGCCCTTCTAAGGCCTATCTAATAACTCTTCGCTTAATACTGCAGACATTTTAGCTAAAAACGTGATGAAAATTCAGTGTTACTTTTTCATTTTAGGCCATCCTACACCTAATTATACCAAATCGCTTAGACAGACGGGTGTCCATCTTCTCCGCCCAGCGTCCAGAGAAAGAGAAAAATATTTTAGCAATTTTTTACACAAAAAACCGCAAACACTGTGCCCACCGCAGGGCGCTTCTTTTTGTCCACTGTATAGCTACAAATATAGTATATTTTTATGGGTAACCTGTAGTTACCGAAAAGAATGTTCGTTATAAATTACAAAATAGCGCTTTGGGCGTTTTTATGATTTTATCAGTTATAACTGACAAAATTGGCGATTTCAAGGATTTTATCAGATATAACTGATAAAACTAGTGATTTTGGAAATTTTATCAGTTATATCTGACAAAATTTCCTTTCCTCCTTGTGTTTCAGTTATAAAAATGCTATACTTTTTGTATGATGGAAAGGAGGCACTTCTTTCATGATTAAAAGAGAAATGTATATGAAACGCATCCGCCCCTTTATCGGAACGGATTTAATAAAGGTTATGACCGGTATCAGGCGTTGCGGCAAGTCCGTAATGCTAGAGCTGATCAAGCAAGAGCTCATAGAAAGCGGTATCAAGCCAAAGAAATTTATTTCTATCAATTTTGAGGATATGAATTACGCCCATCTGCAAACTGCCCAGGCCCTGCACGAGGCAATTACTAAGCTAGCAGCAGGTATTGAAGGCAAGGTGTATCTTTTCTTTGATGAAATTCAAGAGGTAGAGGGCTGGGAAAAATGCATTAATTCTTTCCGTGTATCACTAGATTGCGATATCTACATTACAGGCTCCAATGCCAAACTATTATCGGGCGAGCTTGCGACATATCTTGGTGGTCGTTATGTAGAATTCATCATCTATCCATTTTCCTTTGCCGAGTTTTTGGAATTATACGGAACAATCACTCCAGATGAATCAATTCCAAAATGCTTTCAAAAGTATCTTATCTCCGGCGGCATGCCTTATCTCGCAAATATTAGATATGCCGATGCTCCTACTAAACAATATCTCCACGATTTGTTTAATTCGGTTCAATTGAAGGATATTGTGAAACGTAATAAGATTAGGGATGTGGATTTACTAGAGCGTATCATTGCTTACGTTATGGCTAATGTGGGCAATACATTCTCAGCAACATCTGTAGCAAAATTTTTAAAAAGTGAACGTCGTACTGTCGCTTCTGAAACAATCATGAATTACCTCAAATATTGCTGTGATGCGTACTTGTTTTACCAAGTTAAGCGTGAAGATTTGCAAGGTAAACAAATCTTAGCATCAAATGAAAAGTATTACATTGCTGATCATGGTATTCGTGAGGCAGTGTTTGGTGGCAACATTAGGCAAATTAATCTTACCCTAGAGAACATCGTGTACCTAGAGCTAATACGCCGCGGTTACGAAGTGACTATCGGAAAATATGGTGAGAAAGAAATTGATTTCGTCTGCCATAAGCAAGAAGATAAGCTATATGTACAGGTTACCTATTTGTTGGCTTCTGAGGAAACTATCCAGCGTGAATTTGGTGTTTACAACAGTATTGAGGATAATTATCCTAAATATGTTGTATCGTTAGATGAACTAGATATGAGCCAAAATGGAATTAAGCACTATAATATCCGAGACTTCCTCTTGGCTCAGGAATGGAAGTAGAATAATTATTATCAGAAAACAAAACGCCCCGGCGTAGCGAGCAGTGATTACCACAATCACCTCACCACACTGGGGCGTTAGCTTCACCTAAAAAAACTGGTTGACTCCTGCTAAGGATTCAACCAGTATTCTTTACCTATTTATTGGTGCATAGAAAACTTTTCCATTAGCATTTTATTTTACAAATTACCTCTCTAGGGCTCCCTGCCAACAAGAAATACCGCCAAAGTCCTTCACATCTTTATAGCCCAAGCCACGCAAAGCATCGGCAGCGATGGCGCTACGGCGACCGCTACGACAATATACAATAATGGGTTTATCTTTATCGGGCAATAAGCTAGCTGCCTTTTGCTCCACCTGATCGTAAGGCAAAAGCACCGACCCTCCAATATGTCCTTCGGCAAATTCTTCCGGAGTGCGCACATCCAAAAGTACAAAATTTTCTTTCTTAGCTAGTTTAGCCTGCAGCTCCTCATAGCTAACCAAACTGCTTTTACCGCCACCAAAACCAAAAATGAACAGGCCTACAACCGCAAGCGCAGCAACAACTAAATATTTACCCATTTAAACATCATCCTTTTACATTTTTATTTAATAATTTAATTCGGTTTTTTCCGAGTCGTTTTTATCCGAATTAAAACTACAGTTTTTCGAAGTGCTTTTATTTACTACTTTTCAACCTCAAGCAAATCCTCCATACCACAATTCAAGGCCTTAGCCAACCGCCAAACTGTCTCTGCACTAGCCTTATTGATATCTTTACGGCGTTGTTCATACATTTGGATGGAGCGAGAATTAACACCAGAAACTCTAGCTAGCTCATTTTGGCTTAATCCATTCGTACTTCTAAAGCTTTTAAGCCTTGTTTCTGGATAATACTCCTTCATTTTCGCATCAACTATATCCACGAATTTGCTAATGTCTGCTTCGTGTAAAGTATGATAGAGGCTTTTTAAATCGGCAAAGCTAATTGCCCTAAAAATCTCCCCGAATTTTCTGCAGGAGTACCATTGATAATAAGCTATCGCCCAACCAATCCAATATTCAGGAGACCGAGAAAATCTTGCCTCAGGTATTATTGGGATATATTTGCCGGTAGTTTCGTATACTATGTCTATAAGCACCTCTATGCCACTTTTTCCTTTAGTGTAGGCGGGCTCGCCATTGGCGATTTTTGTACTAATGGTGCTTACAACAAACATTTTTATAAAATCTTCTCCAGAGTAATGGCAAACATTGACGGCATAATCAAAAGCATCCCCTAACACAGCTTGGGCATTACTCAGATACATTTCTTGGTATGCGCGCATCGTCATTTTTTATGCCCCCTCTTATTATATCCTGTATATAGAGACCGTCATTTTCTTCTTCCAGTAGTTCCCAATACAATCTATTAGCTTCATCATCCCTATCCTTGCGCAATTGGTAGTAGCGCTCTCTTTCAGCTACGCTATAGCCTTGAAACTGCAATTTTGAAAAAGCAAAGCTAGATTTAACGACAATTTGCTCACCTAATTTTCCTAAGTGCATAGCCCTTGCTAATTGCTGAACCGAAATACCATTATTGATAAATGACTCTGCGTAATCAAAGTAGGAATCATCTGCTCTGTAGCCGATGATTAAGTCGTATGCATTCACGTTTACTGTAAAATTATCAATTAAGTACTGTTTAGCTCTTCTGGCCACAGGTGTTTTAACAGTGAAAAGACGATGTTCTATCAATATTGCTATCCAATTAAGAATAGTGTATTGGGGAGTATTAAGATTTAAAACATTTAAAAACTCTGTATCTAGCATATAACAATTGGCGAAGCCATTGCGCATGGAGGACACAGCCCATTCCTTGGCTAAAGCTTCGCTTGCGGTGCAATAAAAACCCTGTCCGAAATCATTGTTTAAGCGACCTTTGCCATACTCCGGTTTTGCTATGATATTTTCAGAGCCATGATAGATAGTTATAAGCTTATCCATAATTACCCCCTCTTTTCTATCCTCATGGTTATTATATCACCAAAGTGATATAGATGCAATTGCTTTTGTGCTACTAATAAAATAAGAGCTAGGAGCGCGCTGTCTCCTAGCTCTTGTTTTTATCTTTATATATTTGTATTACCAAAGTGATATAGTTGTACTTTGCATACTCACAGCTCTTCGGCCTTATAAGCATTGTAGCCTTCGATATGATAACTTACGTCTAGGCCCTTCATGTAGGTGAGGCGGTCAGCAATGTTATTGGTCAAAGCCTTGCCGAGCACATGCTTGATTTCGATATCACGAATGGGGCTCCGCTCCATAGCCAAAAGATAATCCTCTTTATCCACAATGGACCAGTCAATGCACTGCCCCAGCTCCTTTTTCAGCATATCATCCAGCCAAATGAGCATGCTGCGGCCATTACCCTCGCGAAAAGGATGAGCAATATTCATCTCCACATACTTTTCCACGATCTCGTCGAAGCTGCCATGGGGCATGGCGTCCAAATGCTACAGAGCCTCCCGCAGGTACATCAAGGGAGCAAAGCGAAAGTTACCCTTAGCAATATTCACATCACGAATCTCTCCCGCAAAGCTATAGATATCGCGAAAAAGATACTCATGAATGAAAGGCAGTGTCGAAAATTTCCCGGCCGGTAGATTCGCCAAAGCATCACTCTCAAATAGTTTTATAGCTTGCATTTTGCTGAGTCGCTCTTCTTCCTTGGCCAGCTCCGCAGAATTAGTAATGCCCAATTTATTTTCTATGGTCATAGGAATCTCCTTAGTCATCTTGAGAATACAAAAAAACTGATTGACCCTCTAAGAATTCAATCAGCCTTCTTTACTTAAATCATTTATAAATGATAATAAGCGTATATCATTGTTTGGTGCCGCGGACCGGAATCGAACCGGTACGGGTATCACTACCCGAGGGATTTTAAGTCCCTTGCGTCTGCCAGTTCCGCCACCGCGGCAGACATAACTACTTAACACCTTTTAAGAAATAAAAATGGAGGCGACACCCAGAATCGAACTGGGGATAAAGGTTTTGCAGACCTCTGCCTTACCGCTTGGCTATGTCGCCTTAAAAGGTGGAGCGGAAAACGAGATTCGAACTCGCGACCCCCTCCTTGGCAAGGAGGTGCTCTACCACTGAGCTATTTCCGCAATATGGTGCCTCAGCACAGAATCGAACTGTGGACACAAGGATTTTCAGTCCTTTGCTC
>ERZ809194.491-NODE-491-length-22002-cov-4.113455_pt1 | contig 22002 bp, 10 predicted proteins | sample MGYA00520517_ERZ809194 | MGnify/ENA primary metagenome ERZ809194 (study PRJEB31570, sample SAMEA3213003) | Homo sapiens | biome: human-gut; feature: human gut; material: fecal | place: Sweden | collected 2011 ... | reverse complement strand
TGTTATCTGTACCGTCAAGACCGATCCACTTCTGCTCGTCGCCTGTGTTTGCAACGACCTTGAGCTGATAGCTTTTGCCCACCGGAACAGCTGTAAATGTCTTTGTATAAACATCGCCGCTCTTTGTCATTACATTTTCGGGAGCGAGTGCAGGAGAACCCTGCCATTCATAACCTGTGAGTGACTCAACGCCTGCTACAACATACTGTGTTGCGTCAACAGGCTCTGTTGCAGGTTCTGTAGTGGGTTCTGTTGTGGGTTCAACAGTAGTAGGCTCAACAGTTGTAGGCTCAACAGTTGTAGGTTCTTCTGTTGCAGGAGCTGTTGTACCTGAAGGATCAACACCGAGAAGTGTAGCTACTGTTGTAAGCGGAGCACAGTCGGGATAAGCTGCAGGATCAGCAAGCTCTGTTGCATACATTTCAGCATAAGCGTTGTAAACATCCATTGGCTCAGCCTCAACCTGTGCACAAATGTCAGCTACAGTTTCGGGAGTGTAGTTTTTAGGATTCTTAACAGCCCAGTTGAAAATAGCCTGTGCAACCATTTCTGCTCTTGAAAGGTAAATCGGGAATCTGCCCTCAGTTACATGACCGAGTGATGTGATTGCAGCCTTTGGACCGTAGTTATCGCTGTTATTCTTCCATGTTGCAGCAAAGTCACGCTTTGATGAATCTTCGGTATTCTCAACTGTACCGCCTGTGAGGTAAATTGTGTCGCCGAGACAAGGCTTGCCGAGTGTTACATTACAGGTCTGGTGACTCTGTGATTTAGTATCAATTGTTGAGAAAATTACAGCATAGTCAGCGTTGTCTTTAAGACCGCCGTGATTTGTGCCGTCAGCTGACTTCAATTTTGCAGTATCGAAGTAGTAAAGACCTGTAGCAGGATCCTTCTTACACTTCTCTGCCTTACCCTGCCAAGATGTTTCAGGTAAATCATCGCCTGCTACAGCGTAAAGGTGACAATATACTGTCTTTGTTGTTCCCCACTCTGCAGGGAGATTAGATGCGTCAAAATAGATTTTTGTGTCGGTTTCTTCAGCTGATGCAGAGAATATGGTCAAGCCTGAAAAACAGGATACAGCCATAAGAACTGCAAGCACCAAACTGAGAACCTTGGATGATTTTTTCATCGCTAATTCCTCCTTTTTTGTTACTCAAATTTCGAGTAATTACATTATATATCAAAATGCTCACATTTACAAGTGGTTTTTGGCAAGTTTGTAAATTTTTTCTAATTCTTGTTTTAAACCTATTGTTATGCGCTAACATTTGGTGTTTTTACTTGACAACAGTTGCAAATAATTGTATTATTTTAATGGTTATTTTTATCTATCTATCTGTTAAGAGAGGTTAAGTTATGGAAAACAGCAAAAAAACCATGGATAAAATCGTTGCCCTGTGTAAAAACAGAGGCTTTGTTTACCCAGGCTCCGAAATTTACGGCGGTCTTGCAAACACATGGGATTACGGTCCGCTCGGTGTTGCACTTAAAAACAATATCAAAAACGCATGGCTCAAAAAGTTTGTTCAGCAGAACAAATATAATGTAGGTCTTGACTCTGCAATTCTTATGAACCCGCAGACATGGGTTGCATCGGGTCATCTCGGCGGTTTCTCTGATCCGCTTATGGATTGTAAGGAATGTAAACCCCGTCACCGTGCCGACAACCTTATTGAAGATTTTGACGGCACAAATGTTGCAGGCTGGACAAATGAAGAAATGATGAATTACATCAAGGAAAAAGAGATTCCGTGCCCTAACTGCGGCAAGCACAACTTTACCGACATTCGTCAGTTCAACCTTATGTTCAAAACATTCCAGGGCGTTACAGAGGACAGCAAGAATGAAATTTATCTTCGTCCCGAAACTGCTCAGGGCATTTTCGTGAACTTCTCTAACATTCAGAGAACAAGCCGTAAGAAAGTTCCTTTCGGTGTTGCACAAATCGGTAAATCTTTCAGAAACGAAATCACACCCGGTAACTTTATTTTCCGTGTTCGTGAGTTTGAGCAGATGGAGCTTGAATTCTTCTGCAAGCCGGGCACTGACCTTGAATGGTTTGAATACTGGAGAGGTTTCTGCCGTGACTGGCTCTATTCTCTCAATATTAAGGAAGAAAATCTCCGTCTTCGTGACCATGCAAAAGAGGAGCTTTGTTTCTATTCAAAAGCCACAACAGACTTTGAATATCTCTTCCCCTTCGGTTGGGGCGAGCTTTGGGGCGTTGCCGACAGAACGGACTATGACCTTACACAGCACAGCAAAACAAGCGGTAAGACACTTGAGTATTTTGATCCGACAACAAACGAGAAGTACATTCCGTATGTTATTGAGCCGTCACTCGGTGTTGAGCGTCTTTTCCTTGCTCTTGTTGTTGAGGCTTACGATGAAGAAGTTATTGACGAAAAGGATACACGAGTTGTGTTAAGACTTCATCCGACGCTTGCTCCGTACAAAGCTTGCGTTCTTCCGCTTTCAAAGAAGCTCAACGAGCAAGCCGGCAAGGTTTATGAACAGCTTTCAGCCGACTTTATGACTGATTATGACGATGCCGGTTCAATCGGCAAGCGTTACAGAAGACAGGACGAAATCGGTACTCCGTTCTGTATCACATATGACTTTGAGTCTGTTGACGACGGTTGTGTAACGGTTCGTGACCGTGACACAATGCAGCAGGAAAGAGTTGCAATTGACAAGCTCAACGATTATATTGCTGAAAAGATTAAGTTCTGATTTTAATATGATATCAAAAGGACATTCCAAATGGAATGTCCTTTTTTTGCGTAGGGGCGGCTCACCGTATAAGAACAGCGGATAACCTCAAAATTCGGGTTATCCGCTGTGTGTTTTATTCAATATAATAATCTGAATTCAATCAAATTACTTTGAGAGGTTTGTGAGAACCTTTTTGATTCTCTCAACAGCCTCAATCGTGTTTTCTCTGTCACCGAATGATGTAAGACGGAAGTAGCCGGCACCGTTTTCGCCAAAGCCCTCACCCGGAGTACCTACAACATTTGCCTCGTTAAGGAGGAGGTCAAAGAATTCCCAACTGCCCATATTGTTCGGACACTTGAGCCAGATGTAAGGTGAGTTCTTACCGCCTGTGTAGTAGATGCCGAGTTCATCAAGAGCAGATGCGATAATTCTTGCATTTTCCTGATAGTAAGAAATGTTCTCCTTGATCTGCTTCTGACCTTCTTCGCTGAATACAGCGGCAGCAGCACACTGAACAGGCCATGAAACACCGTTGAACTTTGTTGCCTGACGGCGGTACCATGTTGCATAGATATTGTGACCGTCACGCTCAAGCTCCTTAGGAATTACCGTGTAACCGCATCTTGTGCCTGTGAAGCCTGCTGTCTTTGAAAGTGAGCACATTTCAATTGCGCACTTTCTTGCACCTTCGATTGCAAAAATTGAACGAGGAAGATCCTCTGTGATGAATGCCTCATAAGCTGAATCGTAGAGGATTATTGCATCGTTTTTGAGAGCATAGTCAACCCATGCTTTGAGCTGTTCGGCATTGTATGCAGAACCTGTCGGGTTGTTAGGTGAGCAAAGGTAGATGATATCTGCCTTTACATTTTCATCAGGGAGAGCGGCAAAGCCGTTTGCCTCATTTGATGTAGCATAAACAATTTCTCTGCCTGCCATAATGTTTGAGTCAACATATACAGGGTAAACAGGATCGGTTACAAGAACAACATTATCCTTTGAGAAGATGTCACCTATGTTACCGCAGTCCGACTTTGCACCGTCTGATACAAAGATTTCGTCAGCACCTACTGCAACACCAAAGCTCTTGTAATAATCTGAAATAGCCTGTCTGAGGAACTCGTAGCCCTCATAATCGGGATAGCCCTTGAAGGTTTCCTTGTGAGCAAGATCCTCTGCGCCCTTTTTCATTGCCTCAACAACAACAGGAGCAAGCGGAAGGGTTACATCACCGATACCAAGCTTGATGACCTTTTTATCGGGATGAGCCGCAATATATGCATTTGTCTTTTTTGCAACATCTGCAAAAAGATAGTTAGGAACGAGATTGTCAAAATTTCTGTTAATCTTCATTAAAATCAGTCCTTTAAATCTGAAAGTTAAGTGGAAAAATCAATTACTTTTCAAGTGATGCTTTAATAAATTCTCTGAAAAGCGGATGAGCACGGTTCGGGCGTGACTTGAATTCGGGATGATACTGAACAGCAACGAAGAAACGGTTGTCGGGAACTTCAACAGCCTCAACAAGAAGTCCGTTAGGTGAAGTACCTGTAATCTTCATGCCTGCATTTTCAATTTCCTCTCTGAAATCGTTATTGAACTCATAACGATGACGGTGACGCTCTGAAATTTCATGCTGACCGTAAGCCTTAGCCATAAGCGAATCGGGCTTGATAACACACGGATATGCACCAAGACGCATTGTGCCGCCCATATCCTCAATGCCTTCCTGTTCAGGCATAAGGTCAATAACATTATGCTTGCCCTCTGGTGTAAACTCACCGCTGTTGGCATCAGCATAGCCGAGAACATCTCTTGCGTATTCGATTACTGCAGTCTGCATACCGAGGCAGATTCCGAGATACGGAATATCATGCTCACGGGCATATTTTGCAGCCATAATCTTACCTTCGATACCTCTGTTACCGAAACCGCCCGGAACAAGAATACCGTCAACATCACCGAGAAGCTCGTCAACCTTGTACTTTGTGAGAAGTTCGCAGTCAACCCACTTGATTTCAACATCAGCGGAATTTTCATAGCCACCGTGACGAAGTGCCTCTGCAACAGAAAGATATGCGTCATGGAGAGCAACATACTTACCGCAAAGAGCAATCGTGCATTTCTTTGTGCGGTTGTTGATACGGTTAAGCATTTCTTCCCACTCGGAAAGGTCAGGCTTTTTGTCCGTTACAATATTGAGCTCACGACATACAACATTTGAGAAATTGCTCTTTTCAAGCATAAGAGGTGCCTGATAAAGCGTTGGGAGAGTAATATTTTCGATTACACAATCCGGCTTTACATTGCAGAAAAGTGCAATCTTGTTGAAAATGCTCTCCTCAAGAGGTTCGTCACAACGAAGAACGATGATATCGGGATTGATACCGAGTGAACGAAGCTCTTTTACAGAATGCTGTGTCGGCTTTGATTTGTGTTCCTCACTGCCCTTGATATAGGGAACGAGAGTTACATGAATAAAGATGCTGTTCTCTCTGCCGACTTCAAGAGATACCTGACGGATAGCCTCAAGGAACGGCTGGCTTTCGATATCGCCCACCGTACCGCCGATTTCCGTAATTACAACATCGGCATTGGTCTTTTCACCTACATTGTAGATAAAAGACTTAATTTCATTTGTGATGTGAGGAATTACCTGAACTGTCTTACCGAGGTAGTCGCCGTGACGCTCCTTTTCAAGAACATTTGAGTAAACCTTACCTGTTGTGAGGTTTGAATACTTGTTAAGGTCCTCATCAATAAAACGCTCATAATGGCCGAGGTCGAGGTCGGTTTCTGCACCGTCCTCCGTTACATATACCTCACCGTGCTGATACGGGCTCATTGTACCCGGATCGACATTGATATACGGGTCAAGCTTTTGAGCAACAATCTTGAGCCCTCTTGCCTTTAAAAGTCTGCCGAGAGATGCGGCTGTGATACCCTTGCCAAGACCGGATACGACACCGCCTGTTACAAATATATATTTTTTATTTTTCTTATGTTCGGTTATCTCCACGATTACACCTCAACTTCGCCTTCAAATACTTTTTCCGCATTACCTGTCATATATACCGTTTCATCAGTATAGTTGATAATAAGATCGCCGCCCTTGAGCTTAATCTTGATGTCTTCGCCCTTTTTGCAGAAACCGTTTTCACAAGCGGCAACCGCAACGGCACAAGCGCCTGTACCGCAAGCCCATGTTTCGCCTGAGCCACGCTCCCACACTCTCATCTTGATTGTATGGTCATCGAGAACTGTTACAAATTCTGTATTCACTCTTTCAGGGAAGAGCTTATCGTTTTCAAACTCCGGTCCTACGGTTTCAATATCAAGATTATCAATATCGTCCATGAATACCACACAGTGTGGGTTGCCCATTGATACGCAGGTGATGTTATAGTTCTTGCCTGCAATTTCAACAGGTCTGTCAACAACCTTGTCACCGTCAAGAACAACAGGAATTTCCTTCGGATCAAGAATAGCCTTGCCCATATCAACTCTGAGGCGGTTAACCTTTCCGCCTGAAGTATAAGCCTTGAGTTTCTTGATACCGCTGAGTGTTTCAATTGTAATTTCGTCTTTTTCGTTGATATCAACCATACCGTGGTCATAGAGGAACTTACCTACGCAACGGATACCGTTACCGCACATCTTACCCTCTGAACCGTCAAGGTTGTACATTTTCATCTTTGCATCTGCAACCTTTGAAGGGCAAACAAGAATAATACCATCGCCGCCGATACCGAAATGTCTGTCGGAAAGTCTTACGGCAAGCGCCTCGGGGTTGCTGATTTCCTGATCAAAAGTGCTGCAATAGATATAGTCGTTGCCTATACCCTGCATCTTAGTGAATTTTAACATAAGCTTTTCCTCTCTCATGTGGTTAATGTCGATAAGCTCCGTGCTGTGCTGTGAATAGTGGCTCTTGAGGCAATCTGCAAGTGCATTTGCCGTATCAAGAGATGTAAGACACGGAATATTTCTTTCAACAGTCTTACGACGGATTTTAACAGAATCTCTTGAAGGAATTCTGCCCTTTGCAGATGTTGAAATAACATACTGAATCTTACCCGATTCAATGAGTGTAAGAGTATTGTTTGTCTTGGACTCGTGAATTTTCTTTACGCTTACGGCGTCAATACCGTACTTTTTGAGTACATCCGCTGTACCCTCTGTTGCGTAGATTCTGAATCCGAGGTCGTAGTATTTCTTTGCGATTTCACCGATTTCAGCCTTATCCGAATTACGGACTGTGATGAACACACCGCCCTTTTTCTTCATCTTGTAGCCTGCACCGATGAGTCCCTTATAGAGAGCCTCCTCAAGTGTGCCTGCAACACCGAGAACTTCACCTGTTGACTTCATCTCGGGGCCGAGGTGGTTATCAACATTGATAAGCTTTTCAAAGCTGAATACGGGAACCTTAACCGCAATGTAAGGACTCTTTCTGTAAAGGCCTGTGCCGTAGCCCATATCTTTGAGCTTTTCACCGAGCATTGCTCTCGTTGCAAGGTCAACCATAGGAACGCCTGTTACCTTACTGATGTAAGGGATTGTTCTTGAAGAACGGGGATTTACTTCGATAACATAAAGTTCGTCTTTATAGATAAGGTACTGAATGTTTACAAGTCCCTTTGTACGGAGTTCGATTGCAAGGTTCTTTGAGCTTTCAATAATAATCTGAGTCATTCTGTCTGAGAGATTCCATGCCGGATAAACCGCAATTGAGTCGCCCGAATGAACACCGGCACGCTCGATATGCTCCATAATACCCGGAATAAGAATATCTTCACCGTCACAAATGGCGTCAACTTCAAGCTCTGTACCCTGAAGGTACTTATCAATAAGAATCGGATTTTCAATATTCTGTGCAAGAATGATTGCCATATACTCTTTGACATCATCTTCGTTGAATGCAATAATCATATTCTGACCGCCGAGAACATATGACGGACGGAGAAGAACAGGATAACCGATTTTGTCTGCAACATCGAGAGCCTCGTCTGTTGTCATAACCGTTACGCCACGGGGACGCTTGATGTGATACTTTTCAAGAAGCTCGTCAAAACGCTCTCTGTCCTCTGCCATATCAATGGCATCGTATGATGTGCCGAGAATATTTACACCGTTGTCGCTGAGGAACTTTGTAAGCTTAATGGCTGTCTGTCCGCCGAATGCAACAACTACACCGAACGGATTCTCTGTCTTTATTATGCCCATAACATCTTCGGTTGTGAGCGGTTCAAAATAAAGTCTGTCGGCTGTGTCAAAGTCTGTTGATACTGTTTCAGGGTTGTTGTTTACGATAACAACATCGTAGCCTGCTTTTTTGAGCGCCCATACGCAGTGAACAGACGCATAGTCAAATTCGATACCCTGACCGATTCTGATAGGACCCGAACCGAATACGATAACTGTTTTCTTATCGCTCTTCTGCTCTCTGATGAATTCCTCAGCTTCATTTTCCTTATCAAATGTTGAATAGAAGTAAGGAGTTTCAGCCTCAAATTCTGCGGCGCAGGTATCAACCATTTTATAAACAGGAACAAGCGGATTTTCAACCTTCCTGCCTGTGATTTTTTCAATTGTTCTGTCAAGGAATCCCTTGTTCTTGGCACGAACATAGAGATCCTCCGTAAGCTCGCCGTTCTTGAGTTCGTTTTCAACGGCAATAAGATTTTTGAGCTTTTCAAGGAACCACTCGTCAATGAGAGTGATGTTGTGAATCTGTTCTACTGTAATGCCTCTCTTGAGAGCCTCATATACGCAGAAGATTCTTCTGTCATCGCAAACGCTGAGTCTGTCATAAACCGATGCGTTTGAAAGCTCTGCAAATTCCTTATCATTGAGAGTATCGTGAGAAATCTCGGCACCTCTTACGGCTTTCATAATAGCCTGCTCAAATGTCGGAGCAATAGCCATAACCTCGCCTGTTGCCTTCATCTGAGTACCGAGTGTTCTCTTTGCATATACAAATTTATCGAAAGGCCATTTCGGGAATTTTACAACAACATAGTCGAGCGCCGGCTCAAAGCAAGCGTATGTTGTACCTGTAACGGCATTTTTGATTTCATTAAGTGTGTAACCGATAGCAATTTTAGCGGCAACCTTTGCAATAGGATAACCTGTTGCCTTTGACGCAAGTGCCGATGAACGGGATACACGGGGATTAACCTCGATAACCGCATATTCAAATGTTTCGGGGTTGAGTGCGAACTGGCAGTTACAACCGCCCTCTACCTTAAGCGCAGAGATAATGTTGAGAGCCGCACTTCTGAGCATCTGATATTCCTTGTCGGCAAGTGTTACCGTAGGAGCGATAACGATTGAGTCGCCTGTGTGAACGCCTACAGGATCGAAGTTTTCCATTGAGCAGACAGTAATAACATTTCCGTCGCTGTCACGCATAACCTCAAACTCGATTTCCTTCCAACCTGAGATACATTTTTCAACAAGCACCTGTGTGATAGGAGAAAGTTCAAGACCGTTTGATGTGATTTCACGAAGCTCTTCCTCGTTATCGACAATACCGCCGCCTGTACCGCCGAGTGTGAATGCAGGACGGATAATTACAGGATAACCGATTTCATCGGCAAACTTAACAGCTGATTCAACATCTGTAACAACAAGTGACGGAATAACAGGCTGACCTATTTCAATCATTGTGTCCTTAAAAAGCTGTCTGTCCTCTGCCTTGTCAATTGTTTCGGGGTTTGCACCGAGAAGCTGAACATTGTATTTATCAAGGAAGCCCTCTTTTGCAAGCTGCATTGAAAGGGTAAGACCCGTCTGACCGCCGAGGGTTGAAAGAAGGCTGTCAGGGCGTTCCTTTTTGATGATTCTCTTAACTGTTTCAAGCGTCAACGGCTCAATGTAGATTTTATCAGCCATTGCGTTATCAGTCATAATTGTAGCAGGGTTTGAGTTTACGAGAATAACCTCAAGTCCTTCTTCTTTAAGCGCACGGCAAGCCTGTGTGCCTGCATAGTCAAATTCGGCAGCCTGACCGATTACGATAGGGCCCGAACCGATTACCATAACTCGTTTGATATTCTTTTTGAGTGGCATATAATCATTCCTCGTTCAAGTAATTATTGTATCTGTTCTTATGCTGAATAGTAATCCGAATTTCGGACTCTTATTTTCTGTTGTTCTTCATCAATTCAATAAAACGGTCAAACAAAAATGCTGTATCGTGAGGGCCGCCGCAAGCTTCCGGATGGAACTGAACCGAGAAAGCAGGCATATTTGTGTAGTTTACGCCCTCGCAGGTGTTATCATTACCGTTTACAAAGCTTACTTTGCCGTTTTCGGGCATACTGTCGCTTACAACAGCGTAGCCGTGGTTCTGTGATGTAATGTAAACTCTGCCTGTTTCAACCTCTTTTGCAGGCTGATTTGCACCTCTGTGACCGTACTTGAGCTTTTCTGTTTTTGCACCCTGTGAAAGCGCAAGGAGCTGATGACCGAGACAGATACCGAAGGTCGGAATCCCGAAGTCACAAAGCTTTTTGAGCTCTGCAATAATCTCTGTGTTGTCCGAAGGATCTCCCGGTCCGTTTGAAAGCATTACGCCGTCGGGATTCATAGCCTTAATTTCATCCGCTGTTGTGTGAGCGGGAACAACTGTAAGGTTACAGCCTCTCTTAACAAGCTCTCTGCCGATGTTATGCTTTGCGCCAAAATCCATAAGCACAACATTGAGGTCGCCGTTTTCAGCGTCAAAATGCTCTTTTTCTTTTATAGTAGTGCTTTCAACAGCCTCTGTAATAACATAGTTCTTAATCTCGTCAAGTTCTTCCTTTGTCACATCGGGAGAATAGGATATTTTGCAGTTCAGAACACCGTATTCACGCACAATTCTTGTGAGCGCACGGGTGTCGATTCCGTAAATGCCGGGAATTCCCGACTCTTTTAAAAAGGTGTCAAGATCACCCTCACAACGGAAGTTTGAAGGAACTTGGCACCATTCTCGTACAATATAACCTTTCAGCGACGGAGAGTCACTCTCAAAATCGGCAGGGATAACACCATAGTTGCCGATTAAAGGGAATGTCTGAATAACCACCTGACCGTAATAGCTGGGGTCGGTGAGTGTTTCAAGATAACCTGTCATTGCTGTAGTAAAAACAAGTTCTCCCGTAGTTTCTTTTTCGGCACCAAACGCCTTGCCCTCAAAAACTGTTCCGTTTTCAAGGATTAAGTATGCCGCACGGCTCATAAAAACACATTCCTTTCAATAAACTAAAAAAATCGCAGTCAGTTCTCATATGTTCTGATAACCTGCTTTGCAACCTCAAGCTTGCTTGTTCTGAGATCCATAGCCTGTTTTTCAAGATAGCGATGCGCCTGATCTTCGGACATATTAAGGCAGGTAATAAGCAGGAACTTTGCTCTGTTTATTATCTTCATATCCGCAACCATATGCTTGAGCTTTTCATTTTCCTCAATCACACGGAACATACGCATCTTAAAACATTCCGTAAACTGCAAAAAGTGGTGAAACAGGTGCTTGTTTACGGGCTTTGCAATAACAAGAACACCGTGCTCAGTGAGTGCGTCGTTCACATAATCCGCATTACGCTGCGGAACGATAATCACAACACTTGAACGGGTTGTTCCGGCAAAGTACTTTGAAAGCTCAATGCCGTTTTCCTTTTCAAGCGGTGCATTGACGCAGATGAGGTCAAAAACCTCACCATTTGCAAGCTCCTTAGCCTCCTGTGAGGTTTGGCAGACGGAAATCTCCGTATAGCCTTCGCTTCCGAGCAATTGCGACAAAGAAACGGCACTCTGTTCAGAGTGTGAAATCAACAAAGCATTTTTCAAGAACCTCACCACCGCATATTGTTTCATTCATCTTATTATTTTACAAGATTAACCCCTATTGTTATTTACTTAAAGGAATTATGACAATATTTTTTACAATTTTGTAAAAACATTTTCATTGCAAATTTGTTTTACACTTTTCAACATTTTTCGGGCAATTTTCCATTTGAACATTACTCAAACATATTACTGTATTTTTGTTTTTGATTATAGATTAAATTTTTCACTCTTACCACAACTTCATCGGGATAATATCCGCTGACTTTTTCAAAAGATTTTTCTATATCGGAACTCATAAACGAAAATTTTACCTGTTCACCATACAGTTCCTGAGCAGCATCAAGCTGTACATCGAAATCTACATCAAAAGGTTTTGCGTGAATTTTTGGGATTAAGTTGTAAATATCCTCTCCGAGAGGGTAATCCTCGGTTGTGTCGGCAAGCAGCGAAAGTCCGAAATCAAAATATGGACAAAATCTGTATTCGCCTGTATCATCATTCAGTATAAACGCAATATTATTGGTATGCCTGTCCTCATTCAGAAAAAATGCGTCAAGCTCAAGCATTGCTGTTATATATTTTCCGACATTTTTCAAACCTGTTTTATTCTCGATAAAATCAACGGTGTGGGAAATTTTATCCTTCACATCATCGTACTTCAAAAGATTTTTCGCCATTGATGACGCAAGCCATTGCTTTGACAAATGCTCAAGCGTGACAATGCTTTCATTTTTTTGGCGAAAGTTTTTTGAATAACAACCGTTAAGCTTTCGACCTGCAAATTCTATTTTTATAGGAAAATATTCCGCAAAATCGGTTACATTAGATTTCTTTAACAATTCAGATACAATAACCTCACACAAGCCTTCATATCCCATATGGTCTGCTTTGTACCACAAGTCGTTTACAAGCCACTTTTGCTGATTGCCTTTTGAAGAAGCAGATTTTGTATCTATAAGTGAGTAATTGTCAAGATTGATTTCCTTAATCAAAAAGCGTACAGCTCCTTTCGTGTAAACCTTACATATTGGTTATCCTCAGCCGTTCTTCCGTCTGTTTTTTCAAGTATCTGCAAAGTATCGTAGCCGTCCGCTCCGATTTTTTTCAAAATAGTTTTTCGGAATGCCCTTGATTTCGGAAAACATCTTTCTTCAAGAAACTGTTCAAAATCGTTCCAATCCGGATTTTCATTTATACCGAAAGCCCTTTTCATTATATCATTGGTGCGATTCACAATTTTTATTTTCTTATCGGCAAAGTTGACATATATTTCCGTACACACCTTCTGACGGAACATAAAATCAAGCCGCATAACATAATTGCCGTTCAAGGGCTTGTTAAGATATTTTGAAATTGTCTGACGGCTTACATTAAAGGTTTGTGCTATTTCAGCAGTAGTTTTACCGTTTTTCTGCATTTCAATTGCATTTTTAACATCCGTTTCGGTCAACTTATTTTTTCTTCCGCCTTTAAGCCTGCCTGCAATATCCTTTAACTCGGTTTCGTTATCTGTTCCGAACAAATCTATACAAAGCTTTCTGTAATCAGTCATACGCTCCACCGCCTTAATAGTGTCAAATATCATTCTTTACACTATCATTATATAGCATATACAAAACAAAGTCAATTATCTTTGCTAAACATTTATATGCCAAAACACCCCGAACAGCTATTGCCGTTCGGGGCGTCTCGGTTTATGTGAATTAAAAAGGATAGGTTAATTAAGCTACCATGGATTATTCAATATCCTGCATAGCGTCGTAGCCTGTTTCGCCTGTTCTAACCTTAACAACATCTTCAACATCATAGATAAAGATTTTGCCGTCACCGATGTGACCTGTGTAAAGTGCCTTAACAGCCGCATCAACAACTGCCTTTACAGGAACCTTGCAAACTACGATTTCAACCTTCATCTTAGGAAGGAGGTTACTTTCAATAGCAACACCACGGTAATACTCTGCTTTACCCTTCTGAGCACCGCAACCGAGTACCTGAGATACTGTCATACCTGTGATGCCGAGCTTATCCATTTCTTCTTTAAGAGCTTCAAGCTTTGACTGCTTGAGAAGAATGTCAATCTTAGTAATCTTTGTGCCGTCGGTAGCCATATCATACTTGCCGGCAAGCTGAACGGGAACTGCCTGAGTTACAGGAACATTGCTGTCAACATCAAATGTTTCATCAAGTGAAGCTGTACCGACACCGATTGGCATAAAGTCTGCATATGCGCTGATAAGACCGTGCTCGCAGATATCGAGGCCCTTCATTTCTTCGTCCTTTGTAACACGAAGACCTACTGTCTTTTTGATGATTGTGAATACGATAATCATGCAAACAACTGTCCAAGCTACGATTGTAACAATACCGAGAGCCTGCTTACCAAGCTGAGCAAAGCCACCGCCGTAGAAAAGACCTGTGATGCCGTTCTGACCGTTACCTGTTGCGAAAAGACCTACTGCAAGGCCGCCCCACATACCGTTTACGCCGTGTACCGAGAATGCGCCGACAGGATCATCTATTTTAAGCTTGATATCAACGAATTCAACTGCTACTACGATGAGGATACCTGAAACGAGACCGATAACTGCTGCGCCGATTGCATCAACATCTGCACAACCTGCCGTGATTGCTACAAGACCTGCGAGTGATGCGTTAAGACACATTGAAACATCAGGCTTGCCGTTCTTGATCCATGTAAAGAGCATGGTTGTTACTGTTGCAACTGCCGGAGCAATTGTTGTTGTAAGAAGAATCTGACCGAGACGAGCGCCGTCTTCAGCAGCGGCACCGTTAAAGCCGTACCATGCAAACCAAAGAATGAATACACCGAGAGCACCGAGTGTGATGCTGTGACCGGGGATAGCGTTTACCTTGCCGTTCTTGCCGTATTTACCGATACGGGGTCCGAGAATGATTGCGCCGACAAGTGCCGAGATACCGCCGACCATATGAATTACGATTGAACCTGCAAAGTCGATACAGCCGAGCTGTGCAAGCCAACCCTGACCGTTCCAAACCCAACCTGCTTCAATCGGGTAAACAACGAGTGAAATAATTGCGCTGTAAACACAGTATGCCGAGAATTTTGTACGCTCTGCCATAGCACCTGAAACGATAGTAGCTGCTGTAGCACAGAATACAAGCTGGAATACGAATGAGTTCCAATCAAAGTTCATCCAGTTTGTGAACATATTGAGGTTGGGAACACCGATGAATCCTGCAACATAGTCCTCAGACATCATAAGTCCGAAGCCTAACAAGCTGAATACAACCGTACCGATACAAAAGTCCATCAGGTTTTTCATAATGATGTTACCTGCGTTTTTAGCTCTTGTAAAACCGGTTTCAACCATTGCGAATCCGCACTGCATAAAGAACACGAGTAATGCGCCGATCATAAACCAGACGCCTGTGCCTCCGTAAATTAGTTCTGCCATATAAATCTCTCCTTTTATCAAAATAACAAAAACGGCGTGGAGTTGACAGTTTAATTCTGTCAATCACACGCCGTTGTGTTACCTGTTATACAATATAAATAATGTTATTTAGTATAAATAGAGGTTCTATCAATCACACACCGAAAAGAAGTTCGCCGTATGAAGGATAAGGCCAGTATTCCGAAGCTGTTTCTGTTTCCATTGCGTCACCGACAGCTCTGAGTTCCTGCATAAGTGCAAATACTGTTTCTCTGTAGTACTTAGCATACTTGAGGTTGTCATCGCTGTAGTCGCTTGCCTTGATAACAGCCTCTTCAAGCTCTGCAGTTTTCTTTGAGAAACATACAAGTTTGTTTGAAAGGCTTGTAATGAGGTCTTCCTCAACGCTTGTAGGAATAGCGTCTGAAAGTGCCTTTTTGGCAAGTGCTGTATCCGTAAGATCTCTTACATATGATGTAACGGCAGGAAGAATGTTCTTCTTAGCCATATCAATCATTGTGAGAGCCTCAATGTTAATCTGCTTAGAATAGCTTTCAAGCTCAATTTCATATCTTGCACGGATTTCGTCTGCCGAACAAATCTTATTCTTAACAAAGAGGTCAACATTCTTCTTGTCAAGGAAGTGTTCCATTGCGTCAGGAAGTGACTTGAGGTTAAGAAGTCCTCTTCTTTCAGCCTCTTCAACCCACTCGGGAGCGTAGTTGTTGCCGTTGAAGATAATGTTCTGATGCTCTGTGAATACTTTCTTAACAAGAGCCTTGATAGCTGCGTCCATATCATCCGCATCTTTAAGCTCATCGTAGAACTCTGAAAGTTCTTCGGCTACCATAGTGTTGAGCATATAGTTAGGACAGGCAATGTTAAGTGAAGAACCAAGTGCTCTGAATTCAAACTTGTTACCTGTGAATGCAAAAGGTGATGTACGGTTACGATCCGATGTGTCCTTCATAAAGTCAGGAAGAACATCAACGCCTGTTCTCATCTTCTGCTTACCCTTGCTTACATATTCTCTGTCATTGATGATTGAATCAACGAGTTCGCCGAGGTCATCACCGAGATACATTGAAATGATTGCAGGCGGTGCTTCGTTAGCGCCGAGACGGTGGTCGTTACCTGCCGCTGCAACCGGGATTCTTAGAAGATCCTGATACTCGTGAACAGCCTTTACAACTGCTGCAAGGAAAAGCTGGAACTGAAGGTTGTTTTCAGGAGTCTTGCCGGGATCAAGAAGGTTTTCGCCTGTGTTGGTTGAAATTGACCAGTTGTTGTGCTTACCGGAACCGTTAACACCTGCAAACGGCTTTTCATGAAGAAGACAAACAAGACCGTGTCTTTCGGCAACCTTCTTCATAACTTCCATTGTAAGCTCGTTGTGGTCGGTTGCAATGTTTGTTGTTGTGAAGATAGGAGCAAGCTCGTGCTGTGAAGGAGCAACTTCGTTATGCTTTGTCTTTGCAAGGATACCGAGTTTCCAGAGTTCCTCATCAAGGTCTTTCATATAAGCAGCAACTCTTGTCTTGATTGCACCGAAGTAATGGTCGTCAAGTTCCTGTCCTTTAGGAGCTTTTGCGCCGAAAAGTGTTCTGCCTGTATAAATAAGATCCTCTCTCTGATCGTAAGCGTCCTTATCAATAAGGAAGTATTCCTGCTCCGGACCTACTGTTGTTGTAACTCTTGTAACATTTTCTTTGCCGAGAAGATGAAGAATCTTTACAGCCTCTGTATTAATTCTCTCCATTGAACGAAGAAGAGGAGTTTTCTTATCGAGAACCTCGCCTGTATAAGAACAGAATGCTGTAGGAATGTAAAGTGTTCCGTCCTTAACGAATGCATATGATGTCGGATCCCATGTTGTATAGCCTCTTGCCTCGAATGTGGCACGAATACCGCCGCTTGGGAAAGAAGAAGCATCAGGCTCGCCCTTTACAAGCTCTTTACCTGAGAACTCCATGATAACCTGACCTTCACCGTTCGGTGCGATAAAGCTGTCATGCTTTTCGGCTGTGATACCTGTCATCGGCTGGAACCAGTGTGTGTAGTGGGTACAGCCCATTTCAACTGCCCCGCCCTTCATAGCAGCCGCAACAACATTTGCAACGCTGAGGTCAAGCGGTTCACCGTTCTGGATTGTCTTTTTCAAAGCCTTGTAAGTTGACTTTGGAAGTCTTTCCTGCATCTTCTGGTCATTAAATACCATGCTGCCAAAAATTTCGGGAACTTTTGCCATTTTAATTCTCTCCTATCCATTTTGAAAATAAATTTTAATGGTCTGATTTTTGCTTTATAAAAACAGAAAAGGACACTGTAAGCCTCAGCTCACAGCGCCCTTGCTGTCTTTGATGTTGTTAGTATATTCCACTTTTGCGAATTTGTCAATACATTTTTTGAAAAAAGTTTTGAAATTGCAAGTTTTATTAAATTTCCTGCAAAATTAAGCTGAAACACCAATAAGAGTTGCATATTTTCTACAACAATCACAGTAAAATGAAAGTTTTACCCTTAAAAGTTGCAATTTTCCTCTATTTTCCCTTGACAAAGCACAATGTATAGTTATATAATCTAAGTGCTGATTTTTCTTGATCAACGATGACAGGGCATTTCAGAACATCAGCCGACCTGCACATTCACCTTTGCAGGATATAGCACAGGCTGAGCATAGCGGTTTTACCGCTGAGAAGAGATTGGGCATTTTACAATTACATATATATGATTGATTATTAACCGGCAGAACATTAATTGCCACTTTGAACCGATAAGTTTACGAAAGCAAACTTCCTTTTACATATATATGTATATAAAAAGTCCGCTGAATAATTTTTGTGATTAACAGGAAAGGGTGATCATTAATGGAACAGACAGTCAGAGAGAACAACAAGACTCTGTATTCTCCGAAGTTTGAACATGATAACTGCGGTATCGGAGCTGTTGTTAATATTAAGGGTATCAAGTCACACGACACCGTGGCAAACGCTCTGACAATTGTTGAAACTCTCGAACACAGAGCAGGTAAGGATGCCGAAGGCAAAACAGGTGACGGCGTAGGTATTCTTCTCCAGATTTCACACAAATTTTTTAAGAAGGCAGCTGCTGAAATCGGCATTAAGCTCGGTTCCGAAAGAGATTACGCTGTAGGTATGTTCTTCTTCCCTCAGAATGAGCTTGCAAGAAATCAGGCAAAAAAGATGTTTGAAATCATTGCAGAAAAAGAAGGTCTTACAGTTCTCGGTTGGAGAAATGTTCCGTCAAGGCCCGAGGTACTCGGTCACAGAGCTGTTGAATGTATGCCTGCAATTATGCAGTGCTTTATCAAAAGACCTCACGGTGTAAAAAGAGGCCTTCCGTTCGACAGAAAGCTCTATGTTGCAAGAAGAGTTTTTGAACAGAGTAATGAAGACACATATGTAGTTTCACTTTCAAGCAGAACTATTGTATATAAAGGTATGTTCCTTGTCGGCGATCTCCGTAACTTCTTCCTTGATCTTCAGGACGAGGATTACGAGTCTGCAATCGCTATGGTTCACTCCCGTTTTTCAACCAACACAAATCCAAGCTGGCAGAGAGCCCATCCTAACAGAATGATTGTTCACAACGGTGAAATCAACACAATCAGAGGCAACGCTGACAAGATGCTTGCCCGTGAGGAAACAATGCGTTCAGAGCATCTCAAGGGCGACCTTGACAAGGTTATTCCTGTTGTAAACACAGAGGGTTCAGACTCTGCAATGCTTGATAACACACTTGAATTTCTCGTAATGAGCGGTATGGAGCTTCCTCTTGCCGTTATGATTACAATTCCGGAGCCGTGGGATAATAACGGCACAATGAGCCAGAAGAGAAAGGACTTCTATCAGTATTATGCAACAATGATGGAGCCGTGGGACGGTCCTGCGTCAATCCTTTTCTCTGACGGCGACATTATGGGTGCGGTTCTTGACCGTAACGGTCTGCGTCCGTCAAGATATTACATCACGGATGACGGCAACCTCATTCTTTCATCGGAAGTCGGCGCACTTCCTATTGATCCCGCAAAGATTGTTACAAAGGAAAGACTTCGCCCGGGCAAAATGCTTCTTGTCGATACGGTTCAGGGCAGACTCATTGATGACGATGAACTCAAAGAGTATTATGCGTCAAAACAGCCTTACGGCGAATGGCTCGACAGTAATCTTGTTTGTCTTAAAGACCTCAAAATCCCTAATATGAAGGTTGAGGAGCATTCATATAAAGAAAGACAAAAACTCCAGAAGGCTTTCGGATATACCTACGAAGATGTTATGACATCAATCCTTCCTATGGCAAAGAACGGCACAGAGTCAATTGCCGCAATGGGTACAGACAGTCCGCTTGCAGTTCTTTCAAAAGAACCGCAGCCGCTTTTCAACTACTTCAAACAGCTCTTTGCACAGGTTACAAACCCACCGATTGACGCAATCCGTGAGGAAGTTGTAACATCAACAACAATTTATATCGGCGAGGACGGCAACATTCTTGAGGAGCGTCCCGAAAACTGCAAGGTTATGAAGATTCACAATCCGATTCTTACATCAACCGATATTCTCAAAATCAAGAATATGCACATTCCGGGCTTTAAGGTTGCGGTTATCCCGATTCTCTACTACAAGAACACAAGACTTTCAAAGGCTGTTAAGCGACTTTTCATTGAAGCTGACAAGGCTTACAATGACGGTGCAAATATTCTTATCCTCTCCGACAGAGGAGTTGACGAAAACCATCTTGCAATTCCGTCACTTCTTGCAGTATCCGCTCTTCATCAGCACCTTGTTGCAACAAAGAAGAGAACCTCACTTGCAATGATACTTGAAAGCGGTGAGCCGAGAGAAGTTCATCATTTTGCAACACTTCTCGGCTACGGTGCAAGTGCAATCAACCCGTATCTTGCTCAGGAAACAATCCACGAGCTTATCGGTGACGACCTTCTTGACAAGGACTACTACGCAGCAGTTGACGATTACAACAGCGCAGTTCTCCACGGCATCGTAAAGATTGCGTCAAAAATGGGTATTTCAACAATCCAGTCATATCAGGGCTCACAGATTTTTGAGGCTATCGGTATCGGCAAGGATGTTATTGACGAATACTTCACAGGCACAGTCAGCAGAATCGGCGGTATCACAATCAAGGATATCGAAAAGAATGTTGACAAACTTCACACAGCGGCATTTGATCCGCTTGACCTCGGTGTAAGCGATGAGCTTGAATCCCGTGGTTCACACAAGTTCAGAAGCGGCAAAGAGGAACACCTCTACAATCCGCAGACTATATATATGCTCCAGCAGGCAACAAGAACAGGCGATTATGAACTTTACAAAAAGTATTCTCATATGATTTCCGAAGAAATGGATCCTGTAAACATCAGAGGTCTTTTCGACTTCAACTTTGCAGAAACTCCTGTTCCGCTTGATGAGGTTGAAAGCGTTGATTCAATCGTAAAGCGTTTCAAGACAGGCGCTATGTCCTACGGTTCAATCTCACAGGAGGCTCACGAAACACTTGCGATTGCAATGAATCAGCTTCACGGCAAGTCAAACTCCGGTGAGGGCGGCGAAAGCCTTGAACGACTTCTCACAAAAGGACAGAAGGTTGACAGATGTTCTGCAATCAAGCAGGTTGCATCAGGTCGTTTCGGTGTTACATCAAGATACCTCACATCCGCAAACGAAATTCAGATTAAAATGGCTCAGGGTGCAAAGCCGGGCGAAGGCGGACATCTTCCGGGCAAAAAGGTTTATCCCTGGATTGCAAAAACCCGTCATTCAACACCGGGTGTATCGCTCATCTCTCCCCCACCGCACCACGACATTTACTCAATTGAGGACCTTGCACAGCTTATCTACGACCTCAAAAATTCTAACAAAGACGCAAGAATCTCTGTTAAGCTCGTTTCGGAATGCGGTGTAGGTACGGTTGCCGCAGGCGTTGCAAAAGCAGGTGCAGGCGTAATCCTTATTTCAGGTTATGACGGCGGTACAGGCGCTGCTCCGAGAAACTCAATCTACAACGCAGGTCTGCCGTGGGAACTCGGTCTTGCCGAGGCTCATCAGACGCTCATTATGAACGACCTTCGTAACAAGGTTGTTATTGAAACCGACGGTAAGCTTATGAACGGCCGTGATGTTGCAATTGCCGCAATGCTCGGTGCAGAGGAATTTGGTTTTGCAACTGCGCCGCTTGTAACTCTCGGTTGTGCAATGATGAGAGTATGTAACCTTGATACCTGCCCGTTCGGTGTTGCCACACAGAACCCCGAGCTCAGAAAAAGATTCTGCGGCAAGCCCGAATATGTAATAAACTTTATGAAGTTTGTAGCAAGCGAACTTCGTGAATATATGTCAAAGCTCGGTGTAAAAACCGTTGATGAGCTTGTCGGAAGAATTGACCTCATCAAGAGAAAAGAAGGCATCACAGGACAGGCTGCCGAGGTTGACCTTTCTAACATTCTTGATACAAACTTTGTTTCGGAAAAGGTTGAATACAACAAAAAGAGCCTTTACGATTTCAAGCTTGAATCAACACTTGACGAGAGAATCCTCTGCAAAGAATTCGCAAAGGTTCTTGCAAAAGGCACAAAGAAAAAGGTTGAAGTCAATGTTAAGAACACTGACCGTTCATTCGGTACAATCTTCGGTTCTGAGGTTACAAGAAAGCATTACAACAACCTTGATGACGATACATTTACAGTAGTCTGCAACGGTTCGGGCGGTCAAAGCTTTGGTGCATTCATTCCAAAGGGACTCACACTTGAACTTGTGGGCGACTCAAACGACTACTTTGGCAAGGGACTTTCAGGCGGTAAGCTGGTAGTTTATCCTCCGAAGAACTCAACATTTGACGCAGGTAACAACATCATCATCGGTAATGTTGCACTTTACGGTGCAACAAGCGGCAAGGCATTTATCAACGGTGTTGCAGGCGAGCGTTTCTGCGTAAGAAACTCAGGCGCAACAGCAGTTGTTGAGGGTGTCGGCGACCACGGTTGTGAATATAT
>ERZ809194.490-NODE-490-length-22039-cov-8.559498_pt1 | contig 22039 bp, 11 predicted proteins | sample MGYA00520517_ERZ809194 | MGnify/ENA primary metagenome ERZ809194 (study PRJEB31570, sample SAMEA3213003) | Homo sapiens | biome: human-gut; feature: human gut; material: fecal | place: Sweden | collected 2011 ... | reverse complement strand
GTAGAGCCCCTTTTTGTTCCCTTTTTGCACGAGATAGTTACCTGTATAGAGTTCAATTCTGTCGAAGTTGCAGGGTAGGATTTCTTTTCCGTCGGTGTAGTAGAGCCCCTTTTTATTGCCTTGTTGTACGAGGTAGTTACCCGTATAGAGTTCAATTCTGTCGAAGTTGCAGGGCATGATTTCTTTTCCATCGGTGTAGTAGAGCCCCTTTTTATTGCCTTGCTGTACGAGGTAGTTACCCGTATAGAGTTCAATTCTGTCGAAACTGCAGGGCAGGATTTGTTTTCCGCTCGTGTTGTAGAGCCCTTTTAGGTTACCCTTCTGCACAAGGTAGTTACCCTTAAAGAATTCAATTTTTTCGAACTGGTCCGACAGAATTTTCTTGCCGTTCATTTGCTGGCTTTTACAGGCCGTGAAGAAGCTGAGGCACAATATCAGGCTCAGCCCGAAACTCAGGCCTCTGCCGAGGCGTAGGGAGGTAGGTGTGTTCATAGGTAGGAAGTTGGAAAATTTACGAAGTACATATCCGGCTTACATCTCGCCCAGCCATTCGCCACGATACATCGTGATGTTCTTGTATTTGCAGGGCATGATTTGTATACCGTTGGTGTTGTAGAGCCCTTTTAGATTACCTTTCTGCACAAGGTAGTTACCCGTGTAGAAGTCAATTCTGTCGAACTGGCAGGGTAGGATTTGTTTTCCGTTCATGTCGTAGATACCCTTTCGGTCCCCTTTTTGCACGAGGTAGTTGCCCGTGTAGAAGTCAATGCTCTGGAACTGGCAGGGCATGATTTGTCTTCCGCTTGTGTCGTAGAGACCTTTTAGGTTGTCTTTTTGCACAAGGTAGTTACCCGTGTAGAAATCAATTCTGTCGAACTGGCAGGGCATGATTTGTATACCGTTGGTGTTGTAGAGCCCTTTTAGATTACCTTTCTGCACAAGGTAGTTACCCGTGTAGAAGTCAATTCTGTCGAACTGGCAGGGTAGGATTTGTTTTCCGTTCATGTCGTAGATACCCTTTCGGTCCCCTTTTTGCACGAGGTAGTTGCCCGTGTAGAAGTCAATGCTCTGGAACTGGCAGGGCATGATTTGTCTTCCGCTTGTGTCGTAGAGACCTTTTAGGTTGTCTTTCTGCACGAGGTAGTTGCCCATAAAGAAGTCAATGTTCTGAAACTGGCAGGGTAGGATTTGTCTTCCGCTCGTGTTGTAGAGCCCTTTTAGGTTGCCCTTCTGTACGAGGTAGTTACCTATAAAGAAGTCAATTTTTTCGAACTGGTCCGACAGAATCTTCTTGCCGTTCATGTTGTACAGTTCCTTGCCGTTTTGGCTTAGGTTTGTTGGGGCTTGTTGGCTTTTGCAGGCCGTGAATAAACTGAGACACAATATCAGGCTCAGTCCGAAACTCAAGCCCCTGCCGGGGCGTAAGGTGGTGATAAAAAGTGCTTTCATGTGGTTAAGGAATGGTTTTTATGGAATGCAAGATACAAAAAATTCGGCTGAAAAAAAATTTTCTTATCAAAATTCGGCTGACAGACTGCCGTATGGAGTCCGGTAGCAGGAGCATTGGTGGGAGAGTTGTCGTTTGGAAAATGCGAAGGCTGTTTTTTCAGTGTTCTGAATGGCGGATAATAAAAAAGGGGCACCACCGTGCCCCAACCTTGTTAACCTTAAATCTATTACTGTGAAAAACATGTTACAAATGTACCGATTAATTCTGAAACGTTCCAAAACTTAGGGCATATTTCCGTCGATTTTATGTGTTAAAAAAACTAACTTGTCCTTATTTTCGCCATTATTGGTTGTTTCTACCTTACATTCTGTAATGTTTTTGTAGTTTCCGTGTAAGAATATACGCAGATATTCATCATTTTGTCAGCGCGGCAAGACCGGGCATTCCCCGTCAGGCAAAGAACATGACGATGAGTTGGGCCAGGATGACGCGGGCAAACATGCAGAGGGGGTAGACGGTGGCGTACGACACTGAGGCTTCGTCGCCGGGCAGGGTGTCGTTGGCATAGTTCAGGGCGATGGGGTTGGCCATGGCGCCGCATACCATGCCGCAGGTGGCTGAAAAGCTCTGTTTGCTGAACAGGACGGATACGGCTCCCATGATGATGACGGGCAGCAGCGTGATGACCATGGCCACTGCAATCCAGATAAGGGCGGCCGGCCGCATGACGGTGGTCAGGAAGTCGGCCCCGGCGTCAAGGCCCAGGCAGGCCAGATAGATAGAGAGGCCCAGCGAGCGGAGCATGAGGTTGGAGCTGTTGGTGGTGTACGTAACCATGTGGAAGCGCGGGCCGTAGGCGCCGATGAGAATACCCATGATGATGGGGCCGCCGGCCAGACCCAGCCGTACGGGGAACGACATGCCGGGAATGTGGAGTGGAATGAAGCCGAAGGTCAGGCCCAGCACAATACCGATGAAGATGGTCATCAGGTTGGGTTCGTCAAGGCTCTTGACGGAGTTGCCCAGCTCGGCGGCGGCGCGCTTGATGTTCTGCTGCTCACCCACCAGGGTGACGCGGTCGCCCATGCAGAGGATGAGCGAGGGCGAGGCCACCAGATTGATGCCCGAGCGCAACACGCGGCTTACGGTAACGCCGTAGCGGTTGCGCAGGTGCAGGTCGCCCAGCTTGTGGCCGTTGATGCCGGGGCGGGTGATGATGATGCGCTGCGACACCAGGCGGTGGTCAAGCTTGTTCCAGTCGATGTCATTTTTGTTCCAGTCGGTCTTGTCGCGGCTGCCGAAGTACACGGTCAGCTGGTCGGCATATTTCTGTTTGGTGATGACGAGCAGGCGGTCGCCCTCCTGCAGGCTGGTGGTGGCGTCGGGCAGGATGACCTTGCCGTCACGCCACAGGCGCGACACTACAAACTGCTTGCTGTTCAGGCCCGTCAGGTTGTTGAGGCTTTTTCCGTAGATGGCGGGGTTGCAGATCTGGTAGGAGCAGATGAAGGCCTCGTCGTCGTTGTGAAGGTCGGCTGCCGGCGACTGTCGCTTGTAGAGCAGGGGCTTCATGATGACGATGGCCAGGATGACGCCGATAAGGCCCAGCGGATAGGTCACGGCGCAGCTCAGGGCCGCTCCGGCCGAGGGCAGGTGCATCTGCTGCAGCGTCTGTTGGGCCGCACCCAGGGCAGGCGTGTTGGTAGTGGCGCCACACAGCACACCCATCATGTCGGGCAGGCTTACGCCCGTCAGCCCCACGGCCAGCAGGGCAATGAGTGTGCCCAGCAGGATGACGCCTATGGCCAGCAGGTTGAGCGTGGTGCCGCCCTGACGGAACGAACTGACAAAACCCGGACCCACCTGAAGGCCCAGCGCATAGACAAAGAGCACCAGTCCGAAACTCTCGGCATAGGTGAGCATGCTGTGGTCAATGGTCAGGCCGAGGCTACCGGCCAGAATGCCGCAGAAAAATACGAAAGTTACGCCCAGCGAGAAGCCGCGCACGTGAATTTTGCCCAGCATGAGCCCTACGGCACATATCAGGCAAATGATGATTACGGCTTGTATGTCTGTCGGAAGCGGCAGGATATGATTGAGCCATTCCATAGTTCTGTTTTTATGCTATAATAAGGAGATTTGGTTTGACAATTCAGATTTTGCGGGCACAAAGGTACTACTTAATTTGCCAATAAAGGGTTTTGCCTTTCTAAATTATGTCCGGCGGTCTGTTTTTTTGCGGATATACGGGCGGGCAGGGGGTACAGACTTACCGAAAGTGAGGCATTTTTTGTAAACTTCATCTGCCAATTTTTCATTTGAGTTTCTAAACAATGTTATACAGCATAAAAATCATGCTCCCATGCTTGCACGCATAGCGTGAAGGCGTTATTTTTGCATTGTGTTTTTCATAGTATTAGATTTAAGGTTAATTAGGTTGGGATACAGAGGTATCCCTTTTTTTATGCCCTTACGCTCCGTGTCGTAAGGTGAGCCGCCGGCATTCGGGCCTGCGGGAGAGGTCGGGGCAGGGTGCCGGGAAAAATTTTTTATCTGCCGTCTTTTTGGTTTAAGGTGCCGTTTGGTTTTCATAAGGTCCGTGTTCTTTTTTCCTTTTTCTTTTGAGTGGTGTATTGTTTCGGCTGCGGATGGAGCCGTATGCGCGGCTGGCGGGCAGGGACGGTTGGCCGGAATTGATTAGTGAACTTGTCAATTTTTCATTTGAGTTTCTAAACAATGTTATACAGCATAAAAATCATGCTTCCATGCTTGCACGCATAGCGTGAAGGCGTTATTTTTGCACTGTGTTTTTCATAGTATTAGATTTAAGGTTAATTAGGTTGGGATACAGAGGTATCCCTTTTTTTATGCCCTTACGCTCCGTGTCGTAAGGTGAGCCGCCGGCATTCGGGCCTGCGGGAGAGGTCGGGGCAGGGTGCCGGGAAAAATTTTTTATCTGCCGTCTTTTTGGTTTAAGGTGCCGTTTGGTTTTCATAAGGTCCGTGTTCTTTTTTCCTTTTTCTTTTGAGTGGTGTATTGTTTCGGCTGCGGATGGAGCCGTATGCGCGGCTGGCGGGCAGGGACGGTTGGCCGGAATTGATTAGTGAACTTGTCAATTTTTCATTTGAGTTTCTAAACAATGTTATACAGCATAAAAATCGTGTTCTAATGCTTGCACGCATAGCGTGAAGGCGTTACTTTTGCACTGTGTTTTTCATAGTATTAGATTTAAGGTTAATTAGGTTGGGATACGGAGGTATCCCTTTTTTTATGTCCGTACCTTTGTGACCTGGCGTAGGGCATGGGCAGATGTTTTTCGGACGGAGGAAAACGCTCAGCCGCCGCGGCATTCGGATGTGATTCCGAGCCGCGGCGGCTGATGGGTTATTAAGGTAAGGTTCACAAGGCAGGCGGGTCCGCCTGCGTAAGGTTCGGTTTCTTTTTTTAATAAACCGTGTTCTGCGGGTCAAAGTTGGTCCATCCGCTCATCCAGTTGTCCGTGTTTCCGCCAAAGGCGCCGATGTAGCTTACCTTGTTGAGGAAGAGACTGGTGATGCCGTTGAACGAAGCGCCGGAAAGCAGCGGACTGTTGGCAGCAGGGCAGTAGTTTTGTCCTACGTTGGCGGGGTCGCTCAGGGCGAGCTGGTTCTCGGTCATTACCTGGTTGCCCGTTTGAGCCATGAAGAACTCGTGTGAGTAGCTTACGCGGCTGGGGTCATACTGACCTGTGGTTTTGTCGTAATACTGGTCTTCGTATTTCTTGTTGTTGTCGGAACCCAGGGCAGTCATGCCGGCAAAGATGAGGTTCTGGAGTTTGAGCATGCCGTTTTTGGCGCTTTCTACGGTGTTGCCCTTGTCGCCGTCAATAATCAGACCGATGGGGAAACCTACGGCAACGGAGTTGATGCAGTTCAGTCGGCTGCTGCGGCGTATTTGCATGGCAGCCTGGAAGAGGCCGAGCTTGGAGTTGTTGTTGGGGTAGAGGCCGCCAGCGTTGATGTAGCTGGAGTTGTTCTGGAAGCCTTCGCTAATGTTTTTTTCCGTGGCCGGACCCACAAAGGTCATGTTGCTGAACAGGGCGGTGGTGTAGGGAGCTACGGCGGCACCGTCGGCGCAGTTGTCGCTCTCGAAGCCGTTGCTCTGCGACTGGTCGGCAATGTGCGGGTCGCGTACGCTCAAACCGAACTGAACCGTACCGCTGAAGCCGTTGTCGGTATCAAAGTCGTCGTCCCAGCCCTTGTAGGCAATAAGATACTTGGCGTTAACCGTTCCGCCGAACCATTCGTAGGAGTCGTCGTTGGAGTAGGATACCTGGATGTGGTCAATGGCAGTGGCGTTGCCTACTGAGCCGATGGTGAAGCCGTTGATTTCCTGGTCTTCCTGGAATGGAGCGCCGGCAAACTCGATGCGGATGTAACGGTAGATACCGCTGTTGTCAGCGTCGTTGTTGCCGCCGTGCTTGGTGCGCGGGCCGCCCTCAATCTGCATCTCCGTCTGGTTGTTCTTGGCGTTTCCGCATACGATCAGTCCGCCCCAGTCACCCGGCTTGCGGCTTCCGGCCGGCTGTGCCGAGGTCATGACGATAGGAGCCGAAGCCGTACCCTCCATGATGGCTTTTCCGCCCGGTTCCACGATGAGGGCAGCCTTGCTGGCCTTGTCGCCTTTGATAATGGTGCCCGGTTCGATGGTCAGTTCGGCATCCTTGGCCACGTAAACCCAACCTTTCAGGGTGTAGGTGCCTTTTTTGATGGTCTGCTTGCCGGTAAATACGAAATTCTGGTCGCCGTTACCGATTTGCGTGCCTTCGTTGAAGAGGATGCCGGCACTTTGTGCTACGCCGTCGACGATGGTTACGTCAGGGTCGGTTGATGAACTGCCGCCGTTGGAATCTTCTGAGCAGGCTGTGAAGCTGAATACTGCGGCTACCGTCATTCCCAGAGTAGCCATTGAAAACAAATTTTTCTTCATCTTGTATAAATTAGAATAGGTTGATTTTTTGAGGTAGTTAGAAGTTGTAAGTGGCCGACAGGCTGAAGTTACGTCCCGGCTTGTAGCGTTTGGTTACTTCGTCAATTTCCTGAGTGCCGTTGGCATTGCTGATGGTTTCGATTTGCTGGAACTTTACGTATTGGGCCAGCACGTCGCGTATGGCGGCGCTGATTTGCCATTTGCCAATCTTCTTGCTGGCTGTCAGGTCGATGGCGTCGCGCGGCATTTCGTAGGAGTCCGGAATGTTTTTGGTGTCTTCGCTTCCGGTGGTGCCCAGGCTGCGTCCTACGCCGACGATGCGTTTGCCGATGCGGTTGTAGAGAATGGCGGCCGACCACCCGTTGCGGCGTCCCTGGTAGAAGATGCCGGCGTTAATGAGGTAGGGCGACTGGCCCTGCATGGCGCGGTTGCGCTCCTTGCTGCCTTTCTCAAACATCACGTGGCTGTAAATGTAGGAGGCGTTGAGGCTCAGGCTGAAGTCGGGCAGACCCATGAAGCCCAGGCTCTTGCGCAGGTCGAGCTCGATGCCGGCGTTATGGGCCGCCTTGGCGTTTTTGTTGGAGTAAATCAGGTTGGTTCCGCCGGCTACGGTGTAGGTCCATTCAATGGGGTTCTTGAAATGTTTGTAGAACACGGCTACCGAAAGCATTTCGCCGGCTGAGGGATACCATTCGTAGCGCAGGTCGAGGTTGGCTATGTAGGCTGGTTTCAGGTCGGCGTTACCCTGCACGTTGCTGGCCAGGTCGAAGTCGTAGAATACTACTGGCGAGAGTTCCCTGAACTCTGGCCGGTTGACCGTACGTCCGGCCGAGAGGCGTACCTGCTGCTTGTCGGTAAGGTGATAGTTGAGGTTGAGCGATGGGAACAGGTCGTGATAGGTATAGAAGGTGCTGATGGGGCTGGGCTCCGTCTGTCGCGTGTTGGTGATGAGCTCCGTGCGGCTGAATTCGTAGCGCAGTCCGCCGTACACGTCGAGTGCGCCTACCGGAACCGACATGGCTACATATCCGGCCGCCTGTGTGCCGTGGGCCTTGTAGTTGTTCGTGTAGTTGACTTCTTCTTTCATGTAGAGTTTGTCTGCTCCGTAGTTGTCCGGCTGCATGATGTCCGTAATCTGGTCGGTAAACTGGAAACCGCCGGGCAGGGTTGTCAGGTAGGGGTCCCAGGTATAGTAGAAGTCGCGTGTGCGGTAGTCACGTGTGCGGTATTCGGCGTAGGCACCTGCTTTGAGTGTGGGGTTGGTGTGCCACCAGTCGTAGCGCCGTTTCCAGTTGGCGGCGGCCGAGGCTATGTGTTCGTCCAGACGGGTAAACTCGCGGTCGGCGCTGTAAAGACCCATGGTCTGGTCCGTACGGTCGTTGAACTCAACGAGCCGGCGGTCGGGCAGCATACGGTTGGCGTAAGCGTATCCCACGTTCCAGTCAATCTGATTGACGTCGGCTACGAGATGTTTGCCAGAGAATTGCGTGTTGTATGTCGTGCGTGAGGAAAAGTAATATTCCTGCGTAATCTGCCGGTCGTTCTGGGCGTTGTAGCCCTGTCGTGCGGTGTAGCGGTTTTTGCCCAGCTGGTTAACCAGGTTTTTCCATTCGTATTTCGTACCGTTGTCCATGGCCAGCGTCAGGTTGAGCAGTCCGCCCAGTCTTGACTCCTGCGTGTATTGGTTGTCGGTGCTCTTGCGCAGATAAACGGGCTTGTTGTTCGTCGCGTCGTAGGCACCAAACAGCGAGTTCTCCATGTTCAGGGCCGTGCGGTAGCTGTTGTTGTAGTTCAGTGTGGCCAGCAGGCCGAGGCGCTTGTCGTCCAGTCTTTTCTGGAAGCTGTATACGCCGCCCAGCTTGATGTCGGGCAGCGGGTTGTGGCTTCGTATGCGCCAGTCGTTTGACAGGCCCGTCTGCAGCGGGTCGATGTTGTCCGTGCCGGCATAGGTGGGCAGTGTGGCGTTGAATCCGCCGTTGAGCGGGCGCATCGAGCGGTCGAAGCCCAGAAAGTCGGTACAGCTTCCGGCCGCGTAGCTGAACGGGCGGAACTGCGAACGGTCGTTCACACCCGTGCCCACCGTAATCTGCCAGCCGTTGCGGTCGGGCAGGTCTTTGGTGTTGATCATGATAAAGCCGCCCGTATAGTCAGCCGGATATTCGGCTGCCGGCGACTTGACGATGGCCAGGTTGTCGATTTGTGAACTGGGGATGATGTCGAATGAAAAAGCGCGTGAGTCGGGCTCTGAGCTGGGCACGGCCGCACCGTTTATCCATACATTGTTATATCGTTGCGAAAGGCCGCGTACCATGACAAATTTGCCGTCAACGAGCGAGATGCCCGGAATGCGGCGGATTACTTCCGAGGCGTCCTTGTCCTGCGTGCGGCTGATGAGCTGTGCCGATACGGTGTTTTGCACCACCAGGGCCCGCCGTTCGGCCGTGATGGCCGCCGTTTCGGTATTTTTCTTGCGGCGTGCCACCACCGATACGCTGCCCAGCTGCTGTTCCTGGATGGTCTGTGTGGTGTCGGCAGGAGTCTGTCCTTCTGCCGTGAGGGTAGCGGCCAATAGCAGAGCCGCTGATCCGATAGCTTTTCTGTGTCTGATCATACGAACTTTGTTTACGCTGCAAAGTTCGGCAGATGATGTTGCAAAAGGTAGTCAATCGTGTGTTGCGCAGGTTTTGTTTGTGTTTCAAAACCGTTTCATGCCCGCCCCGGCCGGCCCGAGGCGTTACGCCGGCGGGAGAGGAAGAAAAAAGGCCGGAGATAAGAAAAAACAGGTGCCGGATAAAACAAGCAAAGTGCCGGTTGTTTTTTCTTTCCTCCCGGCAGTTTTTCCGGCACTCGCTTTCGGAGCGGCCGGAGGTCGGCACCGCTGAAAAAGAATAAGGCCGCTTCAGATGTCTGAAACGGCCTTGCTTGTCATTGTTGCGGAGGCTCGACTCGAACGAACGACCTCCAGGTTATGAGCCTGGCGAGCTACCAACTGCTCCACTCCGCGATGTTCTTGATTTCGACTGCAAAATTATGGAAAAATATTTGAATGAACAAGCCTTTGCACATTTTTTTTATAAAAAGTCGGCCATTTTTCCTTATTTATTGTGTGCGCCGCAGTGTGGACAGGTGCCCAGATGCGCCATTTCGCGCCCGCAGCGTCCGCAGCGGTAGGGATAGTTGTAGCGGCTGAAGTAACGGTGCAGGGCAAACCACACGTAGGCCACAAAGAGCGGATAGCCGATGTAAAGCCCCACCGTCAGCGTGAAGCCCAGATACAGCACGCTGCATACGGCCAGCAGTGTGGAGAGGTAGGTGAACGCTTCGTTGAAGGGCAGGCGCCGCCGCACATCGTCCACTACGGCCAGAGCCGTAATGACGTTGAGCCATACGGCCATGATGAACAGCGACAGGATGAGCGGCAGCCCGAAGGGGTTGAGCGTGGGGTGGAAATAGAATTCAACCCATGTTTGCGGAACAAACGTCTGCATGCTCCCGTAGAGCACGGCCGCCCCCGATATGCTCAGGCACTGCAGCGTGGGGTAGAAGCTGTGGATATCGTTGAAATGAACAATGCGCACCTTGCGCCGGCGGATGATGCGAATCAGAATCACCATCAGCGCCAGGCCGAGTATGGACACGCAGACCAGCAGGCGCGTATCGCTGAAATAGTGGATGAAGGAGGATATCGGGTCGTTCGGGATGGCGCTTTCCAGCAGCATCTGTTCGTTAATCCAGCCCTGTGTGGTCTGGTCGCGGGCCACCTTGATCCAGATGGAGTCGGCCTGGTTCGACGGAATCTTGATGATGTCGGCCACCACAATCTTGTCGCGCCGATAAAGCGTACAGCTGTCGTTCAGCCCGAACTCGCTGATGGTGCCCGGCTGGTTTTCGGCCAGCACCAGTGAGTCAGCCGTCACCTTGAAGTTGAAGTTGTGGGCATAATGGTGCGAGGCCGAAAATGAAGCCGAGTCCACGCGGCCCTCAGGGTCGTTCCAGCCGTCGGTACTTGCCGGGTGCGAATAGTAGCAGCCTGTCAGGCAGCCCACAAAGGCCAGCAGCAGTAAAATCCTAACGAGGCGCATGTACTTTCATTTGACAGTTCTTACAATCGAATTCCAGCGGAAAGCTCCGGCCGTCGGCCAGTTGCAGCATCAGCGGTTCGCGCCAGGGCGCCCGCCGGTGATGGTGGGTGGGGCAGTAGCCCAGGCTGTAACGCAGGCAGTGGCGGCAGAACATCAGTACGGGCTGTTCGGGCATTTGCTGCTCCAGGGCCGGCTCAATGCGGCTTACGCCGTGGCGGCGGTAAAAGGCGGCTGCCTCACGGTTGGCCACGTTGCCCAGATAGCTCAGCTGTGTCTGCGGATAAGCACCGGCGCGGTCGGCGCGCGGCTTGCGCTCCACCCGGGATGCGCGGTCGAGCAGTTTTTCTACCGCTTCGCGGCGCGCTTGTGCCAGGAGTGACGACGGAATGAAGCGGTTGCCCTCAAGCCGTAGGCTGATGTGGCGTGCGGCGTAGGGCGTGTCGCCCAGCTTGCCCAGCTGGCGGCGTATACCCTCCTCCTGCGGTGTGCGGGCTGCCTCGTGGGGCTGACTGATGAGCGCTTCGGCCTGCCGGCCCAGTTCGTCGGACAGACTCAGGCGGTAGCCCTCGGGTGTTTCCGTCAGGGTGAGGTCGAGTGCCAGCTTGCGGGTGGCCGTAGGTCGCGCCAGGGCGTGTTCAAAAGCCTGGTCCTGGTTGCGGTAGAGCGCCGTGCCCTGACGGATGGCCGGCATGGTGGCGGGATAGAGGCGGCTGCCCTCGGCGCGGTTCACCCTGAACCCCACCAAGTGCCCCTCGCGGTCGGTAAAGCAGAGACCGTCGCCGTTGCTGAACGCCGTTTCGCCGCTTACGGTCAGCCAGTGGGGCCCTACGGCGGCCACCTGGCCTACGTATTCGCCGCGTGATTTGGGCGAGTCGGGCGAGCTGACATCTTCCGTGCGGCCGTGCAGAAAGTATTCGGTAAAGCCGCGGTTAAAGCTCTTTTCGGGCAGGGGCGTGAAGCTGCAGCTGACCGTGCCGGATGAGGCGCGTGTAAACTCGTCGGCGCGCCGCTCCAGGATGCGGTCGATGTGATGGCGGTACCAGGCCGTAAGGTTCTTGACGTAGCTGACTTCCTTGAGGCGGCCTTCAATCTTGAACGAACTGATGCCGGCGTCCATCATTTCCTCCAGCCCGGCCGTGCGGTTCATGTCGCGCAGCGAGAGCAGATGCTTCTGGCGCACCAGCGTGCGGCCGTCGGCATCCACCAGGTCGAAGGCCATGCGGCAGAACTGGGCGCAGGCTCCGCGGTTGGCCGAGCGTCCGAAGCAGTATTCCGAGGCATAACACTGCCCGCTGAAGCTGACGCAGAGCGCGCCGTGGACAAATGCTTCGAGCGACGCCTCGGGCACGGCCCTGTGGATGTCGGCTATCTGTTTCAGGGTCAGCTCGCGTGCCAGCACCACCTGCTCAAAGCCTGCGTCGCTCAGGAAGCGCACCTGCTCGGGCGTGCGGTTGTCCATCTGGGTGGAGGCATGCAGCGCCAGGTCGCGCGGCAGGTCCATCTGCGCCAGCGCCATGTCCTGCACAATCAGGGCGTCCACGCCCGCTTCATACAGTTGCAGGGCCTGACGCCGGGCGGCCTCCAGCTGGTCGTCGGTCAGGATGGTGTTGAACGTTACGTAGATGCGGCCGCCAAACACGTGGGCTTCGCGACACAGCCGCTCGATGTCGGTTATGGAATTGCCGGCGGCGGCACGTGCGCCAAAGGCCGGAGCACCTATATATACCGCATCGGCGCCATGAAGCAGGGCTTCATGGCCGCATTCGTAGTTGCGGGCAGGTGCCAGGAGTTCGATTTTCTGCATAGGTTTTTGTGATGTCCGGGCGTGGGCAGCTCGTATGCGTCAGCTTGGCTCACAAAGAGGCGGTGCGGTTGGGCAAACGGCGGCTGTATGGCCCTTTCTTCTTGTTTACAAAGATAAAGAACGCGCCACGATTTTCCAAACATTTGCGAGGAAAAATCCCCTGTATCCGGGGGCTGACGGGTGGTGCGGGAGGTATCCGGAAAAAGGTCGGACTTAAAAAAAACAGAGTGGGAGGAAAAATGAGCAGGGCGGGAGGAAAAAATTTTTTCCCGCCGTCTTTTCGGAGAACCGTCCTACATGGGGTCGACGTCAAAGTAAACATTGACCGACTTGTAGGCCTCTACGCTGAGCAGCGACTGGCGGGCGGCCAGCAGTGTGCGGCGCACGGCCTGCGGCGAGGCCGTGGCCTCCACCTTGAGCAGGAGGTGGCGGATGTAGAGCAGCTGGATGCGTCCCACGAGCGGGCGGTCGGGGCCCAGCAGGTCCTGCTGGAAGTGCGGGCGCAATACGGCGGCCAGGGCCTGGGCGGCGGCCTCCACCTTGCACTCGTCGCGGTGTTTGAGATAGATGCCGATGAGGCGCGTAAAGGGCGGATAGCGGAAGAGCTGGCGCTCGTTGAGCTGCTCGTGGTAGAGCCCCTCGTAGTCGTTCAGTACGATTTGCCGGATGACGGGCAGCTGGGGCTGGCGCGTTTGCAGCACCACCAGGCCGCGGCGCTGGCGGCGTCCGGCACGCCCGGCCACCTGCGAGAGCATCTGGAACGTGCGCTCGTAGGCGCGGAAGTCGGCGCGCGAGAGCGACTGGTCGGCGTTGATGATGCCCACCACGCGCACGCGGTCGAAATCGAGCCCCTTGGTCACCATCTGCGTGCCGATGAGGATGTCCGTCTGCCCGCGCTGGAACTGCCCGATAATCTGGTCGTACGACGAGCGCGAGCGCGTGGTGTCGAGGTCCATGCGCGCCGTGCGCGCCTTGGGCAGGATGGCCCGTACGGCGGCCTCAATCTTCTCCGTGCCGTAGCCCAGGTCGCGCAGGTCGGTGTCGCCGCAGTTGGGGCAGCGGCGCGGCACCTCGAACGAGGCTCCGCAGTAGTGACACACCATGCGGTGTTCGCGCTGGTGGAAGGTCAGGCTGACGTCGCAGCACGTGCAGCGCGGTACCCAGCCGCACGTGTGACACTCAATGACGGGCGAGTAGCCCCGGCGGTTCTGGAACAGAATGACCTGCTCGCCCTCCTTCAGCGCCTGCTGCATTTCCTCAATCAGTCGCGGCGAGAAGGGCGTGTTCATGAGTTTCTTGCGGCGCAGCTCCTTGACGTCCTCCACCTTGATGACCGGCAGCTGGATGTGGCCGTAGCGCTGCGTCAGGCGCACCAGACCGTATTTGCCCGTCAGGGCGTTGTGGTAGCTCTCGATGGACGGTGTGGCCGTGCCCAGCAGCACCTTGGCGCCGTAGAGGCGGGCGGCCACGGTGGCCACGTCGCGGGCGTTGTAGCGCGGGGCGGGGTCCTGCTGTTTGTAGGAGGTTTCGTGCTCTTCGTCCACGATAATCAGGCCGAGCCGCCTGAAGGGCAGGAAGAGCGACGAGCGCACGCCCAGAATCAGGCCGTAGGGCTGGTCGGAGAGCTGCTTTTGCCAGATTTCCACGCGCTCGGCGTCGGGAAACTTGGAGTGGTACACGCCCATCTGCTCGCCAAACACGCGCGCCATGCGTTGCATGATTTGCGTGGTCAGAGCTATTTCGGGCAGCAGGTAGAGCACCTGTTCGCCGCGGCTCAGGCAGCGCTGGATGAGCTTGGTGTAGATTTCGGTCTTTCCGCTCGAGGTGACGCCGTGGAGCAGGCAGATGTCCTTTTGCCCGAACACGTTCAGGATTTCGTCAAAAGCCTGCTGCTGCGCCTCGCTCAGCGGCGACTGGAGCGACTGGGGCAGGGCCTGGCGCCGGGGCAGGCGCCCTACCTCAAAGGCATACGTCTGCAGAATACCCTTGCTGCGCAGCGCCGTGAGGGCCGTCTCGCCGCCTGCGCAGTGCTGCATCAGGTCGGCCTTGGCCACTTCGGCCACCAGGTCCGGCTGCTGCATGGTCAGGGCTGCCGGCAGTCCCGAAAGCTGCAGGTAGGCTGTCAGCAGGGCCTGCTGCTTGGGCGCCCGCTGCAGCTCGTCGAGCGCCTGGTGCAGGCGGCTCTCGGTGGCCCACTCCGGGGCAAGGCGTACGTGCAGCTCAGTACGGGGACGGAAGGCGCGGCTCATGGTCTCGCCCAGCCTGACGGCACCTTTGTCCATCAGACGGCGCACCAGCGGCAGGGCATTCTTGATGTCGAGCTGCTTTTGCAGCGCCTCCACCGAGCAGCCGCCCGGCGCCAGGATGAGCGAGAGGGCCTCGCGCTCGCGGTCGGTCAGCGTGTCGGTGGCCTCAAAAGTCTCTTCAGCCTCCACCACGCTCTCGCTCTCCAACTTCAGGCCCGAGGGCATGGCGGCTTTCATCACCTCGCCCGCCGAGCACATGTAATACTGCGCCATCCATTGCCACAGTTCCAGCTGTCGGGGCAGCAGAATGGGGTGCGTGTCCTCGACCTCGCCGATTTGTTTGAGCAGAATGCCCTCGGGGGGAGGATTATGGTGGATGCGGGTGACAATGCCGGTGTAGTATTTCCGCTTGCCCAGCGGCACCACTACGCGCATGCCCGCCTCTACCTTCTGGAGCAGGGGTTCGGGCAGGATATAGGTGAGCGTATCACCGAAGGCCAGGGGAACAATTACATCAACATACGTCATAGCAGGTACAAAATTACACTTTTTCCCACAAAAAATCCCCCGGACGTTCCGATAAGTCCGGGGGTGTGAAAACTGGAAAGGGGTTCAGCCCGTTGTCAGCTCTGGCATGCAGGGCGGGATGCGTGTTTGCGGCGTTGCCACCACATGTAATATCCCGTCAGGGGCAGTGAGGCGCCAATCAGAGCCGCTATGGCATAAAGAATCTGGGTAAGCATGCCACCCCACGAGCCGGTGTGTACGGCGTAGAACCAGGCTTTGGCCTTGTCGGCGCGGGGCTTGTCGGTCCAGCGCTCAATGTTCTTGATTTGTCCGCTGTGGCGGTCGGTCAGCAGGCGGTCGGTGGCGCGTGCAAGGGGAGCGTCGGCCGGCAGCACTTCGGCCTGATTGCCGTTGGTCAGTTTGAGCCATTCGTAGTTCGGACAGATTTCGGCCGCCTCGGCTGCCGTACGGTTCCATACGGTGTAGTCGAAAGCCGCTGTGGGCTTTTGGGGCTTGGACGGTGCCGGTGAGGTGTCGGCCTTGCCGGTTTTTGCCGGCTGGTTGGCGCCAAACAGGCCGTAGGCTGCTTTCCGATACCATAGGAACGACCATGTCAGGCCCGTCAGCGCCATGAGCAGCAGGAAAATCAAGGCATAGAATCCGAGTGATACGTGGGTGTCATACCAAAAGCGCAGCTTGCCGTGACGGGTGCTTACGCTCAGGCGGTTGCGAAGCATCCGGCGTGTTCTGGGCCACCAGCAGATGAGTCCGGTAATCAGCACGACAGCCATAAGCAGCGTGGAAACACCGATGATGACTTTGCCTGCGGATTTTGCCGTTTTCGAAGGTGGCGGGTTGAGCAACCAGCGATGCAGTTTACGCACGGTCTGGAAGAACGTACTGCTGCTTGGGCTTCCTTTGATTTGTCCGGTGTACGGATCTACGGCGTATGATTTCTTTTCGGCGCCTTCAAAAGTGGCCAGAGCCGCTTTGTCGGGAGCCTGGAAGATTTGGAGTGAGGCCAGCTTGAGCGTGTCGGACATTTGCATCTGTATGCGTTCGGCCAGCTGTGCGGGTTGCAGCGAGGGAGTCGCTGCCGGCGTTACGCGATAGAGCGAGGCCTGACGAAGTTGTTGGATATCCTGTTCAAAAACCAGCAGGGCGCCGGTCAGGCAGGAGATGAAAAAAATCAGCCCCAGCGGGATGGAAATCCAAAGATGGACTTTGTGAAAAAACTGTCGCATGTGCGTAGAAAAAGTTAAGGTCGTGCTTTCAGGCGGCCCAGCGTACTGATACTTTCAGCTTTCACTTCCAGCACTTTTTGGGCGGTAGCCGTGAGCGGGTCAATTCTGTAAAGTGCCGGGTGGCTGTCAGTGGTAGTAGTGACCGGCATGTAAATATAACCGTTTTCGCTGAAAGGAATGTTACCGAAGCTGCTTATATTTTCAGCGGAGGGAAGTCCGCTGACCACGGTGAGTGTGCGGTCTTCAGCCTTGAAAACGGCCAGCTCGGTCGTATATTCGCCTTTTGACTGCAATCCCTGTGTGTAAAGTTGCAGCAGGAAATAATCGTCGTGTATGGGCCAGCATTTATAAATCGGATGCTGGTTGCCCAGGGTTTCGATATTGACATAATAGTCGGGATCAAAGTCGGTGGCGCCGGCTTTGATGCGCATGACGCCCGAAGGCAATGTGCCCTGACGTCGCATGACGATGGTATCACCCGTAGCGGCGTCGATGTCGGCCGGCGAGGTAAGGCGGCCGTATCCGGGAGAGAATACGTAGATGTCGCCGTTGCCGGCAGCCCAGATGGTCTGGTAGTATTGCGAGCGCATCCGACCGCTGGCAAAGCCTATTTTTCCGGTGCGGGCAATGACGGGCTGTTCGCCAAAGTTGTTGCCGCTGTAAATGGCTACGTAGGCCGAGTCGGGATATTGCGTGGAGGGAATTTCACCCTGCTCATAGGCGCTGCTGGCCGAGCCGCCGCTCTGGCGGGCAATGAGGCGGGAGTCGGATACCCGTTCGGGATGGGCCTGAATGCCGTAGCGGCTCATACCCATCGGCACTACGGAGGTGTAGAGCCGCTGGTTGGCTTCTACAAAGCCCGAAAAAGTGACATATTCACCGTTGCCCAGGAAGTTTTCGGCCGGATAAGTGCGGGTAAGTACCGTGCCGTCGGTTGCACTCAGGTAGTTGACCAGCAGTCCCTGGGCGATGTTGCCCTCAGCGTCCGTCTGGTCGGTATCGCCTGCCGAGGCGGTGATGACATTGTCGCCCCAGGTGCCGTAGGTCGTCACGCGGTTGAAGCTATATGCCTGCTTCTCGCGGATGCGGCCGTCGGTGTCCAGCACGTATGACTCGCCCGTGCCGGCTTCGCCCTTGTTGTAGACCAGCCGGAAGAGGTAGTCTTCGTTCATAAACACCCAGTAGGTGCCGGCTTCGGCCTGCGTGCCGTCGGTCAGGCTGAGCTGTCCGCCGCCGTCGATGCTGTCGGTGGCTTTCAGATAATTGAAATCGTCGATGGCGCCGGCCACCACGTAGCGTGTCAGGGAGTTGCCGGAACCTTCGTTCCCGTTGCCGCCTCCGGTCAGGTTATCTTCGCTGCAGGCGCCCAGCATGAGGGTGCCCAGGCCGCACAGAGCGGCTGAAAGGAGAATTTTACTCTTGGTCATGTCTGATATGTTTTTTGTTATGTTATTTTCCGAAACAGATGCGTATTTTTCCGTAGAAGGCCCGGCCCGGTTTCTGCAGGCTGTAGTTGTCGTAGAGCTTGGCGTCGGTCAGGTTCTGGCACTCCAGTGTCAGGTTGTAGCGTCCCTGTGCCAGGCTGTAGGTGAGCGACAGGTTGTGGGAGAATTGCGTAGGCACCGTGCGCCGTGATTCGGCCGACCCGAAGCCTTCCCACGTGAGCGGAAAGGCGTGCTGGTAGTAGCCGTCGTAGCTGAGCGTGAGGCGGGTGCCGCGCCAGAGGAGGTCCGGCCAGCTCAGGGCCGCGTCGAAGCTGGCAAAGCGGTAGGGCTGGTTGGGGATGCGCATGCCGTAGTGCAGGTTTTGCTGCGCCGTGCCCGAGGCCAGGTAGCGCACGCCGTCGCGGGCGTCCATCTGGCTGAACGATGCCCCCATGTTGAGCCACGAGGCGTAGCTGTAACGGGCCGACAGCGTGTAGCCCTTGGTATTGACGCGCCCGTAGTTTTCATACGTGCCGTAGTAGTTGCTGCCGTATTTGCTGATGCCGCGGCGGATGTAGTCGGACGTGCGGCGGTAAATCAGGCCGGCTTCGGCATAGAGGCTGTGCCGGTTGCGGCTCAGGGTGTAGCTCAGGTTGAAGTTGTAGTTGTGGCTCTGTTCGGCCTTCAGGTCGGCCCGGCCGGCTTCCAGGTCTTCGTCGCCGAAGAGTTCGTCGTTGGACGGCAGGCGGCAGGCCTTTTCGTACGACAGCTTGACTTGCAGTTCCTTGAGCAGAAAGGCCGTTGCCGCCGCACCGTAGCCCAGGTTGCGGTTGGTGCGGCTCAGGTTGACGTAGTTGCCGAAACCGTCGGAGCTGGTCGATACGGGGCCGCGGTTGTACTGCTGGTAGTATTTCGTAAAGGCGGTCAGGTTCCAGCGTGCCGAGGGGGTGAAGCGGTACGACAGGCCCGACACGTTTTTGCGCGTCACCTTGGCCATGTCGTAGTCGGTGATGGTTGAGGAGCTGCCCGTCAGGTTGCGGCTGTCGCGGCTGAAGGCCGAAAAGGTGTGGTTCAGGGTCAGCAGGTGGTGCTCGCCCAGGTGGTAGCGGGCCGTGAGCGTGGCGTTCCAGTTGATGTTGCGCTGCTCGTTGTCCTGATAGCTCTGCTCGCCGCGTGTGCCGGTGTACTGGCGCTGGCCGTACCAGTTGTAGCGGTAGGCCGAGGTGTCCACCTGGTGTGTCAGGTTGTAGTTGTAGTTGGCCGCCAGCTGCACGTCGAGGCCCGGTGTCAGCAGGTTGCGCTTGCGGTATTCGAGCGAGGGCATGAGGGTGTAGCCGTGGCGGTGCTTCTGGCCGAACACGATTTCCTGGCGTACGCCCGTCTGGATTTCCTTGTACATGCGGGCGTAGGTCAGACCCACCATCAGGCGGTCGGCAAAGGGCTTGCCGGTAATGCCGATTTTGCCGATGAGGGCTTCGTTGTGGTAGGTGTCGTTAAAGCGGCGCACGCGCTCAATCTTGTTCTTGTCCACCTGCGTAAAACCGTTGTCGAGAAACTGCGTCACGTAGGTATCTACATAATAATTGTTGTCCGAATAGTTCTGAAAGGCATTCAGCTCATAGGTCAGGCCGTTTTTCAGCGTCTGTCCGGCATTGACATACGACTTGTGGGTGTTGAACGAGCCGTAGGAGTACGAGGCGTCCACGTACCAGCGCGGGCGGCTCTGCTGCGTGACGATGTTGATGACGCCGCCCAGGGCGTCGGACCCGAAGCCTACGGGCACCACGCCCTTGTACACCTCGATGCGCTCGGCCAGGTTGACGGGAATGTTGTTCAGCCCGAAGGCGCTGCCCACGCCCTCCTGCGGCATGCCGTCGATAAATATCTTGACGTGTTTGCCCGTAAAGCCGTCGAGCATGAACTGCGTGTCCGAGCCCGTGCCGCCCGTCTGGCGGATTTTCAGGCCGGGCATCTGTCCGATGGCCTCGCTCAGGCTCTTGGTGGAGTTGTGTAGCGGGCGGGCGTCGAGCGCCGTCACGTTGTAGGCCGACTGCTGCACGCGGCTGATGCCGGCGTGCGACACCACTACCTCGCCCAGCTCTTTGTCGGCCGAACGCAGGGTGACGTGGTAAGCCGCCGTATCGCGCAGGGTTACCTGTTTTTCAAATGTCTGGTAGCCCAGCGCCGTGACCACCAGGGTGTAGGTGCCTTCAGGCGCTTTCAGGCTGAATTGGCCCCGGTGGTCGGTTTGTGTGCGGAAGGTGGTGCCCTTCAGATAAACTACCGCATAATCTACGGCCTGGCGCTGCGGGGTTGTCACACGGCCTGAAAGCAGGCGTTCGGCAGCAGTTGCCAGCGTGGTGCGGCCTGCAGTAAAGAGCAGCAGGGCGAGGAATAGGAGTCTTGTTGTCATCCGGTTGTCATGAAACATTTATAACCAATATGTGAATGCCGTTTGTAAAGGTCAGGCGGGGGAGGCGACGGAGCGGCATTCGTCTTTTTTTCCGGTGCAAAGTTACGCCAACCATGCAGGCCGTGCAATCGCCAAAAAGAGTGTTTTTTCGGCTTGCGCGGGCCGCTGGGCTGACGAAAATGGGGGAGTCGTGGCGCCGCGGGAGCGCGGACGGAAAACAAGGTGCCGGATTTTTCCAACCGGGCGGCGCGGAAAACCCAAAAGGTCCGACCTTGTCTTTCCGAGATGCCGGCCGCGCCCTGCGGGTACTGACAAGAAACGGGCTACCGCCATTCCCACAGCGATGGGGAGAATGGCGGTAGCCCGTTTCTTGGTCTTTTCGGATGTTGCGTAAGCGCGGCTTACGACTGTTTCTGCTCGTACTGCTCGATACCGAATTTGAGGAACTGGATATACTTCTTGATGTCCTCGTCGTAGGAGTAGGAGCGGTTGAGCGGCATGCCTTCGTTGTCGAGCAACACGTAGAAGGGCTGTGCGCTGGCGCCGAACTTGACGCGCTGCAGGTAGCTCCACTTGTCGCCCACGGTGCGCAGGGTGACGTCCTCGCCGTTTTCCTTGACCACGATGGGCTGCGGCAGGCGGGTCTTGTCGTCCACGTAGAGCGAGATGAGCACGTATTTGTTCTTGATGTAGTCGGTCACTTCGGGGTCACGCCATACGGCCAGCTCCATCTTGCGGCAGTTGACGCAGCCGTGTCCCGTAAAGTCAATCATGACGGGTTTGCCCACACTCTTGGCATAGGCCATGCCCTGCTCGTAGTCCTTGAACTGTGCTTCCACGTCGGCCTGGCGGTCGAGGTTGAAGTCCTGGGTGGACATGGGCGGCGCAAAGGCGCTGACGGCCTTGAGCGGAGCGCCCCACAGGCCGGGCACCATATAGACGGCAAAGGCCAGCGAGGCCAGACCCAGGAAGAAGCGGGTTACGCCGGTGTGGGTGTCGTCGTCATCGTGCGGGAACTTGATTTTGCCCAGCAGGTACAGGCCCAGCAGGGCAAAGATGACAATCCAGATGGAGAGGAAGGCCTCGCGGTCGAGCAGGTGCCAGCCGTAGGCCAGGTCGGCCACCGAGAGGAACTTGAAGGCAAAGGCCAGCTCGAGGAAGCCCAGCACCACCTTGATGACGTTCATCCAGCCGCCGCTCTTGGGCGCGCTCTTGAGCCACGTGGGGAACAGGGCAAACAGCGTGAAGGGCAGGGCCAGCGCAACGGCAAAGCCGAACATGCCGATGGTGGGGGCCAGGATGCTGCCTTGCGTGGACACTTCAACCAGCAGGAACCCGATGATGGGGCCCGTGCACGAGAAGCTCACCAGCGAGAGCGTAAAGGCCATCAGGAAGATGGAGATGAGACCCGTGGTGGTGTCGGCCTTGTGGTTGACGGCGTTGTTCCACTTGGAGGGCAGCGTAATCTCGAACCCGCCGAAGAAACTGGCGGCAAACACCACCAGCATCAGGAAGAAGAAGATGTTGAAAATGGCGTTGGTCGAGAGGTCGTTGAGCGCACTGGCGCCGAATATGGACGTGATGATGAGGCCCAGGGCCACGTAGATGACGATGATGGAGATGCCGTAGGTAATGGCGTCGCGGATACCCCGGCTGCGGTTGCTGGAGCGCTTGAGGAAGAAACTTACCGTCATCGGGATGATGGGCCATACGCAGGGCGTGAACAGGGCGATGAGTCCGCCGGCAAAGCCCAGGATGAAAATATACCACCAGGCTTTTCCCTGCGTGCCGCTCTGGGCGCCGTCGAAGGCCGAAAGCTGGGTCGTAACGGGGCTCCACAGGGCTTTAACCTCGGCCGAGTCGAGCGTGGCCTGAGGCAGGGCGGCAGCCGAGTCGGCCGG
>ERZ809194.485-NODE-485-length-22146-cov-8.589335_pt1 | contig 22146 bp, 17 predicted proteins | sample MGYA00520517_ERZ809194 | MGnify/ENA primary metagenome ERZ809194 (study PRJEB31570, sample SAMEA3213003) | Homo sapiens | biome: human-gut; feature: human gut; material: fecal | place: Sweden | collected 2011 ... | reverse complement strand
TCCGGGTTGTTGTTCCGTGGAAAGAAACGAAATGCCATGCCTAAATCAAAAATTTTGGGAAGTAGAGACTTGTCGCCTTCCCATTCATAATGGTAATGAACTTCCATGCTGTTGATTCCTATCTTCTACCATAAGAACAACGTTTCTCTATTTATTTGTTGTGAATTTGTTGCGCATAGATTATATATCTACTTGTTATGGTTGATTATCAATATATTAATGTTTTTGTAAAATCAATCATATTGATACACCCAGCACTTGCATATGCTTTATTTGAACTTGTTTCTAATAAAGCTCCATGTTCAGCTTCCTCATCGGTCAGGAAATAGCCATCATTGGTCAATCCCCAGATTTCACCAATTGTTTGACCTACATAATAATCTCCTAAGTAGTTACTTGGGTTATAATATTCTTTTATTTTTGACGTATAATCTGATATCCCTAAACGTACGCTATATGTAAAAGATTTTCCACCTAAATCAATATTATCCGTCCATCCTAAGCTTGCTTCCCATCCTCGAGTGCGTAACTTTGCATTATTTTCTTTAGGAACAGTAGCTCCAAAAACAGATGGTAGTGAATGAAAAGGAGCTAGCATCTGCTTAGTATCGCGTTGATAAATATCAGCTGTTAAAGAAAGGCGGTTTTCCAACATAGTCAAATCAAGTCCTAAATCAATAGTCATAGCTTTTTCCCAAGTATAATTTAATGATTTAGGTTGCGGAGATGAGGTATAGTACGGTCTTTGACCTTCTAGAAGATAACTACTCTGTGCCAAAGACATAATACTTAAATAATCGTACGAGCCTACATTCTGATTTCCCAATGAACCATAAGATGCACGTATTTTCAAATTATCGATTTTATTCTTTAAAGGAGTAAAGAATGCTTCTTCCGATATTCTCCAACCACCAGACACAGAAAAAAACATTGCATCACGTTGTCCTTGAGGGAATTTAGAAGAGATATTATAACAGCCATTAACTTCCAGTAGATAACGTTGATTGTAATTATAATTCACACGGAAGAAAGTACTTTGTGAAGCATATTTGTCATCACTTTCTGAGATTACGGCATCACCTTCTGCTAAGTTTAGTGAATGTTCTGTTACACCAAGTGGATTAGCTCGTTTGCCTGTCATAGCTAAATAGGAATTGTCTTCCCGATTAAAGCCTCCCATCAATGTAAGATTATGTCCTCCAAAACTTTTATCATAAGTAGCATACAGGTTGATATATGTTGTATTTTGTCTACCCATGGTACGAGTAATTTGACTGCTACCATTGGGGTAAGAGTCATTTATCGTATTATTGTTGGCTTGGAGAAAAATCATCGGGCCAGTCAAATCATTCCATTGCAAATTATTAGTATCATAGAATTTGTAAGTAAAATCACCATGCAATTTTAAACTATTTTGCAAGAAAGAAAGATTAAGCCCTAATGTGGTAGAGAATTGGTTCGTTGTGATTTCATTACCTGTTTGATTAGCGATATAATTCCTGTAAAATCCTGCATCAGCAGGTATCTCTTTATCATTTATCAGCACTGTCTCTGGATAGTAAGGATTTATACATTCCAAAAAACGATAGATATTTGAATACCAATCATAAACATAGGTATATGCTAAATCGTCCTTGCGATGAATTAATGAAGTATTACTGAATATGCTAACATGTTTATTAATCTCATAAGTTAAATTTGAGCGTAATGAATAGCGGTTTATGTTATCCGGTTTAAATTTGATGTTCCCTTCTTCGTGATTAAAATCACCAGATAAGAAGTACTTAAATTTATCACTACCTCCTAAAATACTTAAATGATGATTCTGACGAGGAGTAAAGTCCCGAAACCATTCTTTGAAATAATTATGTTGATTATTTCCAAAAAGAGTTTTACCATTAGTTCCACCGACATATTGCGCATCAGGAAGAGATGGATCCTCCCAGGATTTTTCAAAGTAAGCTACTTGTTCTGCTGTATAGTATCCTTGTCCAATATTAGAAGCAAAAGTATTGATTATGGAAGCATAATCAGGAGCATTATATAAATCTATTACCCTTGATGCTTTTCCCCATCCAAAATTATTCGTGTAATTAATTTTTAATTCCCCTGCTTTTGCACGTTTAGTTGTTACTAAAATTACTCCATATGTACCACGAGCACCATAAATTGCTGCCGAAGCTGCATCTTTTAAGACTGAAATATCTTCAATATCTTTAGGAGATATATTATTAAGTTCCTCAGCCGTAGAAGCAACTTCATCAATGATAATTAACGGAGAACCACCATTAATTGATGTAGTACCACGAATGTTGAAAGAGGCTGCTCGTCCAGGGCGGCCATCTGAAATATCTACATTCAAATTGGGTATTTGTCCTTGTAAGGCTTCTCCTATAGTATTTACTTGTAAAGCACTGATGGATTTTGAGTCTATTTTATCTACCGCACCAGTCAAATTTACTTTTTTCTGGAGACCATAACCTACAACTACAACTTCGTTCAATTGAGTTTTTTCTTCTTGCATGGTTATTTCAAGATAATCCTTTGCTTTTATCTCAACTGACTCAAAACCAATATAACTAAAAACAAGAATCGAAGAAGAAGATATATTTTCAATGGTAAAGTTTCCATCAATATCTGTAATTACACCTTTAGATTCACCTTTTACTATGACATTTACACCAGGAAGCGCCATACCTGTATTGTCTTTTACAATACCATGTACAGTCATCGATAATAGATCACTTTTCACCTGAATCACAGCTCCATTACTTACACTATTCATGTTACTGGTACTAGGTAAAGCCTTTATTGGGCATGTTGGGCCTAGTGCTAGACAACTAGCAATACATACTGATTTTAAATAATTAACCTGAATAGGTTTAATCTTTTGCCTTTTTTTCATAACTTTGTAATTAAATCTTTTAATGATACTTGAAAGATGATTTTTTATTGCGCACAAAAGTATCCTGTGGGTGTTACACTTATATTTCATTATCATATATTTTATATTTCAAAAATATTTGTATAATTTAATGTGATTTTTTAGTGTAAAACCTATATGGCTATACAATAAATCTCTTTTTACCTTCTATTTTCACTTAATTCACAATCCTGCTGTCATAGATATAACATTACCATTACATAGGTAATTCAGGAATATTATATCTTATCAACGATTTTGTTACAGAGTAAAAGAGCAATAAAAACGTATTTACTTTTGTTCGAAATCAAATTAATTAAAAATGAAAAAAGGAATATTTTTTTTAGTCTTGCTAGCTTTTATTGGAAATTATTCTATTGCTAGAAATTTAAAAGGAAAAGTTTTTTGCAGTGGAAAAGGGTTGAGTGGTGTTGTAGTAACAGATGGAATAAATTGTACGGTTACAGATAAAAATGGAGAGTACCAGTTAAACACAGATTCTACATCCGATTTTGTGTTTATTGTTACACCATCAGGATATATTGCTTCATATGCTACAGGAACTCCTTGTTTCTATAAATCTGTTTCTGCCCATAATCACGATTTTGAACTTTATGAATATAGTGTTCCTCAAGGCACATATACAATGTTTGCAGTAGGTGATACTCAACCTGGAAGTGATCATGATTATGAACGATTAGAAAAAGAAGGGTTCCCAGATCTCAAAAGTTATGGCGAGGAATACAGGGAAAAAAATATCCCTGTAGCTGCTATTTTATTAGGTGATATGGTTTATGATAATCAAGAAACTTATGGAAGATTTAAAGATAACTTAAGAAGACTTGGTTTTCCTGTTTATCCAGTAATTGGCAATCATGACCATGAAGAATACTTTGATAATGGTCAAAAAAGTGAATTAGTTTATAAACAATTTTTCAGACCTAATTATTATGCCTTCAATATGGGGAGAGATTATTATATTGTACTAGATAATATTGACTATCGAGGAAATCGCCAATACGATGAACGGATAACTCAAACTCAATTGGAATGGGTAAAAAAATATGTTGAATACATACCTAAAGGTTCGCAGGTATTCGTTGCGATGCATGCTCCAGCTTACATATATTATCTTCCTGAAAGAGTAATGGGGGGGGCTAAGGAGATTATGGATATACTAAAAGATTATAAGGTGTCTATATTGTCTGGACATACTCATATTCATTCGAATTTGAAGTTGCGTTCTAATGTAAGAGAGCATATGATTGCATCAATAGGTGGTGCTTGGTGGTTAGGGAATTGTAAATATACATATGACGGAACACCAATGGGGTATCAAGTATTTGAATCAACTCCTTTAGGTTTGCAATGGCATTATAAGGCTTTAGGTAAGCCACGTAACTATCAATTTAAGGTTTATCCTATAGGTACTTTTCCCGGACATACTAATGAATTATGTATAAAAATATGGAACTGGGATGAAGGGTGGAAAGTTGAATGGAAAGAGGATGGAAAAGATAAAGGTGAAATGAAATCTTTCCCTTCTGTAGATCCTGATTATACATGGTATCTTAATAGAAGTGCTGCTGACGGAACATTGAATTTAAAAGGAACTAAACCGCAGGAAAATGCTTATGCTTTTTTCTCTGCAACTCCTGCTGTGGATAGTAAAACGATTGAAATTATAGTGACTGATCGGTTTGGGAATAAATATGTACAGTTAGTAAGTAATAAATGAATTGATTGAAATAAAATAGTGTCCCTCTTTTATTTGAATAAGGATATAGCAACCCCAAAAAGTTTTTTTCTAACTTTTTGGGGTAAATTATTTAAAGATAGCCTCTTTTTAGAGAGTAAGAGAGAATCAATATCCAGGGTTCTGCTTCATTCCTGAATAAGCATCGAGTGCAGTTTGAGGAATGGGGAGATAGAAATGTTTGTTCGGGTTGAATCCTGTCTGCTCGATAGGTATGTTCCGCAACCGGTAATATGGATAAGCGCTTCCGGTTCCTTGCAGCAGATTGATGTAGTCTTTCCATTCTGCACCTTCGATAGAGAATGCCTCGTTTAAGATGTTTTTAATTTCTGTGACTTCCATTTCTCTTCCGGTTTGAGAATAAGCGATGGCAGCCATAAGGTAGACTTCACGCAGCAGAATAGGATGAATGTAGCTGCCTCCGGGATTGCCAAAATTGTCTTTATATCCTTCCCAAATAACTTCCTTACTTTCAGGATTGTCAAGAGCCTGTGGGTCTAAAACGAATGTGTTGGTATTCAAAATATATTGGCATTCTTGGATAGCAGCGTCGTAAGCTCCAGAAAGTAGGGAAATCTTTGCAAGTAGGGCTCTGGCTGCTAATTGTTTCTCCGTGTCAAATGTATTTACTAAATCAGTCAGATAGTAAATCAAGTATTCTTGACTTTCCTGTGTGTCATTAGGTATGAGTTTACCATAATATCCGAACAACTGGCTTTGAATGACTCCTAAGTCAACGGTTAGATTCCAGGAGGCTTCCCATCCTTCTGCGGTATTGAGTGAAGTCAGTTGTTCCAGGTATTTTTTGCATTCGTCTATTGTTTGATAAGCAAAATCCCAGAAAGTACTGGAGGTATATTCAATCATGTTATAATCAAAGCTTTTATCATATAACAGGCTGAATTCCATGTTTTTGCTTTGAGTAAGGAATGTCTCAAATGATTGTTTCCATAGTGCTTCCACTTCAGGCACATTGATTTCTTCCTCTTTTATCTCTGTCATGTAGTGAGTCTTTGTCAGACTGTTTTCCGGAAGATCTTTGTAATTCACGAAGTAAGTATAAGGGTCACTGCTTACTTTATCATCCACGTTTATCAGGCCATCTCCGTTTAAGTCGGCGTATATTAAATTTCCATTTTCGTCCATTCCTGCGATTAAGAAGCCGTCGTACTGGTTAGAGAAATTTTCTTTGCTAATCACATAACTTAATGTATCACTTTGGTGCTGAATAATTGCTTCACCGTTTTCATTCGTTATGAAAGTGCCAAGCAGGTTTCCTCTTCCATCTTTTGCTTCGATATTAACTCCTGCAAGTGCTTCTCCTGTAGGTAGCTTGGTGATAATGGTTGTTTCATGTAAAGGAATTGTGGGTGCTTCTATCATAGGAATCACTTCAGGAACTACATACACATAGCTGTTTCCGGCTTTAATGGCATTGCCTTCAATTTTGACTCCATTAATCTGTACATCATCTTCAGTACGTGTCACATAAAGCGTTTCGTTGCTAATGCTGGTTAGTTTTGTGCCATCTTTCAAATCATCTTTTGTATAGCTTCCTTTGGCGATGTGATTTTTGATGGAAGCGGTATCCAATACGGCAGCACGGCTTGCGGTACTTATGTTTTTTACCGCAAAGACGGTCAGTTTGTCTTGTGTCAGGTCGGCTACATTCACTTTTTCCAGTATTTCTACAAACTGGCTGACTTCCGGGTTGTTCTCTTTCAGTACTTCTACGATTTCTTGAACCGCTTCCTGTCCTTTGGAAGGAGGAGGTTCCGGAGTTGGGTTTTCTTCGTCACTGCATGCATTCAGGAGGCATAAAGAGAAGATGCCTAACAAATAATAAGCTAATGTTTTCATGGTAGCAGATAATTTAGGTGAAACATAAAATAAAACAAAGCAATACTTATTTCAGCGGAATACTGAGGTAGCCTTTCGACAGGGCTTTAATAACCAGGTCGGTGGCATTCTTGGCCCCGAACTTCACCATCAGGTTTTTCCGGTGCCATTCTACTGTATTCTCTGAAATAAAGAGACATTCGGATATTTCGTGTGTACTCATGCCTTTGGCTATGGCCTTCAGTACATCCAGTTCCCGAATGGTAGGAGCAGAATCGAGGGTGTCGGGTGTGTGCCCGATTTTATCTTTTTCTTTATAGAGTTTTTGGAATTGCGGACAATAGTATTTTTTCCCCTTTAAAACTGTCTGTAAAGCTTTTTGAATGTATTCTCCAGCAGAAGACTTGAATACCACGGCGTCAATGTCAGGGTGTTTCAGTTTGTTGACAATCCAGATTTCTTCGTGCATGGTGCTGATAATAATCCTGGCTTCTGGAGATTTCTGCTTAATCTGATGAATCAGTTCGAAACCGTCTATATCAGGCAGGTCTAAATCGATGATATACAGATGAATTGAATGCAGAGCGAGCAAACTGCCCAGTTGTGAACCTGTTTGGGCAGTATAGATGTGTTCTATGCCTTCAGTCTGAAGAAGCAGGCTTTTTAGGCCTTCCAGCACAAGAGGATGGTCGTCTACGATGGCTACATTCAAATTCATGCAATACTTGTCTTTTTATTTGTTAACAAAAGTACGCAACCCTCTTGAGATAATGCCCACGGGAACCCGTAGTTTTTCTATAGGAAAAGTGGAATAATGATTTGTACCTTTTCTGTATCAACTGAAATGTGACCTTTCATTGCCATAACTCTTTCTTTCATGGTTTGTAGTCCGATACCTTTTTCTGAGGTAGAGCTGAATTTCCCGTTGTGTGAAATGGTGAGTTCCAGATTCGGAAGTTTCCACTCCAGTGTGAGATGGATTTCCGTGGGGGAGGCATGTTTGAGCGCATTGCTGGTAGCCTCCTGAATGATGCGGTAGATGTTCAGGCAATAAGTTTCCGGAAGTACAGACCAGTCACATTCTTCGGGAAGAGTGGTCAGGGTGACTTTGCATGGTGCAGAGGTCATCCGTTCTGCATAGTTCTGTAACACTTGCTTTAAAGTCGTTTCCTGGAAGGTAGGAGGAAGCAGTTCGTGGGATACACGTCGGATATTCTCCCGGCTCGTACGCAGGAGTTCTTTCCACGATTCGTTGAGTGTGGAGGCATTCATCTCAAGTGCATACAGGTCGTTGCAAACGCCGTCGTGCAGTTCTTTGGCCAGACGGTTGCGCTCTTTTTCAAGTTCTTTCAGGTAGGCACGTGTGGCATTGCGTTCCGTATCGCGTTGCAAGGTTTCGAATTCACGCTTTTGTGCTTCCGCTTCTCTTTTCTGCCGTTCGATACGGAGCTTTTGTTTTTGAATAAAGTAGAGTGAAAAGAAAGCCATTATGGCCATCAGGATTAACAGAAACGTAATCTTCAATTGCAGATTCTGCTTTTCCTTTTGACGCTTTTCCTGCAGCTTCTGGTACTCCAGCTCCTTTTTCTGGGTTTCATATTTCACGGAAAGCTCTTCCAGCTGGCGACTTTTTTCTTGCACGAACAACGAATCGCTGAGTGCCTTGGCCAATTCCAGCGTGTGGTAGGCCTGTGGAAAGTCAGATAGTTCCTTGTAGACAAGATGAAGGTTGTTATACACGTCATATTGCAGGAACGGATAATTTTCGATGCCCGGTAGTTGCAGGATTTTCTGTGCAGTCTGAGTGGCAGCCTTCCATTCTTTACGGGTCTGCTGGACATAGAAAAGTACCTGATAGTAATTGACAAGTGCCATGGTCGAGTTGACCTTAGCGGCAAGTGCATTCGTTTGTTCTACCAGTTTCTGGATTTCTGAGGCAGATGCCTGGGTGCGGAACAAGGTCAGCAGGTAGTACGTGCGGGCACCAAGTTCCGTTTCTGGCTGTTGCAGTTGCTGGGATAGGGCAATGGCTTTAGACAGATAGGTTTTGGCGGCTTCGTATTCTTCTTGAGTGATGAAAATGGAAGAACAGACGGTATAAATCTGTGTGCGGAATGACTTATCCTGACATTGATCGGCCTGCTTAACTGCATCTAAGGCGTATTTTACTGCCTGAGCCGGATTTTTCATATCTAAGTAAACCGTAGCCAGGTTGTTGTATAATGTGGTAATAGCCTGTAAGTTGTCTTCGTTGTCCTCGGAAAGAAGGGGTGCATATTGTAGGGCTTTATCGTAGGCGGCAATTGCTTCGGTGAGTTTTCCGGACGAGCGCAGGTAGACTCCTTGTGAAGTGTAGCATGACATCATGACACAGGTATCCTTTTCTGTCATTGCAAGTTGAAGAGCTTGTTCAATAGCCCATAGGGCAGAATCTACCTTACCTGCCTGATAATAAGTATCGGCCGTTTCTGTCAGTTTCTCTACATCCGGCTTGGGAGTGACGGAAAAAAGAAAGCCGGGAATACACCATAACAAAATGAAGATGCAGTTTTTCATAGGCGGCTGTTATTATGTGTGGCTTTTGCAATGTAGCCAAAAAGTTTGGATTATTCTATAGTTTTGTGTATTTTCATCAAGTTTTTTACGAATTGCTAAAAATAATATGGTATGACGAAAGAAGAATTGATGCGTAAGGCTATTGAGTTGTCAGTGAAGAATGTAGCTGAAGGTGGCGGTCCTTTTGGTGCTGTCATTGCAAAGAACGGTGAGATTGTGGCTACGGGAGTAAACCGTGTGACGCCGGATTGCGACCCGACCGCCCATGCAGAAGTAAGTGCCATCCGTGCGGCAGCTAAGAAACTGGGTACATTCGATTTGAGTGGTTGTGAGATATATACTTCTTGTGAGCCATGTCCCATGTGCTTAGGTGCAATCTATTGGGCACATCTGGACCGTATGTATTATGGAAATAACAAGCACGATGCAGCAGCTATCGGCTTTGACGATGCCTTTATTTATGAGGAACTGGATTTGAAACCGGCGGAAAGACGTCTGCCCTCAGAAGTTTTGTTGCCGGAAGAAGCTATTCGGGCTTTTCAGGACTGGACTGAAAAAACAGATAAGGTGGAATACTAAAATGATTGGGTAATAAGGCTGTAATGCCTTTATATTTTTTTATGTTTCTCTTAGGGGAAACGTAATAAGGATAAGACTGTTTTACAGAAAAGTATGTAACGTTTTCTGTTTACTTTTGTTCTTGTTATTGCTGATTTAGAACTGTAGTGAATTCTCGCTCAAAATTAGGCGTGAAAACGTTTTTCCCTAAATTTTGCCGAATTTCATCCAGTGGCCAGAAACGTCCTCCTGCCAGTTCTTCACTGGGTGAGATAGGTCCGTCGAATACGGTTTTGTGCGAAAATACCAGTTCTTTTTCCCGGTCTGATTCAAATACATAATGTGTCAGCAGCTGAGAAGTAAAATCGGAAATGCCGAGTTCCTCTCCGGCTTCCCGTTTCAGTGCCATTTCCACGCTTTCTCCCAAGTCTACATGTCCTCCTACGGAGGTATCCCATTTTCCCGGTTGGATGTCTTTCCATTCCGGACGTTTTTGCAGATACAATTCTCCTTTGCTGTTGAATACATGCAAGTGGACTACCGGGTGCAGCAGCTTGCTGCCGTTGTGGCATTCTCCTCGGGTAGCGGCACCTGTGATGTTTCCTTCTTCGTCTACGATGGGAAACATTTCTTCGCTATTGTCTGTCATTGTTTCTTCTGTTTGGGGTTAGGGGATAAGTAAAGATGAATCTCCGTAGCTCAGGAAGCGGAAATCATGCGCCAGCGCGTAATCATAGATGGGACGCCAGTTTCCTTTCACAAAAGCAGAGACCAGTAACAGCAGGGTGCTTTGCGGCTGGTGGAAGTTGGTGACCATTTTCTTGACGATGTGGTAATTGTATCCCGGTGCAATGATAATCTGTGTACTGGTGTGCAGCGCATCGAGCTGGTTCCGGTCCATGTAATCGAGAATCTGTTGCAGGGCTTCTGTGGTACTTAACTCCGGATGAGTTTCGTAGGGTTGCCATTGTTGTACGTGCAGTTCCTGCTGGCTGGCATCGAGATGCTGTGACAAAGTGACACCGATGTAGTAAAGACTCTCCAGTGTACGGACAGAAGTGGTTCCTACCGCCACGGCTTCACCTCCATGTGCCAGGAGTTTCTCTATGGTTCCACGGTTTACGGAGATGTATTCCGTATGCATTTCGTGGCCTTCTATTTCTTCACTTTTCACCGGTTTGAAAGTACCGGCTCCAACGTGTAGGGTGACTTCTTCCAAATCCACTCCTTTTTCTTTGAGAGCGTTCAATACGCGTTCCGTGAAATGCAGACCGGCAGTCGGGGCGGCTACGGAACCTTTTATCTTCGAGTAAACGGTCTGGTAAGTTTCCTTGTCGCTTTCCTGTGTTTCCCTGTTCAGGTAGGGAGGAATAGGCAGTTCACCGAAGAACTCCAGAATGTCGGCAAAGGTTACTTCCGGATTGTCCCAGGTGAAATCAATCCAGTGGCTGGTGCCGTGACATTCTCCACGGGTAGCAGTCAGCGTCAGTGTCTTTCCCTTTACTGTCATTTCCTTGTGCAGAGGGCCTTCTTTCCATTTCTTCAGGTTGCCAATCATGCAGAGCCAGGCCGCATGCTGGGTTTGCTGGAAGTTGAGCACATAGTCGTTGGGTTCAATGGGCTCCAGACAGAAAATCTCAATCAGCGCGCCGGTTTCCTTGCGGAAGTGCAGACGTGCCTGAATGACTTTCGTGTTGTTGAAAATCATGAGGGTACCGGGCTCCAGGTAGTCTGGAAGGGAGGTGAAATGTGTTTCACTGATTTGTCCGTGCTGATACACCAGCAGCTTGGACTGGTCGCGGACCGGCAGCGGAAATTTAGCGATGCGTTCATCCGGCAGCGGATAGTTGTAGTCGCTAATCTTTATATGTTTTGTTTCTTCCATGTCGTTTATTTTTTTGCAAAAGTACAACAAATAGCAGAATCCTCCTAACATAATAATTTTTTCGTGGACTTCCTTTTGCAGACTGCTGAATAATTTCCATATTCCGTGGAAAGTCGTTACATTTGTGAGTGTAATAAATTGAAGACAGATTATGAAAATAGGAGATAAAGTACGCTTCCTGAGTGAAGTAGGCGGTGGCATTGTCCGGGGATTTCAAGGAAAGGACATTGCTTTGGTGGAAGGAGAAGATGGTTTTGAAATTCCTATGCTGATTAGGGAGTGTGTGGTGATACAGACCGACGATTATAACATCCCGTTGAAATCTACAGCCAAGCCTTCTGCACCGGAAGTTGAAGAAGAGGAGGAAGAAGAAAAGCCGATAACTTATCGGGCACCTGAAATCCGTGGAAATGATGTACTGAATGTGTTTCTGGCTTATGTGCCGCAGGATGTAAAGGCCATATCCTCTACTGCATTTGATGCTTATCTGGTGAATGACAGTAACTATTTTATTGATTATTTGTATCTTTCGGCAGAGGGTAAGAGCTGGACTTTACGCAGCCGGGGAACGGTGAAACCGAACATGAAGATGCACCTGGAAGAGTTTGAAAAGAGTGCATTGAACGGCATGGAGCGTGTGGCCGTACAGCTTCTGGCTTATAAGGATGACCGTACCTTCCTACTGAAACAGGCGGTGAATCAGGAGTTGCGCATTGATACCGTGAAGTTCTACAAGTTGCATACTTTCCAGTCTTCCGACTTTTTTGAGGAACCGGCCTTGATTTATGAGATTGTCAAGGATGATGAAACGGTAAAGCAGGTGTATGTTTCGGCCGATGACATCAAGAATGCATTGTTGCAGAAGAACGTGCAGGACGTACCGGCAAAGTTGCAGAAAAAGCAACACGTGGTGAAGAATGAGATTGTGGAGGTTGATCTGCATATCCATGAACTGCTGGATGACACTACCGGTATGGGAAACGCCGAAATGTTAAATTATCAGCTGGATGTGTTCCGCAAGACATTGGAGGAATACAAACAGAAGAAAGGGCAGCGGATTGTGTTTATCCATGGCAAGGGAGACGGTGTATTGCGTCGGGCTATCTTGGATGAACTGAAACGCAAATACAAGACTTATCAATGGCAGGATGCTTCTTTCCGTGAATATGGTTTTGGGGCTACAATGGTTACAATTCATTAAAAGATATGGGAACGTTAAAAGAAATGCTGTCGGCCGACCGTTTTGCGGCTGAGGCAGGAGTGGAATTACTGGAAATCAGTCCGGGATATGCCAAAGCCCGGATGAAGGTGACTGAAAAGCATCTGAACGCCGGAGGAGTTTGTCAGGGAGGTGCATTGTTTACATTGGCCGATTTGGCATTTGCCGCTGTGGCCAATAGCCGTGGACGTCTGACTTTGTCACTGAATGCCAATATCACTTTTCTGCGTGCAATCAGTGAAGGGTATGTGTATGCGGAGGCTACCGAGACGTTTAATCATGGGAGGGTGCCTTTCATCGAAGTGCGTCTGGTGGATGAGCAACAACAGCTGATAGCGGTACTGACCAGTTCCGGATACCGGAAAAGCGAAGAATTGAATATCGACGAATTGGAATAAATTCGGCGTACAAAAGAATGTGTCAAACGGAGAATGCGCGTTACTGAAATGGGCATTCTCCGTTTGTATTTTGGGTTAGATTTGTTCGAGGGCCTGACTCAGGTCGGCAAGCAAGTCTTCAATGTGTTCGGTTCCGATGGAAAGGCGGATGGTAGACTGTGTGATGCCTTGTTCTGCCAGTTCCTGGTCGTTGAGCTGGGAGTGTGTCGTGCTGGCCGGGTGGATGACCAGCGATTTGACATCGGCTACATTGGCCAGCAGGGAGAATATCTCCAGGTGGTCGATGAAGCGGTGCGCTTCGGTACGTCCGCCCTGGATTTCAAACGTGAAGATGGAGCCGGCTCCTTTGGGGAAATATTTCTGATAAAGGGCCGGGGAAGTGTGCTCAAGAAGGGACGGATGGTTGACCTTTTTCACTTTAGAATGGTGCTGCAGGAAGTCTACTACCTTCAGCGCATTCTCTACGTGGCGTTCCACTCTGAGTGAGAGGGTTTCCAGTCCTTGCAGAAGGAGGAAGGCATTGAACGGACTGATGGCGGCTCCGGTATCACGCAACAGAATAGCACGTATTCGGGTGATATAGGCCGCAGGACCTGCCACATCGGCAAAGCAAAGTCCGTGGTAACATGGGTCGGGACTTGTCAGTTGGGGAAATTTACCGGAAGCTTTCCAGTCGAATTTACCGGAATCCACAATGATACCTCCTAATGACGTGCCGTGTCCTCCGATAAACTTTGTGGCAGAATGTATGACGATGTCGGCACCATATTCAATGGGGCGCAGCAGATAAGGAGTGGCAAATGTGTTGTCAATCAGTAAAGGAATCTGATGACGGTGAGCTATTTCCGCAATGCGGGCGATGTCGACAAGCGTGCAGTTCGGATTTCCTAAACTTTCAATGAATACCGCTTTGGTATTGGGCTGGATGGCCTGCTCCACGTTTGCCGCTTCTTCTGCGTCTACAAAAGTGGTGTGTATCCCACGGCTGGGGAAAGTATGTGCCAGCAGGTTGTAAGTTCCTCCATAAATGGTACGGGCCGATACAATATGGTCACCGGTGCGCGTAATATTTTCAAACGCATAACTGATGGCAGCCGCTCCGGAGGCTACGGCCAAGGCAGCTACTCCTCCTTCCAATGCAGCGACTCGCTGTTCCAGTACACTTTGGGTGGGATTGGTCAGTCGGCCATAGATGTTTCCGCTGTCTTCCAGACTGAAACGGGCTGCGGCATGGGCTGAGTCATGAAAGACGTACGAAGTCGTCTGATAGATGGGGACTGCTCGTGCATCGGTCGTCGGATCGGGATTTTCTTGTCCCACATGTAACTGGAGGGTTTCGAAGTGTAGCTTAGTTCTATCCATAGTCGTAAGTGTGTAAAAGTGATTAAATGATACTGCAAAAGTAGTTTGTATGGTTATATCGTCCAATATTTGATGAAAATATGGAGAATTGTTCTATATAATGATGGTTCGAAAGAAAAAACTTGTAGATTTGCTGTCGTAAAACAACTCATAATAGAATAATATTCTTATGACAGAAAAACTGGATAAAGTGGATTTGCAGATTCTCCGTACGTTGCAGGAGAATGCCCGGTTGACCACTAAAGAGCTGGCGGCACAGGTTAGCTTGTCGTCTACTCCTGTGTTTGAGCGGTTGAAAAGGTTGGAGAGGGAAGGATACATCAAGAAGTACATTGCTGTGCTGGATGCCGATAAACTGAATCAGGGATTTGTGGTATTCTGCAATGTCAAATTGCGTCGGATGAATAAAGACATAGCTATGGAGTTCACCCGTATCATTCAGAACATTCCGGAGGTGACGGAGTGCTATAACATTTCCGGCAGTTACGATTATCTGCTGAAAATTCATGCTCCGAACATGAAATATTACCAGGAGTTTATTATTAATGTATTGGGAACAATTGACAGTCTGGGTTCGCTGGAAAGTATGTTTGTCATGGATGAAGTGAAGCATGACTATGGACTGCACATATAGGAGCGGAAAATCATTTTCTGTGTATTTATTCCATAAATAGAATAGAACATAGAATATTATTCTAATTCTATCTGCCTTTAATGGGAAAAACAGTCCGTTTTTTCTAAATATCTTCCGATTGTTGGTGGATAGCACTTTTGCTTGTATCTTTGCCGACAAATTATACAAATGCACTATGAAAGTAATAGATTTGATAAAGAATAGTAAGGAACCCGTGTTTTCCTTTGAGATTTTGCCACCGTTAAAGGGAAACAGTATACAAAAAGTATATCACATCATTGATAAGTTGAGGGAGTTTGACCCTAAATACATCAACATCACTTCACATCACAGTGAGATAGTGTATTTGCCGCAGCCCGATGGAAACCTGAAGAAGACTACGGTACGCAAGCGTCCCGGAACGGTAGCCATTGCCGCAGCCATTCAGAATAAGTATGGCATTCAGGCGGTGCCTCATATCATCTGTAAGGGATTTACGAAGGAGGAAACGGAATATGCCTTGCTCGACCTGAATTTCTTAGGCATTAATAACTTGTTGCTGCTGAGAGGAGATTCCAAGCCGCTGGACATTGCAGAAAAAGATTTGTGTTTGTACCATGAGCATGCCACCGATTTACAGGAACAGGTGAACCGTTTCAATCAGGGCATTGGACTGGATGGTTCCAAGATAGAAGGAATTGAAACTCCTTTCTCTTACGGTATGGCTTGTTATCCGGAAAAGCATGAAGAAGCTCCCAATATGGAGTCTGACCTGTTCTACTTGAAAGAAAAGGTACGCAACGGAGCTGATTATGTGGTGACACAGATGTTTTTCGACAACGAGAAATACTATGCTTTCGTAGAACGTTGCCGTCAGGAAGGTATTGACGTGCCCATTATTCCGGGAATCAAGCCTGTGGTATTTAAGAATCAGTTGAATGTATTGCCTAAAGTGTTCCGCACGGACATTCCTGAAGCCTTTGCTTCTGAACTTCGTAAATGTACGACGGACGAAGAAGTGAAAGCTGTAGGAGTGGAATGGTGCAAGGCACAGTGTAAGGATTTGTTGGCACACGGAGTTCCGGGCCTGCACTTTTACACATTCATGGCATCCGATAGTGTATATAAGGTAGCCAAAGAGGTGTATTAACCTCTTTGACTTTTTACATCGCAATCCTTCTTAACCGGATACGCAGGTTGAATAATTCAGCATCTGTGTGCGGGGAAGAGGGATTGTGTGGTTTTATAGTGAGGCTATGCTCTTTTCCGTTCACCGCATCCGGTATGATGAAATCCTGACGGTAGGCTTTCTGTTCCTCGGCAGGGCGCAGCAGATAAGCCGCTTCGTTTTCAAAACGGTTATAGCTGCGAAGGATTACCTGATTCTTTCCTTTCTTCAGTGGAAGAATCACTTTTTCCGTACGGAACTTTGTGCGATACGGATTCAGATGCTTGGCTATCAGTTTTCCGTTCAGGTAGACCTCCATTCCATTTCCGGCACCAATTTCCGCCAGAATATGCTGTGAACGCGGAGAGTCTATTTCTCGCATCACATAATAGCTGGATAGAATCGGGCTGGAAACCTTGTCACTGTCTTTATCTGTTTTGGTCCAGGTTTTACCGGATACAGGTGCATGCTGTAAGTCTGCATCCAGTTTCTCTGCCGAATGGAACACTCCGCTGCTGGGGCCACATACGTAGGTATCTCCCCAGGTAGTCCCTGAAAAAGCCGTTTCTTTTATCTCCTTTCCTTTGTCCAGTGTTACGGTGTAGGTCTTTCCATCCAATATCAGGTCTATTTCTCTTCCTGCTTCCTGTGAAGTGTAGATAATCTCCAATTGTTTCAACAGAAGTTGTTCGAAATTCCAGCTGTAACCCGTAATGCTACGGTAGTTCGTATAGTAGTCAAAGCAGGAGTAACTGTATTGCGGCGTAGCGTTACGCGGAGTAAGTACGGCATTTCTGATGGTCTTTCCAGGGAACGGTTCAATCTTTTTATCGAAGGAAAGAGTCAATACGTGTATTTGTTTGTCCTTGTGGGCTGAGGCCGGTACGGTCAAAACTACCTCGTCACCATATTGCAGGTATGTAGCCATTTTCCCGTCTCCTTTCTGCAGAAGATAGCCGGGCATTTGCAGGGTGATTTTTCCATCTGCCGGATATTTCCCAGAGAGAAACAAGTACAGGTGATTATCTTTGCGTGTTACTTCTCCCCATGTAAACTCTTCCTGGAAAGGAGAAGCTTCTGTCTGATATACAGCGTAGCCATAGCGGGAAAGCCAGTCGCCCACCTGCTCCAACACTTCTTTCTCAAAGTCAACTACTGCTCCGTTTCCCTTCGGACCGATGTTCAGCAGGTAGTTTCCTCCTCTGGAAACCACGTTAATCAGGCTCCGTGTCTTTTCACGTACCTTGCTTTCTATGCTTCCCCGGTCCTGCCATGCTCTGTATCCCCAGGTTTCATCGAACATGGATGCGGCACTTTGCCAGGGAGCATGAAGGGTTTTGTCCGGATAGTCATTGTCTGCCATTACGCAGAAATCATACCAATCGTTGCCCAGGCGTCCACTCACCATGCAGTCGGGTTGGTATTGGTGTACGAGTTCATACAATTCCTTACTTTGTGCCGGGGTGTTTGCTCCCATATCAAACCAGAGTTCGGAAATCTTTCCATAATTGGTCAGGAGCTCCTTCAGTTGGGCTTTCGAAAAAGCATGGTGTGCTTCTGTAATAAAGTCAGCATTATGAGGTGACATGGGCGATGCATACGGATAGTGCCAGTCGATAAGCGAATAGTACAGTCCGAACCGTAGTCCATGACGGCGGGCAGCTTCCGACATTTCTTTCACGAAATCCCGTTTGCATGGAGTCGCATCGTATGAGTTGAAGGAAGTAGTAGCCGTTTTGAACAGGCAGAAGCCGTCATGGTGTTTGCTGGTCAGGATAATGGAATGCATTCCCACCTTTTTTGCCAGTACGGCAATGGAATCAGCATTAAACTGTGTCGGATTAAATTGGCCGGCAATTTTTTCGTAGTCTTTCTTGGAAATTGGGGCAAAAGCCTGAATCTGTTCACTGTATCCATTCTTCACCTGTTTACCCTGCCATACCCCGCCTAATTGTGAGTAAAGTCCGAAGTGGATAAACATGGAATATTTGTCTCCGTGCCATTGGCGGAAGGCTTCTTGAGATACCTGGCCTTTTGCTCCCAGGCCTATCACACACATCAATAGAATGATTAACAGTTTTTTCATGGCTTCTTATTTATGCTCTTTAAGAGCAAAGATAACGAGTTCTTTGTTTTTATACCGCTTTTTTATGTAATTTTGCAGCCGATTTTAAAAAACCATTAAAAGTACGTTAAATTAAAATGAAAAAATTATTTCTTTTTGCGTTTATTCTTCTTTCTGTATGCGCAGGAAAAGTGATGGCTCAGAACATTCAGTTGCATTATGACTTGGGGCGTGCCTTGTATAAATCATTGGACGAACGTCCGTGGGTGACTACAACGGTCGAGATGTTCAAGGCAGACAAGTGGGGTAGCACTTATTTCTTTGTCGATATGGATTATACAGACAAAGGAGTGTCATCTGCTTATTGGGAAATCAGCCGTGAACTGAAATTCTGGAAGGCTCCTGTTTCTGCACATGTAGAATACAACGGAGGTTTGAATTATATCAACAATGCCTTTCTGGGAGGTGCTACCTACTCATGGAACAGTAATGATTTTTCCAAGGTATTCGGCGTACAGGTGCTGTATAAATATATTCAGAAGAATGAAAAACCGCATAACTTTCAGTTGACGGGTACATGGACCCTGAATTTCTGTAAGGAAAAATTTACTTTCAGCGGATTTGCGGATTTCTGGCGTGAGAAACATACGGATGTAGATGGAAACAACCACGATTTTGTATTCATCAGTGAACCGCAGTTCTGGGTAAACCTGAATAAGTTCAAGCATGTAAACAAAGACTTGAACCTGAGCGTAGGTACAGAATGGGAATTGAGTACGGATTTTGCCGATCGTAACGGATTCTACTTCATCCCGACACTGGCCATGAAGTGGTCTTTCTAAACCGGTTGAATCATTTAAAGCGATTATAAAATGAAAATGCTGGAAAAATTATTCGGTTTTAACCCTCGTGAGACGCGTGTGCGTACGGAAATCTTGGCCGGAATCACGACCTTTCTGACCATGGCCTATATTTTGGCTGTCAATCCCAACATTTTGGCGGCTACAGGTATGGACAAGGGAGCGCTTTTCACGACAACAGTCATCGCTTCGGCTTTTGCTACGCTGTTGATGGCCTTTTATGCCAAATTACCTTTCGGACTGGCACCGGGAATGGGATTGAATGCGTTTTTTGCCTATACCGTTTGTCTTACGCTGGGTTATACCTGGCAGTTTGCTCTGACTGCCGTACTTCTGGAAGGAATCATATTCATTCTGCTGACGGTAACCAATTTGCGTGAAAAAATCGTAGATGCGTTGCCCTTGAGCCTTCGCAATGCCATTGGTGCAGGTATCGGCTTGTTCATTGCGTTCATCGGTTTGCAGAATGCCGGTATCATTGTGAATAACGATGCGACCTTGATTTCATTGGGAAATATTACTTCCGGTTCGGCCTTGCTGGGCATTATCGGCCTGCTGATTACTTCCATCTTGCTGGTGAAGAAAGTTCGTGGAGCCTTGCTGATAGGAATCTTGCTGACGACTGTCATCGGTATCCCTATGGGATTGACGCATCTGGATGGCGTGTTGAGCACTCCTCCTTCTATCGAACCCATTTTCTTCCAGTTCCAGTGGGAGCATATCTTTACAAAGGAAATGGTGATTGTAGTGTTTACTTTCCTGTTTGTAGATATGTTTGATACCATCGGTACGTTGGTCGGAGTGACTACAAAGGCCGGAATGGTGACAAAAGATGGAAAGATTCCTCACCTGAAGCAAGCCTTTTTGGTGGATGCCATCGGAACAACAGCCGGTGCCATGCTGGGTACCAGTACCATTACCACCTTCGTGGAAAGTGCTTCCGGAGTGGGCGAAGGCGGACGTAGTGGACTGACTTCTTTTGTTACGGCAGTGTGCTTCCTTCTGTCATTGTTTTTGGCTCCGTTCTTTTTGGCAGTACCGGGTGCGGCTACCGCTCCTGTATTGATTCTGGTAGGTCTGATGATGATGTCTTCTGTGAAGAAAGTCGATTTCTTAGATTATTCAGAAGCCATTCCGGCGTTTATCTGTATCATCTTTATGCCTTTGGCTTACAGCATCTCCGATGGAATCGTGTTGGGAATGATCAGCTACGTCTTGATTAATCTGTTGTGCGGACATACCAAGAAGCTTACACCGGCCATGTATATTCTGGCCTTCATCTTTGTCTTTAAGTTCTTCCTGTAAGCTTTTCATTCTATTGGAAATTGTTGCGGAAATGCCTGAGTAGTTACTGCGGGCATTTCCGTTTTTTTATTGAGAAAATCCGGACAATAGTCTTTACTTTGAATGAAATTGATAACTTTGTGAAACTTATATCTTTTAAATGTTCAATTTTTAATAAGTAACAACATGAATGATTCTTTTTTGGAAACACGACAGGTCGTAAAACGGTATGCCAATCATACGGCGCTGGATGGAGTAAGCATCACGGTGCCCGAAGGACAGGTATTTGGTTTACTGGGACCCAATGGGGCAGGAAAGACCACGCTGATTCGTATTATCAACCGTATTACAGCTCCCGATGCCGGTGAGGTGTGGTTTGACGGACGACTCTCACGCCCGGAAGATATTTATTCCATTGGCTATCTTCCCGAAGAACGTGGACTTTACAAAAAAATGAAGGTGGGCGAACAGGCCATCTATCTGGCACAGTTAAAGGGATTAAGCCGTCAGGAGGCGAAGAAAAGACTAACCGACTGGTTTGAACGCTTCGAAATCATGCCTTGGTGGAACAAGAAGCTGGAGGAACTTTCCAAAGGTATGCAGCAGAAGGTGCAGTTTGTCATTACGGTGTTGCATCGTCCCCGCCTGCTGATTTTCGACGAACCGTTTTCAGGCTTTGACCCGGTAAACGCGGAACTGCTGAAAAGAGAAATCCTGAAATTGAAAGATGAAGGACATACCATTATATTCTCTACACACAACATGGCTTCTGTGGAAGAAATCTGCGACCATATTGCACTAATTAATCATTCAAAAGTGGTGCTGCAGGGAGCGGTAACGGACATTCGTTCACGTTATAAAAGCAATCAGTATGAGCTGACGATGCAGTCTTCGAAGCCTTTGCAGAATTCGGATGCCTTTGAAATTGTCAGCAGTGAGGTGCAGGATGAGCAGACGGTAAACTATAAACTGCGGAAGCTCACTTCCATTTCCAATTCTGAGTTATTGTCTCTTGTAGGTGCGCAGGGCGAAATCTGTAAGTTTACCGAATGTATCCCTTCTATGAACGATATCTTTATCCGTACGGTAGAGGGGAAAATCTAATCAAAAAATCTTTCAGCTATGAACAAGACATGGATTATTATTCAGCGTGAATTCATAAACCGGGTAAGCAAAAAGTCGTTTATCCTGCTTACCATATTGATGCCGTTCATTTTTGCGGCACTTATTTTTGTCCCATTGTGGTTGTCTACAGTCAAGGGCGGAGACCAGAAACAGGTAGCCGTTATTGATGCCACCATGAAATACCTTTCCCAGTTTAAAGACGATGAATCCTGGCATTTTGTGGGAGTTCCTCAGATGGAAGCCTCTTTTCGAAGTGACTCCACACAGTTTGATGCCGTGGTAGAAATCAAGGCCGACTTGGCTGAACATCCGGAGGCCGTAACGATTTATTCGCGGAAAGAAGTACCCAACAGTCTTTCGCGCCTGGTGAGTGAGACGCTTGACGAGCAGGTGCGTCAGGACAAGCTGCTGCATTATGACATTCCGCAGTTGCCTTCCATCATGCAGGATGTGAACCGCAAATTGAATATCCGCACGGTAAAATGGGGAGAAGACGGGAGCGAAAGTGAATCCAATGCAGGAGCGGCTATGGCAG
>ERZ809194.476-NODE-476-length-22448-cov-5.086813_pt1 | contig 22448 bp, 26 predicted proteins | sample MGYA00520517_ERZ809194 | MGnify/ENA primary metagenome ERZ809194 (study PRJEB31570, sample SAMEA3213003) | Homo sapiens | biome: human-gut; feature: human gut; material: fecal | place: Sweden | collected 2011 ... | reverse complement strand
GTTGGTGGTGCCGCTTCCGTCAAAGGCGTACTTTGAGGTGCTGGCCTTTGTCGTGTGGATCAGCACATCACATCTGCGTTTCATCTCAAGGAACTGAAGACCTTTCAGGCTGTCCCACTCTTTAAGGAATAATTCTGCACAGAACTTTAATGCGTCAAGGCATACTTTCCTTGTGGCATGCATAATCGATTCATCTACCTTGTGGCTGCCAGTAACTTCGCCTTTTTCTGTGACAAGCTGGCTTTTGATGTCCACAACATAGCAGGTATGGATCGCCATCGGTTTCGGCTGTAATGCTGTTTTCTGTTCTGCCATCGGTTATTCCTCCTCCTAATATATAAGTTGTAGGGAATACACCACCTAACAGCCAGTTAGGATGTTTCCCTCTTGTTGCTAAAGCTGTAAGATAGATAAGTATCGGTCTGACCTATTACTCCTTGGACCATTGGGCGTCCGCAGGAAAGCCTGTCAGCCAGCTTATCATTACAGCCGTTCGATTTATGTAGGTGGGACTGCTATGTGCACGTCCGATTGAGACCCCAGGAGATTGAATAAGCAATGAGGAATGCTGGATACCATACAATTTCAACTAATGGAGGAAACCTTTATGTACAACGCAGTCGGAATTGATGCTTCTAAACTCAAAAGCACCATCACTATCATTCAGCCCGCAGGAGTTGTTATTCGCAAACCCTTTGATGTCCTACATACATCTGATGAGCTGAACACCCTTGTTACCTATCTCAAGTCTCTGGTGGGTGAAACCAGAGCCGTCATTGAATGTACAGGTCGTTATCACGAGCCTGTTGTCAAATCTTTATCTGAAGCAGGTATTTTTATCTCTGCCGTCAATCCAAAACTGATTAAGGGTCAAAAACAAAATACACTCCGTAATGTAAAATCAGATCCCGCTGATGCGAGAAAAATCGCTAAGTATGCTCTTGACAACTGGGCAGAACTGCGTGAATATTCAAGTATGGATACTACAAGAGAACAACTTAAAACACTAAATTCGCAGTTCACTTTCTTCATGAAACAGAAAGTTGCTGCCAAAACCAATCTTATTTCACTCCTAGATAATACTTATCCCGGTGTGAACAAACTCTTCGACAGCCCCACTAGAGACGATGGTAGTGAAAAGTGGGTTGATTATGCCTATTCTTTTTGGCATGTTGATTGTGTTCGCAAAATTGGGCTAAAAGCCTTTACAGAACGCTATGAAGCATTCTGCAAGAAGCATCATTATAACTACCAGAAAAATAAGCCAGCCTTACTATTCGAAGAATCCAAACAACTTGTTGCAGTGTTCCCAAAGGAAAAATCTTACAAACTCCTTATTCAGCAAAGCATTCAACAGTTGCGTTTGGCATCGGAACACATCGAAATCATTCGTAAAGAAATGAATGAGCTTGCTTCTACACTGCCCGAATACGAAACCGTAATGAGCATGTACGGTGTTGGTGAAACCTATGGACCTCAGTTGATTGCTGAAATCGGGGATGTATCTCGTTTTACACATCGAGAAGCTATCACTGCATTTGCCGGTGTTGATCCTGGTGTAAATGAATCTGGACAATTCAAGCAACGAAGCAACCGTGCTTCAAAGAACGGTTCTACAAGGCTTAGGAAGACCCTTTTTCAAGTGATGTCCACATACCTTCAAAACAAGCCTGTAAACGAACCTGTCTATCAGTTCCTTGATAGAAAACGCGCTGAAGGAAAACCATACCTTGTTTACATGACCGCTGGTGCCAATAAATTCTTACGAATCTACTATGGCAAGGTTAAGGAGTGCTTACGCAACTTAGAGCAATCTCAAATCGAAGAGTCTTAAATATCAAACGATTATCACCTCCGTTAAGCTAGCCGTTTTGGGTAGCCTATTTCTTGTACCTATTTTTCAACTCTTAAATTTCTTCAAAAAGTACTTGACTTTTTATTAGTAGGCTTTCCTTTGTGGCTTTTTAACCCTTACACTATAAATATTGCGCTTTTTGGAAAATCGTCAAAGAATTTTGGAAAGTTTTTAAAATTTTTTCAAAAGGTTTTACGGAAACGTGGAATGGCAGACAGAATTGCCGGGATACATGGGATTTCCCTGCCCGAAAGAAAAGAAAAACAGCCATGCGAAAACATGGCTGGTAATTACAATAGCTTACTGGTGAAAGCTTAGTGCCGTGCGGTACCCTTACAGGGCATCGCAGCCCCAGGGCAATTTCATCGACACAGGGTTTGCGCACCTAGAATCTTCGATCATCAAATTCCTTATATGGAATTACAACGGAATCTGTCCGTTCCCCGATAAACTGTAACCTTATCTTTGCAGGCTTTAAAAAATCTCTCTTTAAATTCGAAACATATTCCTTTTGCACGATTAAGCTATCCATAAGATATTTTTTTAATTCTTCTTCATCTTCCGGGAGATTTGACTTCCAAAGATAAAATATCATGCCATCTTCCATTGGTGGTATATTTTGTTTGATGTTATTTTTTATTACCTCTGGTATATTATCACTGCTAAGATCTAATTGATCGTCTATGATATATTTCCCCTTGGCTTTATCGTATCGGGCTAGAATTTCCAGCTTGCATAAATCCTTTTTTCTTATGCCACCCCGTGTTCTTCTTAATCTACCGGCAACTGTCCCATCTGGGAAAATTGGAACCATTACTACAGTTTCCCGGCGTCCTGGATGATTAATTCGCCAATCAAAATAAAAACTTTTTACTGTAAGAATGCAATTCATACAATATAAAACGCGAAGAATGGTATCTTTACAAAATGCAATAATAATCAAATAAAATACAATCTGAATCCAATATACATACAGCGCTGTACCCTTCTTAACAATCCCACGGTCTGTAAAAATCTTATATACAAAATCGGCTAAAAAAATAATCAGAAAAAGTTTAAACGCTGCATCAGCAGACATTGAATAATCTTCTAAAAATTCCATCATTGAAACTTCCTTCTTTTCCTTGATGTTAACGGGAAATATATACTTTCTTCCCTTTGACTTTGACGCGGTAGCGGTTAATGTCGATGCCCTCAATTTCGAATTTATCGCTTACCGGTTCGCCTTCCATGTAAATTTCTGCTTCACCTGAATCAATTAGTTTCTTTGCAGTTTTTCTCTCTTCTGACATCTTCCGGACATCCTCCTTCATCTGCTTCGTGTACTCCTGTAATTTCTTATCCGCCTGACTAATTGACGTAATTTTCTGTTGGTAAGAATATAATCTGACTCCACAAAGTGAAGCAATAAGCAGGTCGCAAATGATTACCAGAACAACAATTTTAAATGCATCACTTTTAACGATTTTCTTTAATTTTCCCATATTATTATCTCCTTGTCTTTTGCTTTATTTTTAATTACACTATATATATTGCGCCATATGTAACATCGTCAAATGATTTTTTGAAAGTTTTTATGATTGTTTTTATTTTTCTTAAATCAAGATTCCAATAATAAAATTTCACCGGAAAATGTTTATATTCAGACACCACAGAAATGGAGAATCATTGCATACTTTTAAATACAATATGGTTATATGAATTGTAATGTGATACACCATCGGACAACCGGGGTTGGCCGAGGCTTCTTTACGAGGCATGGTACGCCTCGCTGGAAATACACATTTCCCTTTATCCTTTGTTACAAGGATTACTTTTGACTGCTTACGCAGGTGCCTCTGCATTACTTTATGCAGATTTTGATTTTCCCCAGAACATCCGGTATTCCAGCCGCGTATTTTTTCTGTAAAAATGTCTGATTTTACTGTTCGGACTTGTTCTGTGCTGTTTATTGTTATACTTTTCCTTACAGGTACTTTTTGCACCTTTATACAGGTCGGTATACTTTACGACTTTTGTGGTTTTCCACAGGTAGTCAAGGTTCTGTCCATTGAAGGCATCCGGGTACTCTTTCCTTATGATATTTGCCCCGCCGTTGACATCCGCATTAATGAGGGTGCCGTCTGCAGAGCGGTAAAGCCCGCGGTTGATCCGCTCGCCGGAGAAGGTATACTTCTGACTGTCTCCCTGTTTGTAAGTAGGGATCGGGTCACCGTCAAGGACGCTTACCTTTGAGGTATAGCTTTCCTCTCGGACAACCACAGGGATATCGCACTTTGCTGCGGTGTGGACCAGGATGCTTTCAAAGCTGCAGAACGCAATGGAAACAAAGTTCTGGTTATTGGCCTTCCCGATGTTGATCTCCTGTTTCTGTTCCTTGTTGTTTGCAAAGACGATCACATCTGCTTCATTATCCATAGCAAACCGGCAGATATGCCATGCAGCCTTGTAGAAGAAGTCACGCATGAAGTCTTCACGCTTCCGGTCCAGGGTATCCAGATAGTTACTGTTCTTTACGGAGTGCGTGCTGTCAGAGCCTTTGGTCAGTTTGGATGTGGCGATGGCACGTCTCTTGTTGTACCACTGGTTCTTCGCTTTAATGGCACCGCCTTTGATCAGGAACGGTTCTTTGCCGAAGTTGTTGACCACGGTAGCGAAGTTGTCCACGCCCGGGTCAATGCCGATGATCCGCTTTGGATTATCCGGAACGGCCGGGAATTCAACCTTGTCATCTTTTTTATCATCAAAGGTGACGAGGACGTCATATCTGCCATGGGAAGGTTTTACTTCCGTCTTGACATACTTCATATCTTTGTAAAGATCAGCATTACCGATGCAGAACAGCTCCTTGCAGTGGACAAAACGAATGTATGCCTTGCTGCCTATGATCTTGAACTGAGCTGTCTGGTTGGTGTACCATGCCGTGAACTGTGCAGACTTTAAGTACCCCGGCATCTTTGGTTTTGCCTTGTACTTTGACGGATTCTTTTTGTAGTCTGCAAGGGCGGCAAAGTATGCCTTCCATGTCTTTGCCAGCTTGCGGATGGCGTTCTGGTTGACCTGGCTGTTCATCCGGCAGTACACCGGGTTCTCCATCAGCTTGAAGATTGCGTCAAGAGTTTCATAGGACAGGAACCACTTCTTTGGGGTCGGATATTTAAAGTATTTTGGATCCTTTGGCTTCTCCGGCTCGACAAGCTTTGCTTCCTTGCCAGATGGACCGGAAGCGGCATCTTCTGTTTCATCAGCAGAAGTCTTTGCATCTGTGCCGGCAGAAGCATTTCCTGTATCAACAGGAATCTTTATTTCCTGATACTGTTCCGCAGCCTTTTTGCGTTCCTCTACCGCCTCGTCATACAACTCCTTGGCTTTGTTGTACTCATCCATTGCGGCATCATATTTCTCATCCACAAGGACATTCGCTTTCAGGATGCCGTTAAAGACACAGCGGAGCACTTCTGTTTCATTAGCAGTGCGCTCCTCCGGTGACTTCTGAATCCCCGTCATGGTGTTACGGATGTAGAAGTTGGCAGTATTATACATACACTTGGCATCTGTGGTGTTTGTCAGGAAATACTGACAGAGCACAGCGTCTTTTTTATCTTTTGGGTTTTTTGTCATCTTCCAGGTACGCATATACTGTTTCCTCCTTTCCGTACAGTTGACTGGGGCTTTGAAAAATTCTCCTTTTATGCTCTTACGGTATATATATTGCGCCATCTGGGGAATCGTCAAAAGATTTTGAAAAATTTTTTATATTTTTTTTGGGGGGGGATATGACGCATTCATCCCCTGTGGTACATCTTTGATGTGTCACCATAGCGGACAACAATGTTGGCCGCGGTTTTCTGCTAGACCTTCTATAAATCTGGAAATATTTGCTAGAATGATACACAACCAGACAATCGAATTGTATTCGCTGCAGGATTTTCAATAATAAAAAGGAGATTGCTATTACAATCTCCTTCTGCTGTTACAAATAAATCCAACATATGCAAAATTTACAAATGATCTTTTGATTTTTTCTGTTCCGTATCCAGGAAATCAAATATATCCATTTGTCCTTCAACCTCATAAAATTCTATTATTGGATTGCTATATTCAGAATGTTTTTGTTTATCATTTGTTTTATTACTATAATCTTTGCAGCATTTCATCAATTTCTTTTTCCACGGAATCTTTTTCAGTACCTATTACAGAAGCTATAATTTGTGGAAGATCTTCTTTGGTAATGCCTCTTGATGCAAGTAAATTACCATAATATTCTGCCCTTGTCATAGATGGGGCCAGCTTTCGTGCATATGTCTTAACAGCCTTTTCAAGCCCTTTAACTTCGAGAAAATTATTCTCTGTCAAAGACACGTCCTTATCCCAGAGAAAAAGCATCAATTCTTCCTGTCTAGGTGATAATGTTCCTTTTGGTGTTTTCATATATTTGTCCTCCATCTTATGTATATTTATTTTATTTATTTTATACTATTATAATACGCATTATGTTGGAAAAGAAATGTTTTTAAATATTCTTTGTAATATTTTTTGGCTGTATAGCGTCATGGACAGCCTTATACTCATTTCTTTTATCAAGAAGAAATATTTTCTTACTTTTCAACATTGAAGAAAAAAATTTCTGTTTATTATGATTGCATCCAATTGACGAACCAATGTCTTCTCCAACAATGTTATTCATCATCTTCATTGTTATTTTACGTATATTACACATTGCTACCTCTTTTCTTAAATTATTGCACCGTTTCCGGAAAAGTCAAAGGATCTCAAACATTTTTTATGATTATTTTTTCACAAATATCTCGTTTGAATCAGGATCATAGTAATAAAATTTATCTCCACACATAAGTGGTAGATACTTATATTCTGGCTCTCCAGGAAGCGGATCATCATTGTATACCATTTCGAATACCATATGGCCAGATAAATTGTAATATAAATTTGGATAATCTCTGATTTGCTTCATATTAGTTGGTTTTTTGGGTATGATTCTTAGTTTTTCTACTTCTATTCTCACATCTCCAGTTCCATATTTTAATATGGTCATTTCAGCCTTGCATCTGTGATTGATTTGTTTTTTAAATTTGTAATATTCATTTACATCCTTCGTGTAATAAGATATATACTGCGAACCATACTTTATATCGATTTCATAAGGCATAGTTATAGGTGTTTTAACATGTTTGGTTCCATCTACAATAGTTACATCTGCAGTTATCGTTTCTTCTGAAATTAGTCTACCCTTATACAGATAAAATGGCATCATTATGAGGTATACGAACGCAACAATAAAAACACCACATATAATGACTCTGTACGGGAAAGGTGTCCCCGCCCATTCGTCATCCCCATTCATATTCATTATTTTTCCATTATTCATAAATACTAAGCTGGATACCACAACTGAATCCCAGTTGTCACCCGTAATGTTTTCCTAAATACCTTAATGAATGTAAAACATCACTGTTACCAGCTATCCTCCTTTTCTTTTATTTTTTTTGTATTCGCTGGTATGTAAAATGTTGCCGCCACCTGTTCATTACAAATCTTTTGTTCGCTCTGTTGTTCAGCTGTTGCGTGAGTTGTCGATACTTTTCTTTGGCTCATATGCATAGCTCCCTTTAAAACCATTCCATTGGTGTACCAGTGTCGATACAGTCTTTGACAATTTTCTTTAATTTTCTCATATTTTTCTCTTCTTATATTTTTGTTGTTAACGTTTTGACCCTTACAACATACATATTGTTCCATTTGAAAAATCGTTAAATAGATTGTCATACTTTTTAAGAAAAGATAAAAAAGATCTGCGGACAGATACATTTCAGCAGACTTTTCCTAAACATATCTTATTTCATGTTTTTCTTATCCTCTTTTGATAAATGTACAACAATCTGCTTATACTGACTTCGAATCAGAGGATTTTTCTTTTCCATAGTTTTCTCTTCAAGATATGACGTTCCCGCTGTTTCTTCAAAAACCTGTAAATGCTGTTCTCCTTCGCTGCTTCCGATATCGAAGCGATCTGTATAAAAGAAAATATTCTTTGTTTTTCCAGACTCATCCTGTACAACCGCCTTAACCCTTGTTCCATTTTCATTCACAATTTTGACGATATTGTATTGATTGTAGGAAATAGTCTGGTATGGAATATCTTTTATTTTCTCCATACTGTATATTGGAAAGCAGATCGCAAGCGCCAGCGCAACCAAACCAACACTTAACGCAGTTGTTATTTTATCTTTTTTGATGATTTTCTTCTTACAAAGCCAAATCACAACGAGTTCAATGATGAGTGCGCCAACCAGTATCTTGCAATATAAAGTTGATGCAAATGCTACAAAATTTTCCATATTCTCCTCCATTCGTAAAGTTTATTTATCTCTTCCATACACACCACGGATTACACGCGGAATCCGCAAACCCGTAATGATTTTCTGAGCCTGTTCTCTGGAGATATTTTCAAGGTTCTGCAGTTCCGGGAAAAAATGTTTTTCGTAAAGCAATACTTTCTCTTCACCAAAATATTGAATCCTTTTCTTTATTAAACGTTTTTGTTTTTCTGTTGGACACATTTCGATCATTTTCTCTCCTTTTTTCTTACTATTTTCTTACCAACGCTTATTTTTTAATGGATTCTGACAAGTTATCTTTTAGGAGAACCAAAAACTCTATTAAATCATCAGTAGAAAATCCCTGACCTGCAGGAATAATGGATGATGCTGTTTCTCCTGCGATAGAACACATCTGATCTGGTGTATAGTCGGAATAATCCTTATACTCCTCAATGTCAAGAAACTGGCATGGAAGTGTATATGCTTTTTCCGTGTCCGCGCCGGATATTACTGCAAACCGATGCTGATCATCCAGATAGAGAAGATTAAGAGACAGCCCGATGGACTGCAAATACCCTGCCATTTCAAGCAGATCACTCATCCATGAGCCTGTCCGGTCAAGGCTCTCGGAAAGTCCAGGAATCTGGTCCTGCATCTGGTAAAATGCGATCTGGTCGGTATCTTCCCATTTGATATGATGGTAAGCGGCAAGTTCGGGTGACCAGTTTACTTTATGCCACTTCTTGAAATCACCGGCCGCATACCATTCCCTAAGAGCATTGATATCTTTGATATGTACTTTCCCGATTACTGAGAGGTTTCCCATTACATTTTCTCCTTCCAGTCAACCCACATCGATATAAAATCGAATTTAAACGTCGTAATCAGCATGATGAGCGAAACCACTCCTCTTGCATTTAATGTAAAAGGGGTGAAATCACCTTTTCCTTTATAAAATGTGGTTGCACATGCCGTCATGAAAAAACAAATCATGCTTCTAAGAGCTTTTTGTAACATTTCCGGGTCTTCCTCGTGATGTCCGACTATATATTGCACAATTAATCTCAATGCAAAAAAAGCCATCGGGATTGCAAACATTAATTTTGTCATTGTGATGCTCATGTTGCTTTTCTCCTTCCTTATTTTCAAAATTTGTCCTTACACTTCACATATTGCGCCATATTTAAAATCGTCAAAGGATTTCTGAATTTTTTTACACGCACACAAAAAAGAACCATCAGCAACTGACAGTTCTTTTTCTCATCTTAAATGAAATCCCTTACACTCATACCCGGCGCATCCCACGGATTTAAAGAGCCATAATCGTGGTTGGTACAACAGGTGTATTCCCGTCCAGACTCCATACAGTTCTGTGGGCTGTCATGGTCCACTTCCCATTGAATTCTCTCTTCTGCTTCTTTTTCCCTTATATCTGCGGCTTTGTGGGACTCTTCCCGAAGAAAGGAAATCCAGAAGGAAAGTTCTGCATCCGTGTATTTCTGCGCCATACGTGTCGTCTCTTCCTTACTGTTGACTCTGACTCCAAGAATTTCCCGTAAAATGAGCGCTCCTTTAAGGATTGTAAGTTTCCGCTGCATCTGCATTGCCTGCATACACTCGGAAAGATTCATCTGCCCGTCAACTTCGTAATGTTCCATGATAGGATTTTTATATTTGTTTTCTTCCATATTTTTCATACTGTATTCTCCCTTCGACATCAATTCTTTGTTTACATTTTTAATATGAGACAAAAAAAAGAAGACCCCGAAGGATCTTCTTAAATCTCAAATGTCGAAGATGACAACCTTATCATCACCTCCCCAGTAGCTGCAGTCTCTGGAACACTCCGAGAAGAGTTCCCGAATTGCCGTAAAGTCAGCCGGGACAGCTTTGTAATCTTTTTCATCCTCAAGGTCTTCCTCTTCCATCTCGCCTACCTGCTTATTCGCCGGAATTGCGAGAGCGATCGCATCCTTTTCGTTCCATGCTTTTACCAGAAACTTCGTTGATGTCGGAACATACTCGACGACATACAGACTAAATGGAACGTCCGGGCACTCTTCCTCATCTTCTGGCTTTTCGATAAAGAATTCCCCGTTTTCGAGGAATCTCCATTCGTTCGCATTGCATGCAGCCTGGATTTCCTCATCAGATGCTGTATACATGTAATCGTATCCCTGCTTTTCGTAAAACTGGCAGAGTGCTTCGATTACGGATACTGCATGCTTGCGGCATATTTTAATCTCTTCATCAGGAACATTCGCATCGTCATCAAACACCTCTTCCATGCACCGTGCAACGCAGTATGAATATCGTGCATTCTTCTTGAGTTCAAAATGGAATTTCCCTCGAAGCTCTTCCGGAAGCTCAAACGGTTCAATATTTTTAAGTACATCCAGGTCTCCATAAAAATCTTTAACTTTAACAAGATCCTCCGGAATAAGTTCTCCGTAAATATTGACACCGTCTCCCTGGCAGCTGTTTAAGGAAAACTGGATATGAAGATCTGAGTTTGGGAACATGATCATAAGATCCTGTTCAATCTCGTTTTCCCAGTCAGAAGATCGCATATCGTCATCCAGGTACCACTGGCGGGCACGCTCCTTTGCGGACTCGTTAAGTTCGGAAAAATCATAAGTGTTGTATTTTCTCATAATTGTTTTCATGTCCTTTTTCTCCCTTCGATATTAAAAAATTGGTTTACATCTTTAATATGAAATGAAAAAAAGAGCCCGCCCGACCGCCAATGTCATTTAGGAAACCAAGACCTGTAAATAGTCTTAACTTAATGACATTGGTCTGACCGCGGACTCTTTGGATAGATTCTTAATCCTCTTCGATTCCCTGTTTTTCTGCATCCAGTGCCTTGTAGTCAAACTCCAGTGTTCCGTATGGGATCAGGTTCATAAACTGGATGACAGGGCGAATGTCCCCGTTTGCAGCAAAAATATAGTCCTCAAACAGATAGGCAGCCCACATACGGTTTTCTTTCTTATTCAGACCGATCGTAACCGTGAAATTCTGTCCTTTCTTCTGCTGTACTTCATATCCTGCATCTTCCCCGTATTCCTTCATCAGTTTCTTTACATACTTGTTATAATATTTCTTCTGACTTTTCAGCTTCTTCTTTTCGAGGGTATTGTATTCTTTTTCTGTCATGTCGTACTTATTGACATCCTCCATCGTGTTTATGAACTGGAGGCATTCCGCTTTTGTACTCTTATATTCCTTGCTTCTCCAGGAAGACCAGTCCTCAAACCTGCCCTTGCTTTTCTTAATCTTCTTTTCTTCTTTCTTATATCCGTACCCGTTTGCCTGCATGCTGGCATTGAAATTTTTAAATTCCGGGATATACAGGTAATTTTCCGGCTTGTAGACAGGGATGTATTTGACGATCTCGTTGATATAAGAGCCGGCATCCTTTTTCTCCTCCTGTTCTTCCTTATCCGGGTTCTTTACCGTCAGGTAGATTTCGGAGATCAGGGATTCCATCTTCCTGTCGCTGTCTTCCACTGTGATATCCTGTCCGTCATCGAACGTCTTATTCTTCTCCCGTGCAATGCTCTCCTTGAATGCCTGGTTAATCACACGGTCATTGATATCATTTCTTGCCGCCTGTGTTGCATCGTAAAACGGTGTGTCGATCGTACGGTCTTTGAATGCATAGCATTCGCAGAAGATATATCCGCCGTTATAAGGGAACACGTACACCGTGGAGAACCTGCTGTCTTTCCCCTTCTTCGTTACGGCAGAGGAACGCTCCGTAATGGAGAACTTCCGCACAGATTCCGTTGTTTCATCAAGGTACGGCACTGTCAGGTCGCACGGCTCTTCTTTTGCGTCAAAGAGCGTATGCAGCGCGTTGCCGCTGTCTGAAAGGATACTCTGCGGCACATCCCCCGTTTCAAGTACCATCGCTTCACACAGGCTCTCGATGTTCCCGATGTCCTTTGCGTAGGCGAAATGCACGATATACACCGGATCGGTATTCTCCTTATTCTCCGAATACTCTGCAAGATATACCGACTCCTTTAACGTGGATGATTTGTTCTGATGGTCCGTGGTGTACTGGCGCATGCGCTCCGGCAGTGTCATCACGGCAACATTGCCATATGCTGTCTTTACCGTTACGTCCGCTATGGAGACAAATTCGTCCATTTTCTGCTTATATTCCGTATCCACGAGATATCTCGGCTCCGTGCTTTCCTCTTCTTTCAGAAACGGGATTTTATCCGCAAATTTTTCCGAGACGCTGCATCCGGTAAGGGATGTGCAGGTGATCATGGCCGCCAGTGTCCCCGCTGACATTCTTTTTATCATTCTCCCTGTCATCCGTGAATGGTTTTGTTTTTCTTCTTTTCTCATAAAAACGCTCTCCTTCTCTTTATGTGGTTGACGGGAAAGATCCTGGTTTCCCGCCCCTCACCTTCAATATGCATTCCTGTTTTTCCAGCCAAAAAACACCCCATCAGGAAAATTAATTCCCGTGGGGTGTCTGCTTTTCTTCCGCAATGAGATCTCTGATGTTTTTCTTAAGCCACTCTGTTGTAAGTTTGGCTTTTTTAATTCCATCCACAATCTCATCCAGATCTTCTTCTCCTGCAAGTGGAAGGAACGTATATGCCAGTTCCAGTTCCCCGCCTTTTGGCATACGCCCCGTAATCGACGGGGTGTATGCGCCTTTTGCTTTGCCGGAGACTGTTATTGTTCCATCGTCCAGTGTCAGACTGACATTGTACGATGATGATGAGTATCTGACTCTCCGGATCGGCGGTTCGGTCGGCATTGTGCGGTCTCCTACTTTCTGGAATGTGATTCTTTCCTGTGAAGGCCGTCTGTTCTTCCACCTCTTGTTTCTATATTCCATTTTTCTACTCCTCCTCGATTTTCTCAGCAAGCTCTTTCATCTGCTGTTTTGTGACATCTTTTACGAATTCGTCGGTACGGTCAATATAAATCTCACCTTCAAAGATCTGATTGACCGTCTTTCCGATGAATACCGCAAATTCATGCCGGTTCTGCCAGGTCACCCTGCCTTCTGCATCCAGTTCCTTTGCGATTCCGCAGAATGGATCGCAGCCGTATATTCCACACAGCCGGTCAATCTGCACACAGGCGTCTATGGCAACATCATGTGCCATTTTGCGCTTTGTGTCAATACCCTGGACCTTGTATACAAGGTCTTTCTGATCCAGTTCCTTTGCGTACAGAACCTGTACCTGAACTGACATCATGACTACAGCATTTACGTAATCTGCAAGGTGCTGCATACGCTCAACGATGAAATTTAGATCTTCGCATTTTGTCCGAAGATCCTCCCCGCTGTTTTTGATTGTATCGATAAGGTTTTTAAGTTCTTTTTTCATAGTTTTCCTTCTCCTTTCAATATGAAAATTGGTTTACATTTTTAATATGAAATGAGAAAAGGTTTTTGCGCGGTATCAGGTATGCAGCCGCAAAACACGCACAAAAAAAAGGAACCATTTCTGATTCCTTTTCCATCGTCTTTTTAAGCAGACAATCGTTTTTTGTCCGGATCGTATTTCCGGAGGAAGTCATGCTTTCCAAGTTCTTCCTCGCTGTCCCAGACACCAATCACGTCTTCGTAAATGTCAGTCATTATGTCTGATGTGTGGACTGCATGTACTGCCGTGGCAATCATCTGGTCATCCAGATCTTTCAACAGCTCGTTCTCCGGAAGGTAAAACGGACGCAGCTCCCTGTTGTACGCGTTGTGCAGCACAATGACAGAAACACCGATTTTCTTCTCCGCCTGACATCCGAGAGAGCAGGATTTTTTCAGATCGTTCTGTTTAATCTGCCAGCATCCGTACATGTTGTCACAGGAATCATCCTCTGTAACGTATGCTTCCTCGAACATAAATTCCGGTATTTCCAGCTTCAGGACAACAAGATCAGACGATTCCGAGCCGAGGTATGCAGCCGCTATCTGTGCTGCCTCTGCCGCGATACGGAGGCCTTCGTTTTCTTCGCCATCATAGTCTTTTTCGGCCATGTAAAGCATATCGTCATCGGAACAGTTCCAGACGGTTTCATCCACGATTGATGAAAAGCTGCTGCCAAGCATTGTGATCGCATTCTCCATGGTTGTTCCATGATATAAAATTCTTGTATTACTCATATTTTTCTCCCTTCATATTTGAACATTTGTTTACATCCTCAATATGAAATGAGAAAAATCCACCGCATGGGAATCAGGCGGAAGCGAAGAAAAAAGACCGGATCTCTCCAGTCTTTTCCTCTCTTTTCCTCTTTCTTTAATTTGCAACATTGTCCAAATAAGCAGAGATTGCTTTTTTCTGGATCCGCTCTTCTTCTGTCGCCGGCTCGTATACTTCATCTACATATTTGAGCCAGTACAGGACGTCCCTTCTGCGTCCCGGGCTGTTGTTAAACAGGTCACCCAGTCTGGTCGGGCATTTCCGGTATGGTCCAATACTGATCATCACGGATTCTACATCAGAACCACCAACCGGAAACATCGTGTAGCCCTTGTAACGGTATGCGGTATCACCATTTTTTAAGGTGATTTTCTCACGTCCCGCTGCCGTAAAGATGACTTTTTCAGCTCCGTCTGCGGCAGCATGCGCCTTCTGGATATTTTCTTTCCCGGTAAAGCAGCAGAACTGCCACACTTTTCGGTTCCTGTAATGCAATGGCACAGCGACACGGTAACTGTCACCCGGACTGTTATCAATCCTTACGTTACCATAAATAATAAAGATAGGGTATCCATTGTTATCAATCGAAAGAAAACCCTCATCTTTCAAATAGGCAATGCAGGAAAATTCCCCGTTTTGGGCGATAATCAATGCAACGATCGTATCGCCAGGCTTCAGCTGTTTTGCCCTCGTTGCCATCTGCGGTTTCTCCGGATTTTTGGAATTCCAACAGTTTAAGATTACCTGCTGTCTCCCTGTAGAAACCAGAAGACCCGTTTTCCAGTCCTCCGAACGCCCTTCTCCCGGAATGACGTTCAATACTTTTGTCAGGATACAAATCCTGTTATCACGCTTATACAGGATTCGGCTTTTACTCATGTTTTGTATCCTCCTTTCAATAGCTTCAATGTTTACATCCTCAATATGAAATAAAAAAACTTCCGGGACACTCTCGCCCCGGAAGCCGTCTGACTTTTCCCTATTCTGTTTTTGTGGTTTTGGTCTTATCTTTTTCCTTTGTTTTCCCGTCTTTTTCTTTGGATGGTTCTTTTGTATCCGTCTTCCCATCTGTTGTTTCTGTGGCATCCTCTGTATTCTGGATGTTCTCGGTTGCCTCTTCCGTCTCACCGGTTCCTCTGTTCACGTCTGCCCCATCTCCACGGAAGTAGCTGTCAATATCCTCATCGCCATCAATCGGCGAATAATCATGCTCCCCGTTTTCGTCCAGGTTTTCCATGTTTTCATCTTCGTACTGTTCACTTGTGGTTACAAGGTAGCCGTCATCATCCAGCACCAGTCCGTCCTTGGAACCCTTGATAGAGCTGCCGCTGTCATCATAGACGTAAATGGTATCGTTGTAATCGCCCGGCAGCAGACCCTTGTAATCGGTCTCTTCCTTCAGGTACCGGAACACTCCCGCGCCATTGCATTCGTAATATCCCGTAGTCATGTATTCCGGAACATTGATTCTTACAATCTGGTCTGTAATGTAGTCAAAATTCTTCATCTGGTATGTTTCTGCGGAAACAAACAGATGGATGTTTGCCTTTAAGGTAATCTTGTGCGACTCTGTACCAATACGGACATCAAACTTATAGTCTTTTCCTTCTTCCAGACTGGAGATTGTTCCGGTATCCGTGACATTTTCGCTTCCGATCTCGATATTTCCGTACTTGTTGAATGTCATCACAACATCGTCGCCGACATTCTCGATCGTTTTGGCGTTCGAGTACGGCATCGTCCGGCAGTCTTCGTCTCCGGTATCGAAGTTATATTTGCCTGCGCTGTTTTCCTGCAGTCCTGCGATACCGACGGTATACCCGTCATCAAAGAACTTCTCCATGGAATATTTAAGTGGCGTTGTGGTGGATGATTTAAAGATCAGCTTATCTCCCGGATACATGGTAGGGATCAGTCCTTCATCCTCATTGTAGTTTACCCAGAAATACCGCTCCGGACGGTATCCTTCTGCATCATCGAAATCATCTCCCGCCGTCGAATCTGCTGCGTACAGTGGATAATACAGGACCTGCACATCCCCGTTCTTATTTTTCTCTTTATGTGCGATACAGTAAGTGTCGGATGGAATTTCGCTCTCATCGGAATAATAGGTTGGCAGCACATTATCCGGGGTTTTTACTTCTGTATCATCTGTTTTCCCTTTGCCGCAGCCGGAGCACATGGCCGCAACACATACGGCCGCAAGCATAAGGGCAAATGCCTTCTTTCTCATATAAAATCTTCCTTTCTTCGTTTTTGTCTCCATACAGTAATATGCAACGGTAATTTTGCGGACAAAAAAAGGCAGGAGTACCTTCTGCCTTTGGCTCGTCTTACTTGATTATCTCATTGATTTTCTCATCGAAATATTTAGAAAGTGAAAAATCGTTTTCAAATACGCGTGCAGCCGCATATGCAACAGTTTCCGGAGTATTCTTTGCAGCTTTTTCCGTAATCTTTTCAGCCTCATTTAACGCGGTGGTGACATTTGCTTCGCTGTATTCCTGCACGGAAGAGTCTGCGTCTCTCATATAGTCATCCAGATTTTTTCCCATTTCATTCAGAATCGCAAATCCCGCAGTAACGATCATCGGGGAGACCCAGCAGTAACGCTTGTACCATGTGATAGCATCCGCGTAACTGTTTTTTCCCAGTGCTTCCATAAATCCCCTGATGGATTCTCTATATTTTATCATCGAGTAAAAAGCATCATGTAAGGGGTCTCCGGTAAGTTCTTTTTCTGCCTTCACAATATACAGATCACTTTTCTCTTCTCTTCTTGCGTCTTCCAGCATCTGCGTGACGACTGGATCATCATAGATTTCCTGCATTTTTTCATGGTTCTTCTCTAATCTCTTTTTTGTTACATCGTCAATGTTGTTGTAAGCTGCCATAATGATACCTTCTTTCTTTTTCTTACGGGTTGCAGTTTTTGCACGGGGCGTACCCTTCTTCAATCAGTTCTGACCGCGTTGTTTTGACCTGTTTGCGGTTGCTTTCTGACATACCGGATACGCTGCTGCAGTCCGGTTTGTGGAATTTCTTTGTGTTAGTGTTAAGGATATAGGTTTCTTTCTTGTTTCCCTTGCTGCTTTGGATTTCCCCGGATTCTTCCTTGTTACCCTCCTGTGTCTCCGTTTCTCTGTATGATTCATCTATGCTGCTCTCGCCGGTTTCATAGTTGATCTGAATCCCCGGTTGCACGTTATAGCAGTACACACAGAAGCTTAACCCTTTTCCTTTATCTTCTACGGATGATGCCTCCATGAGTACACCGGATGCTACCAGATTGCTGCCTTCAAATTCCGGCGTTACGCGGTACAGCACATGGTTGTCTGGGTTCTCTTCAATGTAGTCCGCCACCTGGTTTTCAAATGAAAGCATGCCGGTTACGTTTAGGTAGCGGGTTCCGGTGATCAGGTTCTTCTCGTTGGCATTCTCCCCTGCAAGCTGGTATCCGACAAGATGACACCGGTTGTACAGGTAGTTCCCATCCACGATACCATTATATTTGATGGTATGCCAGCCGCTTGGCTTAACCATTCCGATTTCTCCCCGTTCTTCGGTCGGCATGATCTCTTTGCAGATATTTGCATAAGCAACGCCGCATCTTCCAAGGGAATCCAGTTCGGAATAGGTCTCGAACGGTTCTGTGGTGTAATCACGCTTCGTAAAGAACGGTTTGTTGGAGTTGACGACTGCGTATGCTGATGTTCCATCGTACTCCAGAATACCTTCTTCTGTATTTTTTGCTGTATCTGTGGTCTCCCCGGTGCCGGATGCTTCGCTGTTCACTTCTTCGGATGGGCTGTCTGTCTGTGGTTGGCTGCTTTCCGAATATTGGCCGTACTCCTGGATTTTTTGCTGTGTGTCAAATTCCAGCGTGGTTGTCAGATCTTTCGTGCCTGCACATCCGGAAATGGATACAGTGAAAACCGCAAGGATCATTAATATTCTTTTTCTCATATTTTAAAATTCCTTTCCCTGTTTGTTCTCTCTTATTTTATATATTGCGCCATTTGCTGTTTCGTCAAGGGAATTTTGCTATTTTTGAAGTTCTCGAAGTTTTTTTATTTCATATTGGTGGTAAACACATCTACGCATCGAAAGGAGAAAAATGAGATGGAAAGATTTTTAATTGATTCCTTTAATGCAGCCTACGGACTGTATCAGGATATTAAGACGGGAAATTACCGTGAAGACAGGGAAGCTGATGAGCTTGCCTTAAAAAGAAATGTGGCAAGGTATTCCAACTTCGCCGCACAGTACGGTCTTCCTCAACTTAACGTTGAGAAGGCTTCATCCGTGCAGATTTCCCAGTATCTTGAGAAATCTGCAAAATTAATTGCTGCTATTTCGTAGCAGCAGCCAAACGGACACCATCATAGTGCCCGTTTTTTTGTGCTTAAATATCCGGCTTCTTCTGTGTGAGCATATCCGCAAGCCTTGTGTGGCGCTGCTTCATGGAATTGTTTTTACAGGCTGTTTCAAGTGCGTTATTCTCATATACAATTACAACTTCCTTTTCTGCCCTTGTTACTGCTGTGTAAATGATGCTCCTCTGCAGCATCACCGCCGGGTTTTCCGGAAGATAGATTAAGATTACCGGGTTTTCCGAACCCTGTGATTTATGGATTGTAAAGGAATATGCCGGCTCAATGTCCGCGGCGGCTGAATACGGAAGCAACACCCGCTCGTTATCGGTATATACAACTATTCCGCTCTCTGCAAATTCTTTTATGATGCCAAACTGCCCGTTCATATATCCAAGCTTATAGTCTGTCCTTGTAAAGATGATCTTATCTTCTTCTGATACTTTCCTTGTCACATCGCGCTTTAACAGTTCACGCATATGGCGGTTGATCGCATGTACCCCTGCGGCACCTTTATAGGATGGTTCGATCATCTGCAGATAGAATGGGGATTCCCTGTCGAATCTTTTGGTAAGGATGGTTTTGATTTTTTCAAAAGCTTCCGTGTCATTTTTTACCTGAATCAGCTGGAAGTTATCAGCTTTCTCCGGAACGGCTCCTTTCTTGATCCGGATGGCGTTCTTTATAATGCTTGTATTCTCTCCCTGTCGGAAGTTCTCTGCAAGCCTGCATACAGGAAAACGTCCGCTGGCAATAAGGTCATGCAGGATGTTTCCCGGCTCGATTGACGGGAGCTGGGCTTCATCCCCGACAAGCACAACGGTTGCTCCGGGTTTGATTGCCTGTAATAACAGACCGAATGTATGCGTGCCGATCATGGAACTTTCGTCCACGATAATCAGATCTGCTTCCACTGGGTTATTCTTGTCCTTGGAACTGCTCTGCATCCCGGAAAACGGACGGTAATCAATGAGCATACAGATCGTTGATGCCGGATATCCGGTGGACTCTGACAGTTTCTTTGCCGCACGCCCGGTCTGTGCGCACAACGCAATCTCCTTGTTTGGGTTCTTCCGGTGGTACCACTCGATCAGCCCGCGCACGGTTGTTGTTTTCCCGGTGCCTGGACCACCGGTAAGGATCGAAATACCCGGGCGGGTAACGAGCGGGAATGCCTTTCTTTGCGTATCACTGTACTGGATTTCAAAATTCTCTTCGATTTCCTTGATTTCCTCATCCGGTACTTCAAGCAGTTTCCCGCCTTTGTCCAGTATGGAAATTTCATTGTTTACTTTCACCTCATCTGAGTACAGGTACCGGAATGTGATTCCTGCTTCATCAATATACAGATAGTTATCCATATAGATCAAATTGGAAAGGATGATCTCCGGAATCTCATTTTTGTATGCGTAGGATTTTGAAATCCGGTTTACCGTCTGATAAAATTCGTCCATTGGCATAAATGTATGCCCGCTGTTTGTGCCAAGGTTTAACACATAATGCACAATTCCACGGACACGGATATCTGAATACGCATCGATCTTAAGGTCGTATGCGATTTTCTCCAGAACAGCGAACCGGATTCCCGCGCGTCCACCGATGCCATACGGATCGTGCTTTAGGAACAAAAGCGATCTCTCCCGGTTCTCGTTAAAGATGTAGAATATGCTTTCATACGGCACTCCATACGGAAGCAGGTACTCTTCCAGCTTTTTCAGCGTTTCATCCACTACCCCGAGGACGTCGCAGATATTTCCGATTTTTTTTGCGGAAAATTTAGGAAAATCATTATGGAGCATGTATTCTAATTTGTGGCGCGGGGTTTTATAAAGATCTTCCTTGTATTTTCCAACGATTTTCTTTGCCGATTTTATCCCGATACCTTCTGCGTTTGCAGCAAGGAGCTTGACGCACTCCTCTTCTCCCATATAGACAGGCGTCATGCGAAGCACGAAAAACATCATGTCCTTCCAGTATCCGTCAACCCTTACCGTTGCCTTCGCATAGCACATGCAGGAAATGAATCTTGCGTACACTTTCCCGTTCTTCGCACGTTTTGCGTTTCCGTCCGGTGTGGTAAATTCAAACAAGCAGATTCCATCATCTTTTATTTTTTCAATGTGTTCGATTCTGCCTGTCAGTGTTATCATAATGCTTTCCTCTTCCTTACAATTTCTTTAATCTGCTGTTTAGTGTGTCTGACTCGTCAATGTACTTTTTTGCCATGTTCTCGAAATCACGCACGTAGCGGGACTGCTTTGCCCTTCCGTTATAAGAAACCCACAGTTCTTCTTTCGCGCGGGTCATCGCCACGTAATACAGTCGGCGCTCTTCCTCTATCCTTGTCTTAATCTTTGCTTCCATCCTGTGTCTTTCGGAAACATTGCTTTCTGTTTTTAAATCTTTCTCCATTCTTTCCGTTCCGGGAATAATGGAGTCGTTGGAATTTGGCAGGAATACCACTTTCCACTCCAACCCTTTGGATTTATGCATGGTAGAGAGCGTAACTGCATCCGCATCCAGATTTTTCTTGTTGTGATCCTCAAATGCCTTTTTCGTCTTTTTGATGTAAACATCCCATTTCTCCCATGTATCAATGTTATTATTCTCGACATCTTCCATGAAAGAGTTGTAGGTATCTATATATTCCCTTGGATCCTCCATCCGCTTTTCTGCATAATCATAAAGATATTCCTGATAGCGGAGTCCGGTTCTTATAACCCGCAAGGAATCCTTTGGATTTTTCCCTTTTAAGGATGTGCAGAATGAGAAAAATTCATCAATGTTGTCATACATTTTTTCTTTCTGCCATTGCTTTAAAAAACTTCTCTTTGCCGCTTCCTTCATGTATGTGTAATCTGCCCCGTGCACCGTCATGGTTCTTTGAATATAACGGCTCGGGCGGTTGATGAGGGAATACACCACTTCCGCCTCTTTCTGTTTTGATCCGAAATCATCTCCCTCGGCAAGACGATGGAAGTATGATATATCACGGAAAATCCAACTGTCATACCGAAACTTGATCGCTTCTGTAGATACAAACGGGATCCCCACTTTTGCGAGTTCATTTGCAATGCGGTCTGCCTGGCTGTTGTTACGGTACAGAATTGCAAAATCCTTATAGGACTGTCCCTGTGCGTTTCTCATTTTAATCTTTTTTGCAATGTCTACAGTTTCCTCGATCCTCGTTTGGAACATGGATACATACACGCTACCTTCTGTTTCCTTTGAGCCAATAAAATCTTTACTAAAACGGTTCTTATTCTTCTTGATAACCATGTCAGCAGCTTTGATGATGTTAGAACTTGACCGGTAATTGGTGCTCATGTTAACCTGAATTGCATCCGGATACTGCTTTTTAAAGGACAGCATGATTTCCGGTGTGGCGGCACGGAAGCCATAAATGCTTTGGTCATCATCCCCGACGACCGCAAGGTTTCCATTTTCTCCTGCAATAAGGTAAATGATCTGTGATTGGACATTATTGGTATCCTGGTATTCGTCCACCTGAATGTACTTGTATGTCTCCTGCAGAGACTGGACTACTTTTGGATTTGCCTGCAAGCCTCTGAGTGTCAGCACAAGCATGTCATCAAAATCAATCAACCCACAGTTATTCTTATATTCCTCATATTGCTCATACAGACGTATGAAAAAATCTTTGTCGCTAGTACAGGTAGGTGTGTAATCCTGTGGCTCC
>ERZ809194.458-NODE-458-length-22969-cov-20.037401_pt1 | contig 22969 bp, 11 predicted proteins | sample MGYA00520517_ERZ809194 | MGnify/ENA primary metagenome ERZ809194 (study PRJEB31570, sample SAMEA3213003) | Homo sapiens | biome: human-gut; feature: human gut; material: fecal | place: Sweden | collected 2011 ... | reverse complement strand
GGTACACAACTGGTGGATAAGCACGTAATATCCTTAAAAATCCACTGTTTATGCGGTTTGTCCACCTATAAAACCCAATTGTCCACCCGATATAATCCGGTTAATTGTACTTTTGCCACTGAAAAATGATTTAGAAATTTTAAATAACCTACATATAGTAAATAAACAACCTAAAAGCATTAAGTTATGAAGATAAGAAAAACTTTGCTTTCGTTTGCTTGTGCTATCATGGTGGCATTAAGTTTCACTGCTTGTGGTGATGACTGGGGCCGACAGGATGATCCTGCTGGCGGACAGGTTTACCCATCTAAAACGACAGTGGCAACTTATGACTTTGAGTATTCAGAAGAGAAACCTGAGTATTCAGACATGATAAGTCACGATGAGTCATGTGAGGTGACCAATGATGAGACCCTCGCAAGTAATGTATTGCACATCAATGGTAAGGGTGGTACCAAGATTGCCAATCCTTTCAATGGTGTGAAGTTGCAAAATGGTGCTGCCATCACTTTCGCTGTAAAGATTGATGCAGCCGTAGCTGAGGACGGAACAGTCGCAGATGTAGACTTGACCCGACCTCTTATCTCATTTGGTTCAGATGAGAAGGATGCTGCTGGTAATGATATCAGTGCTCACTTCTATATCACTGCCAATGGTCAGGTGGTTTACAACAAGCCTACCCAGTTGCAGAGTTTGAACCTGAATGAGAATGACCCTGCTTCTGTGAAGACAGGTATTCTCTCTCCTAATGAGTGGCATTTCGTAGCCCTTCAGCTTTCTACTGAAGGTTACCAGCTCTACGTTGATGGTAAGAAGAGCCTTTCCGGTTATCAGACATCATCAAGTGCTACCTCTTTCCAGTACAAGACCTTGGTTGATTCCATCAACTCTTTACCTTATATATATATAGGTGGAGACAGCAAGTTGACAGCCGAAGAGACCAACACCGTATCTATCGACAATGTTACCCTGATCCGTAACATGATGGAAGAGAAAGACTGGAACAAGACCATTGGTGGTAATGGAGGTAGCGGTTTCATTTGGAAAGAACAAGAATCTATCGGTAATGAAGATTTTAGTTCCGGATTCTTTGATCCTAAAACTCCAAATATTCAAATGAAAGGTAATGGTACTGTTCATTACCGTTTTACTTGCAATAATAATGCTGCAAAAAATTATGAAACATGGGTTCTTGCCATAACAAATGGTGTAGCTTTTGGCGATAATGGATATATTGAATATGAGATATGTCGTGGTGATGCTTGGAGTTGGGGTTCACTCCTCGATGGCGATGCTCAAGGCGTTTCTGCAAGTTATAATTGGGATTCATGGATTGCTGATATGAAGGGAGCAACAGTAGACCTTTATGTTACTCGTACTGGTAAAATGTTCCATGTTGAACAATATGTGACAACTGCAAGTGGTTCTAAACTACCAGTTTGTACATTTGATACTCAAAAGGAAGCTCCTACAGAAGAATGGGGTACTTTTGTAACTCTAGAAAAGTCATTCTTGACATTTGAAAAGGCCGAGACTTATACATCTGTTAATTATAAAGATGGTGCATATACAATCGGTTCTGATGATAATTCTTCAGCATTCTTTGATAAGAAATCTGAAATGTATGACCTTTCTGCAGAGCGTTCACGTTTGACAATTCAATTTGTCAATACAACTGCAGGTGGAGAGAATTGGGAAAATTATGTAGTTGCATTCACAAACACTCCTTTTGGTGAGGCTGGATATTTAGAGTATGCAGTTTGTAGAGCAGATGCTTGGACATGGGGAGCTAATATACCAACGAATGGAGATAATGTAACAGCTACCTACAATTGGGATACTTGGAAGACAGATATTAATGGTGCTACTGTTACTCTTGATTTCAAACGTGTTGGTGATAGAGTTGATATGACAGCTGATGTTGTGACAGCTCAGGGAGAGTCTTTGCCTCAGATGTCTTTCTTTGTTGATGGACTTGAGGGTAAACCGCTTTATGTCTTCTTGACAAATGAAAAGTCTTATCAAGTTATCAAGCAGGTTAGAACATATCCATGGTTCAATACTAACTTTGCAGAATAATAACCAAAATAGAATAAACAATGAACAATAACATATTGCATAAGTTATTCTTGACCCTGACACTGGTGCTCCTTACTTTAGGAGCATCAGCACAGGTTACCGTATCAGGTAATGTGTCAGATGAATCAGGTGAGCCTATCATCGGTGCTACTGTTATGGAAGCATTGACAACCAATGGTGTTGTTACTGATTTCGACGGTAACTTCAAGATTCAGGTGAAGAACGAGAACGCTACTTTGAAAATCTCTTATATCGGTATGGTTGCTCAGAACATCCGTGTAGGCAATCAGCGTAATATCAAGGTGGTTCTCAAGGACGAAAGTCAGAAAATCAATGAGGTCGTAGTCGTTGGTTACGGTCATCAGAAGAAAGAGAGTGTCGTAGGTGCTATCTCTCAGGTTAGTTCAGACGACCTCTTGAATACCCCTACAGCCAACGTAACACAGGCTATTGCCGGTAAGATTCCTGGTGTCGTAACAACCCAGGTATCTGGTGCTCCTGGTGCCGATGATGCTACCATCAACATCCGTGGTCGTGCTACCTTCGCTGGCGACGGTGCTCCATTGGTCATGGTAGATGGTGTAGAGCGTGCTTTCTCTCAGGTTGCTCCTGATGATATCGAGAGTATCTCTGTATTGAAGGATGCTTCTGCTACAGCCGTTTATGGTGTGCGTGGTGCGAATGGTGTCATCCTCGTTACTACTAAGCGTGGTAAGGATATGAAGCCAGAGGTTAGTTTGACCAGCAACTTTATGTGGGGTACTCCAACCCGTAAGCCACACTATCTGAATTCTTACGACTCTGTAACTCTCCTCGAGGAGGCTCTGAAGAATGATGGTCTTCCATCACAGTATTCAGCTTCTGATATCGAAATGTACCGCAAGAGCTGCGCCGGCGAGTTGACTGGTGCTGATGCGCTTCTCTATCCTAATGTAGATTGGTATGATGAGGTGCTCAACAACTGGGCTCCTTCTCAGCGCTATAATGTAAGTGTACGTGGTGGTACGAAACGTATGCGCTATTATGTATCTGGTGAAATGTACAACCAGGGATCTTTGATCAAGAACCTCAGCCAGGATACATACGGCAACTCTTCAAGCCCAGGCTACAACCGTTACGCTTTCCGTGCCAATATGGACTTCTTCCTCTCTAAGGATTTGACATTCAGCGTAAACTTCGGTACTCGTTTCGAGAACCGTCATGGTTCAAACACTAACGAGAGTTCTACCAACTATGATATCTTCGCACGTATCAACCATACTCCAGGTTGGATCTTCCCTGTATCTTATGAGGTACAGAATGGTGAGACAACCAAGACTCTCTATGGTGGTACAGCCGTATATCAGGACAACGTAGTAGCTGCCCTCGCCAAGGGTGGATACTATCGTGGAACCAATACCATCAATGAGACCAACTTCATCGCAGACTACAAGATGGACTGGTTGACTCCTGGTCTTTCTGCCCGTGGTATGGTTTCATTCGACTACGATTCTTATTATAAGAAGACATTCGGTGCAGCTTTTGCAACTTATGAGTTGAACGACCGCAACAACTTTACCAGTGCTGATGCTTATACCAAGTATAATGTAGATGGCGACCTGGCCTACTCTAAGGCTTCTTCTACTACATACAAACTCTATATGGAGGGTCAAATCAACTACGCCCGCAAGTTTGGTAAACACGACGTTACAGGTATGGTACTTTACAACCAGAACGACTACCGTTACAATTCAGACCTGGCTAAGCGCTATCAGGGTCTCGTAGGTCGTGTAACTTACGGTTATGATGACAAGTATTTGGCTGAGGTTAACGTTGGTTACAACGGTTCAGAGAACTTCCTCAAGGGCAAGCGCTTCGGTTTCTTCCCTGCATTCTCACTCGGTTGGCGTGTAACTCAGGAAGAGTTTATGAAGCCAACAGAAAACTGGTTGAACAACTTGAAGATCCGTGCATCTTACGGTGAGGTCGGTAACGACGTTTATACCGTAGGTGGTGTAGCTCAGCGCTTCCTCTATGAGGAGAAGTGGAACCAGATTACTAACGATTACTACTTCGGTAACACTGGTCAGACCGGTATCTTCGAGAGCCAGTATCCTAACTATGGTGTAACCTGGGAGCGTGCCAAGAAGTTCAACGTCGGTCTTGAGTTCGGCTTGTTCAACGGTATGCTGACCGGTAACTTCGACTACTTCGTTGAGAACCGTAACGACATCCTTACAGAATATTTGAGCCGTCCACAATGGGTAGGTGTAACAATGGCAGCCGGAAACCTCGGTAAGACCCAGAACAAGGGTTACGAGTTGGAACTCCATCACTTCAATCACATCGGCAAGGACTTCACCTATAATATCGGTGCAACCTTCTCTCATGCAGCCAACAAGATCAAGAATATGGATGAGCCTGCTTACAAGACCGCTTACCGCAAGCGCGAAGGTCACCCAATCAACCAGTACTTCGGTTTGGTATGCGAGGGCTTCGTAACACAGGCCGACTTGGATAATCCTAACTTCCCTGTATCAACCTACGGAAACGTAAAGGTTGGTGACCTGAAGTACAAGGATATGAATAACGATGGCTTCATCGATGACCGTGATGAGACATTCATCGGCTACAGCGATATTCCAGAGAACACATACGCTCTGACACTCGGCGCTAACTATAAGAGCATCGGTTTCGAAGTAATGTTCCAGGGTGTAGATCATGTATCCCGTTACTACGACAGCGATGCGATGTTCGCCTTCCAGAACAACGGTAAGGTAAAGGATATCCACCTGAACCGCTGGAACCCTGCAAAGAGCGAGGCAGAGAACCTGGCTTCTGCTACCTATCCATTGCTCCATTACGGAAGCAACGGTGACCACAACCAGCGCCAGAACTCATTCTTCCTGAAGAACGGTTCATTCGTCCGTCTGAAGAACATCGAGTTGAGCTATACATTCCCTAAGGAGTTGATCAAGCATATCGGTATGAGCAATGCCCGCTTCTACATCAATGCCAACAACCTCTTTACATGGGATCATCTCGACGACTTGGTTGACCCAGAGAGCAACGGTTCAAACCGTTACCCACTCTTGAAGACCGTCAACGTAGGTTTCAATGTCGTATTCTAATTCAAGAACATTCAAAAAGAATCGAAAATGAAGAAATATAGTATATTTGCTTTGGCGCTCGTTATGGGAGCAATGACGCTCACCTCTTGCGAAGACGCCTTCGGCAATTTCCTCGACAAGCAGCCAAGCAATGAGTTGACAAAAGCTGAGGTGTTGGGTAACTTCACTCTGTTGGAAGAGAACCACAACGATACTTACAACTTCCTGCTTCACGGTGCCAACCGCGTGAACAACTCATGGATGGATGCTGCTACCGACCTGGCTGAATCAAGTATCGGTACATCAGGTACACGTACCACATTCAATATAGGTAACTATTATGGTGGTGGCGGTGCAGCAGAGTTGACTTCTCCTTGGGAGAGTCGCTATCGTGGTATTCGCAAGTGCAATATCACCATCAACACATTGGAGCAGGACACAGAGAACAAGCTTCGCCCTGCAGATATTGACGTAGAACTTTACAATTCACGTAAGGCAAACTATATTGCAGAGGCCCGTTTCCTCCGTGCCTATTTCTACTGGGAACTGTTCCTCCGCTACGGTCCGGTGCCATTGGTTACTACCGAGCTCGACCCTAATGGTGACTTGATGACAGGTTATACTGAGCGCCCAGACCTCAGGACCTTCATGGATTATCTCTTCAAGGAGGTGAAGGAATGCGAGAGCAGTCTGAAGACTTATGCAGAGACCAGCGATGCTACTTATGCAGGTGAGGTGAACCAGCCTACAGCACGTGCCCTCTATGTTCGCATGATGCTCTATATGGCAAGTCCACGCTACTCAGCACAGAGCGGTGTTACCTGGCAGCAGGCTGCAGACGCAGCTGCGGGCTTCATCGCTGACTATGGTGAGAATTATAGATTGGAAGACCGTACCAACGGTGGTGTAGCAGCCTACAACAATGCCTGGTTGCTCAACACTTATACTGACAAGAACCCTGAGGTTATCTTCTTCCGCAACGATGTAGCCATCGGTTGGAGCGGTATTTCTACCGATACTCCAGTAGGTGAAGGTGGACAGGGTGGTCTTTGCCCAAGCCAGAACCTCGTAGATATGTATGATATGGAAGATGGTTCAGCTCCTTTCAAGCAGTATGATGCAACAGGTGCTCCGGTTTATGTAAACGGCAAGCCTACCATCAACGAAGAGAGCGGTTATACAGAGCAGAAGATGTGGAAGAACCGTGATCCACGCCTCGCAGCTACCATTCTTTACAATGGTTGTGAGTGGGGTCAGGCTACCAGCACCAAGACCAATGTCATTGATGTGGTTTATGGTCATCGCGATAATCCTATCGGCAACCAGAATGCTACTCCAACAGGTTATTATGTACGCAAGTATATTCCTGAGACCATCCTGAGCAGCAACCACAGCGGTACAGCCAAGCGCCTCTGGAAGATCTTTACCTATAGCGAACTGCTTCTGAACTATGCTGAGGCATTGAACGAGGCTGACTATGCAGGCAACAAGACACAGGTTTGCAACCTGCTCGACCAGATTCGTCATCGTGGCGGTATCATCGGTAATGTAGCCGACCGTGCAGACTTGAATTCTCAGTCAGCTATGCGCAACTTCATCCACAAGGAGCGTACCATCGAACTTGCTTTCGAGGAGCACCGCTGGTGGGATGTTCGTCGCTGGAATGTGGCAGGTGATGCACTCGGCCGTGATATCTACGGTGTAAACGTGGCAGCAGATGGCACCATTACCCGTAAGGTAGCCCAGCACCGCAAGTGGCAAGACAAGTTCTACCTCTATCCAATCCCAGAGGCTGAGGTTTGGAAGATTGGTCAGAACTTCCAGAACGATGGTTGGAAAGAATAACTCTTTTAATGATAGAATCGTATGAATAATATTCAGAATATATATAATAAGGTATCTTCATCAAGCAAAGTCTTGATGCTGAGTGCACTTCTCTGTGCTTCAAGCTCAGTCTTGGCACAGGAGCAGGTGCTCAAAGGCCGAATCGTCAACAGCCAAGGTGAACCAATCCCTGGAGCTGTTGTCAACGTGGCAGAGGAAAGCCGCATTGCCCTGACCGACAAGGAAGGTTACTTTACATTGAAGAAGGTAACTCCTAGCGATGAAATCTGCGTAAGTAGCGTAGGTTACAAGAATGCGCAGGAGAAGGTGACCACTTTTGACGGTACATACGTCATCAAGATGGAAGATGATGCTGACGAGTATGAGCATCTCGCTCCTGTTCCTTTCGGCGAGCAGAAAAAGAAAATCTTGACTGATTCCCGTTCGGTTGTTTCAGGCGAGGAATTGCAGAAGCATCCTGTTACTATTCTTCAGAATGCCTTCACCTCAACACTGAATGGTGTGGAGACTTACGAATGGTCTTCTGAGCCAGGATGGTCGGAGAGCTTCCTCTTTATCCGTGGTATCCGTACCACCAACCAGAGTGCCCGTTCTCCACTGATTATCGTGGACAACGTAGAGCGTGACCTCTCCTTCCTCGATGCTTATCCTATCGAGAGCATCACCGTACTGAAGGATGCTGCCGCTTCTTCTATCTATGGTATGCGTGGTGCCAATGGTGTGATTTTGGTTACTACCAAGCGCGGTAATGCCGGTAAGACTAAGATTGATTTCACTCAGGAAGTCGGTTTCCAGACCCTCGCCAACAAGATGGAGGTTCAGAACTCTTACAACATGGCGATGACCCGTAACCAGGTACGCTATCTGAGCGGTATGGATCCGATGTACACCCAGGAGCAGCTCGACAACTACAAGTATGTATGCGATGGTGGAAAGTTTGCTGACGATGATATCCGCAAGTACCAGTACTTCAATACATCTTGGGCAGACCAGTTGTATCGTGAAGCTGCACCGCAGTATCGCACCAACCTGCAGATTACTGGCGGTAACCAGCGTGCCCGCTACTATGTAAGCTTCTCTTACCTGCGCCAGGAGGGTATGTGGAATACCGAGGGTACAGAAATGAATGATGGTTACAGCACACAGCACGTACTGAACCGCTGGAATCTCCGGTCTAACATTGATATCGATGTATCCAAGTATCTGAACGTATCTCTCGACTTGGGTGGACGTATAGATAACATCTCTCAGCCTACTGAGCCTGTGTTCAACCTCGTTACCTTCGGTGTAATCGAGGCAAACCCTATGGCTCCTACCCATAACCCTGACGGAAGTATCTATTCTTCATCTACAGCCAACAACCCGGTACGTTACCTGGGTGGTTCCGGTTTGGAGAAGAACCGTCGCCGTAACTTGTATTCTACCTTGAATGCCAAGTACGATTTGAGTCCTGTATTGAAGGGCTTAGGCTTGTTCGGTACTGTCAGCTTCGATGCATACGAGACTTTCGAGTCAACACAGACTGCTCAGATGGATTCATGGAACTACGACTACGATAACCTGGCGGTTACCGATGTCAGCCAGTTCAAGTATACCAAATATACAACCAAGGCAGCTTTGAGCAACCCATCAGCTAATCAGCGTGGTTACTACTACAACCTGAATCTGTTTGGTGGTGTAAGTTATAAGAACAGTTTCGGTAAGCACAATGTAGATGCCCGTGCCTTTGCCCGTTACTACCGTAATGAGGAAGCTGGTTCAGATTACTCTACCCAGCAGAGTGCATCTTCAAACCGATATCTGGCATACAACTTCCAGGGAACATACGACTATGCCAACAAGTATATCGCCTCAGTCAACCTCTCTCGTATGGGATGTGACAACTTCTCACCAGACGACCGTTGGGGAACCTTCTGGGGGGCATCAGCAGGATGGGTACTCTCTGAGGAATCCTGGATGAAGAAACTTGGCTTTGTCAATCTTCTCAAGCTCCGTGCTTCTTATGGTGAGGCTGGTCAGTCTTCTACTGGTGCAGGCCGTTACCCATATCAGAGTATCTATGGTTCAGCTACCGGTTACGGTTTCGGTTATAACGGAACTTTTGTGAATGGCTATGCTGAGAGCAAGACCGGTAATGCCAACAGTAAGTGGGAAATCTCCAAGATGGTAAACCTCGGTATTGACTGGAACCTCTGGAACAGCAAACTCTATGGTAGCTTCGATGTCTTCAAGGAGTGGCGTTCTAATATCCTGGTATCCCGTTCAACCGTGCCAGAAACCATACTTGGTGTGCCTGTAGCACAGGATTCATATGGTAAGGTTGAAAGCCGCGGTTACGAACTCGTTCTCGGACATCGTGGCAATATCGGCAAGGACTTCAAGTACTTCATCGAGGGGCAGCTTACCTTCAATACCAACAAGGTTACCGATATCGATGAAACTGCACCAGATGTAGAATGGCAGCGCAAGGCAGGTCATAGAATCTATGACAACACTTCGGTAGCCGAACTCTATGAGCAGGCTCAGACAGGTATCAACCGTGTGGGTGGATGGAACATCTATAAGTTCGACCAGTGGGCTTCAGATCCAAACCTGATTGCAACCTCTCAGCAGGATGCCATCGACCATCCGGAAAAGTATCCATACAATAGTTTCTCTAATGGAGCACAGCAGTTGGGTACAGCGGTGTTCAAGGATATCAATGGTGACCGCGTGATCGACTCAAAGGATATGGTACCAGATTCATACACTATCATTCCTGAGATGATTCCAACCTTCAATTTCGGTTTCGAGTATAAGGGTTTCGATGCACGCATGATAGTGAATGCTTATCTCCGTCGCTCTGTATTCCTTTCACCAGCTATCAGCTACAGTGGTTGGAGTAACATGGGTACCCATGAGGTAACAAAGGCTTGGGGTTACTATACTGATGACCCTTCTGATCCTCGCAACGTGAATGCTACTTATCCACGTCCTGTTTATAATGGATTCGATGCAGTTGATTCAGACCGTGCTACAGGTTCTTACCAGAACAACATCTGGGTACGTAATGGTAACTTCTGGTCTATCCGTAATATTGAGGTAGGATACTCTTTGCCTGCTAAGTTGATTTCTAAGTTGTGGATGACTAAGTGCCGCGTTTACTTCAGCGCTTACAATATTGCTACCTTTAGCAGTCTGCCAGATGATGTAGACCCAGAGAAGCCATTGAGCTACTGCTGGTGGTATCCAAAGACAAAGTCATTTACATTTGGTATTAACATTGGTTTCTAATCAATTTTATCAAAAACGAATATGAAAAAGATATTAGTTAATATATCATTGGCGATGCTGGCTGTAGGAGGTATGACCTCCTGCAGCGACATCCTCGATAAGGAAGTCGACTTGACTTATACTGACGAGAACATCTACAGCAACTACGACCGTACCCGTGGTGTCTTGGCAAATGCCTATACCTATTTGCCTGATGCCTTTGCGGGATATACCGATGGTCAGTTCCGTGCTGCTTCTCGTGACTGTATGACCGATAATGCCATCTCTTACTGGAATGTGCATTACTATCACAGTGTGTTGAACGATTCATATGATGCCAAGAACCACTGGTTTGCTGAGAATTATTGGAGCAACGATCTGAAGGGCATCCGTGTCTGCAACGACTTCATTTCAAAGGCACGTGAGAGTGTCATCGGAAATGCTGAGAAGAGCGGTGACGACAACAAACTCTGCGATCGTTACAAGGCAGAGGCGCGTTTCATTCGTGCCATCCTTCATTTCGATATGATTGGCTATTTCGGTGCAGTGCCTATCGAGGATCATGTGTTGGATAATGCAGAGGCTGCTTCTATTGCCCGTACTCCAGCTCCTGAAGCATTGAAATGGGTTGCTGATGAATGCGATGCCATCATCCAGAGCGGTGCGCTCCCATTCCGTTACAGTAATGAAAATGAGAACTGGGGACGTATCAATGGTGCTGCTGTCTATGCATTGAAGTCAAGAGCATTGCTCTATCGTGCTTCTGCACTGAACAATTCTACAAATGATGTTACCTGGTGGCAGGAAGCTGCTGATGCAGCCCTCGCTTTCATCAATGCCAACAAGAATTCTGCCAACCCTTATCGTCTGTACACTACAAGCGATAACAACCCTAACAAGAACTATTATGAGTGCTTCACCAGTACCCCTCACCTGAATCCTGAGTATATCCTCAGCCGCAGTGAGTGGAATACACGAGAAATTGAGATGTTCAACACTCCTTGTGGTTTCTCCGGTAATGTGAACTCTACCGGTCGTGTAAACCCTACACAGAATCTGGTTGATTCTTACGAGACCATCAATGGTCTTCCTATCGACCAGGATCCTTCTTACAACGACCAGGATCCATACAAGAACCGTGACCCACGTCTGGAGCAGACCATCTTCCACCAGGGAAGTATCTGGGGTGACAAGAGTCAGGACGAGGAGCGTGCCGTGGATGTATCTGTAGGTGGCAAAGACTACCAGGATCTTCATGGTGGTACCACTACCGGTTACTACTCTAAGAAGTTCGTTCACAATATGAGCTTCAAGAACCCTACCACATTCGTTACCGCTTGCCCTATCTTCCGCTATGCGGAGATTCTGCTTAATGCAGCAGAGGCATTGAACGAGGCAAAGGGTCCTGAAGCTGCTTACGGCTATGTAAACCAGGTTCGTGCCCGTGTGGGTATGCCTGCTTACAAGGGTATGACCAAGGAGCAGCTTCGTGAGCGTATCCGCAATGAGCGCCGCATCGAGTTGGCTTTCGAGGATCATCGTTTCTTCGATGAGCGCCGCTGGAAATTGTTTGATGGCAAGAGTGCTGCTACAGAGAAAAGTGAGCCACGCTACAAGCAGGTTTACAACATCTATAGCGTTGTTGTAACTCCTAATGAGAGCCAGGTATATACTTATCGCAACGATAATACCCATCCTACTCGTGCGTTCTCTTGTCCTAAGAATTATTACTTCCCAGTGCCTGATGACACTTACAAGAAGAATCCTAACTTAGGACAGAATGCAGGTTGGGAACTCTCTGATGCTCCTAAGAAGGACGACACCACTGAGGGTGGCGAGACTACTGAGGGTGAAACAACCGGTAAGTAATCTTTGTCAATATACATTATTATATTTTAGGTGAGGTCTATGGCGAAAACACCATAGACCTTCCTTGGTTAAAAAAAATCATATCTTAAACTTGAAATCGTATGAAGAAGTTATTACTTTCTGTCATGAGTCTGATGGCGATGAACGGAGCTATGGCTCAGACGGCTGTCGGCGATAATGATCTGGCTAATGCATACGCTACCCAAACGATAACAGGGCGCATCGCAGTGCATGACCCTTCTATCGTGATGGATGTTACGGGCTCTACCACCAACCCTAAATATTATATCTACGGTTCGCATCTGGGCAGAGCCAAGACTTATGCTACGGGCAACTATCAGATATGGAACACCTTCAAAACGGGTGAGGAGAATGTCGGAACCAGTAACAGTCTTTTTGCTGATGTGAATGGCAAACTGATTAATTTTAAAGATGCTTACGCCACTCACGTCATCAAAAAGGTGAAGAACTATAAGGGCGAGGAGGTAGCTTTTGGTAACTTCGATGCTCATGGATGGCAGTATAAAGGACCTATCAACGTGAATGGCGCCTGGACTAACACAGCCAATACCGTAGCCGGAATGCAGTGGGCTCCTGATGTCATCTACAACAAGACCATGAAGAAATGGTGTATGTACATGAGTCTGAATGGTGATTATTGGTGCTCTACAATCGTCTGTTTCACTTCCGAAGACTTGGAAGGTCCTTGGGTATATCAGGGACCGGTTATCTGTGGCGGTTTCTCTGGTAAATTCGGTCATAATGGCTATGCTACAGCTGATGATTGGAAGAATACCGATTTGGCGATTGCTACAGGATGCACTTCGCTTCCTGCCCGCTATGCTACTCCAGGCGATGCTTATGGTGCTCACTGGGGAGAATACTGGCCAAATTGTATTGACCCATGTGTGTTCTATGATGATGATGATAATCTCTGGATGAGTTACGGCTCATGGTCGGGTGGTATCTATATAATTCGCTTGGACAAGGAAAATGGACTTCGCGATTACACTTATACCTTCCCTTATCAGATAAACGGTGTTGATGCAACTCCTGGTTCCTACAATCAGGCTTGTACTTCTGATCCTTATTTCGGCAAGAAGATTGCCGGTGGATATTATGTTTCCGGCGAGGCAAGCTATATCCAGAAGGTGGGCAAGTTCTACTATCTCTTTATGAGTTATGGTGGTTTGACGGCTGCTGGTGGCTATCAGATTCGTGTTTTCCGTTCGGAGAAACCTGACGGACCTTATAAGGACTGTCTTACTTCAACGGGCATTGATGCTATGTATGGCAAGTATATCCTCAACTTCGGTGGCGATGCCAAGCGCGACGAGGGTGTGAAACTCTTCGGCAACTACCAGTGGGAAACCATGCCTAATGCTGAACTGGCTCAGGGACATAATTCAGCCATCGTAGACCATAAGGGACGAGCACTCATCGTTTACCATACCCGCTTCTTGAACAGAGATGAGGAGCATGAGGTTCGTGTACATCAGCTCTTCGTTAACCAGGACGGTTGGCTGGTTGCTGCTCCTTACGAGTTTAGCGGCGAGACTTATACTGATAATGATATTGCCACTCAGCAGCTCTATGATGCAACAGAGGTAACGGGCGATTATCAGATAATAGCTCATCCTTACCGTCAGAATACGGCAGCAATGGATTATGAGAAGCCTGTTACCATCCATCTCAATGCAGATGGTTCTATCTCAGGCGAGTATACCGGTAAATGGGAACTGGTGAGCGGTACAAGCTACATCAATCTTACCTTGAAGGGTGTTGCTACAGCCAATGCAGAGGTGAAGTTCAAGGGTGTGCTTACCGAGCAGACTATCGATTATACCAATATCAAGGCACTCTGCTTTACAGCCCTCAGTTCTTCTGACGGTTTGGCAACATCAGGTGGTGCCAGCTTGCAGACTCGCGGTTTGAGTATCTGGGGAAGCAAGGCTGATGCCAAGGCGGCTATCAAATATACATTGGATAAGACCAGCGTTCCTTTTGCTGATGGTGCAACTTTGAATTCAAAGCCAAAACTCCCAACAGAGGGGCATCTCGGTGCTACCATTTCATGGAAGTCAAGCAATCCTTCTATTCTGACCGATGAGGGCGTAGTAAAAGGCAAGGGTAAGGTTGTAATGAGTCTGGTCATCTCTAAGGATGGTTATGAATATACTAAGGATTATACCCTGAACATCGATGCTGAGGCAGAGGAAACGGTTCCGGTTTACTATCCTGTTTCTGCACAGAAGAATACAACGAATGCCTATGCTACCAACCTGAGCCAGGATTATACTGTGAAGGCTGGCAATAAGGCACAGTTCAAGTTCTATAACTATACTGTAGGTACAGATAATTTCAAGAGTTGGGTATTGGGCGTTTCTAACGTAGCTCATGGTGCTTCCGGCTATAAGGAGTATGTGATGTTGCGTAATGATAACTGGGAGAACATTACCTGGAACAACACCGGATGTACCAGCGATTTCAACTGGGATACATTTGCGAAGGATATGAATGGCTCATTGGTAGATATGATCGTGGAATATGCAGCTACAGGCGCATTCAAGATGACTGCTGTGATTACCACAACGGATAATAAGGTGTATCATTATTCATATACAAAGACTATTACAGATAAGCCGTCTGAGATTAACGTGTTCTTTACAGGTGAGAACTCTTACATCGACGGCTCAAGCCTTTCTACAGGCATCTCGAACCCTATCATCATTCAGAAGAATGCTGGCAAGTGGTTTAATCTCTCCGGTCAGCAGGTAGACAAGAGCTACAAGGGTGTAGTGATTGTAAACGGAAAGAAATTTGTGAACAAGTAATTCTCTTATATATTTAATAAGGTGTAATTATATGAAGATTTCTAAAATACTATTGGGAGCAGCAATGATCATTGCTGCTCCTGTTGTAAAAGGTGGTTGCCAGATGATGGCACAGAATGCTCCGCAGAAACCGATTGTGGTAGATACTCCTTTTGTCCATGACCCCGTAATGGCGTATGAGAATGGCAAGTACTATCTCTACTGCACAGGTCATGGCATCACGCAGATGACCTCTACCGACCGCAAGCATTGGACCATCGTTCCTCAGGGCGTGCTCAAGAACAGCGAGATTCCGGCATGGACGCATGATAGTGTGCCGGGGTTTGAAACCCATATCTGGGCTCCGGATGTTATCCGCTTCAAGAACAAGTGGTATCTGGCTTATTCCTGTTCCACCTTTGGCAAGAATACTTCTGCCATCGGCTTGCTGAGCAATACTTCCTTATCTGATAAGAATGAATGGAAGGATGAGGGCTGCCTCGTCGCCTCCAAGGGCGATAGAGACAACTGGAATGCCATCGATCCGAATTTCATCGTTGATGAGAAGGGGAACCCTTGGCTTACCTGGGGCTCTTTCTGGGATGGCATCCAGATGATTAAGTTGGATAAGATGACGATGCATGTCAAGAAGGGCGCCAAGCCTCAGACTATCGCCCGTCGTCATGCCGTGGGCGATACTTCTGCAGAACCGAATCCTACTTCTAAGTTTGCCGGCACCAATGCCATCGAGGCTCCTTTCATCATGAAGCATGGTGGTTATTACTATCTCTTCGTGAGCTGGGATTACTGCTGCCGTGGCATCAAGAGCAACTATCGTGTTGCCGTGGGCAGAAGCAAGAAGGTGGCCGGTCCTTATCTGGATAAGGAGGGTAGGGACATGCGCAATGGCGGAGGTACGCTGATTCTGGAAGGCGATAAGAAAGAATATGAGGCGATGGGTCATTGCTCTGCCTACTCCTTCCCCGATGGTGATTACTTCTTCTGTCATGGTTACAGTGTAGCCAAGAATGGTGCCAGCATCCTGGTTCAGAAGCGAATCAACTGGACGGAAGATGGGTGGCTGACGCTGGAATAAGATATATTAGCTTAGTGTTAAAATGGAGTTAAAATGGCGTTTATTCCGCTACGAACGGCAAAAAAATGGTTTCGTAGCGAAATAAGCGCTATTTTCTTTCGCTGTTTCCGAAATTTTGTAGTATATTTGCAGCAACTAATTGGGTTTGATTATGTGTGAAATAATAGGTAGAAAAAAGGAAATAGCAGAATTGAAGCGTTACTACGAAAGTGGTAGAGCTGAGTTTGTGGCTGTGTATGGTCGTCGCCGTGTCGGTAAAACATTCTTGATTGATGAGGTGTTTCATGATGATATGGTGTTTCATCATACAGGATTGTCGCCTTACGACCGTCGCCGAAAGGTAACCTTGAAAGACCAGTTGCAGAATTTCTATTTCTCGCTTCTTCGTCATGGTATGGAGGATATTGCGCAGCCTAAGTCGTGGATGGAGGCTTTCTTTTTGCTGGAACGTTTTTTGGAAACTTACGATAACGGTTCCCGACAGGTGGTATTTATCGATGAGTTGCCCTGGATGGATACGGCTCGTTCCGGTTTTCTTACGGCATTAGAGGCTTTTTGGAATGGTTGGGGCAATATGCGCCACAATCTGTTGCTTGTAGTCTGTGGTTCTGCCACCTCCTGGATGCTTGATAATCTAATCAGTAATAAAGGTGGATTATATGGTCGGTTGACTGGAGAAATCAAACTGTCACCGTTTACATTGAAAGAATGCGAGGAGTTTTATCAGAGTCGCGGTATCAGAATGTCCCGTTATAATATTACGCAGGCCTATATGATTATGGGTGGAATTCCTTTCTATATGAATTTCTTTAACCCTTCCTATAGTCTGGCTCAGAATATAGATGCCTTGTTCTTTGCCCGCCATGCGAAGTTGGGGGATGAGTTTGACAGGCTCTTCAATTCAGTGTTTGATCATGCAGAAGACTGTATGAAGATCGTTCGCTTTTTGGGTACCCGCCATGAAGGTTTCACCCGTAAGGAGATAGCAGAGCATACCGGTTTGAATCCGAATGGTGATTTTACCAAGATGCTGAAAGCCTTGATGGGTAGTGATTTTGTGGTGAAATATACTCCTTTCGGTTTCAGTCAGCGAGAGGAGTATTATAAGCTTATTGATTCCTTTTGCTGGTTCTGGCTTCATTTTAAGGAGAAGAAGGCTGTAAATCAAACAGATTACTGGCAACAGCATTTGAAGGAAAGCGATGTTGCCTCATGGCGTGGCATTGCTTTCGAGGAGGTTTGTTTGCAGCATATTTCACAGATAAAATATGCTCTTCATATAGGTGCAGTGTCTTCGCAGGAATCTTCGCTTATAGTGAAAGGAAACGAGGAGGCTGATGGCATGCAGATTGACTTGCTGATAGCCAGGGCTGATGATGCAGTGAATGTTTGCGAGATGAAATTCTATAAGGCTCCTTATGCTGTGACCAAGGGCTATGCTCAGGTGCTGAATAGTCGTTTGCAGGCTTTGGAAGAAAAGAACCCTGCCAAGACATTCCTCCTTACGTATGTGGGAAATTCAGAACTGGTGAGTAATGAATATTCTGATATATTCAAGGCTTCAGTAACACTAGATGATTTGTTTATTTGATGAATGGTATTTTAGAGTGTAAAAATGAAGAGAAGAGAATTCGTATTGTTGAGATATTCCGTGTTCTTCACCTTATTATATATATTAGTAGGGTGTACCGAAAACCGGGTACAAATGCAGAGATTACAGGTTATAGACAGTTTGATGGAACCCCATCCGCAAGCTGCCTATGATAGTTTGTGCCGTTTTGATTCTTTGGAGATGGGGAATGCATCTCGTAAGGTGGTAATGAAGCTGCGGCTGCTGATGGCTAAGGCGCAGAACAAACTTTATCTATCTATGCCTACTGATTCCATATTTCAAGAGGTGGTTGATTATTATGATAGTAAAGGAAGTGATAATGAGAAAATGCAAGCTTATTATCTGATGGGATGTGTGTATCGTGACCAAAAGGAGGCACCAAGAGCCATGATGAGCTATAAAAAGGCAGTAGAGTATGCTGATACGTTGAGTAAGGATTGTGATTATGTAACTTTATTCAGTATCTATGGGCAGATGGCTGATATTTTTCGTAGTCAATATTTGCATGTAAAAGCAATAGAATGTTATGAAAGATATAGCTATTATGCAGTTCGAGCTAAAGATATAGCAAGTTATATTCAAGGTTTTGATTTAATAGCAAGTGAATATTATGATTTGGGTGATACGCTGAAAGCTATAGGATTAACACAGAAATGCTACAGATTGTATAAAGAGCATGGCTTGAATCAAGATGCAGCACAGGTGCTCCCTACACTTATTTACGTCTATTTGCAACGTACCCAATATCAGCAAGCACGTTATTATATGGATTTATATGAGAAGGAATCGGGTTTATTTGATAAAGAAGATAACATACTTGCTGGACGTGAACATTATTATAAGGCCAAAGGGATGTACTTCTTGGGAGTCAATAAGATAGACTCAGCTGAATATTACTATCGTAAGTTAGGTCGTTATGGCTTTAGATTCGCAACTGCGCAAGGTTTGTTGTCTGTCTATAGAATGCGCCTGAATGTTGATTCCATACGGAAATATTCAATTCTTTGTGAGCGGGAAATGGATGAAATCTTAAACGGAACTCAGGCTAACGCAGTTGTTCAGGCAGCCTCTTTATACGATTATACCAGATTGCAGAAAAAGATTGACGAGGAGATATTACATAAAGAGCGAAACAAGTATCTATGGATGTTTATCTGTTTTATGGTATTGTGCAGTTTGGGTTTTCTTGTTGGGAAATACAAGAGAATGAAGAACCGGATGTCTCAAAAAATAGCAAAAGTAAACCAAAGACTAGAGAAAGCTAGTGAGGAATTGAGTTTGTTACAAGAGAATAAAGACATTTTTATCCACAAGAAGCAAGAAGAAATTGCCGCATTGCAGGATATCCTTCGAGAGTATAGGGAAAAATACGAAAAGTATAATTTGCTAGACAAGGAGAAGATGTTGATGGAAAGTGATATTGTAGTAAGATTTATGGAAATGTCGAAGCCAAAGAGAAATCATATCGATCCAGTGGAAGAAGATTGGCAAGAATTATATGATGCATTACTGCAATATAAACCTCTCTTGTTTGAAAGAATAAGGAAGGGAAAGTTGAGTCCTCAAGAGTTTCAGATTTGTATCTTAGCTTACCTGGGAATGGATAATACAGCCATTGCATTTTTGATCAATACAACAACCAAAAACGTAAGTAATGCTAAGCAAAAAATAAATCGAAAGCTGTTTGACGATAAAAGAGCCTCTACTTTATTCAGTAATTTACTGAATATTTAAAGCTTTTGATTCTCATGATAACAGGCAGTTATGATGAAATAGAAATGTAATGGTGGATTCTTGGTGGATATTATCACGAACCAAAATTTTGTTATTTGACAATTTTTCCATAAATTTGCAGATACGAAATAATAATGTAAGCTAATAACAAACAAATGTAATCATGAAGTATATCAAAGTTATACTGTTTATTCTGGTGTTATCTTGGGCAATGTCTGTAGTTGCCCAAGATAAGGAAAAAACTGTTGAATATTGGGGGTGGGTCGAAGATTTTGTTACTCATACTGCTATAAATGATGCAAAGGTTAGTCTGATGGATGACGATGGAAACCTTGTTAAGGTGGAAACTTCTAATAGCAGGTTGAATCAAAATGATGGTGGCTTTGTCTTTCGGGTAACTAACAATCGGAAATATACCATTAAAGTTGAGCATGATAGCTATGTGCCACAAAGTTTCTCTTTTGATGTAAAGGTTAGTAAACGGGTGAATACCCGTTATCTACCAACTATTTTTTTGCGTAAGAAGAAAATGTTGGATGATGAGCAGCTACTGAATGAGGTAACAGTAACGGCTACCAAGGTGAAATTCTATCATAAGGGTGATACGCTGGTGTATAATGCTGATGCCTTTCAACTCTCAGAAGGCTCCATGCTTGATGCGCTTATCAGGCAGTTGCCTGGTTCAGAATTGAAGTCGGATGGGCGTATCTATGTCAATGGTCGGTTTGTGGAGAGCCTCTTGCTTAATGGAAAAGATTTCTTCAAGGGTAACAATACGGTACTCTTGCAGAACTTGCCTACATACGCGGTAAACTCCATCAAGGTATATGAAAAGAAAACTGACCTAAATCTGTTTGCCAAACGAAAGGTTGAGGAGGATGAATATGTGATGGATGTCAACCTGAAGAAACAATATAATATTGGCTGGTTGGGCAATGTGGATGCTGGTATGGCAAATGATGACCTGTATTTGGCGCGCTTGTTTGCTTTGCGTACAACTGACCATTCGCAGTTGGCAATATTCAGCAACTTTAATAATATGAATGATGGTGGTGCACCGATGCAAGGCTCTGACTGGACACCGGAGAAACTGCCGATGTCTAGATTGACAACAAAGAAGGTGGGAGTGAACCTGAATGTGGATGATAGACTCAACCGATTCCGGTTGAGAAGTAATGCCGACCTTACTCATTATGATAATCATGAGGAAACGAATGCGTATCGCACTAACTTCTTGTCATCGGGGGATACATACGAGCGTTCTATGAATGAAGCAAAGTATTGTAATTTCTATCTCAATATGAACAACATGTTGACGTTGACTCCTGGTGGCAGAGAATCTAAATGCTATATGACAATTGACCAAAAAGCCAATTACTCTCGCCGTAAGCAGAATTCCATCTTTTATTCAGCTCTGATGGCTGAAAGTTGGGAAAATCAGGAACAGATGTGGAATCGTCTCTTCCCGATTTCAACAGGTGAGCTGTATAAGAACTTGATAAACAGGGTGGAAAGTAAGAGCCTGAATGACTTGAAGAGTTGGCTCGCATCATTGGACTACAGTTCAGATTTCACCGTAAACGAAGCTGGAGATATGTTGCAGCTAAAGCTTGGTGGTGAAGTGCTTGGTAAAGATGATGAGGGATATAGCATTTATAGCCTTGACTATGCTTCAGGAAATGTTGCTGGAAATAATGATTATCGTCGCCGTTATGTACCTTGGTCTTCTAAAGGGTATCGTTATCATGGCGGCTTGGGGTACTCCTTCAATTTTTCTGATAAGTTGTGGGGAGCTGTTCAATATGGTTATGAGCAGAAGTATTCTCATGAAGAGAATAGTCTTTATCGTTTGGATCAACTTGCAGGATGGGGAGCTGATGCCAATCATGAATTAGGTGTCTTGCCATCTGTTACTGATTATCTTTCAACGATAGATGCGACTAATAGTTATCTGTATGATTTTCATACTGATGCGCATAAGCCTTTTGCGATTTTTTCCTGGCAGGTGGTAGAAGATGCAAAGAATGATATCTTGTTCAAGAGCCAGTGGAACTTCAACTTCTCGCATGAGAATATGCGTTATAGAAGGGCATCTCTAGACAAGGAACTCTCTCGTAATTTAAGTTTCCTGAACCCGGAGTTTACCCTATATTGGAGCGGAAATAGAAAAAACAGAAAGTTTTCTAGCAGTCTGGTCTATTCTATAACTCAGGTAGCTCCTCAGATGCTCTATCTGTTTGATTATATAGATGATGCAGACCCTCTGAATGTAAAGCGTTATGGAAATGAAAAACTGAAGAACTCAATGTTGCATCATATGCAATATGTCTATAATGGAAGTTTGAAGTCTCTGATGTATGATCTTAAATACGATTATACTTCTACCACCGACGCAGTGGCTATGGGCTTTATATATGATAAAAACACTGGTAGGCGTACTTTCTCGCCAACCAATGTGAATGGTAACTGGAATACAAGCTTGCGCTTAGGATTGAGTGGCAATGTTGATAAGAAGAAACGACTGATATTTAATACGGTTACCTCTTTGGGCTATGTTAACAGTGTTGATATGATTAGTGATGCTGCAACTGTGGAGATGAAGAAGAGTATAGTAAAGACATCCACCATTTCTGAAGATTTGCGTCTGGACTACAAACTGGGTAAGCATTCTTTGGGAGTGAATGCTTATGTAGCCTGTCTTCATTCCAATGGCGAACAGAAGGATTTCGAAACCCTTGATGCTTACAACTATCATTATGGGCTGAGTGCAGTATTGGCACTTCCTTTCAGGTTCTCGTTTGACACCGACCTTTCGATGTATAGTCGACGTGGATATGGTGAGTCTGTGATGAATGATGACAATTTATTATGGAACTTCCGCCTTTCCCGACCATTTTTCAAGGGAAAATTGGTTGTGAAGGCTGATGCATTCGATGTGTTCCATCAGTTGAAGAAAGTGGATAGAACTATCAATGCACAGGGCAGGGTAGAGAAATACTATAACACAGTGCCCCGTTATGTGCTCATCCACGCCATTTATCGTTTTCATGTAGCAAAAGGTAAAAAGTAAGTCTTATCAGGTAGTCTCTAAAAATCGGCTCATCCAAACGAAATCAGTATCAAAAAAATCCGAAACAGATAACTTGGTAAGCTTCTGTTTCGGATTTTTTCTTTATTCTTCCTTAATCTTCCAATCGCTGATAGTGCGCTGGGTGCTGTCAAAACTGATACCGATTTTTATCAGTCGCTTGCCCTCTGCATGATATGGCAGCATATAGCCTTTTTTCGTCTATCTGTGCCAAAGCCTCCTCGGCACTCTTGTCAACCTTCAGTTCGAAAACATATATCGTATCTGGCATGTGCATCACGGCATCAGCTCTGCCGATGGCGCTCTTTACCTCTGTGCGGATATAGTGCGCTGCTAAGTTACAAAGAAAATCCGAATTAGCCAAGCATAATGGTTAAAAATAAAATGTTTTGTAAAATAAGGCGTTCTGAATACCCCGAAACATGTAAAATAAGGCACGTAACTACTCAGCACCCCCTATGGGCATGAGTAATCGTCTTACTGTTGTACTAC
>ERZ809194.422-NODE-422-length-24199-cov-6.867669_pt1 | contig 24199 bp, 22 predicted proteins | sample MGYA00520517_ERZ809194 | MGnify/ENA primary metagenome ERZ809194 (study PRJEB31570, sample SAMEA3213003) | Homo sapiens | biome: human-gut; feature: human gut; material: fecal | place: Sweden | collected 2011 ... | reverse complement strand
AACCGACAGAGGATTAACGTCCTGCGGGGGTTCGAATCCCTCAACCTGCGCCATTAATAAATATAACTCAGGATTCATTCCTGAGTTTTTTTGTGCATTATTTCAAATACTATATTTTAGTGGTTCTTATTGGATAAGCATTTTAGTTACCTAACTCTCGATGCTATCCTTTTTTATTACTCCCCTATTTTTTTAGGCAAAGAAAAAAAGCTATCGATTGATAGCTTCTTAGAAAATGTTGAAATATAATAGACAAGCACAGATACTTGCACAAATTGGAGCAAGTACTGGTACCCATGCATAATCCCACTGAGAAGTTCCCTTGTTCTTGATTGGTAAGATTGCATGTAAGATTCTTGGACCTAAGTCACGAGCTGGGTTTAAAGCTGGACCAGTAGGACCACCAAATGAAGCAACTAATGCCATAACTAATAAACCAACACCGATGAAACCAGCACCCTGATTACCATGTTCAAAGATTGGTGAATGAGTAATAGATAATGCACAGAAGAATAAGATGAATGATCCGAAGAATTCGTTTACGAAACCATTGAACTTATTGTTTGTTGCATCAGTAGTTGAGAATGTACCTAAGATTGCATCAGGATTTTCTGTTGCATCATAATGAGGCTTAAAGCAAATATAAAGAATAAACTGACCTACGATAGCACCAGCGAACTGTACTAAGATGTAAGGTAATACTTCAGCTAATGGAACATCACCCGCTACAGCTAAGCCAATAGTAAATGCTGGGTTAATATGGTTACCAGAAATTTTACCAATCATAAGAGCTGGAATCATAACGGCCATACCATAACCGATTGCAATGATGACCCAACCACTGTGGCTTCCCTTTGTTCCCTTTAATTCCACGTTTGCTACTGAGCCGTTACCAATCATAACCATGATTGCAGTACCAAGGAACTCAGCAATGAGACGAGTAGTTAATGAAAATGTCATAATTGTCCCCCTATTTAATATTTAATTGTGTTTAATGACAAATGGATTATAAAACCTGCATTTCAATGTGTCAACATGTTTCTAAAATGTTAATGCTTACAATCGTTTTTTATGCGTAAGTGGCACATTATTTCTATTTTTGGTATAATGCAGAAAGGAGGTTATATTATGTTAGAGATTAATACAAAAGCACCTTCTTTTAATCTACCAGATGAAGAAGGCAATATGCATACTTTAGAAGAATATAGAGGTCATCGTGTGATTCTCTATTTCTATCCTAGAGATAATACGCCTGGATGCTCTAAGCAGGCATGTGGGTTTAGAAATTTGTATCCTGAATTCTTAGAAAAGGATTCAGTGGTAATAGGAATCAGCAAGGATTCTGTGGCAAGTCATAAGAAATTTAAAGAGAAATATGAACTGCCTTTCACTTTACTTTCTGATACAGAAAAGAAAACAATCCACGATTATGATGTATGGAAAGAAAAGAAGAATTATGGGAAGGTAAGTATGGGTGTTGTAAGAACAACTTACCTTATTGATGAAGAAGGAATCATCATTAAAGCCAAGGAAAAGGTAAAGACTGCAGATAATCCTCAAGAGATGCTTGAGGCATTATCATGAAGATTATTATGAGTCCTGCTAAGAAGATGAGAGTAGATGAGGATGCTTCTATTACTCCTACTACACCTTGTTTTCTTAATGAGTCTTATATATTAGAAGATAAGCTTAAGAGTATGTCCTATGATGAGTTAAGAAGATTATGGAAAACTAATGAATCATTAACACATCAATGTTTCAAGGAGTTACAAGAGCGTCAGTTTAAACCACTGACATGTGCAATTCATGCTTATGATGGGATTGCGTTTAAGTACCTTCATCCTTTTTCTATGAGTGATGAAGAGAGAAGTTATTTAAACAAGCATTTACGTATTTTATCGGGGTTGTATGGGGTTTTGACTCCTATTGATGGAATTGTGCCCTATCGTTTAGAAATGGGCGTTAAATCGCTTAATTTATATGATTTCTGGGGTAGCAAGATATATGAATCACTTGATGATCATGTGATTATTAATCTCGCATCTAAAGAATATTCTAAATGCATTACTGATTATTTAAAGAAAGAAGATCAATGTATAGAGATACAGTTTCTTAGAAATATTAAAGGGGTACTTAAGCAGCAGGCAACATATACGAAGATGGCTAGAGGGGCGATGATCTCTTATATGGCTAAAGAAAAGATAGAAAATATAAAGGACTTAAAGAAGTTTAATGATTTAGATTTTGTATTTGATGAAAAGCTGTCTAATGATCATTGTTTTGTATTTGTACAAGGGAGAAATGAAAATGAATAAGTTTTTAAAAGGTTTTGTATGTGCACTTCTTGTATTAAGTACTGGATGTGCCAAAGAAGAGAAGAAAGAAACACCAAAGAAGACTAAGAAAAAGACAGAAGAAACAGCGCAGGTTACTCATTCTGATATTACTATGTCTTTTGTAGGTGATATGACTTTAGGTAATTATGCAGGCCAGGCATATGATGGGTCTTTTGATCAGGAATATGTGAAACAGGGAAATAATCCTGATTATTTCTTAAAGAATGTCAAGAGTGTTTTTGAACAGGACGATTTAACTATTGCGAATCTAGAAGGTCCTTTGACTGATGAAGAGAGTCATGTTATTAAGTCATTCCCTTTTAAAGGTAAAAAGGAATATGCAAAGATTTTAACTAATAGTAGTGTTGAAGCTGTGACAGTCGCAAATAACCATTCTATGGACCGTTATCAAAAAGGAATGGATGATACTAAAGCAACTCTAGATGAGTATGGTGTAGGATATTTTGGTTATTCAAAAAGTTATATTAAAGAAGTAAAGGGTATTAAGTTTGGTTTTCTTGGTTATGCATTTCCTAATTCTGTATCTGATAATATGAAGAATGCGATTACTGAATTAAAGAAGAAAACTGATTTTGTGATTGTTTATTATCATTGGGGTATTGAAAGAAACTATAGTCCTACTCAGGGGCAGAGAGATTTAGCACATGCCACTATTGATGCAGGGGCTAATATGGTCGTAGGTAGTCATCCTCATGTATTAGAAGGCATTGAAACATATAAGGATTCCCCTATTGTTTATAGTTTAAGTAACTTCTGTTTTGGTGGTAATAGAAATCCAAGTGATAAAGATTCTATGATCTACCAGCAGACATTCCACTTTACTAATAAGAAGATCTCTAGTATGGAACATAAGATTATTCCATGTATGATTTCTTCTGTTAAGTATCGTAATAACTATCAGCCTATTATTGCGACTGGACAGGATGCAGAACGTATCTTAAAGAAAGTGAATACAATACAGTAAAAGAAAGGTGTTGATTAAATGATTGAAGATATCTTAAAAGAGAAAATGAATATGACTAGTGGAGAAGAGAGAATTGCGGATTATTTCTTAGATAAAAAAACTTTACTTCAAAAACAAAGCAGTCGTTCTATTGCATCTCAATTGTTTATCAACCCTTCTATGATTACTCGTTTTTGTCAGAAATTAGGATTTCATGGATATACTGATTTCCTAGAAGAATATTTAAAAGAAATTGAATATACAGAATCTCACTTCCAAGATCTTGATCCTAATCACCCTTTTGATGATCAAGATAAAAACACAGTAATCGCAAATAAGATTGGACAGCTCTATCATGAAATTGTAGATGATACATTAAAGCTAATGGGTCATGATGATCTGCAGAATGCGATTAATTGTATAAATAGAAGTGATATTATTTATGTCTATTCTGCAGGTGTACAAGGTGATGTAGCCCAGACTTTTAAAGATAAGATGTTGAAGATTGGAAAGAATGTGGTTCTTGAGACAAAGATGAATGAACTCTATTATCGTGCTTCTTATTGTTCTCTTAATTGTTCATTTATTATTCTCTCCTACTCTGGAGAAATAGAAGCAGAATTAAGAGGTGTTAAGAAGTTAAAAGAGCGACATATCCCTCTTCTCGCAATCACATCTTATTGAGATAATACATTATCTCAATATGCAGATTATGTTTTGAATGTTTCTACAAGAGAAAGACTGAAAGATAATCTAGGTGATTTTGCGATGAATATATCTACGATGTTGATTCTAGATATATTATATGTGAGTATTTTTAATACTGATTATTTAAAGCATGTTGAAAGAAGAAGATCTAGTTCACAGGGATTTGATTTATTTAGAACATCCAAGAATCCTAACATTAGGTAAGCAACATTGTTGCTTGGATATTATTAAAAACACACATCTTTTCGCAACGCTATTGAAAGAAGCCGTTCATTAATTGAGCGACTTCTTTTTTTATTTATAATCATAGTTGTAGGAAGAAAGGTGATGTAGATGTTTCCAAAAGATTTTCTCTGGGTCGGGGCAACGGCAGCCAACCAGATAGAAGGTGCTTATTTAGAGAATGGTAAAGGATTAAGTACCGCAGATGTGATGACTTTAGGGTCTCATGAAAAGAAAAGACGTATTACAAAAAGTGTTGAAGAGAACGAATATTATCCTAGTCATAATGCGATTGATTTTTATCATCATTATAAAGAAGATATCGCACTATTTGCAGAGATGGGATTTAAAGTTTATCGTATGTCTATTAACTGGACACGTGTTTTCCCTAGTGGGGATGAATTAACACCCAATGAAGAAGGACTTAAATTCTATGATTCAATACTAGACGAATTAGAGAAGTATCATATTATACCTCTTGTAACTATTTCTCATTTTGAAACACCTTTAGGACTTCAAAAGTATGGTTCATGGGAAAATAGAGATGTAGTGGATTGTTATGTGCGTTTTGCGTCAGTTTTACTAAAAAGATACAATAACAGAATAAAATACTGGCTTACGTTTAACGAAATCAATTGTATGTCTACTCAACCTTGGGTTGCAGCTGGTATTAATAGTGATGATGAGAGAGTAAGAATGACGGCAGCATATCATCAATTTATTGCAAGCGCAAAAGTTGTAAAGATTGCTCATAAAATTAATCCTGATAATAAGGTAGGAATGATGTATTGTGGTCATTTCTCTTATGCATATAGTGCTAATCCTGATGATGTGATTGGAACGATGAATTTTATGCATAGTATGATGTTCTATTGTGATGTACAGTGTCGTGGATCTTATCCGCAATATAAATTAAAAGAACTAGAGAGACTACATATTACCTTACCTATTCAAGAAGGAGATTTAGAAATACTTAAAGAAGGTAAAGTAGATTTCTTATCACTTAGTTATTATTGTACTCATGTAACTGGTAAAAAGACGAAAGGTATTCTTAAAGGTATGAATGGTTTAGATACAGGGTATAAGAATACATTCTTACCTAAGAGTGATTGGGGATGGACTATTGATCCCCAGGGGTTAAGATATGCATTAAATTATTTATATGATCGTTATCAGCTGCCTTTGATGATTGTAGAGAATGGAATAGGTGCTATAGATCAGTTAGAAGATAATAAGGTTCATGATACATATCGTATTGAGTATCTAAAAGCTCATTTAAAGGAATTATCTAAAGCAATTGAAATAGATGGTATTCCAGTGATGGGTTATACAATGTGGGGTCCTATTGATTTAATTGCGGCATCTACTGGTGAAATGAAAAAGAGATATGGTTTTATTTATGTAGATGTAGATGATTTAGGAAATGGTTCTATGAAAAGATATAAAAAGGATTCTTTTTATTGGTATAAGAAGGTTATTGAAACAAATGGACAAATCTTAGAGGAGGATTACTAGTATGAAGAAATATATTTTAATGGATAGTGAATATTGTAGTATGGGTAGATGGATTTCTGTTATTGTAGGTAAAAAGTTAGGAATGAAATTATATGAAGGTAAGGATCTTGTAAAACTAGCTGATGAAAAGTGGTTGACTGAAGATTATTTAAAGGATTTTGATAATAGAATTGCGGATATGTCTTTAGAAGAAGTAAAAGCAAGTGATGAAATTAAAAAGGTTCATCAGGCTTTATCTAAAGCCATTCTAAAAGCTGTAGAGAACGGTCCATGTATTATTCATGAAAGAGCTGCAGGTGATGTACTTGAAGGACATCCAGATTGTTTAAAGGTACTTTTATATAATACTTCAATGGAACATCGCATTCCTCATGCAATTGCGGATAAGACATATAATTTAGAAGAATTAGAACATGATGAATTAGTGAGTTTTATTCATCGTGAAGATCATAAGCGTAAGGTTTATCGTGATGCCATTTCTCATCACTTATGGGGTGAAAAAGAAAGCTATGATATTTGTTTAGATAGTGATTTTCTATCTAGAGAGAAATGTGCAGAAATATTAATCGAAGCAGCATCAGATTGTAAACTTGATTTAGAGGAATGTGCTCAAATTATTAAAAGTTGTTTTAAATAAACAAGAGGTAAATAGAGATGATCAAAAAACTTTGGAAATTATTTTATTCAATGGTCTATCTCAGTACTTTTACTTTTGGTGGTGGCTATGTCATTGTCACATTAATGCAGAAGAAGTTTGTTGATGAGTATCATTGGATCAATAAAGATGAAATGTTGGATTTAGTCGCTATTGCCCAATCAGCACCTGGTGCTATTGCCGTCAATGGAGCTATTGTAGTGGGATATAAGATTGCTGGTGTTTTAGGAATTATTGTGAGTGTTATTGCGACTATTCTTCCTCCATTTATTATTATTTCTGTTGTATCTGTATTTTATTCTATTTTTAAAGAGAATTTGATAGTTCATTATGTGCTTGATGGGATGCAGTCAGGTGTAGGTGCAGTGATTGGTGTTGTAGTTGTAGAAATGGCATTAGGTATCTTTAAGGAAAAGAAAATAAGCTATTATTTAATTATGTTTGGTTCTTTTATTGTGAATTACTTCTTTAAGGTAAATGTTGTATTGATTATTTTGATATGTATTGTGATAGGTATTATTTATTCTTTATATGAAAGGAGATTCATGCAGTGATCTATTTACAGTTATTTTTAAGTTTTCTACAGATTGGTGCTTTTAGTTTTGGTGGTGGTTATGCTGCAATGCCTTTGATTCAAAGTCAGATTGTCGATTTACATCATTGGCTGGATTTTAAAGAATTTACAAATTTAATCACTATATCACAAATGACCCCCGGCCCTATTGCGATTAATTCAGCTACTTTTGTAGGAACTAAGATTGCTGGTATTCCCGGTGCTATTGCCGCAACTTTAGGCTGTATTCTCCCTTCTTGTATACTTGTAACAATCATTGCATACTTCTATCTCAAATATCGTCATATGCGTTTTTTACAGAATATTCTAAATTACTTGAGACCTGCTGTTGTAGCATTAATTGCAACTGCTGGAGTTACTATTATGATTTCAGCATTATTTGGAAGTGAAGCAACAATTATATTAAATAACTTCCGTATTCACCAATTAATTATATTTCTATTTTGTGTATTTATGCTTTGGTATAAGAAATCTAATCCAATATTTGTAATGATTCTTTCAGGGATACTCAATGTTATTTACCAAACCATTATTTAAAAAAGACCTCTACTGAAGTCTTTTTTAAATAAAATCCAATAAGTTAAGCCTATGATCTTCATATGTACGAAGATAGTCGAATATTTCTTCATGATCATGCATGATACCATTTTCTTCACATATTTGATGAAATATACGCATCAAATGTTTGTTCTGCGGACTAGAGAAAATATAACTATTACCATACTTGTTGATATATGTCTCTTTCAGTCCAGGAAAATGTTGATCTAATTTGAAATAAAAATACTCTATATTGCCTTCTCTTAATGTAACGCCCATATCAAAACAGATAATTCCTTTGACATGAGCCTTGATGCAATAATCAAGTATCCCTCTTAAGTTTTCTTCATTATCATTGATAAAAGGAAGAATAGGTGTCAACCATACAATAGTAGGTATACCTTCTTTATAAAGCGTCAGCAATGTTTCAAAGCGTTCTTTTGTAGTTGAAACGTTGGGCTCTAGTATTTTACATAGATCTTCATCATAAGTAGTCAAAGTCATCTGTATCACACATTTTGAATGTGTCTGGATAGATTTCAATACATCTAAATCTCTTAATACACGTGATGATTTAGTAATCAAGGTAACTCCAAAACCATTTCTATCAATGATTTCTAATGCACCTCTTGTATACAACAATTGATCTTCTAAGGGAATATAAGGGTCCGTCATAGCCCCCCCATGCCAATCATACAGGGTTTTCGTTTCTTTTTCAAAGAAGCATCCAAGAGTTCTAATGCATTCTCTTTAACTTCTATATCTTCAAACAGATGATCCATATGATAGCAGTCACTTCTAGAATCACAATAGATACATCCATGCAGACATCCTCTATAGAGGTTCATTCCATTGCTGGAAGATAATATACCTTTAACCTTTTTATAATGCACTTTCTTTTCCTTTCTATGCAAATGCATCTATTTGTATAATGAATTTCTTTTAAAAAAATCATATAATAATGTTGGAAAGAGATTTCCCACTCTTTTCTACCCTTCGAGGTCAGCAACCATTCCCTTCTTAGCTGACCTTTTTATTTATTATTTACATAAAATTGGTTTATTCATTACCTTATATCAATATAATACAAGTGATGAAGATATGTGATCCCCACCATATTCTACATATATCACTTCATCAACTAGCAGCTATGCTGGTTTTTTTATATATTCTTCTATCTTTTCTTTATTTAATGATTCACCAATGACAATAATGATTTCCTGACCTTTCGCAATTGTTTCAGTAGTAATCTGATCTTTTGTCGCATTAAGTTCTATCCATAGATCATTTTCTGGTATAAAGCCTTTGATTCTAAATACTTTACCACACTCAGAATCATTAAAAATAGATTGAGTTGCATGAATCAACTCTTCTTTAGTAATTGCTTGATTCATAAAAAACATAGTAGAGAAAGCTTCTTCTTTCTTAAAGAACATCTTAATAAAGCCTTCTAATTCATAACCAGAATGAAGAATAGAATCAAAGTCTTCATTATTGAGTGTTTCTAAATCTAAACAGTCTTCTTTATTAAATCTTCTTTTACATTTAATTAGAGACATTGTGTTATTTAAGTGTGTGATTGTGTTATTGATTTCTTCTTCTGTGGCTTCACTAGAGCGACTGAGAATGATTTTACCAGCATCTGCAACCTGACAACCTAGTAAGTAATCTGATTGCTTAGAAAGGCTATTTTCTAGCTTAGAATTCACTAAAGCAATCACATTACCAATCTCATACCACTTATCTAATGGTTCTTCGTGAAGAACATCAAAGAATTCATCTACATCATAAATACCTGATGGTTCTACTAGTATTCTATCAAAACCTCTCATACCCATAGAAATGAGTTTTGTCTTAAAACGGCGTCTATGACAGTCTAAATCTCCTCCACCAACAACCATTTCTAGTTCACATTGGTCACCTAATTCTTCTTCTAATACCATCATATCTACATTAATCGCACCAAAATCATTTTCCAATATTGCGATATGCAGTCCTTGATCAATTAAATATTTCGCATACTTCTTAATAAATGTTGTTTTACCTGATCCTAAAAAACCTGTAATTAAATCTACTTGTACCATAAGTTCACCTCTTGATTTTATTATATGTTGATATAATGTTTTGTCAAACAGTTCACATTAGTGACATATAATAGACATAGAATATTCTTTAGAAAGTATGTGTGAATTATGTCAAACTATGGACTTAACATGCCTATATGTTTGTGTTAGGATTCAGTTGAAAGGGGGCAGTGATTATGTGTACTGCTGCATGTTTTAAAGATAAAGATTGTTATTTTGGAAGAAATCTAGATTATGAGTTTTCTTATGGTGAACAGATTGTTGTAACACCTAGAAATTTTGAGTATGGTTTTAGATATACAGAAGAACCATCTTACAAATATGCTATCATAGGAATGGCTCATGTCAGCGATGGATATCCATTATATTATGATGCAATGAATGAAAAAGGATTAGGTATGGCTGGACTCAACTTTGTAGGAAATGCCTATTTTAATCCTGTAGTAGAGAATAAGACAAATGTTTGTTCTTTTGAGTTTATTCCTTGGATCTTATGTCAATGTGAAACTGTTGAGGAAGCGATTCATCTTATTAATGAAATGAATTTATGTGATACACCTTTTAGTGCTTCATTCCCACCTGCTTCACTTCATTATATGATCAGTGACTCAAATAAGACTATTACTGTAGAAATCATGAAAGATGGAGTACATATCTATGATAATCCTGTAGGTGTATTGACTAATAATCCACCTTTTGATAAACAGATGTTTAATTTAAATAATTATATGTATCTTTCTACTAAACAGCCTGAGAATACATTCTCAAAAGATGTAAACTTATCTACTTATAGTAGAGGTATGGGTGCTTTAGGGTTACCTGGTGATTTATCATCAGCATCTCGTTTTGTACGTGTTGCATTCACTAATATGAATGTAACTAAAGGATTAAATGAACAGGAAAATGTCAGTCAGTTCTTCCATATTCTTGGTTCAGTAGAACAACAAAAAGGACTATGTGAAGTAGCCGAAGGTAAATATGAATACACTATTTATACTTCTTGTTGTAATTTAAATAAGGGTATTTACTATTATTCAACTTATCATGGTCATACAATTAAAGCTGTGGATATGCATAAAACAAATCTAGATAATAAGGATTTGACATGTTACCCAATGATTGATGAAGAAGTATTCTTTGAACAGAATTAAAAACAGACACTAGGAAACGCATTCCTAGTGCCTTTTAATTAACTAATCTTTTACATGTTTGAATAATTTACCTAATACAATAAGCAATAAACCAGCAGCACTCATCAACATAATCCAATGATTGATTCTTGTAGAATCTCCTGTCTTTACATTAGTACTAGGTGTATCAACACTTGTATTAGTAATAATATATTCTGTACTTTGTTCATTACTGCTTGAAGAAACAATACCTTTATATCCTTTTACATTCTTTTCTTTAATACTATAATTGATTGCTTGATCAGTTTTCCATGAATAAGCATAATTATTTTTTGCATCTAAAGTGATTGTTTCAACTAAAGCAGAACCATTATAGAGTTCTACCTCTATTTTTTCTGGATGTGTTAAACCCTTATCCACCCAACGCTTGACTATTTTATATTCATGAGAGGGATTTTTTGAATATTTAATAAAGTCAATAGATACATCATAATCAGTTCCCTGTGGTAAAGAAATAAGATAAGGTAAATAAGTATAGGTTGTACCATTTAATTCTAAATTATCAGCAGTAATAAGATAAAGACCTGTTTTAAGATTAGTATAACTCAATGTAGAAGAATTGGCTTTTTTAATAACGCCTTTTTGACTTGCAGCATAACCTTTTAAAGTCATAGCTGCATTTTTTAATTCTTCACTTGTTTGTAGCTTATTTAAATCAATTGTAGTATTTTCTGCTTCCTTAAAATCCTCGGTGTATTGATAACTGCCAACCTCATCAATACTCGCAACTCGATACAAATGAACATTCAATCCTGATAAACATTCATTAAGCGTCAACGAGCATTTCTTATTGACATCAACAGCAGCTACCTGGAATAAATTGAATACAGCAACTGATAATATAACTGTAAAACATAATATAATTTTCTTTAAGCTTTTATCCATAATAATTGCTGTCATCACCTTTCTTTATGTTTTTTTGATGTGAGATACCAGATAAATGCAATAATAATTGCAAGTAGTATCCAGAATATATCTAGAAGTACCAGATCTATTTTAACAAGATCTCTTCTAATTCTTAGATTTGTCTTATTGATACGATGACCTCTGACAAGTAGTCTATGGGTATTGACACCATAAGGTGTACAAGTCATAAGTGTACAATAGTCCTGTCCTTCTACAATCTTTAAATCATCTTTTTCTGTAGGAAGAACAGTTTTAATTTGATCGACCTCATAATATAGAGTTTGATCTAATATCTGAAGCATGAATGTATCACCTATTTTTAACTGATCAATATCAGTAAATAACTGTGCACTTGGTAATCCTCTATGTCCAGATATAACACAATGAGTACTTTCTCCACCCACTGGTAAGGATGTACCTGGAATATGTCCTATCGCAATCTGTAAGATTTCAGCATCCGTCCCATGATAAATAGGAAGTGATACATTGATCTTAGAGATTTCTACATAACCCATCATACCAGTCGAAGTAACATCTAGAGTCTCATTGTATACTTTTTTTTCTTCATCATTTAAGGCATACATTGTATGTCTTAAATTTTTGTTGTATAAAGTGGCATCATTCCAGAGCTTTTCATACTGTTTTTCAGTCAAATCTTCTACCTTTTCCTCATATCCAGCAATCGCCCTGGTCTGATGTCTTTGATTCCAATAATTACTAAAGCTTGGATAAATAACTAGGGAGAGTCCTATAACGAATAGTAGCGCTATAATTACGTTTATGATTTTCTTTTTCATTATAGAACACTCCTCTTATTCTATTTTATTTATCTTCAGCTTTTTTCTGCATTACTAAGAATGCACCTGCAGCAAGAATCATCACTGCACCTGCAACATATAGGATTGTAGTACCCATACCACCGGTACTTGGAAGTTCAGAACCTTTATGATTGACTACATTTGCAGTAAGTGATCCATTTTCTAAACTACTTTTAAATGAAACATCTCCTGTTTTAACATCACCAGTCAAAGTTAATAATTTAGGTTCTGCATCAGATTCGTCATGTGTTGCTGTAATTTCGAACTCTAACGGATTAGGATTCATAGTATTATATTCACTTGGTGTTTTTGTTTCTGTTAATCTATATAAACCATCATCTAATCCTTTGAATGTGAATGTTGTACCTTTATCATTTTTAATTACTGCTTTTTCTATCCATTTATCTCCAACCTTTTTCTCAAGTTTGAATTCAGCACCTTCTAGTGGAGTACCTTCTGGATTAACTTTATTAATAATTGTCTTATAAGTAAATACGATTACCTTATCTACTGGTGTCTTACCAATTTCTCCACCCTGTTCATCATTAGGATTGTTAGAAAATTCCATATACATCTCATTTGGGTTACCTAAAGAACCGATAACTGCATCTTTATTCAATTCAGATTCATATTCTACCGTAATAACAGAACCTGCTTTGACATCAGAAATCAGTTTTAAATCAGCAAATCTTACTTCAAAAGTACAATTATTTTCTAAATGTTCAGTAACAACTTGATATTTAGTTGTATCTGTAATTGGCTGACCATCTACACATACTTTCACTGAGTCTTTATCAAATGTTAAACCTTTTGATTCATGATCATGGAAAGTCATCTTATATACTTTATAATTATCATAATCAGCAGCAACAGTACCCTTTAACTGGAAAGGAACTTTATCACCTATATCCCAGTCAGCTAAATCCTGCCATTCAGTCATTCCAGTTTCTGTTGAGTCGTTAATATCTTTTACTTTCTTTTCAGAAGTAGGTTTATTACTCTTAGGTTTAACTGTCTGATCTTTTACTACCTTTAAAATAAATTCTGTATAAGTTTCATCATATTTACCTAATAATGAGTTATCCTTATCTTTAATCAAATAGTACCCTGCTTTAGCAACATTAATAGTTGCTGTATTACCTACTGCTTTTGCGCTTGTAGGATTCTGTAAATATTTACCAGCTTTCTTAGCAAATGCTTTGACATCAGCTGAATTACTAGCAAATCCAGATAATTTTCTTGCTAATCCAGCAGCATCTGTTACATTATATTCAGCCAACAATGCAGTTTTACCTGCATCAGTAATACCATTGCCCCATGTGATATCACTTAATGTATCATTGCTTAGATTACCTCCAAAAATTTGATAAGCTTCATAAGTATGATCAGAAGTAGTTGGTGTAATAGTAATAGTATAGTTATTATCTGCCATAACTACTGATGGCATCGCAATGGCTAATATCATTGCGAACGCAAGTATGAATCCTGCGATTTTCTTAAATAGTTTCATATCGTTTTTCCTCCTTATTATATGATCCCCGTTAATTCATAAAATACCTTCCTTTAATAAATTCTTGATTTGCATGTATATTACTTTCCATAGGCCTCCTTCTTTTTATTAATTGCTATAATAGCAAATAGAGTCGCTGTTACTAATAGAGCTCCTATTGCATAATAACCAAAAGTACCAAATCCTCCAGTATCTGGAAGTTCAGTGTTGTCTAACTTCTTGTTAGTCACTGTTATATTACCTGCTAAGATACCATCATTATTTGTATATAATACCTGATATCTTGAAGGAACATCTTCTTCAAGTGTATAAACACAATCATGACCATCTACCTGCCTTGGTAAATTATTCCATATATAACTCCAATTATTGGATTCATTTAATGTGACTGTCTCATATACATTCGTAGAAGTTGTGTAATCCTTGTCGTAATCGTATTCTGCATTTCCGCTTGCAGATGATAATCTGATTTTCAAATTAGTATCTGAATCAATGTTTCTAACTGTAAGTACAACATTGCTCCACCAGCTCTCTTTTGTAGCAAGAGTATAGTTATCAGTTCCTTCAACTGTTACGTTTTCAGATTCTTTACCTGGATCACATGATACTGGTAAAGTAATCTTCAAAGTACCATCTTTCTTTACAATGAGCATATTGTTCTCTACTATATTCTCGGAACCATCCCAATTTTCTGTATATATCTTAGCTCTCACATTTACCCCAGTTGGAGTCTTAATATTCTGAATCAATCTCACATTGATAGAATCAGGATGATTAGTAATCTCCTTATTCTCAGAATCTACCCATACCTTCTTTACATAAATACTGTTAGAATCATTTGGTATATACATTGAAACTTCTTTATTGTTAGGCACAAACCATACATCACTGGAATTAATGCCTGATTTATTAAAAATATCTTTTCTATTCATCTCATCAATGGCATCCTTTTTCGTTTTTTTGAGATCTGCCTGATAGATAGAGAAATAATATGGTTTTTCATTGAGTTCATATCCATTAGGTGCTTGAATTTCTTGAACTTTATAAAGATTAAATGTTGATAAGAATTTGTCTTTATTTGTTCCAGTGAAGTCAATTTCACCATCTTCATTTGTGACAAATTCTTCTGATTCTCCATTCTTTATAACATCCCACGTTTTTTTATCAGGATTAAATACATATAATTTAAATTTAGCACCTGGAAGAGTGTTAGAGTAGTCGTTACTATCTACCTTAAAGATAGACATCTTACCTCTTACAACCCCTGCTTCAGAATGTGTAGTATCAATAGCTGTATCAACATCCGAACTGAATTCTCCTTGTAATACAACTTCGTTTCTTATTCTAGGAGTTGCTGCATTACCTACATCGAAATCATATTGATAAACAAGTACACATGCGAGTTCATCAGGTAATGTAATTGTTAATACGTTAGTTTGCCTGTCAATCTGTACCTGATATCTGCTGCTATCAATTAGATTTCCTCTATTGTTTTCTTTTGATGAATCATATTCATAGAGTTTCAAGCTAGACGCATCAATATAAGCTGAATATTTATTGTCAAATTCAAGTTCATCTCTCAATACAATCTTATCTGAATTTGGATCAAGGTCCTTTCCAGCTGGATTAATATTGACTGTATATTCAATCTTTGTTGTATTGTCAATTTGTCTTCCGAATTTAGACACAACCGGAGTGTTTCGTTCTACTTTTGTCTCTTGTTTCTGCTCTTTACCTTCATATTCTAATAGGTTTGAATATTCCTTTGATTCATTCTTTAGATCATTCCAGAACTCATCATTTGTGATATCTACTGCATAATAGATTGCGATTGGATCATTAGGATGAATTCTCTTTCCTGAATTCCAGTCACCATCTGTTTTGTTGTAACCTGACTCGAGTTTGAAAGTGATCGTATTTTTTTCTTCATCATATGTGTAGTTAAAATAATTTCTAATATCAGTCAAATCTTCTTTACCATCACAATACTGTTCCCAGTTATCATTAAAATAATAAACAACTTCTGGTGAACTACGTTCTGCTGGATTATCCTTACGTGGACTAACCTTATAATCAGAACGCAATGCAGTTTCTACAAGTTTTGTACCATTAGGTAATGTATCAGTAAAACTGATTTCATCATTCGAATCTGGTGTAAATATAATTCTGTAATAAAGTTTTCCATTACGACTTAGATAGTTCGTATTAACTTTACCAGAAGAATATTTCTCATTTTGGCTACCATTCATCTTACCATAGCCTTGTTTCACTAACTTCTTAGGCTTAGTATAATGCACACTTGCTTCTGATTCTTTATTGTTCACAATACCCTTATTTGAGAAATAGTAATCAATACCTTCTTGAGTATCAGATAAATCAGCTATTGTAGAATAAGAAGAAATATTAAGAGATTGTCCAATAAATGAAGAACCATCTTCTCTCTTCACTATCACTTCAAACGCTTTAACATGAGCATCAATATTTGTAACTTCGTTATTCTTTTCTTCATCTGAATAGAATTTCATAGCAATATTAAGATCACTATTTGGAATCACCTTTCCATCTTTATCTTTTAATTGGATATTAGCTAAAATTTCCTGTCTTAACTTAGATAGAATTGCATAATGTTCACCATTAAAATCTTGATCATCTGAAGATGTACCATTCTTAATTACATCTGAATATATAACAGATGTAATCTCTTTATCAGGTAAAGTAATATAAGCCTGCCATTTATTAGTTAAAGTCTTGCCATCATTAGAAACTGATTGACTTGATCCAGTCTTTGTAAGACCCCAGTCTCTATGCCATACACCAACAGTTGTTCCTGACTCATAAGACTTGTCACCTTTAGAGAAATATGCTGTATTTTTTACATTACCATTTTCTTTTGGTGCATCTGTTTGATATTCAATTGTATATTTATCATTAGAGCCATCAGGGAATGTATATGGTAATGATTTAATTTCAAATGTAGTACCATCACTCTTCTTTACTGTCAAAGGAGTAGGAATAGTCAAACCATTATCAATCTTATCCTTCAAAACATAACCACTTATATTCTTTTTATCCGGATTGATTGTAATAGTCCAATTCATCTTCCCTGTATTTTGATCATATCCACCATACTTATAAATCATTGAATTAGAAATTTGAATTGTAGTAGATGTCTCTCTTGATGTTTCTCCACTAGTACCCTTTACGCTATTTGTAAGTGAACCAGAACCATCCACATTATTAGGAGTTGCTGTTGCATTATAAGTCACTTCATAGCTTTCTCCAGTTTCAAGTTGAGGAAGATTATCAATTGTAAATGAGTCACCACTAATGCTTGGTGTAACATCTACTGGTGTCTTAGCACCATTATTATCAATCTTTGTTACTTTGAAGCTGTTTACATCATACTGTGCAGTGGCAGAATCCCAGTCTGAGAACTTATCTTCAATCTTAACTGTCCCTTCAGTACCATTTTTAGTACTTGCTTTAATGGTATAACCAACAGTGCCATCACCATTCAATGTAGCTTTCTTAGACATATTTAAATCATATTGCTCCTGGCTAGGATTAATAGTGATTTCTCCACCGTCTCCACCAAATATTACTCTTCCACCTTCTCCTGCATCTTGCGCAGATAAAGTACCATTGAATGTGATATAACCTGCAAATGGTTCACCAGTCGCAAATTCCTCATTAAAATGAATTGTGATTTCACCATCTGTCGTAATATGATATGTACCTACTGCTAAACCATTTGATGCATATACAATACCTGATTCTTCATCTGATAGCTTAATAGCTTCAGGAATCTTATAAGTAATTGTTCTTGTAGTTTGATCAACCACTCCAGCTGGTAATCTATAATCAATATCTACCATGACATGGTCACCATCTTCAAACTCTTTTGCTTCAATCCATTCTCCATTTTGTATCTTGCTGACTTTTGCAGAAACAATATGTTCTCCAAAGTCCACACTATTTCTAGGTTGAGGTTCAGGGGTAAAAGAATCATCTGCAACTGTAACAGGAGTATTTGTACGAGGTGCAAGTGATGGTGTTTGAATACTCTTTTTTTCCTTTTCTACAATTTGTTCATCTATTTGTTGCACGATTGTTGTTTCTTGAGGCTGTTCTACATATTTATTTAATACAATCTTCTTGTTATTAAATAATAATGTAGCACTACCATTTGTATTATATGTAATATGAGATGAATCTGTATCCAATACCAATGCAATCTTTAACTCTGTTTCAGCATTCGTATTGATCTGTTCTTCATCAAAATTCATAGTCAATACATTATTCTTAATCTCATAGCTACCAATAGAATTCACTAGATCATCTTCTAGATAAAGCTTATTTGCTTGAACATCTTCTACCTTTAGCTGTTCTGGTAAGCTATAAGTCAATGTTTCATTCTTTACAGTATCCTCTTCAGTCTCTTCTATTGAAGCAAGTGTCCCTTTAGGAAGAGTTGCCTTGATAGTAATAGAAAGAGGTGTTTGATCTTTAAGATATACATCAGTTGTATAATCTTTCATAGCACCTTCTTCTTGATACTGTACAGTCGTATCTGTAATCAATGATGTAAAATCATCCATTCTCGCATTATTAAGATAAAAGAATGAAGTTGCTATTATTAAAACCATACCAAAAATAAACATGATTTTCTTTCTGTTTATTCCATTATATTTTCTCATTTTAATTTCCCCTTTCTTTATAAAACAGAAAAGCGAATCACTGGATAAACTCTTAAAACGACCTTGCCTATAATTTGATTTTGATCAATAGCACCTAAGTCGCGCATTCTTGAATCTATTGCATGAGTTCTATGATCTCCTAATACAAATATATGTCCTTGTGAGACTGTATAAGGAAATATTTCATCACGTAGTGGATTATCTTTTCTGCTTTGTATATAGTTTTCTTCTAATTTTTTATCATTCACAAATATATAGCCATTCTGGTCAATGTTTACTTTATCTCCTTCTAACGCAATTACTCTTCTTACCAGAAGCTTATTATTGTAATTAAATGCAATGAGATCTCCCTGTTTGAAAGACTTTGTTTTTCTAACATATACAACATCATTATTGACAAGCGTTGGATTCATTGAATCCCCTTCGACCTTAAAAAAAGAACAGAAGCTTGTTATAATGAACATCACAATACAAACAACTATTAGGCTAATAAATATATAACGTTTTTTCATAAATTTGTGGCTTTTCTATATTACTTATATTCGTACTTTTCATAAGCAAAAAAATAACCGCCTTTCACAAGACGGTTACATATATTTTATTATGATATTATTTTATCACTTCATCCGTTAATTTTTCTAGTGTATAAAGCATTGGCACTCCAGATTCAACCTGTCCAACCTTCATAATTCCATTAGAAGCATAAATAGTCAAATCACATAATTGACTGAACTTACCTACATGCGCCAATGAAATCATAATAATAGTATAATTTTTACTCTTATATCTATTAATTTGATCAAATATCACTTTCTGATAAAAATCATTGTAAATGATCAAAATAACGGAATGAGTTCCTTCTGGCACTTCTAATATGGGATAGTTGACATCATCGATGCCATAACAATAAACCCCTGCTCGACAAAATCGTCGGGCGGTATATTTCGCAATATCCCTACATACACCTAAACCAAGAATTTGAAATGAATCAGCCCCTTTAATCAGATCAGCTGCTTTTTTAAGTCTATCTAAATAATCATTAGATTTTATATGCTCCACAAAACCTTCAATATCGTTTATTTCATAATTATCTTCCTGATCCTGTTGTTCATAAAATAATTTAATCTTATACTTCAATTCTGAAAAGCCAGAATATCCCATCTTCTTACAAAAACGCATAACAGTAGCTGTTGAAACATATACCTCATCCGCTAACTCACGAACACTTAGATTTAATATATGCTTTAGGTTTTTCACTACATAATTATACACACACATTTCTGCTTCATTCAAATTTTCAACTTGACTATACGCGAATCTCATTATATTTACTCTCCTTCCTCTTATTTCTTTACCTTAGATTATTTTAAACCATTTTCATTTACATTTCATGTAAACTAGTGATTTTTTTAGAAAATAGAAAAGGAAAATTAAGTTATTATACAAACACGGATGTATTTGTTGCTTTTCTTTTCTCATTAAAAATAATCATAGTTAATCGGCTTTGATTACGAGTTCACTCATAATTCCATTGAGTTCTATTTGATTGCCTGAGTCTTCATCTATATCTCCTGCATAGATAATTTTTGTTTTTATACCTTTAGTAATTGTATTGAACAAGCATGAAGATGTGATACTGAGTTGAGATGAGATGAGCAGCGTACTGAATTGAGATCTAGTTTTCCATGAACAGCATCAATAGTGATAACCATATCAATATTACAATTTATTTCTATATGTCCAGAAATATCCATTAACTTGAGTGATGATGTCTTTATATCTAATTCGATAGAATCAGAATGAATATGAGAAACAGACATACTCGTAGGCAATACATCACATTCTAACCTATGAATATAATGTATTGGTAATAAGATTGAGATGTTGACAGTTCTTCTTTGATCTTTTGTGACATATTCTTTTGTCTCTAAGTCTATATCGAGTCTTGCTTTATTTTCATCTAATTTAATTTTAAAATCCTTTTGTAAATCCTTATAGATTGAAGAAGAAAGAGTAATAATAAGCTTTTCTCCTTCATAACCTTCTATCAAAACATCTCCTAAACTAGATAAATTTATATCAAAGTCCATTGGTTGTGCCAAATCATATTCTATCTTGCTCTTATATAATGATTGTACATGTTCATGAGAAAGAAGTGTATCAATAGAAATATGAAATACCTTTGCAAGTGTTTGAATATTATTAATATCCGGTATTCCTGTATCTGTTTCCCATTTCGTTACCGCTTGTCTTGATACACCTATTCTATCTCCTAGTTCAGTTTGTGATAAGTTTAATTGTGTACGATAATACTTAATTGTTTCTCCTAATGTCATATATTTGTCCTCCTAGTTCAAAGTATACTTATCTCATACTTATTTCACAAGAAAGTATCCGTATCATTCATACAAATATATGCTACGTAGCGTGTCATACCTATCTAATACTAAATACAATCAACATTGTCATCACCAAACTACTAATTACAAAATAAATCATAGCAACAACCTCAAATGCTATAGTATATAATTAAATAATATATGACTACAAATCTCGTATAAGATGCAAATAAAAAACAGGCCTAAACCTGTTTTACATCTTAATGATTCCAAAAGCATTCGCAACCGAGCTTAACAAGATAATAGCCGCAAAGATTGGACAAATATATTTAATCATGAAATTGAAGATCTTCTCACGTTTAAATGGATTGTTGTGAGATTTAACTTCCTCAGCAATCTTGTCTACACCAATAACTTTAGATACTAATAAACATACACATGTTGCAGAAATTGGCATCATCACTGAATTAGTTAAGAAATCAAAGAAGTCTAAGAACTGCATTCCAATAATCTTAATAGATGCAAGTGGTCCATAACCAAGTGATGAAAGTGAACCTAATACAAGCATGATGAATCCAAGAATAATAACTGATTTATGTCTACTCCATCCAAGTTCATCCTGGAATGTAGAAACAGCGCATTCTGTTAGAGCAATTGAACTAGTAAGTGCTGCAAATAATACTAATACGAAGAATAGGATACCAATAAGTGTTCCAAGTCCCATACTATCAAATACTTTAGGGATAGTAATAAACATTAAAGATGGTCCTGCGTTAAGGTTTTCCATATTTCCGTTAGAAAAGGCAAATACAGCTGGAATAATCATCAATCCTGCCATAATCGCAATAGCTGTATCAAATACTTCTACGTTTTCTGTAGAATTTTCAATAGAGACTTCTTTTTCTGTATAAGAACCAAATGTGATTAAAATTCCCATTGCGATAGATAAAGAATAGAACATCTGTCCCATTGCAGTGACTACTGTCATCCATGAGAAGTTCTTAAAGTTAGGTACAAGGAAGTACTTTACACCTTCAAGTGCACCTGGACGAGTAACTGAATAAACAGTAATAACACATGATAATACAACTAGAATTGGCATCATGATCTTAGAGACACGTTCAATACCGTTTTTAACACCTGCAAATACAATAAATAAAGTTAATAATGCAAAGGCAATAAAGCACAATTCTGTTGAAACACCATTAGAAATAAATGTAGAGAAATAGTTACTAGATGATAAAGCATGACCGTTACCCTTAACATATTCAACAAGGTATTTAATAACCCATCCACCAATAACAGAGTAGTAAGGTACGATTAATATAGGGATAATCGCATTGATCCATCCACCAAACTTATGCCCGATAGAGTTTCCAAATTTTCTAAAAGCGCCTACTGGACTCTTTCTAGTCATTCTTCCAATTGTGGTTTCTGCAATAATCATTGTATAACCAAATGTGAGTGCAAGAATAATATAGATTAATAAGAAGATTCCTCCTCCATATTTAGCTGCAAGATATGGGAAACGCCAAATATTTCCTAAACCTACAGAGGCACCTGCAGCAGAGAGGACTAATCCTAGTTTTCCTGAGAAAGTACTTCTCTTTTCATTGTTTTTCATAAAATCCCTCTTCCTTTTGTCTTTTTTTTAGAACAATCATCATTATATCATAATAGAAGAATAAGGGAATAAAAAATTAAAGAACTTAAAAAACAGAATCTCATGATTGAGATTCTGTCTTATACTAACTCTTTTTCATTCTTCTTAAGAGATAAATTCCAGATAATAAGAATAACATTGCAAATACAGCTAACTGTGTATTATCTCCTGTTTTAGCAGTTGTTTTATCTTTTTCTTCTTTCTTTGCTTCTTGTTTTTTATCTTGTACAACTTCTGTTTTCTTTGCGATGACCTTGAATTCTTCTGTTATCGTATGATTATTTTCGGAATGAGTAATTATAATAGTCTGGTCTTCTTCTTTGTTTTTATCAAAACCTGTGAGAACGGCTTCTTTTGTCACATCACGAGAGAATCCATTGTCATAGAATGCAGTAATAGTGAAATCAGCTTCTTCACCTTTAATATGTTCTTTGTTCTGTTTGATTTCTAACTTTGTAAGTACTGATAACTTCTGTTTTCTAGGAACACTTTGAACATTAATACCTGCCATCTGACAAATACCTCTTGCTTGTAATTCTACTGACTCATAACCAAGTGATCCTGTCTTATAGCCAGAATTAGAGATGATAGAGAGAGGTTCACTATTATTTTCAAGTCCTTCTAAGACAAACTTAGTGTAGTATAAGATACATCCACGAGGGACATGATAATCGCTTGTCACAAGTACAACCTTATTAACAGTTTTATACTTTGTTTTTAATACTTCATATGTATTTTTCGCATTCCCTACTGTATCTCGCGCTCTGTTTTCTACAATTAAGCGTGATGCATCTAAACCATGTTCTAAAAGCCAATCACCCATCAATCCACCTTCAGTAACATTAGGATTATGCTTTGCAGTACCACCACCTGTGACTACTACGTAAGATTGTGGGTAATCCTTTGCGATAGCAAGACCTGTTTCTAATCTTCCTATAAGTTCTTGCTTCATTGTACCATCATCATTTAATGCAAAACCCAGAATAACAACTGACATACTATTATCGTTTGGTAAATCTTTAGGAACTTCACCTACATGAGTAAAATCAGGACCATTGACTTCTAGCCAATAATGCATGATTTGATCCCAGGCTTCTCCCTTTTTCTTATCTACAGATTTAAGTTCTACAAGAACATGCTCAATATCAGTGACTGCGTCTTCCATATAATCTGTATAAAAACCTATAAGCTGTGAAATGAGGACATCCGCATTATTTTCTGCATGTACTGGTGTAACTAAAAAGGCACTAAACAATAATGAGAAAGCAGTGAATAATGCGAATAATTTCTTGAATCGTTTCACACTTTCCGCCTCCTTTTTTGTCCTTATTTCCTCCTTACATATACATTCTCTTCTCAACTTCATCATACTAATAAAGCATATAAATCACAATAGATACACGTGAAATAAACTGTTTAGAGGCCCTCATAATTTCCTCCATTTCCCCGCGCCTTCGTTGCGCGGACACAAATATATAACC
>ERZ809194.419-NODE-419-length-24222-cov-8.934456_pt1 | contig 24222 bp, 18 predicted proteins | sample MGYA00520517_ERZ809194 | MGnify/ENA primary metagenome ERZ809194 (study PRJEB31570, sample SAMEA3213003) | Homo sapiens | biome: human-gut; feature: human gut; material: fecal | place: Sweden | collected 2011 ... | reverse complement strand
TCTATACATAATGCACCCCAAAAGTTTTGTGTCTAACTTTTGGGGTGCAGTTCAAAGAGTGAGGGGATTTCTTATATAGGAATTTCTTTTGTTAGAAGATACTTTGGAAAAATGTCTTGATGGCTTCTGGCTTTATGTGGTGAAGCGTATGCTCTTTTATTTTGGTGGAATCCATCAGGCAATGTAGCCCTTTGTAGCCGTCCGCCGATTCTTTCAACACTTTTTCTGTATAGATGTTTTCAGCTTTCTTGTTTTTCTGACTTTCCGGTTGATTTTTAAACTGGCCGATATAGACGTTTTCTTCAAAAGTATTTCGGGTAGAAGATGTAAAATCAAAACGGCTGGGCTCTGCTGCGTAATAGATATTTTGACGGAAACAAGTACTGTCTGCATATCCATCCCAGGAGTCGGAAGTGATTATCGTGCAGTCTACTGCATCAGACGGTTTAGGGTTGGCGTGGATGATATTGCGTTCGACTAATGTTTGCTTTACCGGACCAGCTATGTGGATACTGGGAGAAAACATACCTTGACGTGTCTCTTTCGGGCGTATACCGTCTCCTATACTGATATTGTATCGAACAATGCTTCCGATGTTTCCGCAGCTATAATCTCCGGCATTTCCACTGTTGCATATAAGTACCATTCCTCCGTAATTGTCGTGACTGTAATTGTATTGTATAAGGGTATTCTGGCAATTGTAGTCGGAATCGAATCCTTGTGCATCCCAGGGTGCTTTATGTCCCCATACTTCGTTATATTGTATGATGGTATTGTCACAACTCCAAGGCCAGATGCCTGCTGCTGCCTCTGTCATCGGAAGAATGTCGGGTGAATCGCACATGAGATTATACTCAATCAGTGTACTGTCACAACCTATGGGAACAATGCCGTCGCCGGGAACTTTTTCAATTAAATTGTTCCGTACAATGGTATGTTTATTCGGATACCAGTTTTTACGGTCGTAATAACCACTCCAAATCATGGCATTGCGTTCACATCTTAAAATGTGACAATTTTCTATGGTCAGACTGTCAAAGCGTGAGCGAATACTGTCTCCTCCGTTTACAATCAGAATACCACTTCCTCCTCCCTCTTCTTTGACAAGAGAACCATTGACATCACGTATGGTAAGGTTGTTTATTCTGATGTTATGAGAAATACCATAATCTGTGCATTCTACTTTTAATCCGGTACGTCCGGCCTTTCGTGCTGTACCTGTATTACTGATTTCAAGGTTTTGAATTGTGAAGTAATCGGAATTGAAAATACGTACGGCATACATGGAGGTATCATTCCCTACAATACATGGTTTTTGATTGCCCTCACCGTATGCATCGATAATGATGGGGTGATTGTAGGTACCTTTGCCTGTGACTTCCAATATTCCGGGAAATGTTTCCCCTTTTTTGAGTAGTATTTTATCACCGGGCTGTAAGGAGATTTGTTTCAACGCTTCTATACTTTGCCAGGCAGAGCGAGGTGAGGTTCCGTTGTTTTGGTCACTTCCTGAAGTCGCATCCAGGTAATAGACGTGTGATGAGTTGCATGCATAAAAAACAGATGAAAGTAAGCAGAATGCAAGCTGTGTCCATGTAGAGGTTTTCATAATATATAAATTGTATTTCATTGTAAAGGTAGTGATATTGTTGAATATAAAAGCGATTTTCTATTTTTGTTGATGGTTTCATTCTATTTTTTGATGGATTTGTTTTATACAGAGTAGTCGTTTTGTCTTATTTTTGTATATGGTATCTTAAAACTTAATATCAATGAAAAAACTATGGATGGCGCTTGCCTTATGGGGAGCTTTAGCAGCGCAGCTGCATGCACAATGGAAGCCGGTTGAGGGACGGATTAGCACACAATGGTCTGAACAGGTAAATCCGGATAATGTATTACCAGAATATCCACGGCCTATTATGGAAAGAACAGAGTGGAAGAATCTGAACGGCCTTTGGGATTATGCAATTATAGAAAAAGGAAAACATTCTCCTTCTGTTTTTGATGGGAAAATTCTGGTACCTTTTGCTGTGGGATCTTCTTTGTCGGGAGTTGGTAAGACGGTAGGTGCAGAAAAAGAATTGGTCTATCGTCGTTCGTTTGACGTTCCTTTTTCTTGGAAAGGGAAAAAAGTACTTCTGCATTTCGGAGCAGTCGACTGGAAAACTGATGTATGGGTAAATGATGTAAAGGTAGGCAGCCATACCGGAGGATTTACTCCTTTCTCTTTTGATATAACGGAAGCTTTGCAAGGGAAAAACAATACTCTGCTGGTAAAGGTATGGGACCCGACAGATAAGGGTTACCAGCCAAGAGGAAAGCAGGTGTCTCGTCCTGAAGGTATATGGTATACTCCGGTGACCGGAATATGGCAGACGGTCTGGCTGGAACCTGTCAGTGAATCTTATATTCAGGATTTGCGTATTACTCCCGATATTGATAATTCCTTGCTTTCTTTGAAAGCCTTGGTAAAAGATGCTACTTCAAAAGATTTGGTAGAGGTGAAAGTCTTTGATGGTCAGCAGTTGGTAGCGCAAGGAAAAAGTATTAATGGAGAGTGTGTACAGGTTGCAATGCCGGAGAATACTAAATTATGGTCTCCAGAATCTCCTTTCCTTTATACGTTGAAGGTTTCTTTAAAGCAGAACGGAAAACTGGTGGATGAAGTGTCCAGTTATGCAGCTATGCGAAAATATTCTTCCAAACGTGATGCAAACGGTATTGTACGTCTGGAATTGAATAATAAGCCGTTGTTTCAGTTTGGTCCTCTGGATCAGGGCTGGTGGCCGGATGGATTATATACGGCTCCTACGGACGAAGCCTTATTGTACGATATACAGAAGACAAAAGATTTTGGATTTAATATGATTCGCAAGCATATTAAAGTAGAGCCTGCACGCTGGTATACGTATTGTGACAAGTTAGGTATTATTGTATGGCAGGATATGCCCAGCGGTGACCGTAACCCGGAATGGCAGAACCGGAAATATTTTGAGGGTACTGAAATGAAGCGAAGTGCAGAGTCGGAAGCTTGTTACCGGAAGGAATGGAAGGAAATAATGGATGCATTGTATTCTTATCCTTGCATTGGCACATGGATTCCATTTAATGAAGCTTGGGGACAGTTCAAAACTCCGGAAATAGTGGAATGGACCAAACAATATGACCCGACTCGCCTGGTCAATCCTGCCAGTGGAGGTAACCATTACACTTGTGGGGATATGCTGGATTTACACAACTATCCTGCTCCGGAATTGTACTTGTATGATGCACAGAGAGCTACAGTCTTAGGTGAGTATGGAGGTATTGGCTGGGTAGTACAGGGGCATATCTGGGAACCGGACCGTAACTGGGGATATATTCAGTTCAATTCTTCAAAGGAAGTGACAGATGAATACGTGAAATATGCGGAAAAACTTTATGATTTAATACCTCGTGGCTTTTCTGCGGCAGTATATACGCAGACCACGGATGTAGAAGTGGAAGTCAATGGTCTGATGACATACGACCGCAAAGTAATTAAACTGGATGAAAAGCGAGTAAGAGAGATTAATCGTAAATTATGTGAGTCTTTAAACAAATAAGGTAAAAAGAGGAGGAGTTGTATCTAAAAAATCCCCTTATCCCAGTTTTGAGTCAAGGGATAAGGGGATTCTCATATATAAGACCGAAGATTATTATCTTACTTGGATAACCAGGTAACGTGATACGCTCCAGAATTCGTTCGGATTATTGATTTTCAGAGTCAGCTGACCTTTGTCATCTTTAACAAGTTCGTATGAACTCTGTGGGTGGGTAGTCAGCAATTCTGCTCGTTTGGAGTACAGCTTGATTTCTTTTTCTTTACGAATATCAATCTGGGTAAAGTAATCTTTGTTGAAATCATTGTCTTTCAGTACGTCACCCTTCTTCAGAATCTTCTGGTCTTTCAACTCAGATTTAGTGCCGAATACATACCAGGCAGTGTTGAGGGCTTTGTCTTGAGCTTCTACAGTCTTGGTTTTTGCTTCATTTTCTGCGCTCAGCTCGTCTACGTTCTTATTCAAGTCCATAACAGCTTCATCCAACTCTGCAATACGGATATTCTTTGCAGCCAATTCAGCTTGCAGGGTTTCAATCTGCTGCTGTTTGGCAGCCAGTTCAGCAGTGAGGTTCTTTACAGCTTTTTTCAGCTGTGCAGACTGGTATTTGCTGTTTTTCAGTTGCTCTTCCAATTTGGCAATCTGTTCGCGGTTTGATTTCAGCTTTTCACTGATAAAGCGGATATCTTCTTTTATCTTATCGGCAGCCGACTGGCTTTCTAATGTGCCTTCTTTCAAGTCTACACGGTTTTCAGCTTCGTTGATTTCGCGGAATCCTTCTTGAATTTCATTGAAGGCTCCCATGATTTCGTCCAGTTCTGTGTCGCGGTTAGAGAGTTCAAGCATCAGTGAATCGTTCTGAGCTTGTAAAGTGCTTTTGTTCTGGCCTGAGTTATTACATGCTGTCAGCAGAGCGGCAGCACATAAAGCAGATAAAACAACCTTTCTCATAGTTTTTGAATTTAGAATTATAATTTAGTTTTCTTTGCCTCCTAATATAATAACAATTTCTCCTCTGGGCTCAGTTTCTGTGAAGTGTGCAATAACTTCCTGAAGGGTTCCTCTGACGCTTTCTTCATGTATCTTGGAAATTTCCCGACATACGGAAACCGGGCGGTCTGCTCCAAAAATTTCCGCAAACTGGGTCAGTGTTTTTAGCAGACGGTAAGGAGATTCGTAGAAAATCATGGTACGGGTTTCTTCTTTCAGGGCATTCAGCCGTGTCATGCGACCTTTTTTCTGAGGGAGGAAACCTTCAAAACAGAAACGCTCATCCGGAAGTCCTGATGAGACCAGTGCCGGTACAAAGGCCGTAGCTCCAGGCAGGCATTGTACTTCGATGCCGTTTCTTACACACTCTCTTACCACAAGGAAACCGGGGTCGGAAATTCCGGGAGTGCCGGCATCTGAGATTAAGGCTACCGTCTGACCTCCTTTTATGCGGTTGACAATGCTTTCTACCGTCTGATGTTCATTGAACTTGTGGTGTGACTGCATTGCATTCTTAATTTCATAATGTTTCAAGAGGATACCCGATGTACGTGTATCTTCAGCTAATATCAAATCCGCTTCTTTCAATATGCGGATAGCTCGAAAAGTCATGTCTTCCATATTACCTACCGGAGTAGGTACGACATATAGTTTTCCCATACTTTGTACTTCATGTTATAAAAGCAAAGGTAAAAAGTTTTCGTATTTACGTGTTCGATTTGTCAAACATTTAACAGAAGTTTTCTCTTTACATGCTGTTTTCGTCCCTATTAATAAAAATACGTCGATTTTTCGTGGATTTCGATTCGTCGTTGTAATTTTGCAATTGTTTTTATGTAATGAAAGAAAATATGGTAGTATATTCAGAAGATCATCGGGAGGAGACCTGCCGCAGAGGAAGGATTGAAGTGATATGTGGTTCTATGTTTTCCGGTAAAACGGAAGAGTTGATACGGCGTTTGCGCAGGGCTACTTTTGCGCATCAGCGTGTAGAGATATTCAAGCCGTCTATCGATACCCGTTATTCAGAGGAAGAAGTAGTGTCACACGATAATAACAGTATCAAATCTACTCCGATTGACTCTTCCGCCAGTATCCTTTTGTTTACTTCGGAGATAGATGTGGTAGGTATTGATGAGGCTCAGTTTTTTGATGATGGATTACCCGAAGTGTGTAACGAACTGGCCAATCGCGGCGTGCGGGTTATTATCGCAGGGCTTGATATGGATTTTAAAGGAGTTCCGTTTGGGCCGATTCCTGCATTGTGTGCCATTGCAGACGAAGTAACTAAGGTGCATGCCATTTGTGTGAAGTGTGGCAACTTGGCCTATGTTTCGCATCGTACCGTGCTTAATGATAAGAGAGTGTTGCTGGGTGAAAAGGAAGAATATGAACCTTTGTGCCGTTGCTGTTATCAGAAAGCGTTAAAAGATGATGTGTCTAAGTAGTTGATAATTAGGTTGTTTTTAAATTTGTTGAAAAAATATTCCAATAATATTTGGTAGTTACTATAAAAACATCTACCTTTGCACTCGCAATCGGGAAATAACCGATGCAACAAAGGATTGATTCGCTAGCTCAGCAGGTAGAGCACAACACTTTTAATGTTGGGGTCCTGGGTTCGAGCCCCAGGCGGATCACTCAGAAAAAAGCGATTATCTTGAAAAAGGTAATCGCTTTTTTCATATTTGCACAAATGGTACCTGATGAGGTGCCTGTTTTATGTAGACCATTCTAATGGGAATCAGTATAAAAAAGGCTTTCAGAATTTCTGAAAGCCTTTTTTATACTGATTCCCTTTATTTCTTCCGTTCTTTCCACAAACGTGTCATGTCTTCCAGGGTTTTACCTTTTGTTTCCGGTACTAATTTCCATACAAAGATAGCTGCAATGATGCAGATAGCTCCATAGAGCCCGTACACAAACATGTGGCCAAACTTGTCGCCCATATCTCCGGCACTCATGTTGTACATGGGCAGGAAGGTAGATGAGACGATGAAATTGAATATCCATTGGAAAGCGACAGCGATGGCTACGGCTGCACCACGAATGGTGTTAGGGAATATTTCGGCGATGAGTACCCAGCAGATGGGACCCCAGCTGAACATGAAAGATGCACTGTAGACCATGATGCTGATGACGGGTACCATAGGGCTGATACCGGTTACTGCATTGCTGAGGGCTACTCCAAGTGCGCCGATGGCCATACCAATGGAACCGTAAATGAGTAGAGGTTTGCGTCCCCACTTTTCTACTGTAAAGACAGCTAACAAAGTGAACAGGATGTTGACAATTCCCATGAATACTGTTTGTACCATCGGATTGCCCATGCCCATGCTTTCGAAAATACGCGGTGCAAAATAAAGTACGGCGTTAATACCTACTGCCTGCTGGAATACACTCAGCATGATACCGATAAAAATAACCATCCAGCCGTAAGTGAACAGTTTTTCTGTCTTTTCATGAGCAGTAGCCTTGATTTCCTGTAGAATCTCTTTTCCTTGTGACAGACCGTTGATACGGCTTAATACAAACAGGGCTTTTTCGTCACGACCGGTCATGGCCAGGTAGCGGGGAGTTTCCGGAACGAACAAAACTAAAAGGGTAAACAATCCGGCAGGAACGGCTTCACTGACAAACATCAGTCGCCATCCGGTTTCAATACTCCAGGCAGCAGCTTCCGGATTCATGATGCGGTTGACGCCATCCACTATCTCTACTACCGGATTCAGATGGTCTCCCAAGATGAGGAAGTTGACAAAATAGACTACCAGCTGACCGAAGATGATGGCAAACTGGTTCCAGGAAACCAATGTACCGCGGATACTGCTCGGAGCGATTTCAGCGATATACATCGGACAGATGGCAGAAGCCAGTCCTACACCTACACCGCCTATGACGCGGTAAAAATTAAAAGCTAACAGAAGCGAATAGGAGGGTTCCCCGTACGGAAATATCAAAAATTCCGGATAGTATGAGCCTAAAGCAGATAAAAAGAACATGATGCCGGCTATCAGCAAAGAAAGCTTTCTTCCGAAACGGGAAGCAAAAAATCCTGATAAAGCACTACCGATAATACAGCCTAAAAGGGCGCTCGAAGAAGTGATACCGTGCCAGGTATCTGTATAGATGAAATTGTCTGCTCCCATGAAGAAAGCCTGAAGACCTTTTTCCGCTCCTGAAATAACAGCGGTATCGTAGCCGAACAACAATCCTCCTAAAACGGCTACCAGTACGATGGAAAACAGATAACTTCTGCTTCCTTTTTCTGTGTAATTCATGATAATAGGTTTTTTATGGAAAATAAAAACCGGCATACCCGGTCGGGAAAGAGACTTTCGCCGACGGGCATGCCGGTCGGATACTGATAAATCAGCGTATTAGCAATACATATTTACAATAGCCTCATACAGTTCTTGTTTTCCACTGGTCTGTTTCGGTTCACCTACAGTTTTCGCGTATGCTACTACATCTTCCAGTGTCAGCTTGCCTTCTTCAAATTCTTTACCTTTTCCGTTGTCGAATGAAGCGTAGCGGTCAGCCAGCATTTTCTTGTAAGGAGATTCTTCCAGCAGACGTGCTGCATTTTCCAAAGCACGTGCCATAGCATCCATACCAGCGATGTGAGCGATGAAGATGTCTTCCAGGTCAGTAGAGTTACGACGAGTCTTCGCATCGAAGTTTGTACCACCATTGCCCAGACCACCACCACGGATAATCTGCATCATAGCCTGAATCAGTTCATAGTTGTCGATAGGGAACTGGTCAGTATCCCATCCGTTCTGGTAGTCACCACGGTTGGCATCGATAGAACCCAGCATGTTGTTGTCTACAGCTACTGCCAGTTCGTGTTCAAATGTGTGACCAGCCAGAGTAGCGTGGTTTACTTCGATATTTACTTTGAAGTCTTTGTCCAGACCGTGTGCTTTCAGGAAGCCGATAACAGTTTCAGTATCTACGTCGTACTGGTGCTTGCTTGGTTCCATCGGTTTCGGTTCAATCAGGAAAGTACCCTGGAAACCTTTGCTGCGTGCATAGTCACGAGCCAGTTTCAACATCTGAGCCAAGTGTTCTTTTTCACGTTTCTGGTCAGTGTTCAGCAGTGACATGTAACCTTCACGGCCACCCCAGAATACGTAGTTTGTACCGCCCAGTTCGATAGTAGCATCGATGGCGTTCTTAATCTGTACGGCAGCACGAGCTACTACATCAAAGTCAGGGTTAGTAGCTGCACCGTTCATATAACGTGCATGACCGAATACGTTGGCAGTACCCCACAACAGTTTGATACCAGTTTCAGCCTGTTTCTGTTTCAGGTAAGCTACCACTTCTTTCAAGTTAGCTTCGTATTCTTCGATAGTAGCAGCTTCGTCGCACAAGTCTACATCGTGGAAGCAGTAGTATTCGATACCGATTTTCTGCATGAATTCAAAACCTGCATCTGCTTTATCTTTTGCAGCCTGTACTTTGTCAGGATTTCCTTTCCATGGGAAGCTTTTTGTTCCGCCACCGAACTGGTCGCCACCTTCAGCGCACAATGTGTGCCACCATGCCATAGCGAATTTCAACCATTCTTTCATCGGTTTGCCCAGGATGACTTTTTCTGCATCATAATAACGGAAAGCCATCGGGTTTTTGCTTTCTACACCTTCAAATTTGATTTTTCCAATACCCGGAAAGTACTCTTTTGTTGCCATAATATCTTTGTTTTATAAGTTAATGAATTGTTATATTTAATTGTTTGTTGATTTTTCGAGACATTCTTTCCAACGTGCGTATGCGTCGGCGTATGCCGCTTCGTCGGCAGCCTTCGGTTCAATGACAGCCAGTTTGTCGAGAGTGGCAAAAGCTTCCACATTGTTACGGTAGATGCCTGCACCCATTCCAGCTCCTTTGGCAGCTCCTACCGAACCGTCGGTGTCATAGAGTTCGATGGTAGCACCTGTGACTCCGGCCAGCGTGTCGCGGAATAGCGGACTCAGGAACATGTTGGCATGTCCGGCGTGAATTTTCCGTACATCCATTCCCATACCTTTCATGATGTCGATACCGTAGCGGAAGGAGAATACAATACCTTCTTGAGCGGCACGAAGCAGGTGGCTGCGGTTATGCAGGTTGAAGTTGACACCCTGAATAGAACATCCGGTTTCCTGATTCTGCAGCATGCGTTCAGCTCCGTTACCAAACGGAAGGATACTGATGCCGGCAGCACCGATAGGAGCCTGAGCGGCAACCTCGTTCATTTCTGCATAGCTTAGGTCGGAAGCTAATGTGCGTTTCATCCACGAATTGAGGATACCCGTACCGTTGATGCAGAGCAATACGCCTAGACGAGTCTGTGAAGCAGTATGGTTGACGTGTGCAAATGTATTGACGCGTGACTTAGGGTCGTAGTTGACACTACCGTTCACTCCGTATACCACTCCGGAAGTGCCAGCTGTAGAAGCAATTTCACCCGGATTGAATACATTCAGAGAAAGAGCGTTGTTCGGTTGGTCACCGGCGCGGTAAGTTACCGGAGTACCGGCTTTCAGTCCTAACTCGGCAGCTACTTTTTCCGTTACTTTACCCTGTTCGGAGAAAGTCGGACGGATGTCAGCCAGCAAGGATGCGTCAATACCGTAATAATCCAGCAAGAAATCAGCTACCTTGTTTTCCTTGAAATCCCAGAACATACCTTCCGATAATCCGGAAACTGTCGTGCAGATTTCTCCTGTCAGTCGCATGGCGATATAGTCACCCGGAAGCATCACCTTATAGATGCGTTCATAAACCTCCGGCTCGTTTTCCTTTACCCAAGCCAGTTTGGAAGCCGTGAAGTTGCCCGGTGAGTTCAACAAGTGTGACAAGCATTGTGCTTCTCCCAATGTCTGAAATGCTTTCTGACCGTAAGGTACAGCTCTGGAGTCACACCATATAATAGAAGGACGTAGCACCTGCTGGTTCTTGTCCACGCAGACCAGACCGTGCATCTGATAAGAAATACCGATGGCCTTGATTTCTTCTGCTTTTGCACCAGAAGCGGTGAGAACGGCTTGTGTAGCCAGTTTCAAATTATCCCACCAGCTCTGCGGGTCCTGTTCAGCCCATCCCTGTTTGACAGCGAGGATAGGCGCTTCTGTTTTCGGGAAAAAGGCAGATGCGGCACATTTTCCGCTTTCTACATTGACCAGACTCGCCTTTACTGACGAGCTTCCTATGTCATAACCTAATACGTACATCGTTATATAGTCTTTTAAAATTATCTTCTTGTCTTGTTGTAGATTTTCCGGTCAAACCGGTAATACCTTGCGGCCCGGTGAGATACTCCCTGTTCGTATTCTTCCGTCGGCACGATGTATTCCATCATGGAAATCTTCTTATGGAAGTTGCGTACATCCAATGCCTTGCCGTAAATCACCTCATACAGCATTCGCAGTTGCAGAGCGGTAAACTTCCGAGGAAGCAGTTCGAAGATGCACGACGGGTTGAATTCGATGTGCTGCCGGATAAACTTCATGGCTTCTGCAATAATCAGATTATGGTCGAATGCCAGGTCCTTCACTTCTTCCAGTGCCACCCATTCTGCCTTGTATTCATCCAAGTTCTTGTTGAGGGTCTTATCTATTTTTACCATGGCAAAGTAGGCGATGGTCACGATTCGTTCCACTTTGGCCTTTTCGGCTCTTTCCAGCCAGTGAACATCTTTGGGATTCTTGGTGCGGTCCTTTGAACCGAACGCCTTGAACTGCATCAGGTCTACGTTCTTGAGTCCAGTCAAATCACGAAGCACTCGTTTGGCTGCATCATCCAAGTCCTCATCCATATAGATAAGGCTTCCGGGGAGCTTCATATCATGGAAAACTTCTCCACTTTCTTCCCCCATTCTTTTTACGAGCAACACCTTTAGTTTCTCTCCATCGAATCCGATGACCACGCAGTCTACTGAGATGTGATTATTGGCTAATTGTTCAGTGTATTCCATAAGCATTTTTCTGTCTACACCGCAAAGGACGTTTTTTTTATTGATATATGCAATAGGGCTTTTGTGGGTTGTAAAACCTTATTGTTCAATAGGGTAAATATCTTATTTGATACAATATCGTGATGCGATGTTTTTGTAGTTCATACAATATGTATAAAAGGTAATTTCCCGTGTAGGCTTATTGGCAAAAGTACAACAACCAGAAAAATCGAATTTTCAATATCTTACGTGATGAATAGGAAAAGTCTCCTGCAAGGGACTTATTGTATTTTATGTTTATGTTGAAATCTCAGTGCCTTATTTTGAGGGAAGAAGGGGATAGTGGTAAGAATCCTTATGTGTTAAAAAAATAAAAGCAGGAAATTTGTATCTTTGTCCTGTGTTTTAAAGGATACATTGTATGGAAAATTCGATGAAGCTTATTATGTTAGGTACGGGAAATGCGGCCACCGTAGCCTGCTACAATACCTGTTTTGCCTTGTGCCGGGAGGATAAATACTTTTTAGTGGATGCCGGAGGAGGTAACGGCATTCTGTCGCAGTTGCAGAAGACACATATCCCGTTGTCAGGCATTCATGAGATATTTGTGACGCATGCACATACTGACCATATACTGGGTGTGATATGGATGATTCGTATGGTGGCTCAGGCTATTCAGAAGGGAGAGTACCAGGGCGAACTGCGCATATATGGGCATGACAAGGTGGTACAAGTGCTCGACTGGATTTGCCGGATGACTTTACCCAAGAAGATTGTGGCACGCTTAGGAGAAGAGATACTGTTGTGTGAGGTGAAGAGCGGAGAAAAATTTCAGGCCATCGGCCTGGAAGTGGAATGCTTTGACATCGCTTCTACAAAGGAGAAACAGTTTGGTTTCCGTACCTGTCTTCCTGATGGACAATCACTGGTTTGTCTGGGTGATGAACCCTATAACGCATGCAACCAGATGTATGTGGAAGGAGCCGACTGGCTGCTGTGTGAGGCGTTCTGCTTGTATGAAGACCGGGAACGGTTCAAGCCCTACGAGAAGCATCATAGCACGGCTTTGGATGCCGGACGGTTAGCAGCTCAGCTTGGAGTGAAGAATCTGCTGCTGTATCACACGGAAGACAAGACGCTGGCTACCCGTAAAGAGCGCTATACGGCAGAAGCAGCTTCGCAGTTTAGCGGTAAGGTCTATGTGCCGGAAGATTTGGAGGAAATTTTACTACGTAGTAATGAATGAATTACTACGTAGTAGTCGGTCTGTTACTACGAGGTAACGGAGGAATTACTACGTAGTAGTTTAAAGGGTATTTGAAGAGGTTTTAAATGAAATAAGAAAGACGTTCCGATTGTGTTGTCGGAACGCCTTTCTTTATGAAAAGATATATTTTCTCTTACTTCATTACCTTGACAAAATAGGTGAGGGTCGGTAAGTGGTCGCTGAATCCATTCTGGAATGTAGTACCCGAGAATGTACGAAGTGGATACCCTTTGTATTTCCCTTCCTTTTGAAGCAGGAATGGACGGTTGAATACTTCGCTCTTCCAGAATTTCAATGTACTGCGGTCTTTGCCAATCAGGTTGCCTGATATAATCTGTTGGTCGAACAAATTCCATTGGTTCTGGTAGCAGAGAGAACCGATACCCTGATCGTACAATTTCCAGGTAGCATTGTAATATCCGTCAGGTTTTACCTCTTTAATATTCTTTTTAGCACCCAGTACCTCGCTGCAGCTCTTGTTGAACGGGTCATCATTCAAGTCACCCACAATGAGCACTTTTGCTTCCGGGTTCTGTGCATGGATAGAATCGCCAATGTGTTTCACGATGCTGGCAGCAAATTCTCTCAGCGGAGAAGAAGCGGAGCCACCGTAGCGTGAAGGCCAGTGATTTACAATCAGGTGAAACGGTTCCCCGGCCAGTATACCACTTACCAGCAGAATGTCGCGGGTTTTATAGTGTGGCATATCCGGCTTGTTGAAAGGATAGGTTCTGGCATCAATCAGCTTGAACAGTTTCGGGTTGTACAAGGCCGCTACGTCAATACCTCTGTGGTCGGGCGATTCGAAATGTACGATTTCATATCCCGTTCCACTGATGGGAGCTGTTTTTGTCAGGTCTTCCAATACTTTCCGGTTTTCCACTTCCGAGATACCGATGATAGCAGGGCCTGCCGGACAATAATCTCTTCCCAATTGTGAGATTACCTTGGCAATATTCTGTAACTTTTGTTCATACTTGGTCTGGGTCCATTCGTACTTTCCTTCCGGAGTGAAATCATCATCCCCTTCGTTGTTAGGGTCGTCCACCGTATCCCAAAGGTTTTCTAAATTATAGAATGCGGCTGCATAAACACCCAGTCTGTCTTGTGCAAACAGACTGGTGGTATATACACAAGTAATGAACAAAGTGAAAATAAGCAATCGTTTATTCATAACTTTCATGGTTTGATGTGTGCATTAATTGCTTGGAGTGGGTTCAATGGTTGTACCTCCGTCACCACCGGTGCTACCACTTCCACTTCCTGGAACATAGAGTTTGACGCTGTATAAGCGTAAACCATAAGTGTTTTCTGAGGTTGTACAATAGAACTCTAAAGTTGTATTGTCGGATATTGTTACATTTTCAATCGTCATTTTGAAAGGAGTATTTCCTTGTTGAGCATCACCGGTAACTTCTTTGCTTGGAATACTTAATTCTTGTCCATTGCATTTTACTCTCAAGGTTTTTAAATCTTGTTTTTCTCCTGCTTTGTATACATTGGAGCCTACTTGATATTCTAAAGTAGAAGATGTATTTCCTTGTGCATTGATATTTTTGATAGCAATTGCTACATCTTTTGTTCCAGGGAACCATACATTCGTAAGATTACTTACAATACGTACAGATGCTTTTTCTTCAGATGTGTTCTCAAACATGCTGGCAGGATTATCAAATCCAGTATAATCACTGAAATATGGCCAGTAATTTCCACTCTTTTCAGGAGTTCCAAAAGATTCTTGGAATAAAACAGTTTCACCACTCGGGGTTTCTCCGCCTTCATTTCCACCTTCTTCTTCATTGCTTCCGGTAAAGTCGCTTACGTCATTAGCAGTACGTAGAGTAAGTTGCCAAGTACCTCTGAATCTTCCTAAGATACCTGTTACATTACCTTTTCCTTCTGGAAGCTTATTACCTGCAAAGCTGGCATAATTGCTGGTACGAATCATGATAGTATTTCCATGACTGTCGGTAATGTTTTCTTCACCATAACCATCTTCTGGAGCAAAGATACCCTTACCACCGTTCTGGAAAGTAACTCCGGTAAATTGCACTAATTTGAATTTATAGTTATCGGGAGCAGCGTTGATGGTACTGATGTCATCAATTACAACAGGCTTGGCATTTTCTGGATTAGCCCATCCGTCTTTGCTGACATGTTTTTCGAAATCTTCCCACGGTGTGCGGAATAAATATCCTTCTGGATGTCCTAGCTGTTGTTCGTCACCGTATACAGAAATACTCAATCCGTTCAGGTCTACATATACAGTCTGACCTACCGGATAATAGTTGTACACACTGCTTTGGTCTACTTCCATTTCAATGGCACCCGTTTCATCCTGCAAGTAGATTTTTTTGAAGATGTTTCCTGATTCATCATTACCCGTGATGACGGCTTTGAGTACCTGGTCTTGCGTGATGATGATAGGAACGTCCTGAGTAGCTGCTGCATTTTGTGTACGCAATTCTGAAATCGTGATATTGGCTGCCGGACCTGTGTATTCAGGTTCTGTCAAGAGAGGAGCATCATAGTCTCGTTCACATGCAAAGAGAGCGAGTGAGGCAATGAGTGGCAGACTGATATTTCTTAAAAGTTTCATATATTCTGAGTTTTATGTAGGTTAATGATTAAAAACGGTAGCTCACATTCAGGAAGCAGTTGATGCCCTGCATGTAGTAGTATTTTCCTCCAAAGCGTTCCGGATGGTCAAGGTCAAATCGTCCCTGTTCGTATCCTCCGGTACAAATATCTTTCTTGTTCAATACATTGTTCAGAGAAAGATTGAAGTTGATAGATTGTCTTCCAGGCAAGTAGAAAATTTTTCCGATAGACAAGTCTAATGTATAGGCTGCCGGGAAACGTTCTTGTGTGGTCAACTGCTTGAAGGCATCGTAATACTGGTTATACGGAGTTACTTCTGTGTAGCTTGAAGCCAGACGGCGGAGGGGAGCAGCTTCGATGTAGTTGCGTGCAAATCCGTTCAGGTTGGCTCCCAGGAACCAGTATTTGATGAAGTAACGGATTCCGAATGTACCGGCAATCTGTGGAACTCCACCTACGTAAACATCCTTCATGTATACTTGTTCTCTTTCCACAATCTTTCCGTTTTCAGAGTTCTTGATACCGTCAGGGTTGTTGCTGTAATAATATTCACCTACGGTTCCTGCCAGGTCAAAGCTCCAATGGTCATCCAGTTTGTAGGTAGCTCCCAGCTCAATACCTCTGTGAATGCGGTTTACTCCATACAACACGTGGTTGATGAATGTTCCTTCAATGCCGTCATAGTAGCTGCTGCGTTCCATCTGGTCATAGAAATTAGTCTGGAACACTCCGATACGTCCGGCCAGGTGAGGAGTGGAGAAGATGTAGTTGATGTCGGCAGAGAGAACCCGTCCACTCTTCATGTCATCAATGGTACGGTCTGTGATACGCGGTGATACGTATGCTTCGTTGGGCAACGGAGCTTCACTTCCATAACTGATGTTGGCGTTAATCATGTGACGTCCGTTGAACTTGTAGGTCAGTCCTCCCTTTACCATTAAGTCTGTGAACTGATGGCGCGCACCTTTACCGAAAGAACTGTCCGGATAACGTCCGTTACGCATTTTACCATCACGCTGGAAGCTGGTGTAAGTCAGCTTCATTCCGTAATAGTAATCCCAATAACGTGAATGATACTGATTCACTACCCAGGCATTCAGTGAATAAATGTTCAGGTTATAGTTGTAACCGAAAATTCCTTCTTCGTATACTTTTCTCTGCGGGCGGTTCAAGTCGTTCTGAATTTTGTCCGGATCACCAGAGAAGTCTTGTTCTGCAAACTTATCAATATCCAGCACATATTCTGCTCCCAGCAGGTCGGCTACGGTCTTGAACTGGCGTGACTGAGTGTAGCGTGCACCGACTCCGGCTGTGATGTCGAAATGACGGCTCATGCGTGCGTTCAAAGTAGAGTTGAATGAAGTTTCCAACAGGTCACTGCGACGTTCTTCCAGCATGTAAACAGCTGCTCCGTTACCATTACGAATGTTGTTGGCATTAGCCAGGTAGAGGTCATCCCAGTTGATTTGTGTAAAGCTGGTCTGGTTAGTACGCCACAGCTCTTTGTATCTTAGTTGTACCATTTCATCTTCAAAATACGAAGGCAGGTAGCGGTAGTAATCCGGGCGAGGGTCAGGAGCATTGTACCAGTTCAGGGCCGTATTACCGTAGCGGGCATAATGTGCTCCCACACCTGTAGTCAGCGTCATATTATCGTTGATTTTCCAGATGTGCGAAATGATGGCAGTCGGGTCGAATGCCGTAACCACCTTTGCATTTCTTTTCTCTCCGTTCTGGTATCCCCAGTTCGGGTTGTAAAGGTAGTTCCCTGTCAGTTCATACACTTCGCGGTAAGAACTACCTTGCTGTCCACGCTGTACCGGTGATACGAAAGCTACCATTGACAGACTATGTTCTCCTCCTTTCCATTGCTTTTCAGCAGAGAAGGCGAAAGAAACGTTCTTGTAGAAAGTTCCGTCGATGTTACCTTCATTCGAATAGCGTCCGCCAATAGAGGTGGTGAATGCCCATCCGTTGTCCTTCAGTCCGGTAGAGTAGGTAAACATGCCACGGAGATAATAGTTTCGGTTGGTATAGCTTAAGGTTAACTTTCCTCCAGGAGTATAGCTGCTGGCACGCATATTGATGTTTTCCGTACCTCCCAACTCACCAAAAGTAAAGGACGAAGGAGCTGTGAAGTTGGTGACATCACCGTTACGTGTCATATCGTTTAGTGCGCCTACCGCTGCATAGTTGAATACACCTCTGTTTTGGTCGTTGAATTCCACGCCATTGATGTATTTAACCTCCTGTGTACTGTTGTATCCACGTGGAGAGAAGCGTGCGGGTGAAAGTTGATAGGCAGCTTTATTCAGGAAAATATCATTTGACAGAATCACGGTAGAGCTGACATCTTGCCCGGAGGTTTCCACGTCGTCATCCACCATGCCGGCATCAATGATGCCAATCATAGACACGTCTTCGTTTGCGTTAAGTTCAGTTACTCGGATAGGTTTTAGTTCAGTTACGCCTAAGTTTTCTACTTCAATGGAGACACTCTTGGGCGTAATCATTACGGAGTTAAGCTGAATGACGTAAGTTCCCGGCTGAATATTTCGGATGGTGAAGTTTCCGTCCGCGTCGGTTGTGACTTGGCGATTTAGTTCTGTCACCGTCACAATTACACCTGGAATAGGGTCATTGCTTACTGCTCCGATCACACTTCCTTTCACGCTTACATTTCCTTGTGCAAAAACAAGGCAAGGAAGGAAGAATGCCATGAAGAACAGTAATTTGTGTTTCATAAAAAATAATTATTAGTTTAGTGTTATTTTATAGGGGGTGAAAGAGAACATGAAAAAGTTTTATAGAGCTTTTTCATGTTCTCTTTAGTAGGTTAAATTTATTGGTCTGTTTCTTTATTGGGGTAATCCAATAAGTTTAATATTATAAATTCTTAATCCAGCGGTGTTATCACTTGCTGTAGCTGAGAATTCTAAAGTTGAATTTTCAGAGCCTGTCGCTTCAAATACGGTTTCTATTGTATAGAAGATATTTTGTCCAGATATAACTTTGCTTGGTATTGTAAGACTTTGAGTATTAAAAGCTACTTTTAAAACATTTAGGTCAATACTTGCATTAGCCCCAGCTTCATATGAAAGTTTGAATTTGCTATAGCCTGTTGTATTGATTCCCGAAATTGTAAGTTTACTATCTTTCCCTGATGGAAGCCATACATTATTGACTTTTGCTGTTTCGCTTGGATTGCTTTCTGTTTTATGAGCAATACTGCGTACATCGGCGTTGCCGCTTTCATCACTGAAGGTTAGGTTTGCATTATCCCATCCTGTAAATGACGCAATTATCGTTTTATTATTAACTATGCCATTGCTACTCATGGTTTCTGTGAAAAAGGTTTTCTCTTCACCAGGTTCCGGCTCTGGATCAACAGTTCCTCCTCCTTCTCCATTGGCAACGACTTTTACTTTCGTTATTTGCCATCCTAAAGCATTTGTGGTCGTACTCTTATAATGGAATGCGAATTGCATTTTCTTACCAGCATAAGCTGATAAATCGATTGTATTAGAAACATAAGTCCATGTACTTCCGTCATTGAAATTTGGAATTACGATAGGCGTCCAATCTCCATTTTCCTCTTTAACTTCTAAGGTTAACTCACTTTCGTGATTATCGGCTTTTTTATAATGGTTATAAGCATGATCAAATGTTAAAGTAGCAGTTGTTGCTGTAGTTAAATCGAGAGTGGGGGAAACCAAACGACTATCTGCTTCTCTTGCAGCGTCATTAATAAATGCCCCGGCCTTTATGTAAGTTGTTTCTTGGTATTTACCTTCTTTCCAAACATAACTTCCTCCTTCAGGGAGTGTAATGTTTTCGGTTGTGAATTGTCCCATTCCAGTTGCGAATGATTCATCCAATACCACGGTTTCTCCACCTGGTTGAGTTCCACCGTCGAAATCAACATTAATATCTCCACCTGGTTTTTCAGTCCAATTGCTGATTGTTGCATTTCCTACTGTAACAACCGGTTTCCCATTGTTGATGGATAGTTTTGCATTAAAGCTTACATTTGTTCCTTTTTCAAAAATACTTGCGTCACTAATTGTATGAGTGAATGATTGACCGTTGAGGTTAAAAGTCAGGTTGAGTGACGTCTGGTCGGTGCTTGCAGCTGTTGGGAGAATGATGGCTGTAGCCGTAGCTGTTGTACCTTGTGCATCTATGTACATCGCTACATCTTTATTGTTGGTTCCTGCTGTAGCAGTCAGTGTTCCGTCAGCCAAGTTAAATTCACCTTCTGTGCTGATACCCTTAATGTTTACACCCAATCCGTTAAGAGTTTCAATCGTTTCATCTTTGGTTACATTCAGGGTGACTTTAGTCAGTTGGTGTGTAAATCCCAGACTAATAGTGGTGGCAGTAGTTGCTGCTACTCCTTTAGTACCATTTGAATAAATCAAGTCGATGGCAGCCGGATTGCTCTGGTCAGATACATTCACCGCAAGCTTATTGCCGCTTACACTTGTGGTATAAGGATAATATGCAATGAAGTCTACATTCCCGCTTTCAGGGAGATAAATACCATTACCTGGAGCAGCCGTCAATGTGCCGTTGGTCTGTGCAATGTACTTCTTGTTTTGTGCGGTTGCAGCCTCAATTCCACTACCTGCGTTCATCATGTAAATACCCACTTCGTCGTTTGCATTCCAAGTGTTACCTGAAACTCTTGACTGAATAGCTGTGGTAAATACGATGCCTTCACTTCCGTACCATTCGCTGTTGTCGTCATTGTTTGTACAACTCACTAGAGCTAGGGTTGATAATGCCCCCATGTATAGTAGATTCGAGATTTTCATACTAATTTATTTAGAAAGTTTGTAGATTCTGTATCTAGATGGATTTAATTCCATTGCGATGTATTTAGCGTCTTTTTTACCTCAGAAGGTAGCGATGGAAAGAAAGTGAACCCTGTCATATTCTCAAGTTCTGATACGCTGATAGCATATTTCATATATTGTGTATCACCATATGCCTTATGGTCAAGTTTAAAAGCGATTGTCTGATAGTTTCCACCTACTTTACGGGCTAATGCTTTGAAGTAATATTTGGGTATTGCTATATTTTTTCCATTATTATCTTTAGCATATTGTATTTTCTTATCAGTTGCAGTAGTAGGCATCGCGCCTGTTACTACGTATAGTGTGTCTATTCCACTACTCCAGCCTCTGACTGCGCCTTCTAGTTGAGCCCAAATAGCTCCATTCAATCCATTTTGTAATTGTGGAGTCATGTTGGTGTAATAAAAGGTCTGATTATTCATTTTACAGTCTTCACGCTGTCTATCACCACTCGGAATCTGATGCCCTCTGCTGTAATTACTAATACCATTTTTGAGATTGGCTTGAAGATTTTCGGCTATTTGGGGGTCATAAGCCCAATCTCTAGTATATCCTATGTCTCCTTCCAGATACCATCCGCATAATGGATAAGATACCCAGTAAGCGATTTTCAGATTGGTATCGTATAGCATGCTATAATTACGGATTTCAATACCGTTGAGTGGAGCTTCGTCATAAGTTATTCCGGTATAATGAGTAACGTATTTTATATTAGATTGATTCAGTTGTGACTCAGTAATTACCGGCGTTTCAAACCATTTCGTATATTTTGCTTCTGGGTCGGTCGTAATTTCTCCCCCCTTACTGCTAATGTTTACATTGCAGATGTATTTGTAGCCTTTCTCAATGCTTCCAGAAATTTCCGTATTAATTTCTTTGCTCTGTCCGTTCAGTTCCAGTTTGATTTTCAGTTTTCCGCTCAAGTCTTGAGGCAACAGAATGGCTTCTGCTTGTGTGGCTTCCTCATTTATAAATAAGGAAAAGGTTGTAGCTTCACCGGAAGGAGTAATGGTACCGTTAGAAAGATCGGCTGTACCTTTTACCTTCAGTCCGCTGATGGAGGCTTTGATACCTTTTAAGGAACTTCCAGAAGTAGATTTCAAATTCAGCACCAATTTAGCCAGCAGATGCTTGAATTGCAGGTTACCTTGTGGAGACGCCAATTGACGGTTTGTCAGGTTTACTGCAGTCATCAAGTCGATGGCGTTTTGTTTGGTCTGGTTACTCAAATCAATGAGATAGTTAGTATGGTTACTAATTGCTTCACTATAAGGATAATATGCAATGAAGTCGACCGCACCATCCGGATAGTATATGGGACTATTTTGGCTTACGAAATAGCCGTCTCCTTTAGAAGTTACATAAGGAATGTTTCTATCCAGTACATTTTTATCACTATTGGCTAGCATAAATACACCAATTACGTCATTGGCTTCCCACGACGTATCGTAAGCTCTGGAATTTTGTGCATCATCTATGATAGAAGAGAATGTGATGCCTTTGTTATTCACTTCATTCTGGATGATGTTTGTTTCGTCATTCCGGCAGGATTGCAGAATGCTTAGGGAAAGCATAATCCCTAATAGTGATTTCATTTTCATATTAAGAATAGTTTATTTTATGTTTTTAATTCATTCAGAATTATATTTTGCTTATATTTTATTCGGGTTAACAAGGTGCAAGAAAGTTTGTTTCTTGAATTTTGGCTTTAATTTAAGATGTTTTCTTGGAATAATAAAATATTTATACGGTTATTTTTCAAAAAAATATCAAACATGGCTTGGTTGCGTGAAGATTTTACAATCGAATGAAATTCTTGTGAAAAATCGAAAGAAAAATAAAAAAAGAGGTATCCATGGGAATGGATACCTCTTGTGGTAATAAAATTAGTTTGAGTAAGCTGTTTTTATTCTTTTTCTTTCAAGCTTTCATCAATGTCCTTGATTTTCTTCAGCACCAGTTCCATGTCTTTCTTCAGGCGCTCAATCTTGCGTGTGATGTCAGCCACCAGTGTATTTCCTTTCTTGGAAGAAGAACTCAGGAAGCTGAGATTGTTTTCGTAGGTTTGGATATCGTTTTTCAGTCTTTCGTAAGTGCGAACCAGGCGTTCACGGTCGCGGTAGAGATTTCCTTCCTTGTTTCCGTTAGTGCGTACACTGCTCAGGCGTTTTTCAGTAGCCGACAGGTGCAGGCGGTCGAACAGCTTGTCTACCAATGCATGGAATTCTTTATACAGACGGTCTTTTTCCTTGAAAGGAACGAAGCCGATGGCATTCCATTCTTTCATCAGGGCACGTACTTGTTCGGCAGTTGCATCGTCTGCAGTTCCGGCAGCTTCCAGGGCAGCCATACGCTTAATGACATCTTCTTTCTTTGCCAGGTTTTCCACTTCTTCCGAGCGTTGTGAAGAAGTCGCCTTGTTTTTCCGTTCAAAGAAATAATCGCAGGCACCGATGAAGCGTTTCCATACGGCATCGGAATGCTTTTTGGCCACCGGACCGATGGTCTTCCATTCTTTCTGGAGCTTGGTCAGGATTTCAGCCGTTTCTTTCCAGTCGGTACTTTCTTTCAGGGCTTCAGCCTTTTCGCAGAACGCTTTTTTCTTTTCCAGGTTAGCTGACATTGTTTCCTTCACAGATTTGAAGAAAGCAGCTTTCCGGCGGAAGAATTCATCGCAGGCAGCGCGGAAACGTTCGAAAATCTTGACGTTCATCTTTTGCGGAGCATAGCCGATGGTTTTCCATTTGGCCTGGAGGGCAAGAATTTCATTGGTTTTGTCTTCCCAGTCGGCAAAAGTAGTGAAGGTGTCATATTCCATACCTTCCACGATTTCGCAAATCACCGTCTTCTGGTCCAGGTTATTCTGTTCTTTTTCTTTCAGTTCTTCAAAATGCTGCTGGTGGCGTTTGTTGACAACCGTAGAGGCGGCTTTGAAACGGCTCCAGATTTCTTCGCGCAGGTCTTTGGCTACCGGACCGATGGCACGGAATTCCTGATGAAGCTTCTGCAGCTGGTGGAAAGCAGAAATTACGTCGGGCTCTTCGGCCAGTTTTTCTGCAGCTTCGCACAAGCGGGTCTTCTGTTCCAGGTTTTTCTTGAAGTCATATTCGCGGAATTCGTTGTTCAGCTTCACCATGTCATAGAATTTTTCGGTGTAAAGCTGGTAAGTTTTCCACAGTTCGTTTACTTTCGCTACCGGAATCTGGCCTATTTCATTCCATTCCTGCTGCAATTTCTTAAATTCGTCGTATATCTTGTTGGTATCTTCCTGCGATTCGGTCAGGAACTTCATTCTTTCCAGGATACCCAGTTTCTTGGTCAGGTTTTCTTCCTTTTCCTGTTCCTGTGCAGCCGCTAAGGCATTTCTCTTCTCCTTGATGGCGTTCATGACAGCTTTGAATTCTTCTTCCGCCGGTTCTGTTTCCGGAGTGAAGTCTTCTGCCTTTCCCCCTTCGTCGATGAAAGCTTTCCGTGCCGCTTCTGATTTGGCTTTTTGTAGTTTGTAGAACGTTTGTTTAAGTGAATCGATTTCCTGCTTGTCAGTCAGGTCGTTTTTCTCGTTGATTTCCTTGAGGCGTTGCACCACTTCTTCCAGTGTCTGTTTGGGAGCGGATGTTTCCTTTTCGGTGTCTTCAACAGTAGGAACCGGTGCTTCAATGGGTTGTTCCATCGGAGTTTCGGTTAATGGGCGGTTGGTTTCATTTACTTCCATCGTATATAGATTTTAAAGAGTATAATATCCTAGTTTTTTCTTTACCATTAGTAAAGGTTCTTACAAATTAAAGAAAAAAAATCTGATTTTCATACTTTTTCAGAAAAAAACTGTAAGGAGAGAATTATTTTTAGAAATAAAAAGATGAGGAATGTGGCTCAGAAGGGCTTGTAGAGGGGGTGAAAAAAACGTCTTTGCGTTTCAAAGAAAATGTAGTGTACTAAATAAGTTGACACAATTTATTTAGTAGCATGCGTAAAAATCGA
>ERZ809194.390-NODE-390-length-25650-cov-62.675288_pt1 | contig 25650 bp, 27 predicted proteins | sample MGYA00520517_ERZ809194 | MGnify/ENA primary metagenome ERZ809194 (study PRJEB31570, sample SAMEA3213003) | Homo sapiens | biome: human-gut; feature: human gut; material: fecal | place: Sweden | collected 2011 ... | reverse complement strand
AGTGCTTTTACAAAAACATTTCGTAATTTTGCACTTGCTTGTTGAATTCGCGTGTTAATTACAAACATCTTATATGTTAAAATTACAGGGCTAATTTGGCACACAATTGGAGTATCATCTTAGCATAACAACTCCCGAAACTCCCTCATATACCCCCAAAAACAAAAAAAGTTCCTCGCCTTTTGGCGAGAAACCCTCAAAATTCATCGATAAAGATTGATGATGTCCAATCCTTTCAGCCTGGCTTTTCTGCAGGTGTAGAAAGTTCCTCCCTTTGGCTTACCATCATAATAGGCGATGATGCCACTTGCATGGGCTAACATATAGTCATTGCGCTTGAGCAGACAACCATTGTAATACCCCTCACTGAGCACTATTTCTTCATCCACCTCATTCAAGATACGCTGATACCGCTCACGCTGATGGGGAGCCCACCTTCCACTCTGACCTCTGTAAGGAATAACCGCAACCAACTTTACCCCCTTCAGTTCCTCCTTCAGCTTGATAACCTCCTCAGCTGCCAACATGTCAAAACCTAACGCCATGCCCGAAACAAACTTTCTGAAACCTAACGAGAAAAGCAACCTTATCTTTCCTCTCACCTGCTGTCTCACTTCCTGCTCCTTGTCCTTTGGAACAGAGCGATGTCCGGTGAAGACAACGCTCTGCATTTTGAAAATCTGATTCATACCTTCTTATATATATAATGTGTTCTAGCTAAAAACAAACCTCCCACCACATGAGCGCCATGTTTCTCCACCTCCTTGGCAAAGATGGCATAAGAGCCACCGGTGGTGATGATGTCATCAAAGATGAGCACTTGCTTACCCTTGAAAAAAGGCTTGTCAAAATCCATGATGCTCACCTTGGAAATCTCCTTCTCTCTTCCTCTTCTGCGCTCATGAACTGCCAGGCGGTCTTCCATCAAGATAAGATGGGAATAACCATTCTTGATACCACTCAATCGGCTCACCTCCTTGCAGAACTCCTTGTAGCGGCTCTTGTTCACCTCCTGGCGGCTAGCTGGCACACATAGGAAAACCATGTCCTTCACCTGCTCGCCATACTCACGCTTCAAATAGCCATCCACCATCTGCGCCACCAACTTGTAAGCATCATCCCTTGCATCCTTGAACGCATAGATAAGCTTTCTATCTTCCTTGGCATCCTCACCCACATTACGGATTCTTGCAGGAAAGTACTTCAAGAAATATCCCTGCTTCTTACTCAACTGGGCTATCATGCCCTCATCTATCAATCTAGCCATCAAAAATCGTTTTAAAAGTTACTCACTCAAATGGTTCAGAGTCCAAATCTCCACTACCCACTCATATCCTACATTATTGCACTGACTTTGGTTCATCCGTCTGATGTCCTCGGCTTGCTCCTCAGTAATAGGCTCACTCTCCAACTTCATCAGCTTCTTGATACTAGCCTCCCTGTTTGTCCCGATGTAAACCAAGTCCTTGCTTTCACGGGAGTTCCAATTGTCTGTACGATAAAAAAGAAATACTTCCATCTTGTCTCATTTAAAAGTTCAACACTCAAAAAAATATTCTGGATTTCCTGATTCACAGCCTTTTCAAGCTTTTGTTTTCAGAAGAATCCGAGTTTTTTTTTAAACATTCCGGCATAACCGTCATCACTTTAGCCTTTTTACGTGCATAAAAGAATGGAAGTCCAAGGGGGCAGTAAGCCAAACAATCGGTCAAGAATCTTTTCCAGAATACCCAATCTCTGATTGCGGAAGTCTGCTGGAAAAGAATCTTAGCCGATAACAAAGTGGTGTTTGGTATCTGCCAGGACTTCACATACCTTTGCAAAGTAAAAAGACGATGGTGATGGCTACCGGCTAGAAAAGAAAAAAAGTGAGGCTTATTCCCCATAAAAAACAAAATAGAACCCTAGATATATCCCATCAGAAATCACATCAAACATAAAACACGGTGTTTTCCCACCATGACCAAAGGGAACCGTGGGAAAACGAACCTCTCTCCCTTTAGCCTTCTGACTATATGGTCAGGTGGCAAGGTAGCATGGCAGGCCATGCTACCTTGGGGATTAAAACTGTCATGTACATGAAGAGAACGCCTGGGCGTGAGTCTTGAAGAAAATGGTCATGCGTGAACTACCCAGTGAAGATGGGAAATAGTCCACCTTCGCGGGTAAGTCACCCTTAACCAGACTCGAAAAGACCTCTTCTTGTGCATGACATCAGCATGAGAAGGTTCAAAAGACAATATATACCTTCACCCAAATACAACCATCCTATCTCTTGCAGATATAGACATAATGCAAACCTTCAGTCATTATTTTGCTAATTTATACTTAGCAAAATAACTAATAGATTAGTTCTACCTTTTGCACCGGTGAAGCTGAATGGTTCAACCGGATGGCTGCGACCGATGAGGGAGCAGCCCGAAAAAAATCATCCACCTTGCAGATGGATGATTTTTTGTTAACTTTTTCATAGACGTATTAATTAATCATCAATAACATCAAATGTTACGCTTACCTTTTCACCTTTACCTTCTAAGATACCTTTGTCGTATTGTTCTCTTGCCATATTCTCAGCCTCTGTCTCGTTTGCGGCTTCAACGCTTACTTGAAAAACTATTTTTTCAATGATTTCAACTTGATATGTTTTCATATTCTTCTCCTTTGTTAATCTTATCCGGTAGCTTTTAAACTACCGAATAAGAACATTAAACACAATACTACTTAGTTCCAATAATCATTTGTTTTACCTCCTCATAACTTTCTTTCGTTATGAATTTTCGCCCCTCAACGCTATGCTTTGTTGTGTGTATGAGGGTAATCACACAAACCTCCTTGCCGTCCTTATAATCTTCGGTTGGCTCAATGCAAGCAATCTCGTCGGTATTAATCAATACTTTTGTTCCTGCTGTCACTTCAATGAATTTGCTCATATCTAAATCCTTTCATTAAATCAATATACATTCACATGGGTAGTTGCAAGTGGCTTTTCTGTAAATCCAAGCTCCTTACAATACACGTTTACATTCACTCTAGAGCCGCTTCCGAAGTGACGTCTCAGATTTCCGCTCTCCAAATCACGATTAATCTTTCGGTTAATCGCCTGCTTCAAACCTCTCTCAGAAGAGAAAGTAATACTGCTGTGAAAGTCAAGGATAGTCCATGATTCACCATCGCAGTCATAATAAAGATTTGCATTCATACTCCAATATCATTTAAAGGGTTCAACATAAATTATTCTGGATTTCCTGATTCACTGCCTTTTCAAGCTTTTGTTTTCAGAAGAATCCGAGTTTTTTTTTAACATTCCGGCATAACCGTCATCACTTTAGCCTTTTTACGTGCATAAAAGAATGGAAGTCCAAGGGGGCAGTAAGCCAAACAATCGGTCAAGAATCTTTTCCAGAATACCCAATCTCTGATTGCGGAAGTCTGCTGGAAAAGAATCTTAGCCGATAACAAAGTGGTGTTTGGTATCTGCCAGGACTTCACATACCTTTGCAAAGTAAAAAGACGATGGTGATGGCTACCGGCTAGAAAAGAAAAAAAGTGAGGCTTATTCCCCATAAAAAACAAAATAGAACCCTAGATATATCCCATCAGAAATCACATCAAACACGGTGTTTTTCCACCATGACCAAAGGGAACCGTGGGAAAACGGACCTCTCTCCCTTTAGCCTTCTGACAATATGGTCAGGTGGCAAGGTAGCATGGCAGGCCATACTACCTTGGGGATTAAAACTGTCATGTACATGAAGAGAACGCCTGAGCGTGAGTCTTGAAGAGAATGGTCATGCGTGAACTACCCAGTGAAGATGGGAAATAGTCCACCTTCGCGGGTAAGTCACCCTTGGCCAGACTCGAAAAGACCTCTTCTTGTGCATGACATCAGCAAGAGATACTTTAAAAGGCAATACACGCCATTTCAACAACCAGATATCTTGCTGACATAGATACAAACCACCTCACCTGTCCTAAACATATAAGAATCTACAATGATATACATTGCGGAGGAAACAGAAAACTTGACCAAAGGGTCAAATCCCCACAAAGACAAGACAACATCAAAGGCGAAAAGAAACCCTACCCAAACATAGGATTTCTTTTCTAAATTTACTTTTAAACATCAAATCTTCATCTTCCTTGCCTCTTCCACAAGAGACACACATTCTTCCTCTACTCCTCCACAAGCCCATGAAAACTCATCACCATTCGCCCAATTCTGAGCAAGGATATACAGAAAGAACGACTCCTCTATGGTCAAACCATCGGCTTTCTCCGAGGCAAGAACCTCTCCCATCACCACTTCATCCTCATGATACAACACCTTCAATTTCTCCAAAGACATCTTTTGAACAGCCGCTTTCTCCGTCACATACGCACTAGCCGCCTTCTCTATTAGATAAGCCATGACCTTGAGCTTACCGCCGGCAGAAAGCTCCTGGCAAGGAACCACCTCATGAGCATAACACTTGGAAAAGCTAAACCTAGCCTTGGAAATATCAAACTCCACCTCCAAATGGTAAGAAACACCCTTCTCATCTTTCTTGCAAGAGGTGACTACGCCATAACAATCCCCTCCAAGAAAAGACTCTCTTTCCACACGAAAACCATCAAACTCCAAAACTTCTTTCTGATTCATAATCCTTATTTTTAAACTCTTTGAAACTTTCCCCATGCCTCCAAGGTATCAACCTTGCAAGCATGCTGATAAACACGCTCTATTTTGCGAAAAGCAACTTGAAAAGCCTTTGGCGTACTGGATAAAACCATACGCTTTCCCAAACAGACTTTCTGCCCCACTTCCATGGATTCCCAACAACAACGTATCATGCCTTCATCTGTAGGCTTGCAACCTAGATAAACGCCCTTGATACCCGTAACCCTCTGATATTTCTTAGGGTAAGGACAATAGATAGACCATGCATCCGGCGCATCCTTGGCGCTTACCCTTTCATCATGATATAAACGTACTTTCATACAAATATTTTTTTATGGAGAGGTGGTGAGCCTCTCCGTTACCTTTATAAATCCAATCTACCCTTATCATGGTAAGAGAAATAACACCCATCAGCAATTATCACATGGTCCATGAAAAAGATGCGCATGATGCTGCAAGCTTCCTTGACGCTCTTGGTAAGCATATCATCAGCCTTGCTGGGATGAGGGCTATTGGATGGGTGATTGTGAGCAATTGCCAAGATAGTGGCATTGTTCAAAACTGCCTCCCTCATGATTCTGCGCACATCTACCGCCGTCTCCGTGATACCCCCATGACTCATAGGCACATGCTTGATAAGCCTAAAGTTCTGGTTCATCAAAAGCAGATGGCATTCCTCCACCTCCAAATCCTTCACATGCGGATAAAGGAAATTATAGATAGCCAAGCTACTGCCCAAATCGGGACGCTCTGCCATATTCTCCAAGCTGTAACGCTTACCAAGCTCTATGGCTGCCTGAAGAGCTATCGCCTTGGAATCCCCAATACCTTGAACCACCTGCAAGTCCTCTACCCTAGCCTTGGCTATATTTCGCAAGCTCTCCTCCATCACATTGAATATCTGACGTGCCTGTTCCACATTCTTCTGTGTTCCTGTACCGATAACCAAAGAAATCAGTTCCACTGTGGTCAAGTTTCCAAGCCCATTGTTATAAGCCTTATACTGAGGAAATTCCTCCATGCAAAACCCCGAAAAATTCTGTCTCATATCTCAAATTGCTTTAAATTAAACTTAAAATATTCTGGATTTCCTGAAACAACCAGCCTTTTTCAAATCCCTGGAGTTTAGAGGATAAATCCGAGTTTTTTTTTAGCATTCCGGCATAACCTTCACACCAAGCCTTTTTTCGTGCCTAAAAAGATGGCAGTCAAAAATGGCAGAAAGCCAAACAATCGGTAGAGAATCTTTTCCGGAAAACCGCAATCTATGATTTCGGAAGGCTGCCGGAAAAGATTCTTCGCCGATAACAACGTGGTGTTTGGTATCTGCCAAGACAGCCATACCTTTGCACGATAAAAAACCTGGTGGGATTATGCTGCGACAAAATGATAAAAACGAGGTCCTATTCACAAAACTACAGTAGAAAACAATAGATATAAGTATCATCTTCCAATGGATATCTACCAAAACCACGACACAGTAAAACCAAACCATAGATATCAACAAAACAGACAGACAAAGATAAGCATAAAAGAGCCGGCATAAAAGAAAAAGAGCCAAAAGAGACACATGCTTTCCATATCAACCATGTATTCCTCCTTGGCTCCCAAAAGAACGATTCCATCGAAAAGTAGATATAATACCATTCCCCAAGTACCATCAATCCAAGACTACCTAAAAGATAGCCTTGGAAAGATAAACATGGCAGATATTGGAAAAGAGGCTAAGCTGCCTCCTCCTTCTTTTGCTTCTCTACCTCTGAGAGGCTGGTGGCAATAAGCTTGATCACATGATGGTCCTTGCCATCCTTCTGATAGGTCTCACTCTTGAAGAAACCCTCCACCTTTACTCGCTTGCCCTTCTTGAGGAGATCGAGGAGTGCCTGGCCATCATTCTTGATCCAGGTCTCGAAGCTCTGGATGGAAGAAGAGGTAATCTCCACGCCACCCTTCTTCTCGGTGGTCTTGATGGATACGCCAAAACGAGCGATGCAGCTCTTCTCAAAGTTTCTAACTTCTGCGTCTTTGCAGATAAAACCTACTACTGTGAAATTGTTACTTGCGTTCATAATCTTAATTTTTAAAACGTTATTACTTAAATTTTACGTGCGAAATAACACCAACAAGGAGAAGGCGAGAAAAGACAAGAGATGGCCCATATTATTTTCAAAGACCTCCTGGTTGTTTTTGAAATAGGAGCCGCTGCACCCAAAAACAATGAAAAAAATGTGGAGACAAGCCCCTGGGTGTGCCCTTGACTGTCGCCGCTTGTGGTAAATTTGCAAAGTAAAATCAAGGGATGACGCTTAAGAAAATGAATGAACGCTACTCCAGGAAACAATAAAAGTAGTAGAAAAACAAAAAAGGACGCATTCCAACAAACAAACTTAGAGAACAGCAGCCCTACCAAATCCCGGCGTATCCATCAACATCACCGAAAAAAGAGAGAATACCCCTAACCTCTTTTCATCCAGGACTCCGAGACCCATCACCACAAAAAACAGCCACTCCTCCCTCAAGGAAGGCAAGCGAAAGGAGGTGACATCCAAACAAAAGAGACCTGTCACAAGGATGGCAAAGGACTACCACCTTCCAAGACCAAGCCACCTTTCTTCCGCAAAAGGAAGAGGAGCCAGCATCCTCCAAACACTTCCTGTTTATCTAAGACTCTAACCAGGTAGTCTTGAATAGATGGCACAAAAAGAGCGACCCAAAGGCCGCTCTCCTTAATAAATATAATAATGTCTTTTATATAATGTTGCCAAGAAAACCCAAAGGCTAAAGACCTTTGGGTTTTCTTGGCACAAGATTTAGCCTTGTTTCTCAATGTACTTTCTGAATTGCATCACATATAAAAAACGGAATATTTTGAAAATAGTCACATCTATCCTTTGTAGTTCAAGAAAAAAATCGTATCTTTGTACACTATGAAGATGATACAGAAGACATATAAGTTTAGGCTTTACCCAAATAAGGAGCAAGAGAAAATGCTTGCGAATTATTTTGGTAGTGTCCGCTTTGTCTACAATCATTTTCTCGCCAAGCGCAAGGAACAGTATGAGCAGACCAGAAAGAGTTCCAACTACTATGAGCAGGCAAAGGAGCTGACGGCAATGAAAAAGACCGAGGCCTTCTCCTGGTTGAAGGAAATCAACAGTCAGACTTTGCAACACGCCTTGCGCCACCTGGAAACCGCCTATGTAAACTTCTTCAAGGGGAGAACCAGGTTCCCACGCTTTCACTCAAAGAAACATGGGGGCAGCTTTGCTGTTCCCCAGCATTTTAAGGTTGAAGGCAACAGAATATTCATCCCGAAATTCAAAGGGGGTATCAGGTTCGCCAAGAGTCAGGATGTTTTGGGCGAGTTAAGAAATATGACAGTATCTGTAACACCGAGCGGAAAGTATTACGTTTGCATCATGGCGCAGGTTGAGGTCGGAGACTTGGAGAAAACCAATCTGAGTGTCGGCATTGACTTGGGCTTGAAGGATTTCGTGATTACTTCCGATAATGACAGGTACTCATCAAATAAGTTCATCAAGAAGTATTCAAAGAAACTGGCAACGATGCAAAAGCATCTTTCACGCAAGAAGAAGGGAAGCGGCTCATGGAACAGACAGCGTATCAAGGTGGCCAGGTTGCAGGAGAAAATCTTGTCTTGTCGCAAGGACAAGCTGCATAAGATTTCCATTGACCTCATTCGCAGATACGATGTGGTGTGCTGCGAGGACCTGAATGTCAAGGGAATGGTAAGAAACCGTCATCTTGCCAAGTCTGTTTCTGATGCTAGCTGGAGTACATTCGTTACCATGTTGGAGTACAAGGCAAAGTGGTACGGCAAAACTCTGGTTAGGATAGGCCGGTTCTATCCATCCTCGAAGACATGCCATCATTGTGGCCATGTCAAGGAGGATCTGTCTTTGTCAGACCGCTACTATACTTGCCCAAATTGCGGTGAGTTAATAGACCGTGACCTGAATGCAGCGAAAAATATACTTGATGAAGGTTTAAGAAATATATCGGCAGGAACTGTCGATTACACCGATGGAGAGGGCGTAAGACTTGCTTGCAAGCATTCCTTGAAGAAGTCGGAATCCCACAAGTCTTTAGCTTGTGGGTAGTTCAACCAAGGTTCCCCTATCACTCAGGTAGCCTTGAATAGATGGTACAAAAATGAGCGTTCCCCCAGGAACACACACTTAGATATTACAACCACAAAAAGGAATATATCATTGGAAACATCCTAACCTGGATATTGCATAGTAAAATAAATAAGGTGAAGGTTATTTAACGCTAAGTATTTGAACATCAAACAATGTCCAAAACAAAGCGAAAAGAACAAAAGTATCGTTTGAACTGAAATAATTCCTCTTTTTTCCTTGGCGGTTTCAAGAAAAAAAGCGTAACTTTGTGGCGTAAACTATAAAAATGAATAATGAGCATGATGGGAATATTACAAGTTGCCTCTTATATATACAAGCGCTATATGAATGATTTTGGCGTTCGTATTGATGAAATGAAGTTGCATAAGCTACTTTATTTCACGCAACGTGAGTGCTTGATTCAAAAAGGCGAACCAATGTTTGAGGCACATTTTGAGGCTTGGAAATATGGTCCAGTCATGGTTCAGATTCGCCAGTATTATAAAAATGATTCTTTCCCTGAATTGATGGATAAAGAGCAGGTTGTACAATATGAGCCAGTGTTTGATATGGTGTTTAAAACTTATGCTCCACAGAAGTCTTGGAGTTTGAGTACTTTGACGCATGGAGAATATTCTTGGAAACATGCAAGAGAAGGCTATGATGAACTGGATTCATGTGAGGTGGAGATGAAAACAGAGAACATTATGGTTGATGCTAACAGGGTTCGTGAAAGACGAGCTGTTTTGCGTCAATTAAATCTTTATATTGCATAAACCATGAGAATAACTGAGGAACAAATGGCTTTGATACGTTCTCTTCATTGTGAGCGACTGGCTTCTAATGAAGAGAATTTGCGATTGATAGATTCTTTCTATAGCACTCGCAACAACAATGTTGCGGAGGCTTTGCTAAATGAGGCTTATCAAGAAGATGAGTCTGGTGTTATTGCCTATTATGTGATGAAAGAAGGACAGATATTGACACGTATATTCCAAATCCGTTTGGGTTACGAAGATACCAATGACTGGCTGATGATATAGTTATCATATCGGTTTCAGTCGATAAGTACCCAACCTATTTCTAGCAAATATCATCCCCACAATGAAACTGATGCAATCTCAAAAACTTTTCTTCAGACAACACCTCAAAACAATGCTCTCCTGTACAATGCCCGGTATAGAATTCAACATAAGGATAACGACGCACTAATTCCGAAGAGATTTCCCGTAACTGCTCATCCGTCTCATAATGCTCGCTTAAATGACTGTCCAAAAGATGAAAGCCACCAAGACACAAACGAATAGGTTCCTGGATGGATTCCAAAATATTCAAAATACCGTTATGGGCACAACCTGTAAAGAGAACATCCCCCACTACAAATGCCAACTCATGATGAAAAGTATCCTTCACAAACTCCCCACTATCAGCCTTAATCAACAACGTTCTATCCCCCAAAGGCTGTGCATGATGATGAGACAGATGAGCATAGATATGAATACCATCCACACAAGTATCCTCTTTGATGAATACAAAACGATCTCTATGTTTCTGAAAATCCACATCTCCCGTGATGGAATGCTGATAACGCCTGACGGAAGCATATTCAGCCCCAGGAATCTCAGAAGACAAGATTACCTTTGCCTTGTGATTCATCTCTAAAAAGGCAGATAGCCCACCAATATGATCATTATGCCCATGCGAGATCAGACAATAATCAACCTCTCCTAAATCTACACCCAGTTTCTCAGCATTAAGCATGAACAAGTCGGAAGCCCCGGTATCGAGCAGATACCTTCTTCCCCCATATTCCATATAAGCAGATAACCCATGCTCCGTCCCGAGCAAAGGGGTATCTGTACGATTGTCACTCAATATAATGATTCTTCTTTCCATTCTTTCCTATTAACATCCGAATTCTTGTGAAATAACTAGGCAAAAGTACAAATAAAAAACGAGATTTCCCCATTTTTAAGAGAATAATGACGAAGACTCATTGTAAAATCTGCCAGTATAGCCAAAGATGTAGAAGTTTTTCCAAACATCTCTAGAACTGCGGAGGTCATAGCAGACACTATCTCCTACCCTATCCGTAATGCAGGAAAAGATAGAAAAAGGCGAAGTAGATATAGTAGAAGAAGAAGTAGTAGATATAACAACATACAAAAAAGTGCCATCAATCCAAGACTACCTAAAAGATAGCCTTGGAAAGATAAACATGGCAGATATTGGAAAAGAGGCTAAGCTGCCTCCTCCTTCTTTTGCTTCTCTACCTCTGAGAGGCTGGTGGCAATAAGCTTGATCACATGATGGTCCTTGCCATCCTTCTGATAGGTCTCACTCTTGAAGAAACCCTCCACCTTTACTCGCTTGCCCTTCTTGAGGAGATCGAGGAGTGCCTGGCCATCATTCTTGATCCAGGTCTCGAAGCTCTGGATGGAAGAAGAGGTAATCTCCACGCCACCCTTCTTCTCGGTGGTCTTGATGGATACGCCAAAACGAGCGATGCAGCTCTTCTCAAAGTTTCTAACTTCTGCGTCTTTGCAGATAAAACCTACTACTGTGAAATTGTTACTTGCGTTCATAATCTTAATTTTTAAAACGTTATTACTTAAATTTTACGTGCGAAATAACACCAACAAGGAGAAGGCGAGAAAAGACAAGAGATGGCCCATATTATTTTCAAAGACCTCCTGGTTGTTTTTGAAATAGGAGCCGCTGCACCCAAAAACAATGAAAAAAATGTGGAGACAAGCCCCTGGGTGTGCCCTTGACTGTCGCCGCTTGTGGTAAATTTGCAAAGTAAAATCAAGGGATGACGCTTAAGAAAATGAATGAACGCTCACCCCAAGAAACAAGAAAAGTAGTAGGAATCAAAAAGGACGCCACCTTAAACCAAAAACCTTGAGAAGAATAGCCCTACCTATACCCATGTGTCCCCATCAACATCACCGAGAAAAGAGAGAATACCCCTACCCTCTTTTCATCCAGGACTCCGAGGCCCATCACCACAAAAACCAGCCACTCCTCCCTCAGAAAGGCAAGCGAAAGGAGGTGACATCCTAACAAAAGAGACCTGTCACAAGGATGGCAAAGAATTACTACCTTCCAAAAACAAGCCACCATCTTCAAAAAGTGAAGCAAAAGGAAGAGGAAGCAGATTCTTTCCTATCGCCAGCATAACCTCCTACCTATCTGTTAGAAGGTAGCCTACCCCCATTGCAACTCTCCAAACTTCTCCCAAAAATATAGATATAAAAAATCAGCCATCAGGCAAGCATCTGCGATACCTATTTATCCGACATAACCTTCCTGTTATGCCGGACGGCTGCGCCCTAAGAAAGCAGCCGAACCGAGGGGAAGAAACCCTAGATAGAGCCTCTCCCCCACTCCCTGCTAAAAGACAAAACCAGCAAACAAGTCCAACTGCAGGGTACCAGAAAGCCGACCCTTTAACTTCTTCGCAAGTTTAGCTGCTTTCTTGTCTTCCTGTAGAAATCTTACCAGGCTATTGATAGCCGTATCATGCGCCTCATTTTCGGAACGAAAAAGACCGGTAAAAAGACCTGGCAAGAAAGACCATCCCCTGGTTCCATAGCTTACAAAAACCCCATATGTCCACAATCCATTGGGATGCTGCAATATTCTAATTTCCAGTTTTTCCTCAATCTTCTCTACTTGAGTGCGTGGTTGCAAGTAGGAAAGTACGTCAACCCAAAAATACTCACTGAGTTTAAGTTCAGAAGGAGCACGGACATACCCCAACTGCTTGAGCTTTACATAATCACGTCTGGCAAACTCTATATGCCGATTTCTCATACTTGAGTTGTCTGATGCAAAAAGACCTTCCAACTCCAAAATTTCATCATCTAAAATGTCAGCCATGTTGAAAAAGTTGTGGCAAGGTGGTTAGCCTTGTCGTTTCCTTCTTTAATCTGTTACTCTATAATAATATTGTAGCTTAGCCCCTTTGAGATTATCCTCTGCGTAACAAGCTGCTGCATGATAATACTTATCGTAAAGTTTGGCTAGCTCCATGTTTTTTTCATACCACTGGGCAATCTTATGATTCAACACCATAACAAGTTCAGTAATGTAAACACAATTGTCTTTCCATTCATTGAACGCACGATGGAATGTGTCTGTAACGGCATCCCCTCCAAAAGCATCAGCTATGGAGAAATCCTGCCAAAATGTGGTACGTGGCTTGTAACCTGTCTCACTCTCGATGTTCCACATCGGAACCTTGATTTGAATTGTCTCTGTCATGTTCTTAATCCTTTAAAGTTCAACTTGAATTTATTCTGGATTTCAGATTCACAGCCTTTTTAAGACTTTTGCTATCGTAAAATCCGAGTTTTTTTTTAAGTCATTCCGGCATACCCGTCATCACTTTGCCTTTTTACGTGCTTAAAAGATGGAAGGCTCAAGAAGTCAGAACACCCAACAATCTGTAGAGAATCTTTTCTGGAATACCCAATCTCTGATTGTGGAAGGCTGCTTGAAAAGATTCTCTGCAGATAACAGAAATGTGGTGTTTGGTATCTGACAAGCCTACCATACCTTTGCACGTCAAAAAGCAAGTGATAACAGGTAAGTCAGACAGAAAAAGCACGAGGTTTTATATCGATAGAAAATTACCTATAGATATAATACATAGACAAACAACGCAATAATATAAAAAGTTAATTCTGTTTACGTTGATAAAAAAAGCAAGGAAACATCAGTACAGCTTAATACAAAATAAAAAAGCCATTGCCTAAGATCCAACAATCTCAGTCAATGGCCAACCCTATCTCTTAGCAGACATTTTACTTAAATGCCTGAATATACTGCTTTAAAGCATTACGTAATATCTCTTCACAACTCTTTTTTGTCTTAATCTTAGTGAGCATAAGCTGCTCATAGTCTTCATCAGACAAATAAGTCTGAACACCATGCATAGTAGCTCTTTTCTCTGCAAGAGACATCTTCTGTTTCTTAACAACAGGCTGTTCATTACCAGGACGTACTGCCTGATTCATATTACTAAACGCTGCGCGAAAATCCTTTCCTGCCATAATTCTAAATATTTATAGATTAAACAATTCTTTAATTACTAAAGAGTAGTCATTTGCTGCTGTACAATAAGGTGAATATGAGAACAGGTCAGTCAGCTCTGTCTGCGCTTCATTTACCTTGATGCAACGTCGAATACCATGCGACAAGACCTTATCACCATATGTATCTTTAAGAAAACCCAGCGCCTGACGGACAATGCGAGGTCTCTCATCCAGCATTACAGGTAACAGACCTAATAATTCAAGATCTTTATTCAAGGCAAATCTGCCATTCTTTACCTCATTCAATGCTCCAAGAATGGCAGCCAAACCATTCACAGAAAGTCCTTCCATCTGAACTGGTATAAGCAAATGACTGGCAACAACCATAGCATTGTAAGTTGATTGAGACAATGCTGGAGGGCAATCAATGAAGATATAGTCAAAGAAATCTATAGGATCAGTGATACCTTCACCGGTAAAATCTATGCAAGGACTGCTGATGCAAGCTCCTAACACTTGACGAGGAGATCCGGTATTCTGAAGGAAAGGATCAACATCCTGCATTTTTGCAGAACCAGGAACATAATACGCACCTATCTTAGACTTGTATATAGGAAGACCCTTACAAGCAATCATAGAATCAAAAACAGTAGCACAACCTTCTGGAGCATGGTTCAAAAGGGTTAAGTTACACTGAGGATCCAAGTCTATCTCAAGGATTCTTAGATTCTTATCCTTTCGGAGCATACCAGCTGCAAGATTTTGCACTGTAGTCGTTTTGCCAACGCCACCCTTATTATTGACGATAGCCAAGATCATTTTCAGTCTATTTTCCATATCTTTGACTTTTAATTATTAATTTATGGTGCAAAGATACAGTAAATAATTGAAATAAACAAGAGAAATAGCAAAAAAGTTTGTTTTCAAACATAATATTTTGCAAACATGTTTGTGTACATATATGTTTGCAAGCATCGAATAACTTATATTATACTATTAATCAAACGTTTATAAAAAACAATTAAAAAGGTTTTCAAACATACATGTTTTGTTGTTTTTCGGCTTTCGGTTTTACAAACTGCCAAACATACTAATTTTCAAACATAAACGAACTGAGTATAAAAAAGGAAAAGGGACAGTTAAGCAACACTATAAAGAAAAGTAGAGCTGATAGTTGTTCCAGACGGAAACACCTATCTCCCTACTCCACTCTATTAACATCAACAAGAAACACACTCCCCAAAAGTAACATACAAAGATCAGAAAAGAAAAGGAGATTGAAGATAATTGATGATAGCAATACCAAACAAAATCAAGCAACACCAGGATAAAACTGTTAGGAAACATTCAGGAATACCAACTTACGAAAAAACATGGATTCTTGTTCCAGTCATTAAAAAGATTATAAAACAAATTATTGAATGAAAAATGTAAATTCACCCAAGAATGATTATCTTTGCAAAGCGTCTGATAGAAAGACCAACCGAGTGAGCGTTGGATGGTATTGTTCGTCACCCTCAGACACACTCTCTGCCCAACCACCGAAAGAATTCTCGACCAAAATCTAACATACATGGTTGCGGTCTTACAAAAAAGATAGTGAATATGAAATGCATCACAAAGGTAATGAACCGAAATGCAAAATGCAAACATGTTTGCTTTCAATCATACACGTTTACATTATACATAGTTTGCCGACTATCAAACAATCAAACAACCAAAGAAAAAATGTAAGCTAGCTTTCAAAGGAACCAGTGTAAAAAAAAACAAAAGACTTTGTTTAATTGAAATCAAACATACCGACAATCATATATACATAATTATCGGTTTGCAAAGAACCAAACAATCAAACATACAAAGTTACATGTAATCATGTAAGCAAGCTAACAGATAAAACAGGAATGTAAAAAAGTTATAGAAAACAAAGAAACATGTAACCAAACATACAAGTTTACAAACAAGTTTAAAAGGCATAAAGGACATTTGATACACCTGCAAGTTTCCAAACATTCAAACACACAAACAATCAAACGTCCAAACATACAAACAAAAAGATTAAGATCAAAACTAGAAAGAAACAAAGAATCCCAAGTGATAAAGTACATTACAAATAGTAAAACAAAACAACCTAAAACCCTATAATATATAATAGTAAATACACGTATACAAACATACATGTTTTCATGTAAGCAATATTACAAGTATATTAATAACCTACATATCAGTAAGTTAACAGCTCGAAGAAAGACCAGAAAAGCTTATTCTAACTTTCAAAGATTCATTCTTTCAAACATTTTTGTTTTCAAACATACAAAGAATTCAGTAAAGTAGGAATATATTAGTAAATATGAGAGAAAGTAAACAGGAATAAATAAAAGTCATAGTGGATCATGAATTTAAACAAGGATTCAAAGAAACATGTTTTCAAACATACAAAATAGATACCCAATTAAGCTCATGTAACAGTTAACAGACTGAACCAGGATAAAACGATTCTGTTACAAACATTTTTGTTTTTTAGTTTACAAACATACTTGTAAACAAAAGATATTGAATAAAAGAGATCATAATATGATAACCCGTATTCTAACTTTATATCTTTCAAGTTAACATGTTTTCAGTTTTTCATGTTTAGAAGTAAACAGCTTCACAAAATACATATTTTCAAACATTCAAGAAATTTTCCCAAAGTCAACAATATAATGAAAATCAGGCAGCAATACGGATAATAAAACATACTAAAACAAAATATCATGTTTACAAATTTACAAAGAAACAAGAATGTTTGAGATCAAAAGAACAAGAATCAACCAGACAAACTAGCAATTAAACGAGCAAACAATATATCTTGAAAAAGAAAGAAGCAGAGAGCACAATGATATATAGAGATTCAAAAAAAATGGAAGAGTGACAAATGCAATACGTTTGCGTACGGGTTTTCCATTTATCATTTTTTTTTGTTTTCAAACATACTTGTTAACATATACTATAGCTATATATCTATATATTAATGTATTAAAAAATGCAATACAAACCTACAAACATACTTGTTTGTAGGTTTTCAAACTTTCAAACAAATATTGAAAGTTAAAGAGAACACATCATCAGGTGAAAAGATTTGGAAAGCTAAATACAAAATAAGATAGTAAAGAATAACAAAAAGAATGTAAGATAGATTATTGATGGAGTAGGGTAGCAGGTATCTTATACAACTATGACTGTTAAGTCTGTCCACATATAATTAATAACAGCATCTGATACAAATTCGTGCTACGGCAGTCACAAATCATCTATGTAGCCACTTATATCTTCAATCATGACTTTCATGGCAACAGTTCAAAAGTTTCCAGAAGGAGTTTCTAACGAAAAATCAGAATTTTTATTAGCAGAGCCTTCAGATTCTGCAAGTCGCTTAGCCTTTATATCCATTCATTCTACAATTGGATTGTATAACGCCGCAGTTCCGCCACAAAAAAAAGTCCTCTACAACAATCTTCTTTGGAACAGCGGCTTCTTACATTAACTCCTCACCATGAAGAGTCGATAACCAGGCTGCAGCATCCTCCATCTCCTGTATCATTACTTCAGTCATATGTTACGACTACTAAAGTTGATTTACCCCATTCTTAATCTATAGTTTAGACTTCCTACTTTTATGTAGTTTTCAACAGACGATTCCATTCTCATGTTAACTATGTAGGTTTACTATCGCCACGTTGCTAATACTATAAGCATGTAGGGTAGGGGATAAACTAATTCCCATGCTCTGAACAAAATGGATTCTAAAATACAGTAAATAGCGAACATTTTTATTTGTTTTCAAACATGTTTGCAAACCTGCAAATAAGATATAATTTTATAGATCAGCAATTTACATTATACTACAATCAAGTAAAGTAATCTACATGTAAGTATGTTTACAAACTTTCAAACATACAAACTTTTAATGATAGCGTTCAATCAAGAATGATATAGATGTGAAAATAGCCAGGTATTAGCAAGTAAGAGGCAAAGGAAAATGCCGGAAATATGTTACAGAATAGGGTAGGGGAGAGGACAAAATACAACGAGAAAGGGCATGCCTTGCTGAAGACATGCCCCGTATATACTATTCTTCCTCAGAGATTTCAACAGATGGGATCTCACCAAGATAGGCCCCCATATCCTTCCTGTCTCTCCATACAAAAACATCATTGATAAAATTCATCAACTTCTCATGCTGCTCATGGATGCTATCAACAATTTGATTATAATAGTCTAAATCCTCATCTTTAGAAGTAGAGGTAAGCTGAATGTTCAGGTCATCCAGAGCGTCGAGATGAGCATTGAGCTTGAAATACACTTGCTGATAAAAATTCCTTTTCTCCATTTCCTCATGATGAGTAGATTCTAAAATCATTCTCAGGCCTTCATCCTGTTCCGAGAAGTCAACTTCTTCTAGTGGAATGAATGCAGTGGCAGCTTCATCGCCAGCCAGGATGAAGAATACAACCAACCTATCTCTACCATGCCAAATGTGATGTGGGTCAGTTTGCAACCAATTCTTCACTTTGCGCACAGATGGAATAGATGAATTGAAACTAGATATTATTTTCACCATAATCTTATGTATTAATCGTCAAACAATCTACCTTGTACTCCCTTACCTGGCTTTCCATTCATATACGGAACTCCATAATCTTCATAGAGCATCTTGCATACTGAACCACAGATTTTTCTCTCGTTAGTATCAAAATCATCTTTACTATATCTCAAGGCTATTTTCTTCAGCTGCTTGGCAATTTTCTCTAGAATTTCAATTCTTTCTGACTGCGAGTCAACTGTAGAAACAGATTTGCTGATGGCAGTGATATAATAGCTGGACTGCTCAACTCTGAAATGCGCACGAAGGAAGGTGTTGATCTGGGTGATGATCTTGGTCAGTTTTGCACCATAACCTTCAGACAGAATCTTAATCTGTGTTGGTGTAACCGGCTTCTTTGCACCAAGTCTTGCAGTATTACCATTTGTTTCTATGATAAAATAGTAGGCAGTAACAGCACCTCTGGAGTTCTTGCTCTTAACCTTATAATCAAAACAAACGTCACAAAGTCCCTTTTCGTAGAGTTTCCTGATGTCGTTCTTAGCCTTGTCAAGCACTCGCTTCTTGAAATCAGAACCGTTTTTATACTGTTCTTTCTGGATAATGTTGCCCTTTTCATCCTTAATTTCTAGAAGGTTGAACATCTTCTTGATATCATGAACGGTCATGAAGAAGATCTTGTCTTCCTTGTTGCGATACTGACAGCAGAATTCATAGAAGCGTTGTGAGTACACACTCTTGAAGCTCATCTCGATATACATGTCAAAGACAGTAAATTCAGATGAGAGGTTGGTGAAGTAGGGGAGGAGTACTGGAGTAATACCCACAGTGTAGGTCTCTTGATCAGGATGCTCATCCACATACGACAATAAACCAGCATAAATGCGGTGACCGTCTTTGGAATGAAAGACCTTCTTTGAATCAGTGATATTCTTTAATGCATTGAAGGCATAATCCAAGTTTGAGCTATGCCCGGATACACATTCAAGAAGCTGGCTACGAGTCAGGGTAAGCTGATACTTCTCTGGATGTCCATCTGGAAGATCCTTGTTTTTCTGTATACCACGAAGAATCTGCAACCAACAATTTCTCTCAACTGCAGAAAGATTACTGATTGCCTGAGTAACATCGTTTGGCTGAGAAATAAAATAGTGTGGATTATCTGCCAGAATCAATCCATCAACTTTCTTAGGACGCCCAGATTTCTTCTTAGCAATCTTGCCTCCTTCATCGCCAGAAGGTATTACCTCTGCAACGACCTCCTCAATTTCTTCATTTTTCTTCGCTTTAGCCATAGCTGTATGATTTTAAATTTGGGCACAAAAATACATAATTTCTGCGACAATCCTCTTAAAAGAGTCGTAAATTACATTTTTTTAACCTCTAAAAGACAAGACAAAATTATAAAATCAAGAAACAATGAGTTCAAAAAGCAGGAAGTCATTCTATAACTAATTGAAAATCAATAGGGCAATTTGAGTTCTGACCGTAAAAAACATGGTATCAGATTAGAAAATAGATGCGACAAAATTATAAGTAAAAATAATATTTTGTATTACGTTGCGACATATATATAATATAGATTGTCGTAAACAAAGTTATTTCAAAACTCTTCTTTTGAGTAATCTTTTATTATTATCACTTATAATTATATTGTTGTGTGTTGGATTTAATTAATTTATTAGTTTTCGTTAAAGTAATACTTTAATATAGGTTACCTATCTTATTGCGACAATATTATAAATGATAATTGTTTTAATAGTAAGAAAAGCCAGAGTTTAAAGGCAAAATCACGCTAAGTTTATAATTTTGTCCGGGCTTGAGTTTTAGGGATTGGGATATAATATATAAACTTTTGAATCTCTGAGAGTTAAAACATTGCTGCGACAAAATTATAATATATAGAAAGGAATGATTATCAATTTTTTAACTGGCACTTTGCTACGACAAAATTATAAAAAAACAAAAAATATGATTTTAAAAACGACTATTTAATAATTATGCCGCAAATAAAATCATAATAACTATAATTGTGTCGCATGTGATGTGGCATATGATGGAGTATTCTTAATTAATAAAGGCTGTAAAAAGAATACTTTATTAATTGTATAGCGTAATTTTAGGGAGCTGGATGATGAAAGGCTTTAAGGAATATTCCATGTTACTGCGACAAAATTATAAGCCAAATGTAATTCTATAGGTGAAGTATTCCATGATAGAAGTTAACTTTATAATTGTGTCGTAATGTACGCCAAAAATCGAAGTATAAGATAATTATAATTTTGTCGCAACATGATTGTATTTGTTTGTTTATCAGCGAATTGAATGATTTTAATAAAGTAACTTGCGACAAAAATAGAAATGCCAAATAGGGCAGGGGATTACTATGTAATATACCTGCGACAAAAAAATAAAGGAAATCAGATAAAAGTAGAACGTTTTACGACTTCATTGTATTTTTGTCGCAAATAGGTTCAATTGGTTTATTATTCTGTCGTATGATGTATGTTCAGAGCAAACAAAATATATAGAAGGTATACTATAAAGTCCTTTGCTTCAATATGTTATAAGTATTTATAGAAATGTTATCGCGACAAAATTATTGGTTGAATTAGACCGGAATAGCAGTTAACTCTTGAATTTGCATGTTATGCGTGAGGATTATGACTTATATTAGAAAGAATAAGAATACCTTGATATAACACTCTCCAACATAAAGATACATTTATTAACACGCAAAAAAGTCTCTTCTTTCTTTATACGGCCTGGCTTTCAAAAACTTTCCCTCCATGAAGCTGGGAGTTGCCCCTTTCTTCATCATAACGGAGGAAGAAACACCACTATAAGTCCTTTTACCAGTCTGCTCTTTTTTAAATCTTTATTTTTGGCTTATTCTTTTCAGTATCTGTAACTAACTGATTTATAATATCTCCCTTTAGCTACCTGCGACATAATTATAAGATGATGCGACAAAAATATAAACCCATCTACGACATAATTATAAATCTTAGGAGCTTTGTTGCGACAAAATTATAAGGGTATATTATGAATCTAGATTAACGTTTTTTGCATATAAGATGGTTTGTTAGGATAGATGTGATTACTAGAAGTGATATATTAGTAATCATTGTCCAATTAAATAATAGAAATATTCATATATCTATCTGGTAATCTGAATTTAGCAGGTATATTTTAATGAAACGAACTTGAATTGTTTGGCTCAAACAGTTCTTCTTTTGTCTTTAAAATAGCTTTGCTTACTATATTATTTTGCATTAATAGTATTCTTCAGGATTGCTTCGATTGAGTATCTTTATAAAAATGTCGCACCATTAGAATGAGGATGATTAATATATGTCCTTATAATAACATCATCTAACATAAAGATACATTTATTAACGCGCAAAAAAGTCTGTTCTTTCTTTATATGGCTTGGCTTTCAAAAACTTTCTCTCCATGAAGCCGGAAGTTTCCTCTTTCTTCATCATAACGGAAGAAGAAACACCACTATAAGTCTTCTTGCCAGTCTGCTCTTTTTTAAATCTCTTTTTTTTTGGCTTATTCTTTTCAGTATCTGTAACTAACTGATTTATAATATCTCCCTTTAGCTACCTGCGACATAATTATAAGATGATGCGACAAAAATATAAACCCATCTGCGACATAATTATAAATCTTAGGTGCTTTGTTGCGACAAAATTATAAAGATATGGGATTTGCGGTAATTAACAGATTTTTTATCTCTCCTTCTCCTGTAGTATTGGTTCTGGACCTTTTCCTCTGTACTCCATATAGGCATTCTTGAGTTTGCTGCGACAAAATTATAAGGAAATAAATGCCTTCATGGCCTTGTAGAATCCTAAGACAAGTTTGGTGATATGAGAAGAGATAGGTACAGGGGGGCAAATCAAGAGAAAGCCTTCTTTTTCTTGATTTGTATGGGCGACCAGGCTCTTGGATGATTTGCAATGAAACTTTCCTCGGTAAAATTGCAATAACGTCTTAAATCGCAGAAAAATACCCTTTTTCCTTTTTAGTAGTGTGAAAATGAAGAGAGGGGAGAAGTTGCCTTTGCTATTATGTGGTAGATGGAAAAAGAGAAGTATTACCCAAAATATTATGGTGTAGCACTTCTCTTCTTTCTTGAGACCTTCCAGCAACAGAGGACTCTTCTACGTTTCCGATTCTAGGCTAGAAATTGTAAGGCAAAAAACTAGTTCTCTGTATTTTGTGGAACGATTTCTTCATGCAGCCTGTTATGTACTGTGAAAAAATCATTCATTAACTTTATCTATTATTTCTTTCCATTTTTCAGGAGAGTAAGCTGTAACAACTGTAAGCACTGAAACACCAAGAACAAAAAGTAACATCATATTTAAGAATCGTTTTCCGTGTGACCCCACGACAGACCTGCTGCAACTAGTAATTTAAAAATATTATTCCCTCTCCCCAAATCCCGAAGATTAAAAGGTGATAGGCTTTTTACGTGCAAGCAAGTACGATAAATACGAGTAAACACATGATGCAAGGAATTTCTGTATTATTTTCGGTAGCCATCGGCTGCTTAGACAAAAAATACAGAAATAGCCTTTAGGCGGTACTTGCAGGTTTACGTTTATCGTAATTTTGCAAAGTAAAAACCTGGCTCCTTGATATTGGACATGGGAGCGATAAGGAGATGGAAAGAATCATCGTTGCAGTAGGTAAGGAGTCTATATTCGCGATACCTATCAAGAAGTTACTGTGAAGGCCCCCCATTGCTGTGACTCCGGAAGTGGTATCAATGGCTTTCACCTGGATGATCATGAAAACAAATGCTATTTTCTGTTGGATTCTGTCAGAAATCTCTAGTTCTGGAAAAAAAATGCAGATGTGAACAAAAAATACACACCATAGCAATATCTTTGCAGGCGAAACGTTATCAAAACATTAAATGTAATATACAAGTATGGCATTGAATCAAACCAACAAGCTCGTGTGGATTGTGGAGACTATCTATCGAGTGCATAAGATTTCCTTCGAGGAACTGAACCGCCGCTGGATGGACAATGTGGATTTGAGCGGAGGCGAGGAGATGTTGAAGCGTAACTTCCACAAGTGGAAGTGGAATATCTTCGACACCTTTGGCTTGTCAATAGAATGCGAAAAGACAGCTCCTTATTCAATAAAGATAATCAATAAGTACACGTTATGAAAGATTTTGCAGCAATAGACTTTGAAACAGCTAATAATGAGCGTTCATCAGTCTGCTCCGTGGGCATCGTCATAGTTCGTGACGGCGAGATAGTGGACAAATTCTACTCACTCATCAAGCCCGAACCGGAGTATTACAACTATTGGTGTAGCCAGGTGCATGGCTTGTGCACTGCCGATACAGAAGATGCGCCCATCTTCCCTGAAGTGTGGAAACAGATAGAGCCAAAGATAGCCGGTCTCCCTCTCGTAGCCCACAACAAGGCGTTCGACGAGAGCTGTCTGAAAGCGGTCTTCCGTATCTATCAAATGGACTATCCCGGTTATCCGTTCTACTGTACTTGTGTGGCTTCACGCCGAGTCTGGCCACAAGGTAGTCATACTCTTGATGTAATTGCAGCCCGCTGCGGTTATGATTTGTCAAACCATCATCATGCCTTGGCCGACGCAGAAGCCTGCGCAGCCATTGCACTTGAGATCCTATAAACTTCATATAAATATGGACACTATGAAATATAATCATAAGGAACTGCCGTTAGTTCCGTTCTCTGAACTGAAGGGGAAGACCTATGTTATACTATCTGCTCATCTCTATTTGCAAAGTATAATCGCTGGATGGTGCGGAACAAATCCGGCTCCCGTTTTACTCCTTCAAAAACGAATAGTATCATACTTCGAATGCGTTACCTCTAAACATTTTTTCTATATTATGCCCGAATCTCAACTCTTTTTGAGTGCAGTCGCTCAACGGCTTGATTTTGTTGTCTTGCAAGATGAAATTGCAATCTGGGCGAAGCAAGTCGTTGGTCATCAGATAGGTGTTGTGTGATGACGTAAAAGCCTGACATGGAAGGGAAAAGAGGGTTTTGCAAACCTCATAAGAGAGTCTGAAATGATAGAATGCATCAAATTCATCTATGAAAACGAACGATGCTTTTGTCATCTGTTTCAGCCAGTAATATAGCAGCATCAGAGATTGAGTACCCGTTGATGCAATCTTATCGAATGGAATGCGACCTAATCCAAATACGCAATACAACTCTTTATCATCATCCTTTGGCTCCTGAAACTCAAAACTTTGTCCGCTTACCCGATGGATGAATTCCTCAAAGTCCCGAGTCAGCTTATTCTTGATGATATACTCATCGAGATTTGCCGGAGCAGTAGCCAACCCCATAAACTCATTTTTTTCAACACTTCTGAACCATAACATTGAGTTTACGAATTGCTGCAGTTTCAGAAGATAATGTTCCTTGGCAAGAGGATAGGAAGTAAGCAGAAAGTTTACGATGGATACATTATTGGCGTTATTGGCAAGGTTTGCCTTCACCGCAGAATCCATCGGGAATTCAACATCATCCAATGTCAAGACAGAATTCTTGTTGCAGAAAATAAGCTTGTTATTCACAACAAGTTCTTCTTCCTCCAGTTTTCCATCAGGTGATTTGCTATATGTATATAGTAACGTATTATCTCTAAACTTGAATGTATATTCAAATTTTACGGGGAAGTTCAACTTTCCCGTATATGTAAAGTTATCATAATAGTTCACCTTCTTCCACTTCTGTGAAAGATGATTGGTAATGTCGAAGATGGCCATTGCAAAGTTCGACTTGCCAGAACCATTAGGTCCATATACGATGCCATTCTTGATGATACCATCTTTAATGGCAAAAGTATTGAACGAATAGTTACTTGGTTTCGACAAATCCCATTCTATACGATTGGCAAATCCTCTATAGTTCGTTACGGCAAATTTTACTAGCATGCTTATATATATTTTATTTTTAATTGATAACAATTTTGTTGTTGCAAAGCTAATACACACTTAAACAATGCAAACTATCTTTTATTAGAATGTCAAGTGCAGCTAAGCAGTTGCAAAGATATACAAAATATCAATACGCCGTAATTTTTTTACGGATATTTAAGATAATAATCCTTTCAATGTAATTTAAATGCTTTATCAATAAATTAATTAAACCTCAAATCCGCAACCTATAGGGTTTAGTGGGATTTTGCTTGCAAAGCGAC
>ERZ809194.346-NODE-346-length-27522-cov-55.635417_pt1 | contig 27522 bp, 20 predicted proteins | sample MGYA00520517_ERZ809194 | MGnify/ENA primary metagenome ERZ809194 (study PRJEB31570, sample SAMEA3213003) | Homo sapiens | biome: human-gut; feature: human gut; material: fecal | place: Sweden | collected 2011 ... | reverse complement strand
TGTCAAAAATACCTACCTTTAGTGCATGATTCCGAGTCCGAGGAGGGGCATTTTTACCCTTAGAAGAGGGGGTAAAACATCTTCCTAACCCCCATATTTCTCATTTTTCCGTTAAATAACGTGATAAAATTCTTTAGTTTGCCAACTTTTTATTATCTTTGCTAGCAATTAACAAATTATTGACGTAGCAATAGTCTGGAAAGCTAGAAACTACATAATAACAATACTAAGATGAAAAGATATAACTTATTGATGTACAGAGTTTTAGGGGGGGGTAATTTTGCTCAGGCAAAGTTAGTCCAATATCATCATGCTCTTATCCGCAGGCGAATATTATCTTATTTTTATATGATAATAGTCGCTTTTTTTATGCTTTCTTCCACCGCCTGTTCTAGCGACGAAGAAACAGAAAAATCAGAGGTTTTGGATTACAAAACCACATTTTTAGCCCACGAATGGCAGATTTCAGCCCTTTATCAGCGTGTTGGAAGTATCTTTATCGACGTAAAAGAGGCTCCTTTGTTCTGCCGTTTCACCTCAGATGCTATTTCTTTCTCCGAAACGAAGGAAGTGAACCACTTTGACGATGGCGGTAAAATAACCCAAACTACCACCGAAAACGTTGCTTGCGGTCACTACACCTATTTAATAAAGGAGAACAAAATACAGATAGATAATCAGATATTCACCATTACGGACAACAACGGGACCCTCGTTCTGCAGAATGAGGACTGGAAGCTAGTGCTCGTAGAAAAATAAACATATTATGGCTAAGAAACAAGATACAATCAGCATTGGTTTCGAAGAGAAAATATGGAAGGCTGCCGATATTCTGAGAGGCAACCTCAGCGCTTCGCAATACGAGGGCGTGGTGCTCGGACTCATCTTTCTGAAATACATCAGCGACCGCTTCGAACAGAAGTTCCAGGAGCTGCAGGGCGACGAATACGCCGACCCGGAAGATAAGGACGAATACACAGCCGAGAACATCTTCTTCGTGCCTGCTGAAGCCCGATGGAGCAAGATTAGCGCTGCTGCCCACACCCCGGAAATAGGAGTGGTGATAGATGAAGCACTTACCGCCATTGAGCGTGAAAACGAAAGACTGAAGGGCATTCTGCCTAAGAATTTCGCCCGTCCGGAGCTGGACAAGCGCCGTCTGGGTGATGTGGTAGATCTCTTTACGAACATAGAAATGCACGATGCTGGCGAGGAGAAAGACCTGCTGGGCAGAACCTACGAATACTGTCTGCAGCAGTTTGCCAGCCTGGAGGGCAAGAATGGTGGCGAGTTCTATACGCCTTCCTGCATTGTCCGCACGCTGGTAGAGATTCTAGAGCCTTACGAGGGCAGAGTCTATGACCCTTGCTGCGGAAGCGGTGGTATGTTTGTACAGAGCGCCAAGTTTATCGAACGCCACAAGGGAAACCTGCGCAAGATTAGTATCTACGGTCAGGAGGCAAACCCTGATACGTGGAAGATGGCGCACATGAACCTTGCCATCCGTGGCTTGGATGCGAACCTGGGCAATATCTTTGCCGACACTTTCTATGATGACCAGCACCCTACGCTGAAGGCAGATTACATTCTTGCCAATCCTCCTTTCAACCTCAGCGACTGGGGACAGAGTGCGCTTCAGGAAGATGTGCGCTGGCAGTATGGTTTGCCGCCTGCTGGCAACGCCAACTTTGCGTGGATGCAGCATATGATTCACCATCTGGCACCTAACGGAAAGATTGGTTTGGTGCTGGCGAATGGTGCGCTTTCGAGTCAGAGTGGCGGCGAGGGACAGATTCGCCAAGCCATCATCGAAGCCGACCTGGTAGAGGGAATCGTGGCTTTGCCTTCGCAGCTATTCTACAGTACGGGTATTCCTGTAAGTCTTTGGTTTATCAGCCGCAACAAGGCGCAGAAGGGCAAGACCGTGTTTATCGACGCCCGCAATCTGGGCACGATGGTTACCCGCAAGCTTCGTGAGCTGATGCCTGATACGGATATTAAAAAAATCTCTGACACCTTCCATGCGTTCCAGCAGGGAACCCTGGAGGATGAAAAGGGCTTCTGTGCCGTATGCACCACCGAGCAGATAGCTGCTCAGGACTTCATCCTGACACCGGGCAGATACGTAGGAATCGCCGAAGACGAAGGCGATGGAGTGCCTTTCGAGGAGAAAATGACGAATCTCACCGGAGAGCTGAAGCAGCTGTTTGAGGAAAGCAAGAAGCAGGAAGAGGAAATCAGATTGCAGTTGAAGAAAATTGGATGGGAGGTGTAAGTATGGAGTTTACTACATATACGCTTGGCGAAGTTTGCTCTCGGCTTAGTTCGGGTAAAAGCATCAAGGCTGCTGAAATTTTTCCTGCAGGGAAGTATCCTGTTTATGGAGGAAATGGTCTTAGAGGATATGCTGATAGAAGCAACTTTGAAGGAGAATGTGCAATAATTGGAAGACAGGGAGCATATTGTGGAAATGTAAGATATTTCAAAGGTGAAGCTTATATGACAGAACATGCTGTTGTATGTCAAGCAAATGAAAAGGCTAATACATACTATCTTTCTGCTCTTCTTTCTACAATGCATTTAGAAAGATTATCAGGTCAGTCCGCTCAACCAGGGTTGGCTGTTGGAACTCTTTCTGTGCAAGAAATCAATCTGCCTTCTCTTGAAGCTCAACGAAGCATTGCTTCCATCCTTTCTTCTCTCGACCGGAAGATAGAGTTGAACAACAAGATCAATGCTGATTTGGAGGAGATGGCGCAGTCTATTTTCAAGAATTGGTTCGTTGACTTTGAGCCATTCAAGGATGGTAAGTTCGTGGATAGTGAATTGGGAATGATTCCGGAAGGATGGAAAGTAGGAAGTTATTCAGAAATGATAGAAAGTCTGATTTCCGGAGATTGGGGAAAAGAAACCCTACAAGGAAACTATACGCATGAAGTAGCTTGTGTAAGAGGTTGTGATTTCCAAGATATTAATAATGGTGTAAGAGGTAAAACTCCCCAGCGTTATATTTTGGAAAAGAATTATCAAGCCAAGCATCTTAAAGATAAAGATATTCTCGTGGAAATCTCGGGAGGTACAGCTACTGTATCTACAGGAAGAACGAGTCTCGTTACGGAGGAGCTGCTTAAGAAATACAAACATGATATTGTATGTACGAACTTTTGCAAGGTATTGCGTCCTTTGAGCCAATTCAGTTCTTATGTTTATTATTCATGGAAATACAAGTATGATAATGACATTATGTTTGGTTACGAGAATGGAACTTCTGGTATTAAAAACTTTGCAATAAAAGATTTCATAGAAAAGGAACCTGTATTAATTCCTAAAGAGCAAGATATTGTGGAGTTTCAGAAGATAATAGATAATTTGCAGAAACAGAAGCAGATTAAGGGTACTGAGAATACAACCCTCTCCCTTCTCCGTGACACCCTTCTCCCTCGCTTAATGTCAGGCGAGCTGGAAGTCCCGGAATAAGAAGAGCAACGAAAGAAAATAACGAGAAAGAAAATATAAAATATTAACATTATGGCAGACGACAAGAAATTCACCGAAGACGCATACGAGCAAACGCTCATAGCCCTGTTCCGCGACGAACTCGGATATGCGTACGAATGTGGCTACGAGGTGGAGCGCGACTATAAGGAGCCCTTCTATCGTGCCGATTTGGTCGCCTCGATGCGACGGCTTAATCCTCAACTGCCAGCCGATGCAATGGATGAAGGAATCAAGCAAATCACCAACATCAGCATCGGTACTTTAGAACAGAACAACGAGCAGTTTACCCTCTGGATGCAAAACGGTCTGGAGGTGGGATTCCTGCAAGATGGCGAAGAACGAACAGCTCTGATGAGGCTCATCGACTTCGACCACCCCGAAAGAAACCTCTTCAAGGTGGTGAACCAGTGGCGAGTAGAAGAGTATAAGAACAAGCGCTGCGACATGGTGGTGATGGTCAACGGATTGCCCCTCGTGGTGGTGGAGCTGAAAAGCGCCATTTCCGAAGATGCAACCATCGACGATGCCTACAAGCAGATCAGAAACTATCAGCAGGACATTCCGAGCCTCTTCAGCTACAACGCCTTCAACGTAATCAGCGACATGAGCGAGACACGTGCCGGAACCATCACCGCCAAGCTGGAACGCTACATGGAATGGAAGACCGTGGACGGCTCATACGAGTCAACCCTCTTTGCCGACTATCGCACCTTCTTCCTCGGCATGTTCCAGCAGCAGCGACTGCTCGACATTCTGCAGAACTTCATCTGCTTCGACAAGAACCAGGGCAAATACGCCAAGATTCTTACCGCCTACCACCAGTACTACGCCGTGGGCAAAGCCCTGCAGCGCACCCGTACCGCCGTGGAAGGCAACGGAAAAATCGGCGTGTTCTGGCACACGCAGGGGTCGGGCAAGAGCCTCTCCATGGTGTTCTACGCCCACCAGCTGGTGCAACGGTTGCCCGAAGTAACCATCGTGGTAGTAACCGACCGCAAGGACCTCGACAACCAGCTCTTCGGTCAGTTTTGCCGCTGTCAGGACTTCCTTCGTCAGGAACCACAGAACGCCCAGAGCCGTGAAGACCTGGGCAATCTGCTCCGTAACCGAAAGAGTGGGGGAATCATCTTCACCACCATTCAGAAGTTTGAAGAAGGCGACTCGGCACTCTCCACCCGTCGCAACATCATCGTGATGACCGATGAGGCGCACCGCTCGCAATACGGCGAGGAGCACTGGGACAACAAGAGCCTGACGATGAAGAAGGGATTCAGCCAGAAGATGAGAGAAGCGCTGCCAGGTGCCTCGTTTATCGGCTTCACCGGAACACCTATCAGCGACCGCGACAGAGACACGGAGGAAGTGTTCGGCAACTACATCGACGTTTACGACATGAGTCAGGCGGTAGACGATGGAGCCACCCGTCCGGTCTATTACGAGAGCCGTGTGGTGAACCTGAATCTCGACGAAGACACGATGAAGCTGCTGAACGATGAGTTCGACAACCTGGCCGATGAGGGAGCCACCGAGGAGCAGATCAGGCAGGCGAAGCAGGAGCACAGCCGACTGGAAGTGCTTCTGGGCGAAGACGCCACCATCGACACGCTGGTAAGGGATATCATCCAGCACTACGAGGAAAACCGTGCGCAGGAACTCACCGGCAAGGCAATGATCGTAGCGCTCACCCGAAGCATCGCCATCAAAATCTACCGCAAGATGCTGGAGCTTCGCCCCCAGTGGACGGAGAAGGTAAAGGTGGTGATGAGCGGTTCGAACCAGGACCCCGAAGACTGGCAGCCGATTATTGGCAACGAAGCCTACAAGAAGGAACTGGCAAGAAAATTCAAGGACAACGATGATGAGATGAAAATCGCCATCGTAAGAGACATGTGGCTCACGGGCTTCGATGTTCCGTCGCTCGCCACCATGTACGTATATAAGCCGATGAGCGGTCATAACCTGATGCAGGCAATAGCCCGTGTGAACCGAGTGTTCCCGGGCAAGGAAGGCGGACTGATAGTGGATTACGTAGGCATTGCGCAGGCACTGAAGAGTGCCATGCAGCAGTACACCAACCGTGACCGCCGCCGCTTTGGAGACCCCGACATCGCCAAGACCGCCCTGGTGAAATGGAAGGAAGAGATGGAAATCTGCCGAGACCAGCTTCATGGTTTCGACTATTCCGGCTTCTTCGAACAGGACAACTCGAAGCGGGCACTCGCCATTACGAGCGGAGCCAACTTCCTGAGTTCTCCAGCCATGGTTCAGCGCAAGAAGAATTTCATGGAGCACAGCAATCTGCTTCACAACGCCACCACGCTCTGCCGTTCGCTTCTGAATGAGCAGCAGAAGGCAGAGGTGTGCTATATGGATGCGCTGCGCGTGATGATGCTCAAACTCTCGCAGAAGGGCAAAATCAGCCGCCATGAAATCAACGAGCGCATCGGTGAGCTGCTCCGTCAGAGCGTGAAGACCGATGGAGTCATCAATCTCTTCGGCGACCGCCAGATAGAGTTCTCGCTCTTCGACGACGCCTTCATCCAGGAGGTGAAGAACATGAAGGAGCGCAACTTGGCGGTGGAACTGCTCACCAAACTGATGAAAGAGAAAATCAAGCAGCAGCAGAAGACCAACGTGGTTCAGAGCGACCTCTTCTCCGACATGCTCAGCCAGAGTCTCTCCAACTATCTGAAGGGCTTGCTCACCAACGAGGAAGTGATAGAGGAGCTGTTGAAGATGGCTCAGCAGATGAAGCAGGCAGAGGCAGAGGGCAACGACCTGGGACTTTCGCCCGAGGAGAAGGCATTCTATGATGCGCTCTCCACGCCCGAAGGAGTGCGCCAGGCTTACTCCGACGAGGAGTTTGTGGCACTGACCCGGGAACTGACGGAAGTACTGCACCGCAACCGCACCATCGACTGGAACCGGAAGGAATCGGCGAGGGCGAAGATGCGAGTGATGGTGAAGCGGCTGCTCAAAAAGTATAAGTATCCACCAGAGGGTGCAGAAAAGGCGCTGGAAACCGTGATGCGCCAATGCGACCACTGGGCGGATGATGAAGAAAACGTAGTATAAACCCTTTAAAATTTGAAGTAAGAAACAGAAAGTAAACAAGAGAAACAACATATTAGAATATTGACGCTGATTATCTGACACTTCTACGGTATTCAGAACCTGCAAAATTCAGAATTTTTCGGTAAGAAGATGGTGACAGCAAGGCGTCCACTCCTCTACGGCGTGGGCAGTACTTGTTTGTGCCTTACCGAAGGTTCTTGCAGGTACCTGAATACCGGTACTTACAGGGAACCCCCACGCCGCTTATTTAAACAACATAACAATTCAAACCTAGAAAAGTAATATGCAGACAGAGGAAATACCCAATACTGATAATAACTACAATTCTCTTCTGAAGATTTCATCAGAAGAAGATCTTTTTGTGGAAGATGAAGTAACAGGAGTCAAGAAATACACTCCAGTAACAACTACTGATGTGGGTCAGTTTAAGAGAGAGGCAGAACATTTGTATAAGGAGATTCAGCATGCTAAAGATGAATTTAAATGGAATGCAGGAAAGCATAAAGGTCTTACCTGTTATTTTCATATTTACCAGAACCTTGCCGAGCAGTTGACAGATTTTCTTAAATATATTCATACGCTCCATAAAAAAGTCTACATTTCCATTTACAAGAGCTATGATGATGAATTCATGGGGATTTATACTGATGTTTTAGAGAAGGTGCTCCAGGAAATTCAGACCATCGCCCGGAAGCATTCAGACTATTTGCTCGATAAGGAAGCTGAGTATGGTCAGATTCCCAGTGCTAAGGCTATTTTCGAGCAATGCAAGAAGCTTAAAGTTCCTGCCGGAGACGACTTTCCCCAGTTTGATTCCCATTACAGAAACTTTGTCTCTATGGGGTTGAAGATGGCTTTGGCTGAAACCATCTCCACAGTTACCGCTATTTGTGCTGATTTCCTAGCCTTATACAGAACCCGCCTTTTCCGCACCGACCGTGAGGCTGTGATTATTTACCATTATATCAAGCGAATTTTCGACGAGGGCACGCTGCCTGACCATCTGAAACGAGAGGTAAAGGTAAAGAAACGTCATCTGAGAGAGAGAAGAATAGATATTACCACTTTGAGTTTGCAGAAAGTAATGAATGATATTGAAGGGAAATACAACAATTATACGCTTTGTTCTGACTGGTTTGAGCGAGAGGAGGATGAGGAAGAAGAACTCGTCCGTACGCTAGTCAGGGAGCAGGCTTCGCCCGAGGATTTTGAAACGCTGTTCAAGTATCAGGGTGAGCATAAAATGTGGGAGGCAGAAATTGCGAGGGCTGATGATTTTGAGCGTAACAGCGATTCTTTCTTTGTGAACTGGGTAGATCCTATAAAGTTGGAGGAGAAGTTGAAGTTCTGGATAAAGGGCAACATTACGTCTCAGCAAAGCTGGTACATAGTCTGGTGCCTGATGAAATATACGTTCCACATGGTGCGTGATAATCAGGACAAGGCAGCCTTTGCCGCCCGCATGAACCTGATGTTTCCGGATGCTGAAAAGAAATGTGTGGTGGAGTCGTTCCGCAAGCAGGAAACGCAGAAGAACCACAACCACCATTTTTCGGAGTGGCTTGAAGGCTCCGATCCCGATTATCATACCGCCCAGGATCTGTATTATAAGCTGGCGAAAAGGGATGGTTATATGAGAAGTATTTGAGTTGGTATAGGAAAGTAGAGAGGAAGATTTAGAGACAACTATCGTCCCTGGGTATAAAACAAGGATAATTCCGGTAATATTCTACGGCTTTTTTGAAAATATTCCGTAGAATATTACCACTTTTTCAAAAAAAGAGACTTGTCTGATGACACATTATATGATGCGATTAAGGCGACTTTCGATAATAGAGGGCTTACATACAATCCCGAATTGCAGTTGTTTACAGAAAGTTTTGCGACAGACGCAGCACGTATAGTTCGCTGGAAAGCATTTCTGAAAAAGATTCAATGGAAAGAAGCTCTTGATTTCAAGACTGTTAGGGAAGTAATAAAGGAAAGGTTGCAGCCTATGGCTGAAAGATATTGGGGAAAGTAGTGCGTTGTGGAGTCGTCTCGCAAGCAGGAAAAGTAGCTGATGACTAGCCCCAACACGCCCTGAAAGGGCGTATGGGGCAAAACTTGCGAAAGTTCAGTAAAATATTTTGGTAACTATGGTTGAACTTGTTAAAGGCATCTTCTTCATGGAATTGTGAAGGAGGTGCCTTTAATGTTTGAATTTTAAAGCTTTTGCCCTTACAGGGCGCAAGGTTGATTGCTGGTTTACCCAGGGCGATTGCCCTGGGCTAGGAGCTTCTGCCCCTTCAGGGCGTGTGGGGCATTGACTATATTATTTACTAAATTACCATTTTCCCAAAAAACATGGAAATTTTCCCAATAATGCCCCTGTTTTTCCCAAGAAACCCCCGATTTTTCCCAAAAGCAGCAGATTTTCGGGAAGAGTGGGGGAAGGCTTGCAGGAAAATGAGGGTATTTTCTTGCCTTTTTGTTAATATTATGCGATTTTTTCTTGTTTTTCCCTGCTGAGCGTGTAGGCTTTTTATTTTTCCCAAGAAATGCCCGATTTTTCCCAAATACGTGGTTTTTTCGGGGGAGTTGTGGGAAAGGGATTGTTTTGCTTTTTTTTCTGCAGTACTTTTGCAGCGTCGAAGAAACAAGACAACGCTGAAATGGTTTGGTGCTCTTGAAACCTCTTCGTACAATTATATAATATGTATACTCAGATTATGAGAGTGGTGCAGCAGGGCGAGACCTTCGCTGTGCAGAGTCAGAAAAGTGAGAACGGACAGATGATGAAATGCAACATCGTTCTCCAGGAGATGGGCGGCAAGTATGAGAACCAGTATGCTGCGGCAATGCTGGGCAATATGGCGCAATGTAAGTATGCTCCGGGCGAGTTGGTGGCGGTAACGCTCCGCTTTACTACCCATGAGCACAATGGTCAGGTTTATCAGGATATTCTGGTTACGGACATTGAAAAGATAAAGGGGTAAAGCTTGATACTTTAAAGCTTTTGCCCTTACAGGGCGACAAGTTTGCGCCCATAATAACCCAGGGCGTTGCCCTGGGCTAGGAGCTTCTGCCCTTTCAGGGCGTGTGGGGCATACTTGCAAAAAGCTTTTTCATTTATTAACTGAGTTGAAACAGAGGAGGATTTTCCATGGTAAAGCGCGCAACAATCCGGATGTTTCTTCTCCTAAAATTCAATTCAGATTATGGTTAAGAAAGTAAACAAGGTTCAGAACAATGCTCAGAATAATGTTCAGAACCAGCAGGTGAATAATAATGACTGCCAGCATGTGCAGTTGGGTGGAATGGCTTACTATGATGCTAAGCAGTATTTCCTCTTCAGTCCTCAGGAATCGGGGGTGAATAAGGTTCCTCGATTCCGTTCGATGGGCGTGGCTCAGCAAATGCCTGACGGAACGTTTGATTTCGTGGTTCAGCACCGCCTCAGAACTCAGTCGGAACTGATTAAGAAACTGGCGCATGGTCGTGTGAGCAAGACCAAGGACGGTGCTGTTCAGCTTACCTTGAAGGTGTTCTGCCATGAGGGAATCAACATCGCCCGAACGCTGGCTGTTGAGGCAGAAGAAGGGGCTGAGGCGGTAGTGGATTACCAACTGAAACATTAGGATTTTGTATTCAACTTAAAACGATAAGTAGAAACAGATAGATGAGTTGTTATTTAATTAAGGTGGAGAATGGGCACAAGGTTGCCCGCTCCATCACTTCGGAAGAGGAGTATAAGCAGCTGCGTGGAAGCAATGAGCAGAAGGCGAATCTTCGCCTGGCTCGTGCCGGAAACGATGCTGCGAAAAGAAGACTGGTACAGTTTAATTATTCCGGCCATTATCCGCAAGGCGTGGTGAAGGGAATGAAACTGCCAAGCGGTGCTTTCGGATTTGATATGGATGAGCCGGAGGCTTTCGCCAAGGCAGCAAAGCTGCTGCTGAAAGAACCGGACAAGTACGGACTGCTGATGCTGGAACGCAGTGCACGACAAGGCGGTCATGCGGTGTTTGAACGCGAAAAGGGCAAGACGGTTCTGGAGAATCAGGTGAGGATTGCTACGATGCTCAAGTGTGAAATGGATACTTCGGCTCACGACATTAATCGGGTTTATTTCACGACCACATCGGATGACGAAGATTTGCTCTTCCTTTCGCCACGGCTTTTCAAGGATGAATATGATGAGGCTGCCGTGGCAGCTGAAGGGAAGGTCCTGGAAGAGCGTGAAAGATACGGACAGGAGGAACTGCCGGAAGGGGCGCACAAGGCAAACAAGCACTTTATGCCTTGGTTGGAAGAAATCAAGAAGAATCCTCAAGGGGTTTTAAAGAGTCAAGAATTTAAGGATTCTCAGAAAGCTTCTCAAGGGGCTTTTAAGGGTCAGGAATTTAAGGATTCGAGAATTTCTACTTCTGCTGCTTCAGCCTCTGCTGCGTCAACTTCTTCTACTTCAACTACTTCTGCTGCTCAGGACAATTATCTCGGGATTCCTTATGGGGAAATCATTAAGAAGTGGTGGCAGATGTATAATGATGGGCAGGAGCCGATGCGCTCCAACCGCAATACGCTGACCTTTGAGCTGGCTGTGAACCTGCGCCACATCTGTGGTTTTGACCGCAATCTGCTGGCTCAGATTATTCCCTGCTACGATGGGTTTCCCGAACAGGAAAAGATGGCTTGCATCAACTCGGCATTGAATGAGAAAATCACGCAAATGCCTAAGCGACTGAAGGATGTGCTCTCTGCCATCCGTCAGGAACGAATGAAGCAGGGAAATGCAGTTGGTGGTTCGGCGGCTGACAATGAGGCGCTGGTAAATGCGCTGGACGAGGCTAACGCCAAGGACGATCTGTTCTATTATAATGCGCTGCCTAAGTTGCCGCAAGGCATTCGAGATTCCATCAGCGCAGTGGGTCCGGCACTGGCACTGCCTGTAATCACAGCCATCTGTCCTGCCATCGGAATGCTCGCCACGGGCGTGAAGGTTTCCGTTCACGGCAAGATGAACTCGCTGAACCTCATCTCCTACATCGCCGGAGATTTTGCATCTGGCAAGGGTAGTATTGACCCCGTGATTGACGCATGGACTTCGGAAGTGAAGGAAATGGACAAAATGTATCAGCAGAAGGAGGATGAATGGCGAGCCAAGAAACGTGCAGCCAAGAACAAGAAGGAGCAGCCGGAAGAGCCGAAACTGCCTGTAAGATGCTTGACACTGAACAATACGGTGGCGAATCTGGCTGAACGACTGGCTAACACAGAAGGCAAGCACGCCTTCTCGTTTACTCCGGAAGCTGACACCGTAGCGCAGAAGTGGAAATCGGCAATGAGCGACTTTTCTGTCATGTTGAGACAGGCTTACGACGGAACATGCTATGAGCGTGAAGCAAGAAGTGCAGATGCAGTGAATGTTCATATAGACAGACTGTTATGGAACGTGGTGATGTGTGGAACGCCTGATGCGCTCTATCGTGTGGTAAGCAATTATACGGATGGTTTCCAAAGCCGTATCATCGTGGCAAAAACGCCCGATAATACCTTCACTCCACTTTCTGACAACATGTATGTAATGAACGAACGCCAGCGCGACCGCATTATTCAGATAGCTCATCTTCTGCCTTTGCTGACCGGTGAGGTGGTTCTGCCCAAGCTGGAGGATAAGGGTAGGGAATGGCTGGAACAGATAAGACTGGAAACGATGAAAAATGACGACAAGGTGAAAGCCCGCCAGCGTTTCCGTATCTGTCCAACCACCATGCGAATGATGACCTGCATCATGCTCTGCAAGGTTCTGGAAACGCTGATTCAGAAGCATGGATTCAATGGAGCCGAGAAACAGCTGAAGGAGTCACCTGATTTGTGGAAGGGAATGCTCGTAAAGACGCAGACACCAACCATGCTGAATGTCTTTGATGTACTGGCAGACTATCAGCTGGATAATGCACTTTACTTCTTCCGTAATCGTATTGAAGAGGCTTTCTCATCAAAGGATTATTGCTGCCAATCTGCTTGGGACCGTTGTCGTCGGGGTAAGAATGATTCCATCTTCGAACGTTTGGACGTAACCTTCACCTTCGAACAGGCAGAGCAGCAGAGCGTTGCTGTTAAGGGGGCAAGTGCCACTCATGAATCAGTGAAACAGATGCTGAAAAACTGGAAACGCCAGGGCTTAATCAGCGTATTGCCAGACAGACATTATCAGAAAGTTTCGCCTACCATATAATTTTTGGGGGGTATTAAGGGTCAAGGTCACTAAGTGTCATTAAGTTTTTCGGTTCTTAAATCAGCCTTAATGGCCGGCCTTGATCCAATTATTCATTATCAATTATTAATTGTAAATTATCATGAACATCAATATATTCCGCCGTCGCTTCACTCCATGGAGTGTGGATGGCACAATGGTTATAGGTGGCAAGATTTTCTGCGACACCTTAGAACGTCCTAACCGTCATTTGCCAGCAGGACGTTATAAGATTTCTCTCATTCCTATCAAGCAAAAGAAGGTGTCGGAGACAAAGAAGAAAAATAAGTATGAAAGAGGAAAATATGAAATTGTTATCAAGCCTGTTATTCTGTTAAGATCCAATTACGTGCCTCGTACTGTTAGGCGCAGAGCTCGCTTCGTGCCTGGCAACGGTCCGCTACGTCTGAGAAACAAGAGTATCATTCTGGGCAAGTCTCATTATACCGGAATCGTTACGCAATCAGAAGAATGCTATAATGAATTTTGCCAGTTGTTGGATGAGGAATTCAAGAGGATGAAGAAAAAGCATCTACCGTGCAGAATCAATCTGTTTATCAGGGATTGGGGTGTTGACGAAATCCCTCTCAATTATCTGCTTATTTTTCAATAATTAATATTCAATATCATGCGTAAGATAAAGGAAATCATCATTCATTGCAGTGCGACCAAGGAAGGTCGCAACTTCACCGTAGCGGATATTGACCGCTGGCACCGGGAGCGCGGAATGCGCTGCATAGGTTATCATTTCGTGATTTATCGTGACGGCAGCATTCATGTAGGCCGTGCGATAGAGGAGGTTGGCGCCCATTGCAAGGGCCATAATTCCATCAGTATAGGCATTTGCTACATCGGCGGCTTATCGAAGAAAGGCAAGCCGAAGGATACAAGAACCCGAGACCAGAAAGCGGCAATGCGCTCGCTCATCGAGCAGCTGAAGGAGGAATATCCATTAGCCACGATTCATGGTCATAATGAATTTGCCAACAAAGCCTGTCCCTGCTTTGATGTAAAGAAGGAGTGGGGGAAGGAGTAGACACAAAAAAATAGCGGATCTTTCACAGACCCGCTATTTGATATTTAATAAATACTCTGGAATGAATTTTAATCATCACCAAAAATAAAAGATGTCTTATACAATGCCCTGAGCCATCATAGCCTTAGCTACCTTCAGGAAGCCGGCTACGTTTGCACCCTTTACATAATTAATATAACCATCTGGCTCAGTACCATACTTCACGCAGTTTGCGTGAATATCGTTCATGATGTCGTGGAGCTTAGCATCAACCTCCTCACGAGACCACTTCAGACGCTCTGAGTTCTGGCTCATCTCAAGACCTGATACTGCAACACCACCTGCGTTGGCTGCCTTACCTGGAGAGTAGAGAATCTTAGCATCCTGGAAGACCTTGATAGCCTCTGGAGTAGAAGGCATGTTAGCACCCTCGCTTACTGCGATTACGCCGTTGGCGATGAGAGCCTTGGCTGCCTCCTCGTTGATTTCGTTCTGAGTAGCTGATGGGAGAGCGATGTCTGCCTTCTCAAACCAAGGCTTAGCACCTGCAACATATTTTACACCATACTTCTCTGCATACTCCTTGATACGGCCACGCTCTACGTTCTTGAGCTCCATGATGTAATCGAGCTTCTCGCGGTCGATTCCGTCTGGGTCGTAGATGTAACCGTCTGAATCTGAACATGTAACTGGCTTAGCACCCAACTGGAGCAACTTCTCCATAGTGTACTGGGCTACATTACCTGAACCTGAAACCAAAACTGTCTTGCCCTTGATGTCAATACCCTTGGTAGCGAGCATGTTGCAGAGGAAGTATACGTTACCGTAACCTGTAGCCTCAGGACGGATCAATGAACCGCCGAACTCCTGACCCTTACCGGTCAAGACGCCCTGGAACTGGTGTGTCAACTTCTTGTACATTCCGAAGAGGTAACCTACCTCACGGCCACCTACACCGATGTCACCAGCTGGAACATCCTCGTCTGGACCCATGTGACGGTAAAGCTCTGTCATGAAAGCCTGGCAGAAACGCATTACCTCGTTGTTGCTCTTGCCACGTGGAGAGAAGTCGGAACCACCCTTAGCACCACCCATTGGGAGAGTAGTAAGAGAGTTCTTGAATGTCTGCTCGAAAGCCAAGAACTTCAAAATACTCAAGTTTACTGACTTGTGGTAGCGAAGACCTCCCTTGTAAGGGCCAATCGCGTTGTTGTGCTGAACGCGGTAACCCATGTTAGTCTGTACGTTGCCCTTATCATCTACCCAAGATACGCGGAACTGGATGATGCGGTCTGGAATGCAGAGACGCTCGATGAGGTTTGCCTTCTCAAACTCTGGGTGCTTGTTGTACTCTTCCTCGATAGTACCGAGAACCTGACTAACTGCCTGAATGTACTCAGGCTCGTTTGGGAATCTTCTTTGGAGATTCGCGATGACTTCTGATGCTTTCATAATCTTTAATCTTTTATTGAGTTTAAATTCTTATTTTTTATTTCTGATTGCAAAGATACATGTTTTTCTCGAAAACACCAACAAATAGAAAGAAAAAATGCAGAAAAAGTAGAAAAAAGTTATTTTTTAACATTCTTAACCTCGATTTGTAGCGCTTTTGTGTACGCACACCTTATTATATAAGAGACGTTTTTCGGGGTTTAAGCCTTTATCTCCGTTTATGGAATCTTGCATTCTGACGACTTCTGTTTATCTATCCTGCGCCATAGGGCATAAATGAGCAGGATGATAGCGTAGAGGCCGATTACCTGAGGCAGACTGATTCTTACGTTTTCGATGCTTGCTCCAGGCAGCATGCTGATCAGTTTTATGGCTGTATTCAAAAACTGGGTGATGCTGGTCAGGGCGCCTGATGTAAGGCTGATGAGTGGGGCGACAACCGGTGCTATGGGCGCCCATAACGTGAGTGGGGAGAACAGGATTAATGCTGCCCCAAGATATAGGATGAGGGTTGCTGCGGGAATGGCGATGTAATTGGTGAGAAGGGAATAGCACGATATTCTGCCGAAGGTGTAGACGATGACCGGAAGGGTTCCTATCTGGGCTGCCAGTGAAACGCAAAGGAGTCCCCATGCCCAACGGAGGAAACGGCTGCGGATGGGGAGGAGGGTGTAAAGGGGTGTAAAGAACAGCAGAATGGAGGCTACGGCCAGGAACGAAAGCTGGAAACTCAACTCGAAAAGATAGAGCGGACTGATGAAGAGCATAAATATATAAGCTGAGGATAATGTGTTGAGCGGCAGACCGGTACGATGGAAAGCTAAGCTTAAGCTGTAGGCTGAAAGCATGATGGCTGCACGGACTGCACTTGCCGGCAATCCTATGAGAAAAACGTAGGTCCAGATGGAGATGAGGGACAGGATGATGGTGTAAACTGAGTACTTTCTGCCGCCTAGCAGAAAGATGAAAAGCTGGAAGATAATGCCTATATGAAGTCCGCTTACTGCCAAGATGTGACTGGCTCCGGAAATGGAGTAACTGTTTCGGGTGTTCGAGTCGAGTGCGCTCTTGTCACCCAGCGCCATGGCTGCGATGACTGCATAGTCTTGCTGTTTTACGTGAAGGGAAACCAGTTTGCTTTCAATATTGCTTTTATAGCGTTCGGTATTGATTTTTGCCCGTGTAAGGTAAGACAGTTCCTGCCAGTTTTTCAGTTGTGTAGAGGTTTGGGAACCAGCTATTTGCTTACAGGTAAGAAAAGCCCCAAGGCTCAGGATGCATAAATGAATCATCACGCATTGGGAGAAGATGAGAAACTGGTGGCTCCTGCTGAAGTAAGCTTTTGGGCTTAAGAACTCAGTAAGGAAAAAGATGATGCTGCCAAGGGCGCATGAAATGATGGAGATGATGAGCCAAAAGCGCATGTTGAAATCATCATAGCCCCATTTGGCTATGATGATTCCGATCGTCAGTGTGAGGCTGATGGTCATGAGCGGAGTGAGAGGTAGCTCTTTCATCATTCCTCTTTTCTTTTTTAAAAGATAATTTATTTCCTATTTCTTGAATCCGAAGATGCGCTTGATGAATTTCTTCACAGCGTTTTCTTGCTTCTGTGGATTTACGATAGGGGTGTGCTTGCGTGCAGCCGGCTTGTCGCCCTTTTTCTGGGCTACGCCTCTGCCACGGCCGTTGCTGCCTGGGCGAACATTGTTCTCGGTGCCTGGGCGCTGCTGGTTGCTGTTATTGCGGCGCTTCTGGCTGTTGCTGTTCTTTGGCTGCTCGCCTGGCTGGGCTGACTTTCTGTTCTGCTGCTTTGCGTTCGGCTGCCTGTTGCCCTGCTGAGGCTGCTGCTTTGCATTCTGCTGCCTGTTGCCTTGCTGAGGCTGCTGCTCGTTGTTGCGTGGTGCTTTTTCCTGACGCTCGTTTGGCTTGTTTGGCTTGCGCTTGTGAGAAGTCTGGTCGCGGTCTTTCTGTCGGCGGTTCTTGGCGCTGTTCTTTCCGCCCTCTCCGTTTCTGCCGTTACCGCGTCTGTTGTTTCTTCCGTTTGCACCTTTCTTCTTCGGCTTGTTGAGCTTGATGTATTCAGGACCTTCGCCGCATCCCTCAGGGAGAGGCATTTTGTCTACCACCTTCTCCAGGAACTTCTCTATCTGCTGGAACCAGTACTGGTCTTCTTCGCTTACGAAGGTGATGGCTCTACCATCGCGGTTGGCACGGGCTGTACGGCCGATGCGGTGAACGTAATCTTCTGTATCGTGAGGAACATCGTAATTGATGACCATCTCAATATCATCAATGTCAATTCCGCGCGCCACAATATCGGTAGCTACGAGAACATCATACTGTCCGCTCTTGAACTTGAACATCACATCATCGCGCTCAGCCTGTTCCAGGTCGCTGTGCATGGCTCCGCAGTTTACTCCAATCTGCTGGAGGGAAGCTGCGAGTTGCTTCACCTTGAATTTGCTGCCGCTGAAGACGATGACGCGCTTCAGGTCGCCTGCCTTGAAGATGTCCTTGATGATGGTCATCTTCTGGGTTTCGTAGCATACGTATGCTTCCTGCTTGATTTTCTCGGCTGGCTTGCTGACGGCAAGTTTGATTTCTACCGGATTCTTGAGCAGGGTCTTAGCCAGTTCTTCTATCTTCTCAGGCATGGTTGCCGAGAACATGATGGTCTGGCAGGTCTTTGGCAGTTTTGACGCGATGGTCTTGATGTCGTCAGAGAAACCCATGTCGAGCATGCGGTCGGCCTCGTCAAGAATGAAGAAACTTACCTTGCTGAGGTCTACATTGCCCAGAGAGATATGGGAGATGAGGCGGCCCGGGGTGGCGATGACTACATCGGCGCCCATGCGGAGGCTGCGCAACTCCTGATCGTAACGGTTGCCGTCGTTGCCGCCGTATACGGCTACGCTGCTCACGCCCTGCAGGTAATAGCCGAAGCCTTGCATCGCCTGGTCTATCTGCTGGGCGAGCTCGCGGGTTGGTGACATGATGACGCAGTTGATGGCGTCTTTCGGATAACCGCCGTCATCGAGCTTGCTCAATACTGGCAGCAGATAGGCTGCGGTTTTGCCGGTTCCGGTCTGGGCTACACCCAAGACATCGTGACCTTCTAATATCTCTGGAATGCACTTTTCCTGTACTGGAGTGCATGTGTCGAAGCGCATGTCATATAATGCGTCGAGCACGTTGTCGTTTAAATCTAATTCGTCGAAATACATTTTTTTTTAATGTTGAATGTTGAATGTTGAATGTTAACTTTTTCCCTCAAAATCCAATTACCGGGTTATGATAACCGGTTCTGATTTTACCTCGGTGCCTTGCGGTAGCAGAAGTAGGCTACGATGGCGAAGAGGAAGTTTGGAAGCCACGCTGCCAGAACAGACGGGAAGTTGGCCTGGATGGCGAAGGTGGCAGAAACCGTTTGCAGCATGATGTAGCCGAAACTCAGCGCAAGTCCAACGCCCAATGCTGCTCCCATGCCGCCCTTGCGCTTGCGGGCTGAGAGGGAGACGCCGATGATGGTGAGGATGAACGAAGCGAAGGAAGAGGCGATGCGCTTGTGGTATTCTACCTCGTACTGCACTACGTTGCCCGAACCGCGGTTAATCTGCTTGGAGATGTAATCGCGGAGCTCAGGACTGGTGAAGGTTTCCTGCTGACCCTTGGAATAGACCAGGTCGGTAGGTTCCATCATGATGATGGTGTCCTTCTGGGCTCCGCTCGTAATATGCTCCTTCATGCCCTGGAGCTTGCGGATTTTCCAGTTGCTCAGTTTCCAGTGATACTTGCTGTCGGAAATGGTGTCGTACTGGATGTCCATCGCTGTAAGGTGGCTTACGAGTTTCTTGTCCTGGAACTTGTCGAGACAGAATCCGTAGCCGCGTTTCATGCTGTTGTCGTAATGCTGCATATAGGCAATCACTCCCTTGTCTACCTGCAGCTGTACATTCTCGGCACTGGTATTCTTCTTCTTGTTCTTGTACATCGTCTCGAAGTTCTGCCTGATGACGGTTCCGTGGGGAATGACGTAGGCTGAGAGCCCGAAGGAGAGGGCTGAGAGCAGCACGCAGGTAATCATGTATGGGCGGAGGAGACGCTTGAAGGATACTCCCGACGCCAGGATGGCGATGATTTCGGAATTGCTTGCCAGCTTGCTGGTGAAGAGAATGACCGCCACGAACACGAACAGCGCACTGAAGAGGTTGGCAAAATAGGGCACGAAGTTGGCGTAGTAATCGAAGATGATTGCGCGCGCCGGTGCATGGTGCTCTGTGAATTTTGACAGGTTCTCGTTGAAGTCGAAGACGATGGCGATGGAGATGATCAGGGCGATGGAGAAGAAATAGTAGCCCAGAAACTTCTTGATAATGTACCAGTCGAGCTTCCTGATGTACCTGAACGGGTTGAGAAACCGGAATATGCGCAGGAACCGGAGCTTGTGAGCCAGCCAGCGCACAGCCCTGATGAGCCACCCGAACTTGCGGGAAGCCCATCGGCCGGTGCGGTAGAGCCGGCGGTGTTTTCTTATTTTCTTAAAATCTTTCATGATGCTTGCTTACTTAAATTCTTCGGCCAAGCTGGTCGATGATGGAATTCTTCCATGCCACGAAATCGCCCTGCTCGATATGATGGCGGGCATCGGTCACGAGGCGCAGATAGAAAGAGAGGTTGTGGATGCTGGCTATCTGCATCGCCAGCAGCTCCTGGGCCTTGAAGAGGTGGTGGAGGTAGGCCTTCGTGGTTACGAGGTCGATGTCGCAGCCGTCTGGATCTACCGGACTGAAGTCTTTCTCCCACTTCTTGTTGCGCATGTTCATCGTGCCCTGATAGGTGAAGAGCATGGCGTTGCGGCCGTTGCGGGTCGGCATTACGCAGTCGAACATGTCTACGCCGCGCTCGATGGCTTCGAGGATGTTCTGCGGGGTTCCTACGCCCATCAGATATCTCGGCTTGTCTTTCGGCAGGATTTCGTTCACTACTTCTATCATCTCATACATCACCTCGGTAGGCTCTCCTACGGCAAGTCCGCCGATGGCATTTCCGTCGGCTCCCTTGTCGGCAATGTATTTGGCTGCTTCGCGGCGCAGGTCCGGGAAGGTGCAGCCCTGAACGATAGGGAAGAGACTCTGCTGATAGCCGTAGAGGGGCTCGGTTTCGTTGAACCGCTTGATGCAGCGGTCTAGCCAGCGCTGGGTGAGCATGAGGCTGTTCTTGGCGTACTGGTAATCGCTCTGTCCCGGTGGACATTCATCGAAGGCCATCATGATGTCGGCTCCGATGATGCGCTCGGTGTCCATTACATTCTCCGGTGTGAAGAAGTGCTTGCTGCCGTCGATGTGGGAGCGGAACTCGCAGCCTTCTTCCTTGAGCTTGCGGATGCCGGTGAGCGAGAAGACCTGGAAGCCGCCGCTGTCGGTGAGGATAGGACGGTCCCAGCCGTTGAACTTGTGCAATCCGCCTGCTGCCCTGATGACGTCAAGACCTGGGCGTAGGTAGAGGTGATAGGTGTTTCCGAGGATAATCTGTGCCATGACCTGCTTCTTGAGTTCCTCGAAGTGGACGCCCTTCACGCTTCCTACGGTTCCTACGGGCATGAAGATTGGGGTCTTGATCTGTCCGTGGTCGGTGGTGATGATGCCTGTACGCGCATCGCTCGCTTTATCTGTTACTTGTAATTCAAATTTCATTTCTATTCTTTTTTATCATTTTCCTCAATGCTGAAGTCTGTAGGGTTTTTCACCTTCTCGTCGGTCAGCGCGAACTGCCAGACGTCAGCCACATTCTCTACATAGTGGAAGTCTACGCCCTTGAGATATTTCTCCGGTATTTCCTCTACGTTCTTCTGGTTCTCCCTGCACATCACGATGTGCTTGATTCCTGCCCGCTTGGCTGCCAGAATCTTCTCCTTGATTCCGCCTACCGGGAGCACTTTGCCGCGGAGGGTTATCTCGCCGGTCATGGCTGTGTTGGCACGCACCTTGCGCTGGGTGATGGCTGAGGCGATGCTGGTGGCGATGGTGATTCCGGCAGAAGGACCGTCTTTCGGGGTGGCTCCCTCAGGTACGTGGATGTGGATGTTCCACTGCTCGAAGATGCGGTAGTCTACCTGGAGCAGGTCGATGTGCGACTTGACGTATTCCAGTGCGATAATGGCTGATTCCTTCATCACGTCGCCCAGGTTTCCGGTCAGGGTGAGCTTGCCTGCCTTGCCCTTGCTGAGCGAGGTTTCGATGTAGAGGATTTCGCCGCCTACTGAGGTCCAGGCAAGTCCGGTTACCACTCCTGCATAGTCGTTGCCCTGGTAGATGTCGCGGTTGAACGGCGGATTGCCCAGCAGGTCTTTTACTTCGGCAGGGGTGATGGTGTAGTTCTTCAGCTCCTGGTCGCAGGCAAGTTTGTAAGCCATCTTGCGCAGACTCTTGTCAATCTGCTTCTTCAGCTGTCTTACGCCGCTCTCCCGGGTATAGTGCTCGATGATGAACTCGAGGGCATTCTTGTTGAAGCTTACCTTCGGCGAAACCTTGTCGAGTCCGGTGCTTTCCAGCTCTTCCGGTACGAGGTGGCGCTTGGCAATCTCTGTCTTCTCTTCGGTGATGTAGCCGCCTACTTCTATCAGCTCCATACGGTCGAGGAGCGGACGCGGAATGACGCTCAGGTCATTGGCTGTGGCGATGAAGAGCACCTTGGAGAGGTCGTAATCCATATCGAGATAATTGTCGTGGAAGGCATTGTTCTGTTCCGGGTCCAGCACTTCGAGCAGGGCTGATGCTGGGTCGCCGTTGAAATTGCTCTGCGCCACCTTGTCAATCTCGTCGAGGATGAAGACCGGATTGCTGCTGCCTGCCTTCAGCATGTTCTTGATGATGCGGCCCGGCATGGCTCCCACATAGGTGCGGCGGTGACCGCGGATTTCGGCTTCATCGTGCAGACCGCCCAGCGACATGCGTACATACTTGCGCTTCATGGCTGCTGCGATGCTCTTGCCCAGACTGGTCTTTCCTACGCCCGGAGGACCGTAGAGGCAGAGGATAGGACTCTTGCCGCCGCCGTTCAGTGCTCTTACGGCGAGGAATTCCAGGATGCGTTCCTTCACATTCTCCATGCCGTAGTGGTCGTGGTTCAGAATGCGCTTGGCACGGGTCAGACTGAGGTCGTCCTGGGTGTAGGAATTCCAAGGCAAATCTACCATGGTCTGCAGGAATCCTATCTGTATCGAATAGTCAGGACTCTGCGGGTTCAGGGTGTCGAGCTTGGCAATTTCTTTCTTGAAGATTTTGGCAGTTTCCTCGCTCCAGTTCTTCTGTTTCGCCTTCTCCAGAATCTCCTTCTTCTCCGGACTGGCGTTGCCTTCTCCCAGTTCTTCCCTGATGTTCTTGATTTGCTGCTTGAGGAAGTATTCCTTCTGCTGTTCATCGAGGTCGTAGTGGGTTTTGTTCTCAATCTCAGTCTGGATGCGTAGCAGATGGCGCACCTTGTTAAGGGATCTGATGGCAATCATGATGCGCTCGCTGAGATTTTCCTCTTTCAGCATCTTGATTTTATCCTCGATGGAGAAAGGGAGGAGGGAGCACATGAAGTTGCACTGCATATGAATGCTCGAGAGTTCGTTGATGGCCTGGATGGCCTCATCAGTATAGTTGGCGGTTGATTTGATATAGTCTGTCGCTTCGTAATGGAAGTTCTTGTAGAGCATTCTGAAGAGTTCATCGTTGTTCTCGTCAGGCCATTTCTCCGGAAGACTTTTTACGTCAATTACTGTGTAAGGCTCTTTTTGAACGAGATGTTTCATCTGACATCTGCCCAGACCCTGGATGATGATGCTCATCTGCTCTGTGCCAGGCATCTTGATCACCTTGATGAGTTTGGCGAAGACACCTACAGGGTAGAGGTCTTCTTCGTAGGGCGATTCTGTATCTTTGTTCTTCTGGCAGAATACGCAGAATATGGTGTCTGGTTTCTTTTCCAGCATCCGGACGAGATTCAGACTTTCCTTTCTGCCCACAACGATAGGGGTCATGTTGGTAGGGAAAACTACAATATCTCGCATGCAGAGGGTAGGGTACAAGCCTTCTTCCTGGTCTTCGATCAGGGTTTTCGGATCGCCCTCGTAATCTGCAATCATTTGTATTCGGGTACTTGTTCTTCTATTATCCATTTTGTTATGATTTCTATTTTCCGTGCAAAGGTACTCATTTTTTGTGAAATATCGTGGAAGATGATAGATTATTTAATAATAAAATTGCTTTTTCTATATATTAGTATCCGTTTTTATAGATGTAAGTAGCTGCTTTTGCAGGTAGAAGTGGCAATTTCTGCTGCTTGCGATAAAATAAATCGGCGGCGCATTCGTTTTCTTCTGTAAAGAGACAGAAGAATTTATGGGTAATTTTCGATTTAAACAGTTTGAGATAGAGCAAGACCGTTGTGCCATGAAAGTGGGAACTGACGGCGTTTTGCTGGGTGCATGGGCGCAAGGTGGCAGGCGGATCCTGGACATTGGTTCCGGAACGGGACTGATTTCGCTCATGATGGCGCAGCGTTTTCCTGAAGCTGAGGTTGTGGGGATTGATATGGATGCTGATGCCTGCGGACAGGCGAGGGAGAATGTGATGGCAAGTCCGTTTCGCGACAGGGTGGAAATAGAATGCTGCAGACTGCAGGATTTCGGGGAAGCTTCGGAAGCTGCTGAGGCTTTGGAAACTGCTGAAGGTTTGAAGGCTGCCGGTGTTTTTGATGCGATAGTGAGCAATCCTCCGTTCTTTGTAGATAGCTTGAAAAATCCGGACAGTAAGAGGACGATGGCGAGACATACGGACAGTCTTCCGTTCCGCGATTTGTTTGCGGGTGTAAAACGGTTACTTTCTGATGATGGTATTTTCTCTGCAATTGTTCCCGTAGAAGTAGTGGAGCAGTTTGTTGCAGAGTCTTGTATATTAGGTTTTTATCTTATACGGAAGTGTGGTGTGAAGACGGTAGAGCGCAAGCAGCCCAAGCGCTTTATGCTGAGTTTTGCCAAGCATCGCATTTCGCCTTATGAAGAGCATGTTGAAACGATGATGGATTCGCAGGGAAACCGCTCGGAATGGTATAGGAAAATAACGGAAGAATTTTACCTTTTCTAGGAGTGTTGAATGTTGAGTGTTGAATGTTGAATTTAGAGGGAGTGTTGTGTGTTGAATGTTGAATGGATTGGGGGCAACACTCAACACTCAACATTCAACATTCAACACTCCCTCAAAGGTTCAGCTTCTTCTGTACCAGTTTGCTGATAGCTTCTACTCTTTTGCTCTGGCGCTGTATGTCTTTATGAATATCATCGCGCACGGCATTGATGTCGTTGAAGAAATCGGCAAAGGCAGACTGAATCATGTTCGGCTTGCGGTCGTTCTTGTTGGCAAATGGGTTCACCAGCATCTTGATTCCCTTTTCTTCCAGGTGAACATCAATCTCTGCACCCGTCATCACAGGGTCGCCATCATAATGGATTACGCCTGGCTGACTGCGGGTGATATGGAGCTTCTTGCAGCGGAACGACTTGATCTTCGAGTTCTTGTCCAACGTCTTGTTGAACATGTCGAAACTTACCTGAGGCGCCTCGATTACATCGAATGGTTCCATGATGACGACATCCATCAAACCGTCGCTCATGGATGCTTGAGGGGCAATATAGGCATTGTTGCCATACTGAGATGCGTTGGCGCAGGAAATGAGGAACGCCTTATACTGCTTGGTGCCCGTCTCGTCCTCCAGCGTGTAAGTCTCAGGCTTATACTTCAATCCCTCGCGCAGGATGTTTTCGGCATAAGTGATAGGACCACGCTTGCCGCTCTCGGCAAACTTCATGCTGACGAAAGCGTCAAAGCCCATGCCGCAGGTGCAGAAGAACGGGTGGTCGTTGATGACACCATAATCCAGATCTCTAATCTGGCATTGGTTGATGACCTCTATGCATTTCTTCAGGTTCATCGGGAGCAGCAGATGTCTTGCCAGTCCGTTGCCTGAACCGCAAGGCAGAATGCCGAGGGCAGTATCGGAGTGAACCAGTGAGCGGGCCACCTCGTTGACGGTTCCGTCGCCACCAACCGCCACAACCACATCTACATGGTTGTTCTTCGCTTCGGTGGCAATTTCCGAAGCGTGCCCAGCTCTTTCAGTCATTCTTATCTCGTACTCAAAAAGCTCTTTGTCCAAAACAGAATCTATCAGACTGGGAACTGCCGCCTTGCTGGCTGTTCCTGAAATCGGATTCATGATGAAAAGTATCTTTTTCTTCATTATATAGTCAAGAGTTTGTAAAATTTAGGCTGCAAAAGTAATAAAAATACCCAAAATAACAAGAAATATCGATTAAAAAAACTATAAAAGTAAACTTTCTTATAAAAAAAGCCGTTTATTGAGTTCTTTTTTGTATCTTTGCACCCTGAAAGTTAGAAAAATATAAAAAAAGATAATAAAGTACACCTATTAATAATGGGACAATTACAAGAAAGATACAAGAATTATCGTGAACCTCAGAAGTATATGGCTGCCGGTGTGTATCCATATTTCCGCGAGATCACAAGTAAGCAGATGACAGAGGTAACCGACATCGATGGTCATAAAATCCTGATGTTCGGTTCTAATGCTTATCAAGGTTTGACTAACGACCAGCGTGTTATTGATGCAGCAAAGGCTGCGCTCGACAAGTATGGTTCTGGTTGTGCAGGAAGCCGTTTCCTCAACGGTACGCTCGATTTGCACGTGCAGCTCGAAAAGGAGCTTGCTGAGTTTATGGGCAAGGATGAAACTTTGTGTTTCTCTACAGGATTCTCTGTAAACCAGGGTGTCTTGGCTTGCGTAGTAGGTCGTAACGACTATATTATCTGCGATGACCGCGACCACGCAAGTATCGTAGATGGCCGCCGCCTCTCATTCGCTACCCAGCTCCACTACAAGCACAACGATATGGAAGATTTGGAGCGCGTGCTCTCTAAGCTCCCTCAGGAGGCTATCAAACTCATCGTTGTTGACGGTGTGTTCTCTATGGAGGGCGACCTGGCTAACTTGCCTGAAATCGTTAAGCTCAAGCATAAGTACAACTGCTCTATCATGGTAGACGAGGCTCATGGTCTTGGCGTATTCGGCAAGCAGGGTCGTGGTGTCTGCGACCACTTCGGTCTGACCGACGAGGTAGACCTCATTATGGGTACATTCTCTAAGAGTCTGGCTTCTATCGGCGGTTTCATCGCATCAGACAAGGATACGATCAACTTCCTCCGTCACAACTGCCGTACTTATATCTTCAGCGCCTCTAACACTCCAGCTGCCACAGCAGCAGCTCTCGAGGCTCTCCACATCATTCAGAATGAGCCAGAGCGTTTCGAGAATCTCTGGGATGTAACCAACTATGCCTTGAAGCGTTTCCGCGAGGAAGGTTTCGAGATTGGCGAGACAGAGAGTCCTATCATTCCTCTCTACGTACGCGATGCTGAGAAGACATTCGTTGTTACCAAGATGGCTTACGATGCAGGTGTGTTCATCAACCCTGTTATTCCTCCAGCTTGTGCTCCTCAGGATACATTGGTACGTTTCGCACTCATGGCTACTCATACTAGAGAGCAGGTTGAGCAGGCTGTCCAGATCTTGAAGAAGATTTTCGTAGAAGAGGGAATCATCAAGTAAAATCAGATTTCTGATTTAAAAGTTCAGCAAGTATTGTTGCGGTTCTTTGCCGCTACTATATATAACAGAACTTTTGCATGTGGTTCAAGTACGGGCTGAAGGCCCAAAAGCTCCTAGCCCAGGGCATCGCCCTGGGTATAATGGCAATCAGCAAGGCGCCCTGTAAGGGCAAAAGCTTTATGTTTTGCCTGGAGTTTTAAAGCTTTTGCCCTTACAGGGCGATAGGCTAGCGCCCGTAATAACCCAGGGCGATGCCCTGGGCTAGGAGTTTCTGCCCTTTCAGGGCGTGTGGTGCAAAACTTGCGAAAGTTCTATATATATAATAAGGTATAAGGGCAATTCCGGATAGGGGTTGCCCTTATTTTTTGCCTGTTTCCCAGCCATTTTGCATTAAAATGCATATTTTTTTGAAAAAAGTTAGGGAAAAATTTGGTGGAATCGAAAAAATGTAGTACCTTTGCACTCGCAATTCAGAAATGATGCTTAAAGCAATGCTTAAGAGGTGTCGTAGAGATGAGTAAGCGGGGTGTAGCGCAGCCCGGTAGCGCTCCTGTTTTGGGAACAGGTGGTCGCA
>ERZ809194.342-NODE-342-length-27795-cov-7.948486_pt1 | contig 27795 bp, 30 predicted proteins | sample MGYA00520517_ERZ809194 | MGnify/ENA primary metagenome ERZ809194 (study PRJEB31570, sample SAMEA3213003) | Homo sapiens | biome: human-gut; feature: human gut; material: fecal | place: Sweden | collected 2011 ... | reverse complement strand
AGATCAGGCAGGAAGATGAAGTCTAAGATTGACCTTGTGAAATAATTGTGTTACAATACAACCAACAAAGGAATATTTTATAGCATGTCATTCACAAAGCATTAGCTATACGTATAAAAAGAAATTCTTTTTTGCGTACGCTAATGCTTTTTTTGTTTATTTTTGGAGGTAAAAATAATGGAATATATTAAAAGATACCAGTCTCCAATTGGAGAAATTACTATGGCAAGTGATGGTGAGTCACTTATTGGTTTATGGTTTGAAGATGATAAATACTATGCGGATATCCTAAAGGAACCAGTAGAACAGGATTTACCAGTCTTTGATCAGACAATTGCCTGGTTAAATCTATACTTTGATGGAATCGTTCCTAACTTCTGTCCACCTATTAAAATGCAGGGAACACCATTCCAGAGAATGATCTGGACTATTATCCAGCACATCCCTTATGGTGAAACAATCACTTATGGTGATATTGCGAAAGCTATCGCAAAATATGGTAACAAGAAAGAAATGTCAGCACAGGCAGTTGGTGGTGCTATTGGTCATAATCATATTGCGTTAATCATCCCTTCACACCGTGTAATCGGTTCTAAGGGTAATTTAAAAGGCTATGCTTCTGGTGTAGAAAAGAAAAAGAAGCTTCTCCTCTTCGAAAAAGCCTCAGTTATTAACAGCAGTATGAGAATAGATACAAGACTTGCTTAAGGCAGGTCTTTTTTAGTATGATGGAGTCAAGAAAAGGAGGTCATATTATGAATGTAAAACCACTAGATTATAGTACTCTTACTAAAGAACAGTTTGATGCAGAAATTGAAAAAGGTATCGTTGATATCAAAGCAGGAAGAGTTTATTCAGCTGATGAAGTTGAAAAAGAAATGAAAGAACTTATGAAATAGTCTTTTATTTTCTTCTTAAAGAATCCCATATTATTCCCATACTTTTTAAAGATAATACAACTAGGGGGGGTAATTTGTTCCAGTAAAAAGCAGCTAGATTAATTTCTAGCTGTTTTTCTCATAATTAATTGTGCGATTATTACTACTACAACAGATATACCACATATCATCAATCCCGGTGTTCTTAATATTGATGGATCAAAAATCACTGTACGATTCAAATAAGAACTAGCCCCTTCACTAATTGCGAGTGGCATAATAAAGCTCACACTTAGTCCGGATAATAAACCTGTTACACCCAATGCAGTTAATCCATATAACTTATCTACAATCAATTGAATTAAGCATAATACAACAAGAATAGCACCCATAATCATACGATTAGAATCAAGTGTTAACTGATAAAAAATCTGTATCATCTTCAATCTTTTAGGAGATTGTTGACTAATATAATTATCTACATACTGATCAATTCCCTGAGATATTAATCCTGAAGAAATTAATTTAGTAAGTGATGTCTTTAATATATTAGGTAATGTAATATCTGTATCCTTCTCTACAATCTCAAAACATTCCTGTGCCAGGTTATTGATATAAGGTGTCATATCTTCTTTATTTTCTTCACCTGTAGCCATCTGTTTAATAATAGCCTGACTATATTTGCTTGTTAGTGCGGTCATAGATTCAGATTGACTAATATCTGCTTGTATTTTATTGATTGTAATCTGTGGTAATCGATATGTATATTGATTAATGACAGTCATTACTTTGTTGGTCATTTCCTGGGTAATTTCATCATTCTGTATAGCACTATTTATAATACTTGGACAAAGCATTGAGAAACATAATACATTCACAAGAATGAAAATAAGAATATCTAATACAATTGTACGTAACATACGCATAAATATCACGCTCCTTTACCCTCATTATAGAAAAACCACACCACATGTCAATATGTTATAATGTGGGAAAGAAAGGGTGATTATATGGAATTTTTAGATTTTTTGAAACAAAGAAGAAGTTATAGAAAATATACAGGAGAACCTGTAAAAAAAGAATTATTGGATCAAATTGTAGAAGCAGGATTACTTGCGCCAAGTGGACGTAATATCAAACCAGAAGAACTCATTGTAGTCACTGATCCTGAACTGTTAACACAATTATCTCAATGTAGAAAAGCAGGGAGTCAGATGTTAGAAGGGGCAGGTGCTTGTATTATAGTATTAGGCGATGAAGATAAGACGGATGTCTGGGTAGAAGACTGCAGCAATGTCATCTTGACTATGCATTACATGGCCTCATCACTAGGTCTTGGCAGTTGCTGGATTCAGGGAAGAAATAGAGTATCATCTACAGAAGATTCAACTGAAGACTATATTAGAAATATGTTTCATTTCCCAAAGAATCTACGTTTAGAAGCATTATTATCTATTGGACATATTGATCAAACATTACCATCAAAAGAAGTAACAGAAGAATTATTAAATAAAGTACATGCACTAAAGTATTAAAATACCTGCTCATGGGCAGGTATTTTAATACAGGTCTTTATTCTGTTTGAAAGGTTTGTAATCATAGAAAATGATATTTCTGCTATTTTCTATTATTTCATAATATAAGACTGCTTTGGTACTTGACATAACATACTTATATTTGTTTGTTTGAACCTTTTTGCCGATATGCGGATTGGCCTCAACTATTCCTTTGACTTTTCGTAATTCTTTGGTTAGAAAGATTCCTATAGAGAAGTTTCTGAATCTAATATAGTTATAATAATCAATGTTGTCTATAATTTCTATAATGTATGGTTCGATTTCAACATCAAAATTTAACTCCATACTTTTCTTCTCTGTCTTTTAAGAATTCATCAAAGCTAATGGTTTTAAAATCTTTACTCTTTTTTCTTTCTTCATAAGCAGCTACTGTCTGCAAATCTTCGTATTCTTCATCAGTTAAACAAGTATAAGATACACCATTAATAATTACTGTTCTGTTTTCCATGTCCTATCACCTCTTTTCGATTATTATAGTATAGTTCTGTTTCTATTCCTATCAAATAGTAAGAATTGGAATGAGTTTCTCTTATCTTTCTAATATGTAAAAACATTCTCAACAAGAAATAAGTGGCTTACACACATATATACTCTTTTCTCAGTGTGAATTACTTCATATTTTTTGAATTATTTTCATTATTTGTATTCACCTCTAAAATAGTGTAGAATACAAAAAACGGAGGATATAAAGATGTTATCATTTGAAAGTGATTATACAGAAGGGGCACATCCTGCCATTCTAGAAAAATTTATTGAAACAAATATGGATCAGCAGTCAGGATATGGAGTAGATGTATATTCTGAATCTGCAAGAAAAAAGATTGCGAAAGCATGTGGTAAAGAAGATGCTGATATTTACTTTATTACAGGTGGTACACAGACTAACCAATTAGTCATTGATACAATGTTGAAGCCTTATGAAGGTGTTGTCGCTGCAGTGACAGGACATGTAGCTGCTCATGAAGCAGGGGCCATTGAATATACAGGACATAAAGTACTCACTGTCCCACAGTATTTAGGTAAGTTAAAAGCATCAGATGTCAAAGAATTAGTAGATACATTCTATAACGATGCGAACCATGAACATATGGTATTCCCAGGTATGGTTTATATTTCTCATCCTACAGAATATGGCACACTTTATACAAAAGAAGAATTAAAAGAAATCTCAGATGTATGTCATGCTTATAATTTGCCTTTATTCTTAGATGGTGCAAGACTTGGTTATGGTCTCATGTCTTATGATACTGATGTAACACTAGAAGATATCGCAGAACTTACTGATGTATTCTATATCGGTGGTACTAAAGTAGGGGCATTATGTGGTGAAGCTGTTGTTTTTACTAAGAATAATACTCCAGCACACTTTGTGAACCTTATTAAGAAGCATGGCGCTTTACTTGCAAAAGGACGTTTAAACGGTGTTCAATTTGATGTTCTCTTTACAGATGATCTTTATTTCAAGATTTCAAGACATGCTATTGATATGGCTGAAAAGCTTAAAACAATCTTTAAAGAAAAGGGTTATGAATTCTATATTGATTCTCCTACAAACCAGCAGTTCTTTATCATCGACAATAAGAAACTAGAAGAACTAGAAAAGCATGTACGCTATGGTTTCTGGGAAAAGTATGATGATACGCATACTGTAGTACGTTTTGCAACAAGCTGGGCTACTACAGAAGAATCTATTGAAAAACTTAAAGAACTATTATAAAAAGATTCCTTTCGGAATCTTTTTTAGTGCCATGATGTAGTATGTTCATCTATAACCTGACCATTTTCTATTTTATAAAATCCTAATACTATAGTAGTACCATTCTTTGTTTCCTCATAAACATATTCATGTTCATGAGTTTCATAATAATTCAAATCTCGTGTGATACCATCTTTATTATATACCGTGGCATACATCCATCCTTTAGCACTGATACCATATTTTATATCATCATAATGAAGATAATCAGCGACCATCTTTAATTCTTTTCTAATCTCATCAGCATTATTATTAGCCATATCACCTTTAGTTGTTATTTCATCCTGACCATTTACAACAGAACTATTTGTTTTACCATTATAATAAAGATTATAAAGTGTATCATCCTGTTCAGTTCCTTGAATCACAACACCGACATGATCCTTATACCAGCTCACACTCCATACATCTTCTCGAATACTTCCACCATCATCTGATAATGTAAAGTCCATCTTATTGATTATCGTATCATTCTTTTTAAGAAGCAAACGTCCATCAGCACTGCTGAAGAATAGAGGCGCTCCGACTGACTGCATCACAACCTCATATTCATAATAAGACTCTTTAGCTACTGTTTCCACATGATACTTGATCATGTAGATAAAAAGACCATAGAGTAGACCAAGAACGAGTACAACACTTAATATGATTCCTAGAATCACCTTTAATACTTTTTTCATACAATCTCCTTATAAAAAAAGAAGATCTTTCGATCTTCTTATCTACCAGCACCTGCGTAATGAGATGCATAATAACCGCTATTTAATGAAGATACTGTAACACCAGTACTTGAGTTGGCAGCATGAACAAACTGTCCATTACCGATATAGATACCTACATGTGAGATACCTGACTTATAAGTTCCTGCGAAGAATACTAAGTCACCAGCACTTAAGCCATCCTTAGATACTCTTGTAGTTCCACTATACTGAGCAGAAGCAGTTCTTGGTAATGATTTACCATTCTGTCTATATACCCATGAAGTGAATCCAGAACAGTCAAATGCTGTTGGTCCAGAAGCACCAAATACATAAGCAGTACCTACTTTAGATAAACCAGTTCCAACAATACCACTGTGTCCACCCTTAACACTTGTTCCACCTGCATTGTATCCACCTCTAGATGGAGCAGCAGCAACAGTCACTTTAGCACTTGCATTTGCTGTATTACCAGCATTATCAGTTACTGTATAGTTAACTGTATAACTTCCAGCTTTAGAAGTATTGACAGAACCACTTACATTCACCTTACTTGTCACATCACCATCAAGATTATCGATAGCAGATGCAATATTAGACTTTGCATCAAATGAATCACCATTCTTTACATTAATATCAGTAGATTTTAATGTAATAGAAGGAGCTGCAATATCAGCTACAGTCACATCATAAGTATTTTCAGTCTTATTACCAGTTGCATCAGTTGCAGTTACTTTAATAGGCTGAGTACCATCTAACTTCTTAGTATCAATTTCACCTTCTACAGATAAAACAGGATTCATATCATAGTTATCCTTTGCTTCAACATAATTGTTGATATCAAAGTTATCACCATAATTTACTACGAAATTACCATTCTTTAAATTCATTTCAGGAGCAGATGTATCACCCACATTAAATGTAAATGTCTTAGTAGCGATATTACCCATGTTATCTTCAACAGATGCATTGATTACCTGTTCTCCTAACTGAGTTGTATCTAATTCCTTATCAAAATTAATAAAGTCTGTTACATCACCATCAACATTATCAGTTGCCTTGATGTAATCCTTTAAATTACTACTACCATTTGCTTCAACATTGATGACAAATCCATCATCAGTCTTAGATTCAAGAACTGGTGCTTCATTATCTACAACCTTAACATTAACAGTCTTAGTTGATTCATTGTTGAAAGCATCCTTTACTGTTACGTTAACAGTATAAGTTCCTAACTGGTTCTTTTCATAAGATTCAGCATGAATCTTAGTTTTTAATGTATCAGTATGATCTCTGTTATCAGAGATTGCAAAATCACTAGCTTTTAAGACAGTTCCATAAGGAACTTCAATTGTATTTGAATGTACAACAGGTGCTGTTCTATCAGCAGCTGTATAACCCACGATTGCGAAAGCGGAAATAGCAAACACAGGAATGAACATTGTCTTCTGAGTTCTTACTCTATTAGATACGAAACTCATGATTTCTTTTGTTTTCTTATCCATTTTTTCTCTCTCCTTTTGTCTTTCGACAGGCTCTATTATAACACCTCATAATAAAAAATAAAGAAAAATCTTAAGAAATAATTAAGAAATATCAAAATGTGTAGTATTTATCATATAAAAATGAATTAAGAAATTTTTAAAAATAACTTAAGAATTATACAAAAAGGTCTATTTTGTAAGAAAAACTCACAAATTGTTCGAATAAAATGATTAGATTTTCATACTATATAATGGTAAAATAAATAATACTAAAAGAAGGAGGTGGAATCATGTTTAGTAAGCTATTTAGTAAATTACAACGTGTAGGACAAAGCTTTATGATACCTATAGCTGTTTTACCTGTGGCAGGGTTATTAATGGGCATAGGTCAGTCATTCACAAATGAGACAATGATTCAGACTTACCATCTTCAATTTATATTAGGAAAGGGAACACCACTCTATGCACTGTTTACTATTATGTGCAATGCTGGAAATATTGTCTTTGATAATCTTCCAATTTTATTTGCGGTAGGTATTGCAATGGGTATGGCAAAACATGAAAAAGCCACTGCGGCCTTTTCTGCATTAGTTGCCTTTCTTATTATGCATGCCTCTATCAATGCTTTATTAATTATTAATGGTTATATTGTAAATGGGCAGATTGCTGATTTCGTAAGAATAGGAACGATTAATTCAATCTGTGGAATTCAGTCTTTAGATATAGGTGTCTTTGGTGGTATAGTAGTAGGACTTGGTGTTGCTTATCTTCATAATAGGTTCTATATGACACGACTTCCTGATTACTTATCATTTTTTGCAGGCACACGTTTTGTCCCAGTTATTTGTTGTGTGACATTTGTTTTTGTAGGAATACTATTCTTTTATATTTGGCCACCTATTCAGGAAGCTATCTATCATTTAGGTGTACTTATAAGAGACAGCAGTTATGCAGGTACATTCGTATTTGGCTTTATAAAGCGTATGTTGATTCCTTTTGGATTACATCATGTGTTCTATCTTCCATTCTGGCAGACAGGACTTGGTGGCAGTATGGTAGTGGATGGACAACTGATCCATGGAGCTCAGAATATCTTCTTTACGCAGCTTGCTTCACCTCATGTCAAACATTTCAGTGTAGAAGCCACTCGCTTCTTCTCGGGAGAATATATCTTTATGATATTTGGCCTGCCTGGTGCTGCCCTTGCAATGTATCATTGTGCCAGACCAAGCCAGCGTAAAAAAACAGGAGGTTTATTACTTTCTGCTTCACTCACTTCTATATTAACAGGTATTACTGAACCAATTGAATTCACATTCTTATTTCAAGCACCACCACTTTTTTTGATTCATGCGCTTCTAGCAGGAAGTGCATATGCAGTGGCTCAGGCTTTAAATATAGCGATAGGTGTCACTTTTAGTGCAGGAGCGATTGATTTCTTCTTGTTTGGTATATTACAGGGTAATAGTAAAACAAACTGGGTCTTTGTCCCAATAATTGGTTTTATTTATTTCTTGCTTTATTATTCAATCTTTAAGTTTGTGATTAAACGTTATGATTTTAAAACAGTAGGTAGAGGAGAAGATACACAACTGCATACAAAAAAAGACTGTTCTAGAAAGAAAAGTCTTGACGTAGACAGTTCTGTGTCTCATTCTATTGTAGAAGCATTAGGAGGTATTCCTAATATATTAGATGTTGATACATGTACAACACGCCTGCGTGCGACTTTAAAGGATCCAACATTAGTTGATGAAGAAGCCTTAAAGGCAACAGGTGCTGCGGGTATATATATGCGTGGAGAAGGTATCCAAATTACTTATGGACCACATGTTGTCATTATTGTATCAGAAATAAAACAGATATTACATGAAGGAGAATAAAGTGAAAAAACAGCGTTATGAAGTCATTGGAACGCTAAACAATAACGGAGTTGTCGCAAAAGATGAACTCAATAAAGAAGTTATATTACTAGGGAAGGGAATAGGCTTCAAAAGAAAAGCAGGAGATGTGATTGAGAATCCTGGAAAGAATATTAAATGCTATAGTTTAGAGAAAAATACTGGTAAAAATGTCTTACAGGGGGTTGATCCTATCTTTTTAGAAATAGCCAATGAAATTATTCGTTATGCAGAAAAAGAATTTGGTGATATAGATACTAAGATTCTTTTACCTCTTGCAGATCATATTGCATTCTCTATCGATCGTATTAAGAATGATATGGTCATCTCTAACCCTTTGACAAGTGATATTAGATTATTATTTGCAGATGAGTATGAAGTGGCTAAGAAAGCAAGAAAAATCATTAAGAGAAGATTAGGTTATGAAATCACTGATGATGAAATTGGTTATATTTCTCTTCATATTCATGCGGCTTTGAGTTCTCAGCCACCTGGACGTTCATTACAGGTTGCCAGTATTATTCATCAAACAGTCAATTATGTTGAAGAAACATTTAATATAGTGATTGATGAAGACTCTATTGCTTATATTCGTTTAGTCAACCATATTAAATTCTTAATGGTCCGTCTAGACCGTAAAGAAGATGTACAGGTCTCTATGACAGACTATACAAAAGAAAAGTTCCCAGAAAGCTATGCTGTTGCATGTCGTGTCGCTGATTATATAGAAAAGCTGATTCTAGAAAAGATATCAGACGAAGAAGTAGGCTATCTTACGATACATATAGAAAGAATCAGACATAGTGTATAGTAAAAGGCAGCGTAAGCTGCCTCTTTTTAATATTTGGCGTGCATGACAGGACTCGAACCTGCAATCTTCAGAGCCGGAGTCTGATACTCTATCCAATTGAGCTACATGCACATAGCTTATTTATTATATCATAGGAAGGATGAATTTTATGAGACAATTTATTGCACTTACATTTAATTCTTCTTTTAAAGAAGAATTAATGGCAATCATGGATACTTTAAAGGAAGAAGGGATTCAAGGTAAGTATTATGACCTAGATAATCTACATATGACTTTAGCTTTCTTTGGTGAAACAGATAGACAGGATGAAATTATGGAAATTATTCATGCTATTCCTTTTCCTGAAATCACCATTACTTTGAACCGTATTGGTCATTTCAAGAAGGTTTATTGGGTGGGTATTAAAGATAATCCTGTATTAGACGAATATGTCAATACATTAAGAGAAGCATTAAAGACACATGATATATCTTTTGATGATAAACCTTTTTATCCACATATCACAATTTTAAGGAAAGCAGAAGAAGGAGATAGAACACTTCAAGAAGTCTCTACTAAAGATATCAAAGTAGAACTCTTACAGGCTCATTATTTAGAAGAAGGACTCAAGTATCTCCCTTATAATGAACAGGCTTTAATAGAGAAGATAAATAAAATATATCAACAGAAGGGACATGTCACTATCGCGATAGATGGAAGATGTGGAAGTGGGAAAACAACTCTTGCAAATAAATTAAAAGCATATTTTGATTGTCATATATTTCATATGGATGACTTCTATCTTCAGGAATATCAGCGTACACAAGAACGCTATAATGAACCAGGTGGTAATGTGGATAGAGAAAGATTTAAGAAAGAAGTATTAGAACCACTTCAACATCATCAGGATGTCCTTTATCGTCCTTTTGATTGTTCCACAATGTCTATAAGTGAAGGAACCTTATACTCTTATAAATCTATTAATATCATAGAAGGGTCTTATTCATGTCATCCTGAATTAACAGATGCTTATGATCTTTCTATATTTGTAGATATAGATGAAACACTCAGACTCAAGCGTATAGAAAAAAGAAATGGAAAAGAAGCTCTTGATATGTTTATAAAAAAATGGATACCATTAGAAGAAAAATACTTTTCTTCATTTGATATCCAAAATCATTGTGATTTCTATTTTAAAGCAGGTCGTTAGCGGCCTGTTCTTTATTTTTTCTAAGCGCTTTTTTAATAATCTTTAAGCATCCCTGATCTTCATTAGAATCAGTAATACCATAAGCAAGTTTCTTGATTTCATCTACTGCATTCTCCATCGCAAAACCATACTTCACAGACTTTAATAAAGCATAATCATTCATCTGATCACCAAATGCGAGACATTCATCTCTAGAAATATTTTCATGTTCTTGAATATAACGCATACCAAGCCCCTTATTTACACCATCTCTTTGAATATCCATCCATTCATTACCAGATGTAATAATCTGTAACCCACTAGGTAAGATAGAAGTAATATCTCCTGCATTATTCTTAATATCTCCACTAGGATCAAGTATCGCAATCTTAGTAATAGGTTCATCAATTTCATCAAAATCATCAATTAACTTATTTGAACAATAATAAGTAGTAAGTTCTTTAGTAAGATGATCCTTCTTTCTTGCATAAGCGTATTTCTCACCAGCTACTACAATCTTAAAATCAGGATAATGTTCCTTTACTCTCTCTATTGCAAGAAATGCCTTCTTACGGTCCATATCAAATACTTCTAATGTATTTGGACCCTTCGCAATATAACTGCCTCCATCCGCAATAAAATACATATCCTCACTCATAGGTAAGAACTTCTGATAAAGTCTGGCATACTGATTACCACTTGCAGCTACAAACAGTACACCCTGTTCCTTCATTTCAAAAAATAAATCAATAAAAGACTTATCAAACTGCTTCTTATTATCTAGGAATGTTCCATCCATATCTGTCGCAATTAATTTGATCATTTGTCTTTTCCCCCTTTGTGCACAACTATAGCACATATCATTGAATTGTGGTAGACTATTTCAGAAAGGAAATTATTATGATAGTGTTATTTATTTTATTATTTCTGATAATGGCATGTACATGGCGTACACATTATCACATCTATACAAAAGGTTTATGCTCATTAGGTTTTATCCTCACGGCTTATTTCTCTCATCAAACAAAACTATTTCTTCTTATACTTCCAGCATTACTAGGCTATATGATTGGAGACATACTCTTATGTAAGAAGGAACTATTTAGATATGGTCTTAATGCATTCCTAATTGGGGATATAGCCTTCTTATTCTTCTATTATCACTTTGAACCATTTACATATATAGAATTAATTGTTCCTGTATGTGCTATGATTCTTCTAGAAATACTTGCTTACTATAAGATTGTAGATTTCTCTTCTTACAAAACAGAACTTACTAGCTATATATTTGCGTTAGTCTGGCTTACTACAAAAGCTATTTTGACAGCTTTCACTCTCAATACTCTTAGCTTTATTATGATGGCTATAGGGCTTATTCTCTATCTCATATCTGATATTCTATTAGCGTTCTATAAGACAAATAAGATACAAATATTAGGAATATTAAATATTTTCATCTATTATTTTGGAATATTTTTAACCGCTTACAGTTTTTCCTTCCTCTAATGTGTTAAAATAGATACAAAAGGGGAGAGAGAAATGTCAGAAACAGTAGTAGATTTAAAGCAGTTAAGGGAGATGCTTCATCATTTTGATACATTACATATTGCATTCCAAGACGACGAATATCCTTATATCGTTCCAATGAACTTTGGAATAGGTGATGATAAAGATAAAATAGTACTTTATATTTATACACCTAGAGAAGGAAAGATGACTCGCTTGATCAAAGAGAATCCTCATGTAGGCATACAGGCAGAAACACTATATGAATATTTTTGTAAACCAGATAAGACTGTATCTAATTCTTATTCATCTATTATAGGTAAAGGTATTATTGAACCTGTCTCTCATGAATCTTATAATGAAGCAATGGAGTCTATCCTGATTCATTGCGGCTATGAAACATATCCTTATAATAAGGATTATATAGATACATGCTATATTTATAAGATCATATTGAATCAGGTGACAGGGAAATATCATTTTAAAGGAGAAAATGTAAGTAACTAAATATATAGACTGTTGTGATTAAATGTGTTCAAATCCCCTCAAAGGAGAGCGTTAAAATGAACACAACAAATATCACAAATTATAATTTATCTTATAACACACCTCTTCTATTCTGAAGATGTGTGTTGTATAATCAAATTATCAGAAAATAATTACACTCAGAAAGGAGCATTATCATGATACTTGATAACATGAAATTTACAGACAAAGAGTCTTTGACCTTTGTTCCCATTAAATTGATTAATACATTCTGTCATTTCTTAGATGTGGAACATCCAGAAGTTGACTTTAAATGCATCAAAGCTAAAGACATCCAGCGTAATCCTGAACTTCGTAAAAAATATCGACCATATCAGGAACAGTGCCGGAAAGCTTTCATTCAGGCTGGATTCGAAGATAATATTCGAGCAAACGGATATGACGGTTTCATCTCCAACATCGACCCTGAATGGTTATTCAATCGTCTTTGTACCTTCTTTAAACCAGATATCAATCCTATCGCATATGAATACCTGGAACGTTCATTTGGCCATTTTGACCCTGATAACGATGATAGAATCTTACCGACAATATGGCGCAGTCGTTTTAACGTCATAGGTGACGGTGAACAGTGTGATCAACTTGAAAACTTAATCGAAAACTGTAATTTAACAAACGATGACCTTGCACTTATTCTGCAGACATTAGAATTAAAATAAAGCTCTGCAACGCAGAGCTTTATTTCTTTAAACTTAAGAGAAAGGAGCATTATCATGATACTTGATAACATGAAATTTACAGACAAAGAGTCTTTGACCTTTGTTCCCATTAAATTGATTAATACATTCTGTCATTTCTTAGATGTGGAACATCCAGAAGTTGACTTTAAATGCATCAAAGCTAAAGACATCCAGCGTAATCCTGAACTTCGTAAAAAATATCGACCATATCAGGAACAGTGCCGGAAGGCTTTCATTCAGGCTGGATTCGAAGATAATATCGAAGCAGACGGATATGACGGTTTTATCTCAAACATCGACCCGGAATGGTTATTCAATCGTATTTGTACATTCTTTAAACCGGATGTCAATCCTATCGCATATGAATATATGGAACGTTCATTTGGCAGTTATGACCCTGATAACGACGATAGAATCTTACCGACAATCTGGCGCAGTCGTTTCGACATCATCGGTGACGGCGAACAGTGCGATAAATTGGCAAATTTAATCGAATACTGCAACTTAACAAATGATAATCTTGCACTTATCCTGCAGACATTAGAATTAAGAGAAAGAAGCATTATCATGATACTTGATAACATGAAATTTACAGACAAAGAGTCTCTGACTTTTGTGCCTATTGAATTAATCAATACATTCTGTCATTTCTTAGATGTGGAACATCCAGAGGTTGACTTCAAATGCATCAAAGCCAAAGACATTCAGCGTAACCCTGAACTTCGTAAAAAATACCGACCATATCAGGAACAGTGCCGGAACGCTTTCATTCAGGCTGGATATGACCCTAAAACCACAGCAAACGTATATGACGGTTTTATCTCAAACATCGACCCGGAATGGTTATTCAACCGTGTTTGTACATTCTTTAAACCGGATGTCAATCCTATCGCTTATGAATACATGACACGGTCATTTTGTAATATCGACCCTGATAACGACGATAGAATTTTGCCGACAATCTGGCGCAGTCGTTTCGACATCATCGGTAACGGCGAACAGTGCGATAAATTGGCAAATTTAATCGAATACTGCAACTTAACAAATGATAATCTTGCACTTATCCTGCAGACGTTAAAATTAAAATAAAGCTCTGCAACGCAGAGCTTTATTTCTTTAAACTTAAGAGAAAGGAGAGTCCACTCAAAAAAAAGAGATATACCAAAAACAAAGGCTTAAGATACAGAAGCTTCATCATAGAATCGACAATATTCGTACTGATTACATCAATAAGATAATCGCAGAGATAGTGAAAACAAAGCCATCTTATATAACGGTTGAAGACTTAAACATATCAGGAATGATGAAGAATAGATATCTTTCAAAGGCAGCTACTTCACAGAAGTTTTATAAATTTAAAACAAAGCTTCAAGCTAAATGCAAGGAAAATGGAATTGAACTTCGAATTGTAGATAGATGGTACCCTTCATCTAAGACATGTCATTGCTACAAACATATCAAAAAAGATTTAAAGCTTTCAGATGTGATTGTGGTTATATCGAAGACAGAAATTTCAATGCTGCACTAAATCTGAGAGATGCTATAACCTACGAAGTTGCATAGATAAGCGCAAACGTAGGTATGTACCGAAGGCTATTTCGGGAATTTACGACTATGGAGTGTACATGAACTTGTGAGTAGATATGATTTCGGTCAATCCAAAGCATACACGATGACATAGTAAGTAATGTTCGTGAGAACTTACATTATCTCGATGTGAGTATATTTAATCACATTTTGAGTGGCAATCTAACATGTCACAAAAAAAACGTCACCAACAAATCATTACTAAACTGAATATTGAAGGGCAGGTATTTGTGAAAGAACTGGCTTCATCATTTGGTGTCACAGAAGATTGTATTCGTAAAGACCTCACACTCTTAGAAAAAGCTGGAAAACTTAAAAGAGTTCATGGAGGTGCAATTAATGCCCGCGTTAATTTACATCATACAAATGTATCAGAACGAGTAGAACTTTATAGTAAAGAAAAGAAGATCATTGCTTCTAAAGCAGTTGATTTACTAGAGGAAGGTTATGTGATCTTCTTAGATATTTCTACAATCAATCTAGAAATCGCAAAACTTATATTTGAGAAGAACATTGCAGTCACTATTGTGACAAATATGATTGATATTATGCAGCTTTATAGACAGAATAGTACAGTCAGATTGATTTTCTTAGGAGGAGACTTCAATCAGGCTAGAGATGGATTTGTTGGCGCACTCACAAATCATTTAATTAGAAAATATCGTTTTGATATCTCATTGATTGGTGTTGTAGGGATTGATTTAGAACATAATGTTGTAACAACCTATGAAACAAATGATGGACTCACTAAAAAGACAGCCATCAATGCAAGTAAAAGAACCTATATGGTTGGAGAAAGTGTTAAGCTCAATCAAGATGGTAATTATGCTTATGCGACTCTTGATGATTTCACAGGCTATATATGTGAAAAAGAGTTAGAAAACTCTCAACTAAAACTATTGGGTGACCATCAAGTAGAACTCATCTAAAAAGACCGAAATCTTAATTGATCTCGGTCTTTTTCTGTCTTGCAAAAGAAAGAAACATATCTATAAATTTAGAATCTAATATAAATAAACTATTCTCATTAATAATATAGCCATCAATTTTCTCAAAGGTCATCTTTAATACATCTGTTAATAAATCAACTAACACATATCCATTCTCTGGTTTCTTATCTATGGCTTCTTGTTGATCTATATAAAGAGGAATTAAATGAAGCCCATCTATGTCCATTGTATAATTAGATACATTCTCATCTATTTCTTCTATATAATAATAGAAACGTAAATCATTTAAAACATCTAAAAATGATTCAACTCTTTGATCCCTTAAAGGAAGTAAATTTTCATATTCGTGTTTTATGTATTTATCATACTCAGTTTCTATTGGTAATGCTTTTTCAATAAAACGAAGATGATCAGGGACATCCGCAATATTCTTGAAATTCTTAGTCATTACTTGTCCCAATACTCTCTCACCATTCTCGTATACATAAACATAATCTCCTACATCTATATGATCATAAGAAGGAATCAAATAAGTTCTTACCTGTAATTTGGTCTGAACTTCACACAACGAAACACTAATACGATAATCATAGAGCCGTTTTGCCCAAGTATTATCTACCATAAGACTTGTATCATACTTTAATATCTTCTTCACTAGAGGATCATTTTCCTTGATATCATACCAATCTCTATTAAAGAAATAAGCACGTGTTCCATTTGGATTCAATGCTATGACGAGTTCTTTCTCTTCTTCTTTATTAAATAAGAATAAAGAAGGCACTTCTTCATCTAGTTCATTCTTTAATGCAAGCTTATAGAGTTCCATTAAACGATCATCTCTATCATTCTCTAGAATCATGATCTTCTCTTTGAAACTTAGCCATGAATCTGTATAACGGAAAATATAATCTTTATAAAGAGGAGTTGTACGTAACTGTTCTACACCGTGAAAGAACTGTTCCTTGTCCTGTCCATATTGCACAATAAAATGATGAACTGGATCTATATAAGTCAAAGGATGCTTTAAGAAAGTCTTCTCTCCACAATGTGGACAAGTATAAGTCATAATAGAATCATCAATAATACTTTCTCTTTGATCTGGTCCTACACAGCTATAATCTTCATATCTATTCTCTTTATCGCATTTTGAACATGTAATAATATAAACATCTTTATTCATCATAATCCTCCTCCTAACAAAAAAGAGCGTCAACACGCTCTATTCAATCACATGGATTGTAAGATACTTCTTTTTATAAGTATGATGATTATCTCCTGCAGTCAAAGTAATACGTGTCTTGCCAGGAGTAATAGTTGTCACTAAACCATTCTGGTCAACACTTGCCACATTGGCATACTGAGATGAATAATGTGTATATTCTACTTTTACTTTTTGAGGATCAGTCTTGTAATGAATCTGGTATGTTTCTCCCTGCTTCACTGTGACATACTGATCAGGAATAATCACACTACTTAATACTGGTCCCTGTGCGACACATGCATATTGATAAACACCAAACAAGAAAACAAAATAAACAATACCTAAAATCATCTTCATTTTCTTCTTTAAATGTTTATTAAAATATATCAACACAAAAGGGATCAGTGGAAAAAGAACAATACCTGCAAAAATCCAGCCCTTAGAAAGAGGTTCTCTTTCTTCATTAAGCGTGCTGTTTTGTTTATCTGACATATTGTACCCACCTTTTTTAATTCTCTTCCATTATATCGAATATATTAACGTTTTTAAAGACCTTTTGTATATGTTGACAACCTCATATAAGACTTCTATAATAGTTATTGTATCTTTGGGGCAGGTGAAATTCCTGATCGGCGGTGATAGTCCGCGAGCGTAAAGCATGAACTGGTGTAATTCCAGTACCGACGGTATAGTCCGGATGGAAAAAGATGGCGTTTTTATGAAATGACTTTTTCAATCTCCTATAAGATATGTATAGGAGATTTTTTTCGCCATAGAAAGAGGCAAAAATGAAAACTAAAAAACTAGTAATGGCAGCACTACTTGGTGCATTAGCTGCAATTCTTATGGTACTAGACTTCAATGTACCATTCGTACCAATGTTTATTAAATTTGATTTCTCAGATTTCCCAGTATTAATAGGTGGATTTGTATTCGGCCCAGTTACTGGTGTATTAATCGCATTCTTAAAGATTGTATTAAACCTTCTCTTTAAACCAACAACAACTATGTTTGTAGGAGAAGCATCTAACTTCTTACTAAGCGTATGTTATATGGGAGTAGCCTGCTTATATTATAGAAAGCATCGTACTAAGAAGGGTGCTGTAATAGGTATGGTACTTGCAACTGTTGCAACAAGCTTGTTTGCGATTGCATCAAACCTATTAGTGATGTTCCCAATGTATGCCAAACTATTTGGTATGTCTACAGAAGCCATCATTGGTATGTTTTCTAAGATCAATCCATTAGTAAAAGATATGACAACTATGGTTATTGCATCACTTGTTCCATTCAATCTCTTTAAATATGGTGTTATTTCACTAATAACATTCATTTCTTATAAGAAAATTGAAGTTATTTTGAAAAAATATTCGAATTAAGCAAAAAATATATTGATTAATTTAGCCATATCATGTAATCTTTATACAAAAGCGTGAGGTGGAATAAAGATATGAAAGTGGTTAAATTTGGTGGCTCATCGTTAGCCAGCGCAACTCAGTTTAAAAAAGTACATGACATCGTTCTAGAAGATACTGATCGTCATTATGTAGTTCCCAGTGCCCCTGGGAAAAGAAATAAAGAAGATACAAAGGTAACAGACTTATTGATTCTAGCTTATTCGCATCACAACAAAGATGATTTTGAAGAAATCTATGACAGAATCAAAGAACGTTACAATGAAATCATTACTGAATTAGGTCTTGATATTTCTTTAGAAGAAGACTTTAAAGAAATTAAAGAAGAAATCAAAAAACAGAATAGTTTTGATTATACAATTTCACGTGGTGAATATTTAAATGGTAAAGTATTAGCTAATTATTTAGGCTTTGACTTTATTGATGCTGCCGATGTAATCTATATTGATAAACATGGTAGATATGATGAAAAGAGAACAGATGCAGCTCTCACAAAAGCTTTATCTGAACATGATTATGCAGTTATTCCAGGATTCTATGGACAGTTAAATGATGAATCAGGGCGTATTAAAGCTTTTTCTAGAGGTGGTAGTGATGTTACTGGTAGTATCGTTGCGAAATGTGCCTGTGCAGATCTTTATGAGAACTGGACAGATGTATCAGGTTTCTTAATTGCAGATCCACGTATTGTGAAAGATCCTAAACCAATTGCGACAATCACTTATAAAGAACTAAGAGAATTATCTTATATGGGTGCGAGTGTTCTACATCAGAATTCCATCTTCCCAGTAAGAAACGAAGGTATTCCTATCTTAATCAAGAATACAAATAGTCCAGAAGATCCAGGTACTTTAATTGTAGAAAGTACTTGTCATAAACCAGATCATGTTATTACTGGTATTGCAGGTAAAACAGGTTTTGCGACTGTTATGATTGAAAAAGATATGATGAATAGTGAAATCGGCTTTGGTCGTAAAGTACTACAGGTATTTGAAGAACATGGCTTATCATTTGAACATATGCCTTCTGGTATTGATACAATGACTATCATTGTGAATAGTGATGACTTTATTGAAAAAGAACAGGCTATTCTTGCAGGATTACATCGTGCAGTGCAGCCAGACTATATTGTCTTAGAATCTGATTTAGCCCTTATTGCGGTTGTAGGTCGTGGTATGAAGGACAGCCGTGGTACTTCAGCAAGAGTATTTAAAGCACTTGCGAAAGAAAATATCAACGTTAAGATGATTGACCAGGGTTCATCAGAATTAAATATCATCGTAGGTGTAAGAAACTGTTATTTCAAAGCAGCTATCAAAGCTATTTATGATGAGTTTATCACAAGTGAAGACGACGAATAGAGAAGCAAATTGCTTCTCTATTTTTTATAATATCGAATGACATGTATATTATTATATCCTAGTATATAGACAATTCATAAATAAGGGAGGAACTATTTACATGAAATACAAATTTACTGCATTATTAATTGAAATCATACAACCACTACTTACGGTATCCTATCCCTGTTTATGTGATGTTAGATGAGATTTCATATCGCTTAGCACTTAAGTCATAAAAGCCTTCATTTCGAAGGTTTTTTTATGTAAAAAAGAGGAGAATGATCTCCTCTATACATTAATAGGTTTATTTTTTATACATATAATAAGACAGATGACAGCTAATATACAGGCAATAATATGAAATCTCATAAAACTAAATAAACATATAAGAACCATAAGACTACCACATATCATATAAGTCGTATTGATCTTTCTTAATAATGCACTCATACCAATAGAAAAACATCCAAGTACACCTGTCAATAACACAAGATTTAATCCAAACATATGACAAATACTATTTGCAGGTAAGAAATACATGATTACATATGCTATTAAAGTGATTCCTAGAAATAGTGTAGAAAGTGGGAAATTACTCATTAAAGGCTTTAATAAAGCATGATCAAATAGATGTATATGATTTCTTACATCCATCTCTACTAGAACACTAAGTATCGCATTAGACAATACAACGAGTATTGTAATAGTAGTAAGTGTTCCTAAAGAACCAACTAATTCTTTTTCTATCAAATGACGATCATGAATAAATAGTGTCATCACAATAGCTCCAAGTAACCCTTGCAATAAACTTAATATTCCCTGAAATATAGAAATAGAACTATGTGAATGAATACCACATATAGCCATCACAAAAGAACCAGCCATACCAATAAGAAAACAGAAGGCACTCAACCCAAAAGGTACAATAACCGTATTATATTCAAACAAATGAAACAAATTATACAACATGCCTACAATCTCATCCCCAATAGAAGGCTGTAAATGAATTACTCCATGACTATATACTAAATTCACAAATAAGAAGCTAATAGCCAATGCTTCATACTTCTTTTTCATAACACCACTCCCTATGCACTATTATAGTTCTTTTATATCTTTATACAATTGTATATTGAATATAAGCGGTTCTTATTGTCAATACATTTAGTATACATTTAGATTATTCCCTTTGTGCACAACACGAATCAATAGGTTATAATGTATAAAGGGGTGATGATATGAAGAAGGGTGTCATGATGCAGGGCTTTGAATGGTATCTCCCATCTAGTCCACATTTGTGGAAAATATTAAGAATCAATGCCTTTAAGCTTAAAAAAGCAGGTATTACAGCTATCTGGCTTCCTCCTGCTTATAAAGGTGCATATGGAGTCAATGATACAGGATATGGTGTCTATGATCACTATGACTTAGGAGAATTCAAAAGCAAGAATACAATACGTACCAAATATGGCACAAAGAAGGAATATCTCTGGTGTATTAAGATGTTTCATCTGTTTGGAATAGATGTCTATGCAGATATTGTATTGAATCATCTCATGGGTGCAGATGCCATGGAACAAGTCATTGCCTATAAGGTAGATGCCTATCATAGACATAAAGTATCTAAAAGAAAAAGAGTCATTCGTGCTTCTACATACTTCTCATTTCCATCTAGAAATAAATATTCTGACTTTATATATAATTCAAAACATTTTACGAGTGTAGATTATGATGCATCTAAACATCAACATGGTCTTTATCTTTTCAAAGGAAAATACTTCAGTGAGAATGTTGATGATGAATATGAAAACTATGATTACTTAATGGGTGCAGACCTAGACTACAATAATCCTGAAGTAGTCGAAGAAGCCATTCAATGGGGACTTTGGTATAAAGACATTACTCATCTAGATGGCTTTAGATGTGATGCCATTAAACATATAGACTCATCTTTCTATGAACATTGGATCACTACAATGCGTAATCACTCTAAAAAAGAACTCTTTACTGTAGGAGAATACTGGGGTGATATTAACCATTTATGTCATTATCTAGAATCTACACACTTCTGTATGAGTCTATTTGATGTCCCACTACACTATCATTTCTATGATGCCAGTCATTCTAATGGTTATTATGATATGCGAGAAATTTTTAATAATACGTTAGTACAAAGATATGACAAGTATGCTGTCACATTTGTGGATAACCATGATACCCAGCCAGGACAATCTTTAACTTCTTTTATTGAAGATTGGTTCAAACCACAGGCCTATGCCTGTATCTTACTAAGAGAACAAGGTTATCCATGCATCTTCTATGGTGACTATTATGGAATCCCTCATGATCATATCAATCCCAAAAAAGACATATTAGATTATATGTTGAAGCTAAGAAAACAATATGTAGAAGGAATAAGACATGATTATATAGATGATTCAGATGTGATAGGATGGACTTATGAAACAGGACTTGCAGTCATACTCACTAATAGCAAAGGTGGTACAAAACGTATGTTTGTAGGTAAGAAGTATAAACATATGACAGATGGTAAACATACTATTGATATTATTGATGGCTATGGTGAATTCATATGTGATGAAGCATCTCTTAATCTATATATTGCACAAAAATAGAAATTATTGAATGATATTGGGTACTGTTGTATTTACATTTGTTTGAGTATATCGTGAATATAGAAGAGGAGCGAACATTTTGAATTTTACTTATGCACATGTGAAAAGTCTCAATGATATTGAAGCACATATTTATAAATACGTTATAAATTAGTGGTGAAAAACCTATAGGCTTGCCCATGGGAGTGGTCAGTTGAAGATGGGAATATTGTTTCAACTATTCCTGTACAATATACATTCGAGAGAATTATGAAAGAACTAGGCGAGTAACTGTTGACTATCAAGAACAGTTACTTTTATTTTATCATTGATGAAATCGGTTATATTTAGGTATATACTGATAATGCATGAGGATACTAAAAGGGATGGTGTTAGTGGTGAGTTTTACATACGCTCAAGTCAGTAGTTTAAATGAGACAGAAGCGCAGGTATACAATTATGTCATGATGAATAGGGATAAAGTCATGGATGAAAGTATTCGTGAATTAGCACATGATACACATGTCTCTACAGCAACAGTTATACGATTTTGTAAGAAGATGGGATGTTCAGGGTTCTTAGAATTAAAATACAAATTAAAAGATCATATTCATACTCAATCAATTAAAGCAAAACAAGATAGTACTAATTTAATGAGTTTTGTAGCATATACAAATACTAAACAATATCAAGATGGTATTCAAAAAGCAGCAGAAATTATTCAGAATGCAGATAATTTTTTTGTATTAGGACTCAGACATTGCGCTGATTTTTCAAAATATATAGCGCGCACATTTTCGCATATTGGATATTACTGCTATGGGTTTGTGGATAATCTTTATCCCGCACAGGATGTTCCTGAAGGAGAAACTTCAGTTATTATGATTATTTTTGAGAAATCTCTAGAAAATCTGATTTTTGAAGAAATTCGAAAATACAAAAGTAAACATTATCAGGTTATCCTTCTTTCAAGTGAAAATGTTGGTGCTATGGAACATCTATGTGACGATGTGATTCACGTGGCAGATGGGAAAGTGAAGCATGGGTCGCTTACTTCTGGTGTTCCTATGTTATATGCAGTTGAGAAAATTGTTGGTATACTTACAAAAGATTAGATTAAAGAATAACTGTTCCGCTAGATCAGTTATTCTTTTTTAATTGGGCCACCAACACAAATAACAATTAGTGTTACATATATATCTAACGAGTAACTATATTAAAGTAAATAGTTACTTTTTTTCTTTCGGTTTTTATTCATATAATAGATGAAACTGTTACTGCTATTGGTACGAAATATAGATGATTTTTATTATAAGCAAAACATTAAAAATAGATAAGCACAGCAAATGTTTCGAGTGATTGTTACCTGTTACATTATGTTTCAAATTAATTGTTTTTAAATTATTTCTATGATATTTTTTTTATGGTTTTTTCTAAACATTAACAATAACTTAAAAAAGGTGCTTATATGAAGAAGAAAATAACTTTTATTAGTTTAATTATTATATGCATCATAATGTTTCTGATTACTACTTTCTGTCCATTTTACAAGGTAGAAGGAAACTCTATGAGCCCAACATTAAAGAATAATGATTATGTATGTATCAAAAAAACAAAGTCTTTTAAACAGGGAGACTTAATCGCTTTTGAATACAACAATAAGCTTCTTGTAAGAAGAGTCATCGCCTTAAGTAATGATGAAGTCAATATTGATACAAATGGCTATGTATTTGTGAATGATAAGAAGCTAGAAGAAGACTATCTAACAAGTAGAAAAGACAATCCATTACGTGATGAAGTATTTCCCTATACCATACCTTATGAAAAAGTTTTTGTACTTGGAGACAATAGAACGCAATCTATAGATTCTAGAATGCGAGATTTAGGATGTATTGATCAAAAACAAATTATCGGAAAAGTTTTCATGAGGGTTTATCCGATTACACGCTTTTCTATTTATTAAAAGAAAGGAGAGAATATGACAGATTATAATATTTTAAATAAGCCTGGCAGAAAGAAGTAGATGGTAAAAACTATAAGATTAACAATTTGACACAAGGTTATTATTTAGTAAAGGATAAAGATGGTTCAGTATCTGGACAGGATTCTGCAGAATATGATATTGGGGATGCAGTTCCATTCCAGTTAACTGGTACTGTAGCTCAGGACTATAATGATTACAAAGGTGCTTATCAGTTAGTATTCCATGATACTTTATCAAATGGTTTAACATTTAATGCATCTTCTGTTAAAGTATATGTAAATGACAGCACGGATCCAGTTGACACAGATAAGTATACAATTACAAATCCAACAGCTGATGGTCATTCTTTTGATGTGACTATTCATGACGTAAAATCTTTAGGGACTGATGTATCAAAAGTAAGAGTTGAATATACTGCAACATTAAATGAAAATGCAGTCATTGGTTCTTTAGGTAACCCTAATAAAATGTATATGGAATTCTCTAATAACCCTAACAATGAACAGGGTGGAGATAAAGGGCAGACACCAGAAGATAAAGTAATCGTATTTACATATAAAGTTGTTATCAACAAAATTGATTCTCGTAGAGGGTATAACACAATGGACCCAATCACATTTAATGTCATTGCATCTCATGATACAGAATCTGCTGATCCAAAGTTAACTGGTTTAAATGGTAAGATAGCTAATGGTGAAATTGAATTTACTGCCAATAAAGATAAAGGTACATTAACTGCAGCTGTAGTCAACTACCAGGGTGATGAACTTCCAAGTACTGGTGGTAGGGGTACTACAATTCTATATGCTGTTGGTGTAATCTTAATTCTTGCAGCAGGTGCATTCTTAGTAATGCAGAAAAAAGCTGAAAATAAATAATTTAAAATAGAAAGGAGATATTCTATAATGAAAAAGAAGATAATTAATCTATTTATCGGAATACTTTTTATTGCAGGACTCTCCTTACTTATTTATCCAAGCTTTAGTAATTATTGGAATCAAAGACATCAGACCAGGGCGATTGCTGGATATGAGGAAAAGGTCGAAGACCTGACTGAAAAACAGTATGAAAAGCTCTGGAATGATGCCATTTTATACAACAAAAATTTAAGACATACAATGTATGCTTTGAATGATGACGAGAAAAAAATATATAATGAGACTCTAGATGTCACAGGAACAGGGATGATGGGTTATGTAGAAATCCCTAAAATCAATGTATCACTTCCTATTTATCATGGAACTGATGCTGAGATCTTACAGATTGCGATAGGACATATCCCAGGGACATCATTACCAGTAGGAGGAGAAAGTACTCATTGTGTTATATCTGGACATAGAGGATTACCAAGTGCCGAGCTTTTTACTGATATTGATCAGTTAAAGATAGGTGATACATTCATGCTTCAGATATTAGATCAAACTCTTTATTATGAGGTCGATCAAATTAAAACTGTTCTTCCTACAGAAAAAGATGATTTAAAGATTGTAGAAGGACAGGACTATTGTACACTTATGACTTGTACACCTTATGGTGTCAATACCCATAGACTACTTGTCAGAGGTCATCGTATTAATAAGACAAATCTAAGAATTAGAAGAGATCTAGTTAAAACAGACCCAGTACTTCTTGATATATTCTGGATACTACTTGCAATTATTATCGCATTTATCTGGTATCTCACATCAAAGAAACAAAAAGAAAGGACTAAATAGCACTTATTATGGGAAAAAGATTAAAGAAATTACTTTTATGTATGACAATTTTATTATCAGTGACTGTATTTAATATATTCCAGGTAACTGCTGTTGATGTGAACAAGAATTGTTCACTTACACTTAATGAATGTTTATCAGGGCTAAATGTTCATTTATATCGTGTCGCAAGTGTTTCTAAAGATGGCAGTTATGAATATACAGATGAATTTAAAGATGCAGAAAATAGTTCTATTGATTTAAATAAGCTAGAAACAAGCGAGGAATTAAAAAATGCAGCTATGACTTTAAAAGGTTATGCTGCAAACAAAGAAGGTATGACTAAGACAACAACTTCTTCTACTTTAACTTATTCAAACTTAAATACAGGTCTTTATTTGGTTGTGGCAGATAATTTAGTAATAGATGGTAAGACATATACTTATTTACCTTATCTTATTTCTTTACCACAAGGTACCAAGTATGATGTATCTATTGATTTTGTGAAATATTCAGAAGTTCATTCTTATGAATATAAAATTATTAAACAGTGGAAAGACAATGGCTCAACTCATCCTAAGTCAATAGAAGTAGAACTCTATGATGGAAATACATTTCTTAAGACAATCACTTTAGATGCAGCTCATAACTATGCTTATTCATGGAAAACTGAACAAGTAATGAACTACAGTATTAAAGAAAAGAAAGTAAAAGGGTATAAGGGTATTGTATCAGTAAGTAGTAATGACGCAAAAACAGAATATATTATTACTAATACAAGTACATCTAGTACTGGTTCTCACGTAAAAACAGGGGATACTATAAGAATCAATCACTGGGTCACATTAATGGCTTTATCAGGATTATTTTTACTTATAGTAGGAACTCTATTTAAACATGAAAAAGATTAGTCAATTATTAATGGCACTAGGGTGTATCTGCATCCTGGTGTCTTGTGCTTTATTTGGTTATTCACAGTATTGACAGAATAAAGAAATAAAGGATATACAAACACTATATACTCAAACAAAACAATTAATCCCCGATTCATATATTTCATTTGAGAATGCTTATTTGGATATAGATGGGCATGATATATATGCGATACTTCAAGTCAATGATATCAAGTGGGTTATAGGGCATGAAGAAAGCCTTCCGCATTATAAGAATAAGAATATAATCATCCCAGAATCATTATTGAAACAGGTGCAGTCATTAAAGAATAGGGATAAACTTACTATTCATACTGTATCAGGTGAAACAATAAAATATCAATTAGAAGTCATTGGTAAAGTAGATCAACTCTCAAAAGGCATACCTGCCCTGTATTGTAAGAATGGTTCTAGTTACTATTGTATTAATCTAATTAAAGTATAATATTTAGATAATATATAAATATTATCTAAAAGTATAAGAAAAATAGAAAAAGCAGTTGACACGAGTGTGATTATTCAGTATGATGAGTTCACAAATTAAGAACTACTAAGTATAAATACAGTGAAAAGAAATAGTAGATATTTCAAAGAAGCATAGAGAATCCTTGGCTGGTGTAAAAGGATGTTTGAGGGATATTGAATTCATCTTGGAGTAGAGCGTTGAATGAAGTAGGCGTTTCCGGTCACAACCGTTATATTGTCAGAGTATGATAGTACTCGTTGAGATATATCTAGTGATAGATATATAAAATAAGGTGGTAACACGAAGATACACTCTCGTCCTTATAGGATGAGAGTCTTTTATTTATACAGGTAGAAGATAAGAGGAGAAAAGATTATGATTATTGTATTCAAACCAAAAACAAGTGAAGAAGATGTGAAGAAAATCCAGGCTAAGGTTGAAGAAAAAGGATTAGAAACTCATTTAGTTGTAGGTCATGATGTGACTATCTGTGGTGTAATTGGTGATACTACTAAAGTAGATCCTAGAGATATTGAAGTTTCACCTTCTGTAGAAAAAGTAATGAGAGTTGAACAGCCTTATAAATTAGCTAACCGTGCATTC
>ERZ809194.335-NODE-335-length-27933-cov-7.616328_pt1 | contig 27933 bp, 23 predicted proteins | sample MGYA00520517_ERZ809194 | MGnify/ENA primary metagenome ERZ809194 (study PRJEB31570, sample SAMEA3213003) | Homo sapiens | biome: human-gut; feature: human gut; material: fecal | place: Sweden | collected 2011 ... | reverse complement strand
TGATGGAGCTCAGTCATTAAAGCCTAAAAAATATACAAAACTTATTGAAGAATTACGAGAAATTGGTAAAGTAGTAGGTAAAGAAATATAAGTAGAAAGGAAGTATAGTTATGGATTTACACGGGAGAAGTTTTTTAACACTTAAGGATTATACTAAAGAAGAAATCTACTATCTTCTAGACTTAGCTAAAAAGCTAAAGGCTAAGAAGAAAGCAGGAAAGATTGGTCATTCACTTGAAGGTAAGAATATTGCCTTATTATTCGAAAAGACATCTACACGTACAAGATGTGCTTTTGAAGTAGGTGTTCTTGATGAAGGAGGACATGCTACTTTCTTGACTCAGTCACAGATGGGAAAGAAGGAGTCAATTGAAGATACAGCAAAAGTGTTAGGTAGAATGTTTGATGGGATTGAATTTAGAGGATTTAAGCAGGAAAACGTTGAAGCATTAGCTAAGTATTCAGGAGTACCTGTATGGAATGGTTTAACAGATGTTGACCACCCTACTCAGACCTTAGCTGATTTCCTTACTATTCAGGAACATCTAGATAAGCCTTTAAACGAAATTAAGTTTGTCTTTACTGGTGATATTAGAAATAATGTTTGCTATGGATTAATGTATGGTGCATGTAAGGTGGGAATGCATTTTGTATGTTTAGGTCCTAAATCATTAGAAATGGATCCAGAAGTCGTGGCTTATTGTCAGGAGGAATGTAAAAAGTCTGGTGGAAGTTTGACTATTACTGATGATACAGATGCAGTTGATGGTGCAGATGTTATCTATACTGATATCTGGGTTTCAATGGGTGAAGATGAATCATTGTATAAACCAAGAGTAGAATTATTAAGTCCATTTAAAGTAACCGAAGAATTAATGAGTAAGACACATAATGACAACACATTATTTATGCATTGTCTACCATCTTACCATGATTTTGAAACAGAAACAGCAAGAGTAAAACATGAACAGGGATTAGATGTTCGTGAAGTGGATGATGAAGTATTCAGAAGCAAGAACTCTGTTGTATTTGATGAAGCAGAAAATAGACTTCATACAATTAAAGCTGTTATGGTTGCAACATTAGGTAAAGAAGATTAATGAAACATTTATTTACATCTTACTATGATGACAAAGGCATGTATGTCATATATAACGAAGAGACTGCGAATGCGGATAGTGTAATTGAGTATGTTGTTGTGATGTTAGAACAGTTTATCAATACACTTGCAGAAGAATCTGATGAGACAATTGAAAATGTAATAGAGATTGTCGGTAAGGATTTTAATGATTTTGTTTCTAGTTATTATGAAGGAAGCTACGAATTGCTTGTTTCACAGGCAGTGGATCGTGGTTTTGCGCATGAGCAGCAGGAGTTAGTGGGAGTAAGAGATGAGAATGCGATTGGTATAGACTTAGAACTAAGTAATTATAGTGATCTATTCTTATTGATGTCATTGGCTGTTCTAAGTTGTGATTATAGTGATAATGCAAAAGATATATTTACATATCTTGAAAGCATGAATAAAAGTGATTCTGTAAATTAGACTGGAGGGGTTTAAACTCCTCCTTTTTACGTAAAAAAAAGAAGAGGATTACTCCTCTTCTATTGCACCATCATAGGCTTGATTGATTGTTTTACTGATCTTATCTTTAGATATTGCGAGATCCTTAAGACTCTTTTCAAGAGTACCTAAGTTCTTCATGACTCTGTCATAACGTTCATCTAAACGATTTGTATCTTCTTTAAGTTTAATAATACGTTGTTCTATTTCTTTAATATTCTCAGAACGATTAAAGTCCTTAGTAATATTAATAAGTGTAAAGACAACCCCCATAAGTGTAGAAGGAGATGTCATTAAGACCTTCTTATTATGTGCATAATCATATAAATCAGCACATTCATCACATAAATAGAGATAGATGGCTTCACTTGGAATAAACATTACTGCCTCTTCCAATGTTTCATCGGAAATATATTTATTAGAAATATCATCTATATGCTTCTTTACATTCTTTTTGAATTCATTGTGATAACTAACATCCTTAGGATTATCTACTATCTTCAAATAGTTCTCCATAGGAAACTTAGAATCAATAATGAGTACTTTAGTATTACCTGGTAAATGTAAAGCTGCATCCCCTATTTTTCCATTACTTAAATGATATTGTGATTCAAAGATATGTGAATTATCACCACAATAAAGAGATAGGATATGGTAGAGCTGATATTCTCCAAATGTCCCTCTCTTTTTTGTATTGGTCATAATTACATTAATATCATGCATATCATTAATCATTTGATTAATTTTTGTATCCGATTGACCTAGTGATCTACTTGCATCAGTTAACATACTAATAATAGAATTATATTGTCTATCCAGAGATGAACTATTTGCCTGTGTTTCAGCCATCTTCTCATGAAGTTTCATCTGTGTTGTATAGAGAAGATAAATAACAACAACCAATAGTACAATACAAATAATACTTAATACAATTTCCATATTACTTACGCTTTAAATCTACAATAATTTCTAAGCGAGGTGTATGAGGTTCTTTATCTAAAGAGATAATAGTATTCACATCATACATTTCTTCTAACTGATGTAATGTTTTAGCGAGAGTACTCATGTTATCAGATACAATAATTAAATGTTTAATACCTGATAAAGTAATAGACTTCAATAAATCTTCAGTCATACCATCAACAGTTTCATTGATGATTAATGCATCATATCTATGATTCTTTAAATGATGTGCTGCCTGATCATTGACATGACCTGCAACAAATAACTTATTGTCTAATTCTAATCTCTTTGCGTTTTCAGTGGCATCATGGATGCTTACCTTATTGTCATCAATTGCGACAACTTTGTTTTCAAGCTGTAATTCCATAATTCCTGAACCACAACCCATAGACAATACTTCTTCCTTCTTATCTAATAAAGAAGCAATCTGTCTTGTCTTTTCATCATCCATTTCTGGGTTAAGGATCATATCAGAACGTACTGAAATCTTGAAATCCTTATACTGTGCATGTGTCTGACCATAGATTCTCTTGAATCCCTGTTCATAGAAATCCTGATAACGAGATGTATTTACTGTATAATATAATGCAGTCACTTCATCCAATGCAGCGATTTCTTTAGTTACAGTCTGGCTGATACCATCCTGTCCAGTAACAAATGCTACCTGCATTTCTTCACCAATCTGTCTAACAATTAAGAATCTTAAGCCCTTCTTGAACTTATCATTATAATCACGACAGTTATTTGCATTAAGAATATCTTCAATCTTTACTAGTAAAGAATTGATTTTCTGTGTCTGAAGAGGACAATGATCCATTAAAGTAAGAAACTTTGTTTCACGCTGGTAAACGCCCACACATAACTTTCCACTGAAGTAAGTAATTGGGAAAGCAACGATATGACGATAATGTTCTGGCTCTTTCATTCCTACAACAGGCTTGATATCCAAGTCTTTTACAGATAAATCTGTATATTTATGAAGTGTTTCTTTTAATAATTCACGTTTATGAACTAACTGATCAGTATAATTCATATGCTTTAAAGCACATCCCATACACTGATTGTACTGATCACATTCAGGATCCTTTCTTGCTGATGAAGGCTTCTTATATGCAGTCACATGACCTAACATATAAGTCTGTGTCTTCTTATCAATTTCTACTTCAACCATTTCTAATGGTAAAGCATTCTGTACAAAGATAACCTTCTTCTTAATATAACCAATACCTTCACCATTAATACCAAGCTTCTTGATATTTATTTCTTCTCTTTCTTTTCTTGGTTTTGATGAAAATCTTCTTGGTTTTGAATCAAATTCTCTTGCTGGTTTCTTATCGAAGTCTTCTCTTGGTTTTTTGTCAAAATTTCTTCTTGGCTTCTTGTCGAAATCTTTTCTTGGTTTTCTGTCAAAATCTCTTCTTGGCTTTCTGTCAAAGTCTTTTCTTGGCCCTCTATTTTCTTTCTTATAGCCTTTGTCAGACCCCTTGTTGAAGCCTTTGCGGCTATCCTTTCTAGGTTTTCTGTCTTTGTTAAAGCTTTTTCTTCTTGGTTTACTCTTTCCAAAATCTTCTCTTGCCATTTTGCGTTGTTCCTCCTCAAGTATGCAATATGAGTTAAATACATTCCTACATAGAAAATCTCACTTGCCCAATCAAATACAAATAAGATAACACAGATTGAGGTAAGTGGTCCATATAAAGATGTAAAATCTGCATATTTAAAATAATAGTTTAATGCAATATATAAAATCACTATCCCACCAGAAGTTATAAAGGCTCCCTGAAGGGCTTCATGATATGTGATACGTTCTCTAGGGACTATCATATAGATAGCCATAAAAAATAGGACCATAATAAGAAATAATAGGACAAAGCGCATAAATGCAATGCCATATAAAAAATGAAATGCTTTAGATATAGGTCCTGTTGCAAGTAATACAATAGAAATCAATAATATACCAAGTAACAGCATTGTCACCTTAAAGACATAGACATACCAGGCAATCACCGATTCACTTCTTTCTTCTAACGCAAACATCTTCTTAGAAATATCATAGATATTTCCTACACCTCTAGACACAGCATAAAAAGACCAAATAAACACTAATACAGAGACTGTATTTAAAGAACTGCCCTTTAATGTATCAATCAACATCTCTGCATAAGCTGGCTGTATAAACTCCTTAATACCCATCTCTAGAATATCTACACTTATATGCAAAGAAGATGTTACAACTGCAATAATAGTCATAGTAGGGATCAGCAGGATGATAAGATAAAATGATAAAGCAGCGCTAGAGAAGCTTGGTACATAATAACGATAGTCATCATATATAGCCATTGCTTTATTATATATATCTTTCATGACTGCTCACCTCCAAAAGAAAAAACACTTTAATCGTGTTTTTCTTCATTTTCTTTTTGACTTTCCTCTTCTGGAATAATAAGTCTTAATAATTCAATTCTGTTTTTATCAATCTTTTCAATAATAAACATACAGTCATCTACATAAACCTTCTGATGAGGGTTTGGTGAACCATTCACTTGACCTAAGACAAGACCACCAATAGATTCAAATTCTTCAGAAGCGAATTCTGTACCACAACGGTCATTGACTTCATCTATGTTTAAACTGCCGTCTACTAAATAGACATTCTTAGAGATTTTCTTTACTTCTTCACTATTGTCATCATATTCATCATCGATTTCACCAACGATTTCTTCAACAATATCTTCTAATGTCACAATACCAGCCATAACACCATATTCATCTAACACAACTGATAAAGAGACATGCTCCTTACGCATAGAAGCAAAAACATCTGAAATATGATTAAATTCATAAACGAAATAAGCATCTCGCATATAATCCTTTACCTGGAAATGTTCATGATCAACAGGCTTCATTAAGATATCCTTGATATGTAATACACCAACAATCTCATCACCTTCTTCTGAAAGAACAGGTAAACGAGAATACTGTGATTCCTGTAATACAGCAACAACTTCATCATAAGTCGCATCATAATCAACTGTAGCCACGTGAATACGTGGTGTCATGATTTCTTTAATATCAGTATCACCAAAATCAAAGATATTATGCATCATTTCTTTTTCTTCATCTTCTAATACACCTTCTTCATGAGACACGTTTACAATTGTTTTTAAGTCTTCTTCAGAAAGCGTAGGTTGTGGATCAATATTACCACCTAATATATGAATTAAGCCATGAGACACTGCAGTTAAGATAACAACAACTGGTGTAAATATAAAATTTATAAATTGAATAAAGCGACAGAATCTATAACATAATGCTTCTGCTTTACTTACAGCTAAAGTCTTTGGTGTAATTTCACCAAAAATAAGAATCATTAACGTAACAAACCCTGTTGCAACCGCAACACCTGTTCCTTCATTACCAAATACACTAATTACAAAAGATGTAGTTAATGAAGAAGCTAAAATGTTGACAAGGTTATTGCCTACTAGAATTGTACTTAATAAATGATCTGTATCCTCTAGAAGCTGAGACACAATTAAAGCTTTTGCATGATGAGGATCCTCTTCATCCTCACTTACAGTCTTTACTCTAATCTTAGAAACAGACATAAATGCAGTTTCTGCACTAGAAAATAAGCCTGACAATCCTATCAATATAATAAAAATAACAACCATCATTATCTGACTCGAGTCCACGACACTATCATACTCCTTTAATAACTATATTGAGTGCTATATACAAAAGCACAATTCTATTATACATTTTTTATAAGAAACATCAATAAAAAACAAAAAGGAGGAACAAATGTTCCTCCCGATGAACGATTATTATTTAAGTAATGATCTATATAATGCTTCAATATCTTCAACTGAAGTATCTCTTGGGTTACCTGGACGGCAAGCATCAGCATATGCATCCTTAGCTAACTGAGGAATATCTTCTTCCTTAACAACACCCTTAAGAGTCATTTCGATACCAACATCTTCACCTAACTTCTTAACAGCATCTACAGCAGCTTTACGGTATTCTTCCTGAGTCATACCATCAACACCTTCAACACCCATTGCCTTAGCAATATCTTTATACTTTTCACCAGTATATTCAGCATTGTATTCCATAGTTGTTGGAAGTAAGATTGCACAAGCTTTACCATGAGGCATATCATAGTAAGCACTTAATGTATGAGCCATAGAATGGTCAACACCTAAACCTACGTTAGAGAATCCCATACCAGCAACATACTGACCTAAAGCCATACCTTCACGTCCTTCAGCAGTGTTTTCAACAGCACCTCTTAATGAACGAGCGATAATTTCGATAGCTTTAATATGGAACATATCTGAAAGTTCCCAAGCACCTTTAGTAATATAACCTTCAATAGCATGAGTTAAAGCATCCATACCTGTAGCAGCAGTTAATCCTTTTGGCATTGAAGACATCATGTCTGGGTCAACAACAGCAACTACTGGAATATCATGACTATCTACACATACGAATTTACGTTTCTTTTCAACATCAGTGATTACATAGTTGATTGTAACTTCAGCAGCAGTACCTGCAGTAGTAGGAACAGCGATGATTGGAGCACAAGGATTCTTAGTTGGTGCAACACCTTCTAATGAACGTACATCAGCAAATTCAGGGTTTGTAATGATGATACCGATTGCTTTAGATGTATCCATTGAAGATCCACCACCGATAGCTACGATACAGTCAGCGCCTGCTTCTTTAAATGCAGCTACACCAGTCTGTACGTTTTCAATAGTTGGGTTTGGTTTAATGTTGCTGTAAAGAACATATTCAATACCAGCTTCATCTAATAAATCAGTTACTTTCTTAGTAACACCAAACTTTACTAAATCAGGGTCAGAAGCAACAAATACTTTCTTAAATCCTCTTGCTTTAATTTCTTCAGGAACAGCTTTAATAGCACCTGCTCCATGATAACTTGTTTCATTTAACATGAACTTATACATGATTATCGATCTCCTTTTAATTAACTTTTCTGTCTTCATGTTAACATTGTAAGTGTTATCATTCAAGTGACAGATAAGTGGATTTGTCACTTTGTGAATAAATTTACAAAAAAAGACAACTAATTTCATTTCTCAATTGTCTTTTTTTCCCATAATATTCAATTTTACTTACGCTTACTTTAATTGACAGATTATTCAGTGATTCTCTTTTTTGTAGTTAATACAACTGCTGCTAAAGCACTTACTAATAATAATGAAGCATATAATGCAGCATTCATAGTATCACCAGTCTTTGGTGCTTCTTTCTTTGTAGTAGTTGTAGTATTTGTTTTCTTGTCATCTTTTGTTGCAGATGCATTAGGTGCAATTGTTGTTGTACCTTTATTTTCTGTAGGTTTTGCAGGGGTAGAAGGCTTAGCTGGAGTAGTAGGAGTTACTGTTACTTCTGGAGCCTTTACAGATGATTCTACATCTATACGCTTCCATTCAGTATAAACTTCCCCTTCATTTTGACCATACAATTGGAAACCAAAGCCAAATTCAATTTTAGAATACTTTGTCCAATCTACTGCAACCGAAGGTTCTTCATCACCTTCATACCACATTTTCGCATTCTTTAATGCATCTTTAGTAAATGTAATCTTACCTTTACCTTCTTGATTTACTTCTATTTTAGATTGAACAAAAATTGGGTATCCGGCATCATTTGCATCATAAACATATACTTCACCATCGTAAACTGTTCCACCTTTAGCATCTACTTCAAAGACAATATCACTATCCCCTGTCCATTTAGGTGTAAGTAAAGTGACTTCTGGTTCATAAGCTGCAGGTGTAGTTTCAGGTGTAGTTGTAGTTTCAGTTACAGCTGGAGTTTCTCCAGTTACTACTGCATCTTCTGCAAATACTGCTGTTGTAGATAATGCTGATACTGATAAAGCACAAGCGACTAACATAGTCATTAATTTCTTGTTCATAATCGTTTTCTCCTTATTTGATTTGTCCCAAAAAGAAGTCTTTTTAACTTTTCTAATAATGCGAAAAAGGCATAGAATATTTATTAAAAATAAATAGTCCATGTCGATACACTATAAGTTTGTCAAAAAGATCAGAGTGTCCCTTCATATGTATTTCTTCTGTCCATCATAAGCGTAAAAATTTTTATACATAATTGTCTACCCTTCTTATAGATTACTCATGTAACCCTTTTCAAGACTAACCATATTATAACTCTTTTATTTCAACTATATAAAAAACAGCATAAAAATGCAGAATTTAGAATGAAAGTTTTATTATGCAAAAAAGAGATCTTATTTTAGATCTCGTAACAATTCATCTAACTTTGGTGGTAATGCTTCTATCAGCATATCAGCTAATTCTTCAGGTTTCAGCTTATATCCTTCTGTTGCCCAGTCTACAGTCATAGTAATAGACCCATGACAATACATTTCTAATAAAAATTCTATATCTGATGGGATATTATTACCTAGTTTTCTCTTAATAATATTCTGATAGAAAGTGAGAATACAGTTATAATCATAGTTTTCTACATTATTATAATCTTTAGATTTAAATGCTTCTTTAAAGAATACTCTATCATGATAAATGAATTCAAATTTCTTAGTAAGCCCTTCTCTTAAAGTTTCACTATTGCCAATCTGTAAGAAAGACTTATCCGCCAATACTTCAAAATACCAGTTCACAAGATCATATTTATCACGAAAATAACGATAAAATGTCTGTCTAGTCTTACCGCTCATTTCCACAATATCAGTCACTGTGATCTTATCAAGAGACTGATGATTCATCAATTGTTTGATGCATTCTGCAAATATATATCGTGTATCTCCCAAAATTCTCACCGCCTTTGTAACATTATAACAAACCTATCTACAAAAAGAAAGAAGACAACCCCCATAGAGGTTGTCTCTTAATGATTAAAGTTCGATATCACAAAGTTCTGAAGCTAAACCAATGTATGAAGCAGGTGTCATATCTAATAAAGTCTGACGATCTTCATCGCTTAACTGTTCTAGGCTCTTTGCGAATGCCTGAATATCTTCCTGAGAAATATTCTTACCACGAGTTAAGGCCTTAAGTGTATCATAAGCATCTGGTACACCATATTTTCTTAACATTGTCTGAATAGGTTCTGCAAGAACTTCCCATTTTTCATTTAAGTCTTTTGCAAGCTTTTCTTTATTTACAACACACTTAGCTAAGCCGCCAGTTGTTTCAGAAATAGCCTGTAATGAATATCCGAAGCATAATCCTAAGTTACGCTGACTTGAAGAGTCTGATAAGTCTCTCTGCATTCTTGACTTAGGAAGCTTGTTAGATAAAGCCACACATAGATTATTTGATAAATCAATGTTTGCTTCAGAGTTTTCAAAACGGATTGGGTTAACCTTATGAGGCATAGTTGAAGAACCAACTTCACCCTTAACAGGAATCTGTTTAAAGTATTCCATTGAGATATATAACCACATATCTACATCTAAGTCAGCCAATACATTATTGAAATGACGGATACCATCTAAGATATGACAAGTATAGTCATGAGATTCAATCTGAGTAGTTAATGGATTGAATGTAAGTCCTAAATAGTCTTCTACGAATTCCTTATTTAATGTAGGCCAATCTTCGTTAGGGAATGCTGTTAAGATAGCACTGTAGTTACCAGTTGCCCCATTGAATTTTGCTTTAATCTTGATATTTTCAATGTTTTCAATACTAGAAAAGAAACGATAAGCATAGACTTTGAATTCTTTACCAATAGTTGTAGGTGTAGCAGGCTGTCCATGAGTATGTGCAAGCATTGCATCATCCTTATGATCAACTGCTAATTTATTGATCATTGAAGCAAATTCTTTAGCTGCAGGTAACCAAACATCCTTTAAGCCATGTTTAATCATACATGCATATGATGTATTGTTGATATCTTCAGAAGTACATCCGATATGTACATAGCTTTCTAAATGTTCATAACCTAAAGCTTTAAGCTTTTCATCAATAAAATATTCTACTGCCTTAACATCATGTCTTGTAACAGATTCGATTTCTTTAATTCTCTTAAAAGAATCAAAGTTGAAATCTTTAGAAATCGCAAGAATATCATCTACCTTGTTAGGATCAACCTTGTCTAAAGTTTCTGTATGAAGGTGGTCCAACTGGAACTTCAACCACTGGATTTCTACAAACACTCTATACTTAACAAGTGCATATTCACTAAAATAATCAGCTAACTGATCTTTAATCTTGCCATAACGTCCATCTAGAGGACAGAGTGTCATACTTTCAAATTCTAATTTATCCATTCGTTATTCTCCTTTAAAATACTTCACGCCGGCTTCAAATAACTTCTGATCCATTTCACCGTAGATGTTAAGATCTCTGTTTTCACCCTGACGTTCAGAATGACCCATCTTACCTAATACTCTACCATCTTCAGAAACGATACCTTCAATACCATACATAGAACCATTAGGGTTATATGGAGATTCCATAGTCACATTTCCATTTGGATCAACATACTGGAATGCTACCTGACCGTTATCAATTAACTGATCAAGCACTTCCTGAGGTGCAACGAAACGTCCTTCACCATGAGAAATAGGGATAATATGTTCATCACCTAACTCTACATTAGCAAGCCATGGAGACTTAACGCTAGATACTCTTGTAGTCACCATCTGAGATAAGTGGCGTCCAATTGTATTGAATGTTAGAGTAGGATCATCTTTGCTCATATCCTTAATATGTCCATGAGGAAGTAAACCAAGTTTTACTAATGCCTGGAATCCATTACAGATACCAATCATTAAGCCTTCACGATTGTCTAATAAATCATCGATTGCAGCCTTTAATCTTGGGTTACGTAATACAGTTGCAATGAACTTACCTGAACCTTCAGGTTCATCACCAGCTGAGAAACCACCTGGTAGCATCATGATCTGTGCATTATGGATTGCTTCTTCTAATTCATCAACAGACTTCTTAATATCTTCTTCTGTCTTATTTCTAATAAGAACAAGCTGAACCTTTGCACCTGCTTTTTCAAATGCACGTTTAGAATCAAATTCACAGTTAGTTCCTGGGAATACAGGAATAACAACATTGACTTCATCATACTTCTTAGAAGCAAACATCTTGCCTCTTTCATTGCAGTCACCAGTACGTACTTCTGTAGTAGGTGCTTTTGCGGTAGTAGGATATACAGATTCTAATGGTGCACAGTTGATTTCATATGCATCATCAAGTGTCACTTTCTCACCCTTATATGATACAGCCTTTTCTTCATTTGTAGAAGCAATAATACGAACATTTTCATATCCTGCAACAACTTCTGCGTTGTCTACTTCCACAATGATATGTCCAAAGTTCTTTTCAACTAAGTCATTAAGTGTTAAAGCATCATCGAATGCGACACCAATTTCATTACCAAATGCCATCTTATAAACAGCTTCAACTAAACCACCGTCTTTAACTGTATAAGCTGAATAAGCCTTTCCAGACTGAATCAATGCTTCTACAGCATCAAACTGCTTTCTTAAAGCTTCAAAGTCAAATACATGGAATTCATCCTTTGGAAGCATGAATTCGACTAATACATGTCCTGCTTCTTTTAATTCAGGAGTGATGACTTTATGTACATCTCCACCAGTAATTGCGAATGATACTAATGTTGGAGGAACATCTAAGTCTTCAAATGAACCTGACATAGAATCCTTACCACCAATTGAAGGTAATAATAACTCTTCCTGAGCACGATAAGCACCAAGTAATGCACTAAATGGTTTACCCCATCTCTTAGGATCATTTAATAACTTTTCAAAGAATTCCTGGAATGAGAAACGGATTGTATGCCATGTACCACCCATTGCGATGATCTTTGCGACAGATTCTACAACTGCATTGATTGCACCATGATATGGTGACCATCCAGAAATAAGTGGGCTATAACCATAACTCATTAATGAACATGTAGTTGTTTCTTTTCCTAATACTGGAATTAATGCAGCCATACCTTCAGTTTCTGTACGGTAAGTCTTACCACCAAATGGTGAAAGAACAGTACCATTACCGATAGAAGAGTCAAAACGTTCTACTAAGCCCTTCTGAGAAGCTGTAGATAAACGTGATAATACTTCTTTAGTTGTTTCAGTAAAGTTTTCTTTTGCTTCTGGATTGAATGGTGCTTTATCAAAATCAGGTAATTCTACATGGATATCCTGATAACGCTTAGCTCCTGCTTCATCTAAGAAGTCTCTAGAGATATCTACAATAGTATCTCCCATATATTTCATAGTTAAACGGTTCTTATCTGTAACTGTTGCCACCTGTACAACTTCAAGGTTTTCATCATGAGCAGCCTGGATACAGAAGTCTTTATCACATTCATTGATGACAATAGCCATACGTTCCTGTGATTCACTAATTGCAAGTTCAGTACCATTTAAACCTTCATATTTCTTTAATACTGCATCTAAGTTGATATCAAGACCAGGTGCTAATTCACCAACTGCAACGCTGACACCTCCAGCACCAAAGTCATTACATCTTACAATCTTCTTAGAGAATTCTTTATTTCTAAATAATCTCTGAATCTTTCTTTCTTCAACTGGGTTACCTTTCTGTACTTCAGCACCAGCAGTTTCAGTTGTCTTTAATTCATGTTTCTTAGAAGAACCAGTGGCACCACCGATACCATCACGACCAGTACGTCCACCAATTAATAAGACAATCTGTCCATTTTCAGGAATTAATCTCTTAACCTGTTCTTCTGGTGCAGCTGCAACTACAGCACCTAATTCCATTCTCTTAGCAACATAACCCTGATCATATACTTCATGTACAAAACCAGTTGTTAAACCAATCTGGTTACCATAAGAAGAGAAACCATGAGCGGCTTCTTCACAGATCTTTCTCTGTGGTAATTTACCAGGAAGTGTATCTTCTAATTTCTGACGAGGATCACCTGCACCAGTAATACGCATTGACTGGTAAACATAAGCACGACCTGATAATGGGTCACGGATTGCACCACCTAAACATGTAGCAGCACCACCAAATGGTTCAATTTCAGTTGGATGGTTATGTGTTTCATTCTTAAACATTAATAACCAATCTTCATCACCATCAGTTGTATGAACCTTTAAACGAACTGAGCAGGCATTGATTTCTTCAGATACTTCCATATCATCCAAATAGCCACGTTTTCTAAGTTCTTTCATAGAAATAGTTGCAAGATCCATTAAAGTAAGTGGTCTCTTTGTATCTACACCATAAACAACATGACGGCTTGCTTTATATTTTTCTACATCTTTTTCTAAGATTTCTTTAAATGCACCACTTGCGATATCAATATCAGTAATAACTGTCGCAAATGTAGTATGACGACAATGATCTGACCAATAAGTATCTAATACTCTGATTTCAGTTTCTGTAGGATCTCTCTTTTCTACATCTCTGAAATAATTCTGAGTTACTTTTAAGTCATCGAAGTTCATTGCAAGACTCATCTTTTCAAGTAACGCTTCAACTTCTTCATCAGTGAAACCAATAAATCCTTCAATCACTGGAACCTTCTTGATTTCAACAACAGCATCATTCAAATCTGCTGGCTTTTCTAAAGACGCTTCTCTAGAATCAACAGGGTTAATTAAATAATGTTTAATTGCTGGTAATTCATCACTAGAAATACCTTCGATTACAATAAGCTTTGCACATTTAACCTTAACGCCTTTTTCACCAGTTAATAACTGGAAGCACTGTTCACAGGCATCTGCTCTAGCATCATACTGTCCTGGAAGATATTCAATCGCAAAACTTACAGCTCCTTCTGGAATTGTATATTCTTCACGATATACTTCATCTACCATTGGCTCAGAAAGAATAGTAGGAATACCTTCTTCTAATACTTCTTCAGTAATACCCTGAAGATCATAACGGTTGACAACTGTTAAGTTAGAAACGTCAGTTAAACCAAGTCTTGTCATCAAATCATGTTTGATAGAGTCTGCTTCAACCGCATTTTCTTTTCTTTTTTCTACATAAACGCGATAAACTTTAGCCATGTTATCCTCCTAATGTAAGCCAATATCTTTACGCATATACATGCCATCAAAATGAATGTTTTCAATTGCATCATAGACTTTCTTTCTTGTTTCTTCAAGATCATGTCCTAATGCACAAACATTTAATACACGTCCACCATTTGTGACGATTTCATTGTTTTCATTACGTTTAGTACCTGCATGGAAGACAACGATATCTTCTGGAAGATGATCTAAACCAGTAATGACTTTACCCTTTTCATAAGATCCAGGATAACCTCCACTTGCAAGAACAACACATGTTGCCTGTTCATCTTTCCACTTAACATCTACATCTTTTAATGTATTTGTAGCACATCCATACATCACTTCATATAAATCACTTTCAAGTCTCATTAAGATAACCTGAGTTTCAGGATCACCAAAACGAACATTGAATTCTAATACCTTTACATCCTGATCCTTGATCATTAATCCAATAAAGACAACACCACGATAATCCATATGATCTTCATGTAAGCCTTTCATGAATGGGTCAAGAATCTTTTCTTTGAAAGTCCCTTCCATACCTTCAGGTAAAAATGGGTTAGGTGATACTGTACCCATACCGCCAGTATTTGGACCTTCATTATTATCATAAATCTGTTTATGGTCTTTTGCAGATACCATAGGTACGATTGTATCATGATCTACAAAGCATAATAGAGAACATTCAAAACCAGTTAAGAATTCTTCTAAAACAACCTTCTTACCAGCATCACCAAAAGCACTGCCATCAAGCATCACTTTAAGTTCTTCTTTAGCCTGCTGTTTTGTTTCACAGATCACTACACCCTTACCTGCTGCAAGACCATCAGCCTTAACAACAACAGGAAGATCAAAAGCATCTAATGCTTTAACAGCTGATTCATAATCAGTCACTTCTTCATACTTTGCAGTAGGAATATTGTGCTTTTTCATGAAATCCTTAGAGAAGGCTTTAGAACCTTCAAGAATAGCTGATTCTTTTCTAGGACCAAATACTTTGTGTCCTCTTTCTTCTAAATAGTCAGCAAGTCCCATACATAATGGTACTTCAGGACCAATAACAGTTAAATCAATACCCTTTTCTTCAACAGTCTTTAAGATAAAAGGCATATCTTCTACACTACCTGGAATACATACAGCATCCATACCAGGATTACCAGGAATAGCATATAATTCAGTAACATGTTTACTCTGTTTTAATTTCCAGGCAATTGCATGTTCTCTTCCACCACTACCAATAACAAGAACCTTCATAGAACGCCTCCTTAGTGTCTAAAATGTCTATAACCATTGAAGACCATTGTCATATCATGTTCATCACAATAGTCAATAGATTCCTGATCACGAACTGATCCACCAGGCTGTACAATAGCCTTAATACCTGCTTCATCAGCCACCTGTGCACAATCACTAAATGGGAAGAAAGCATCACTTGCTAATACAGCACCATGGAAATCCTTATCAGGATTATTATGAATTGCATTTTCTAATGCCCAGATACGTGAAGTCTGTCCTCCACCAATAGCTAAAGTACATCCGTCTTTCACTAATACAATCGCATTAGACTTAACATATTTAACAACCTTTAAACCAAATTCCATATCAGATAATTCAGCTTCTGTTGGCTGCTTTTTAGTCACTACTTTCATTTCATTAATAAGCTTAGTATTTAATTCCTGAACAAGTGCTTTACCTTCAAGATACTTAATATCATACTTAGCATCACGTGCATCAAGATTCTTAAGCTTTAATAAACGTAAGTTCTTCTTCTTTTCTAATACTTCTAAAGCATCATCATCAAAATCAGGTGCTGCAATGATTTCTAAGAAAGTCTTCTTCATTTCTAAAGCAGTTTCCTTATCAATTTTATAGTTTACAGCGATGATTCCACCAAAAATAGAAGTTGGATCTCCTTCATAAGCACGCTTATAAGATTCATAACCAGTCTTACCAATAGCAACTCCACAAGGTGTTGAATGCTTAATTGCAACAGTCACTAACTGATCACCAAATTCTCTTACGCAGGCAACTGCACCATATAAATCATTCACGTTATTGAAAGAAATTTCTTTACCATGTAACTGTTCATAATCTAATAAAGAATGCTGAACATATGGATCAACATAGGCATTTGCACTCTGCTGAGAGTTTTCACCATAACGCAAGTGATCTGTCTTCTTTAATGAAATATTTAAGATATCAGGGAATTCATCATGGACCTGATCAGCGAAATAACGAGAAATCATTGCATCATAGCTGCCTGTTAAGCTATAAGCCTTATAAGCAAGATTCATTCTGAATTCAAAATCAGTCTTATCTTCTCTAATAGCTTCTAATACAGCATCATAATCTTTTGGATCAGTAACAATCAATACATCCTTGAAGTTCTTAGCAGCAGAACGGATCATTGAAGGTCCACCGATATCAATGTTTTCAATCATTTCAGCCATTGGCTTACCAGCCTTAAGCGCTTTTTCAAACTCATAGAGATTACAACAAACAAGATCAATAGGTGTAATACCCATTTCTTCTACAGTCTTGACATGTTCTTCTACATCTCTTCTAAATAGAATACCACCATGTACTTTTGGATGAAGTGTCTTAACTCTTCCATCAAGAATTTCAGGGAAACCTGTTACATCATCGATTTCAATAGCTTTTACACCTGCTTCTAATAGTTTCTTATATGTTCCACCAGTAGAAACAACTTCAAATCCTAATTCTTCAAGACCTTTCGCAAATTCAACAATACCTTCTTTATTTGTAACTGATACTAACGCTCTTTTCAACTGATCTTCACCCTTTCATTTTCTACAGAAACACGTCCTTCACAATATAAAGCAACAGCTTCTGGTAAGATTTCATGTTCGATTTCTAAGACACGTGCCTGAATGTCTTCAGGAGTCTCTAAGTCTGAAATATCAACCGCTCTTTGTAAGATGATTGGCCCACCATCCACTTCTCCAGTAACGAAATGAACAGTTGCACCTGACACCTTCACACCTCTTTTAAACACCGCCTCATGGACATGCATTCCATAGAATCCAGGACCACAGAAAGATGGAATAAGTGAGGGATGAATATTAATAATACGATTCTTATATTGTTCAATCAGCTTATCTCCAACAATAGCAAGATAACCTGCTAATACAACAACATCAATCTTTTCTTCTTCAAATCTCTTTAAGATCTCATCTTCATCCTTGATCCATTCTGCCTGAATACCATGAAGACGGGCTCTTTCTAAACCGTAAGCCTTCTTACGGTTAGAAATAACCAGACGGATCTGTCCATTGATTTTTCCGGCTTCACACGCATCGATGATGGACTGAAGATCAGTTCCACCACCAGATACGCATACAGCTATGTTTAGCATAATTCTGCTCCCTTTTCACCTTCAGCAATATAACCTACTTCATAGCTTTCATAGCCAGCAGCATTAATTGCTTCGATAGTCTTTTCAACATCTGCAGGATCAACAGCAAGAACCATACCTAATCCCATGTTGAATGTGTTATACATCATCTTTTCTTCAACGTTTCCTGCTTTTGCAATTAAGCCAAAGATAGGAGGTACTTTATAGCTGTCCTTCTTAACAACAGCCTTTACACCATCAGGTAACATTCTAGGAAGGTTTTCATAGAATCCTCCACCAGTAATATGGCTGCATCCTTTAACCTTGATACCAGCATTCTTTACACTCTTTAATGCTTTTACATAAATCTTAGTAGGAGCAATTAATGCTTCACCTAAAGTAGTACCTAATTCATCATAATATGTATCTAAAGATTCTTTAGTCATTTCAAATACGCTACGTACTAAAGAGAATCCATTACTATGTACACCAGTAGATGCAATACCAACTAAAGCATCACCAGGCTTGATTGTAGAACCATCAATGATATCTTTCTTATCTACAACACCTACTGCAAAACCAGCTAAATCATAATCATCAACAGGCATTAAACCTGGATGTTCTGCAGTTTCACCACCAACAAGGGCACATTCAGACTGAATACATCCTTCAGCAACACCCTTAACGATAGTCGCAATCTTTTCAGGATAATTCTTACCACATGCAATGTAATCAAGGAAGAATAGAGGTTCTCCACCTGAACAAGCAATATCATTCACACACATTGCAACTGCATCAATACCAATTGTATCGTGTTTATCCATTACAAAAGCAAGTTTTACTTTTGTACCACAGCCATCAGTACCAGATAAAAGAACTGGTTCTTCCATATCCTTGATCTTGCTTAAATCAAAAGCACCAGCAAAACCACCAATTCCACCAAGTACTTCTGGTCTCATAGTCGCTTTAACATGCTTCTTCATTAATTCTACTGACTTATAACCTGCTTCAATGTCTACTCCAGCTTTTTTATAATCCATGTTTCTTCATCCTTTTATCTATTATTTTTCCATTCTTGCAAGAACTGCTTTATAAGTTTCAATTAAATCACCGATATCCTGTCTGAATACGTCTTTGTCATACTTCTTGTTAGTATCTACATCCCATAAACGGCAAGAATCTGGTGAGATTTCATCCGCTAATACGATTTCGCCTTCTTTTGTCTTACCAAATTCGATTTTGAAATCTACTAGCTTTAAGTTTAATCTTAAGAAGAAAGCCTTAAGTAATTCGTTGATCTTTAATGTTTCAGATTTGATAGTGTTATATTCATCTCTAGTGCAAAGACCTAAAGCAACAGCATGGTCTTCATTGATTAATGGATCACCATATTCATCATTCTTATAACTAATTTCAAAAATTGGTTCTGCTAAAACAACACCTTCCTTAGCACCAAGTCTCTTACAGAAAGAACCTGTTGTAATATTACGTACAATAACTTCTAGTGGGAAGATTTCTACTTTCTTAACTAAATCATCAGTATCATTTAACTTTTCAATCATATGAGTCTTGATACCTGCTTCTTCTAACATATCAAAGATAATACCTGAAATAGTGTGGTTTAATACACCCTTACCAGCAAACTGATCATGTTTTACACCATTACCTGCAGTTGCATCATCTTTATAATGCATTAAGATAACATCTTCGTTATCAGTTGCAAAAATTTCCTTAGCTTTTCCTTCGTACATTAATTCTTTCTTTTCCATTGTTGTTTTCTCCTCTTATCTATATTTTTCTGAAATTTCGTTGTTTGTATTTAAGCAGGCTTTTTCCATAGCCTGACGGTTGTTCTTTAATTTTTCACTTAATTCTGGATATTTGATTGCCATGATTTCAAGTGCTAACCAAGCAGCATTCTTAGCACCATCAATTGCAACTGTTGCAACTGGAATACCAGAAGGCATCTGGACAATTGATAATAAGGCATCCATTCCATCTAAACTTGCACCTTTAATTGGAATACCAATAACTGGTAACACTGTCATAGAAGCAACGACACCAGGTAAGGCAGCAGCCATACCAGCAGCTGTTAAAATAACATCTGTTCCATTGTTGTTGCATTCTTCTACAAATTCACTCAATGCACGATGTGCACGGTGTGCAGATAAAGCACGTACTTCAACATCTACGCCATATTCTTTTAATATAGCAATTCCTTTTTCTACCTTTGCTTCATCAGAGGCAGAACCCATAATTACTGCAGCTTTCATTTCAGTCCTCCATTATTTTCATTATGAGTTTCATGATCTAGGTGCTCAGAGGCCTTTCACCTAAACTTGACCTCAATTATTAGAATAAACCGGTAATCTTACCTTCTTCATCAATGTCCATATTATTGGCAGCTGGTACTTTTGGTAAACCTGGCATACGCATAATATTTCCAGAAATAGCAACTAAGAATCCAGAACCAGTATTTGGAATCAAGTCATTGATTGTTACCTTGAATCCTTCAGGGCGTCCAAGTAAAGTCGCATCATCTGATAAAGAATACTGAGTTTTCGCAACACAGATTGGTAAATCACCTAAGCCCTGAGCAGTGAACTTCTTGATCTTATTAGCTGCCTTCTTAGTGAAGACAACATCATCTGCACCATAAATTTCTTTGGCGATTGTCTTGATCTTTTCATCAATAGGCATATCCAATGAATAAATCGGTGCATAATGAGATTCTTTAGTATCAAGGATATTTAATAGCTTGTTAGCAAGATCAATGCCTCCTTCGCCACCCTTAGCCCATACTTCAGAAATAGATACTTCAACATTTAATTCCTTACACATATCATCTAATAGCTTTAATTCAGCTTCTGTATCTGTAGGGAAAGCGTTAATAGCAACGATACAAGGTAAACCAAACTTCTTGATATTTTCAATATGTTTAGTTAAGTTACCAATACCCTTCTTTAATGCTTCAAGGTTTTCAGTACCTAATTCCTTCTTATTGACACCACCATGCATCTTTAATGCACGAACAGTCGCAACAATGACAACTGCATCTGGATTTAATCCAGCCTGACGACACTTGATATCTAAGAACTTTTCAGCCCCTAAATCAGCACCAAACCCTGCTTCAGTAATAGCATAATCACCAAGTTTCATAGCAAGCTTTGTAGCCATAACTGAGTTACATCCATGAGCGATATTGGCGAATGGACCACCATGTACAAATACTGGAGTATGATCTAAAGTCTGTACAAGGTTAGGCTTGATAGCATCCTTTAATAATAAAGTTACAGCACCAGTTGCATGAATATCATCAACAGTGACTGGTTCACCATCATAATTATAAGCAACAATCATTCTTGCAGCTCTTGCCTTTAAATCTTCAAGAGAAGTAGATAAACATAAGATACCCATTACTTCACTTGCCACACTAATATCAAAACCATCTTCACGAGGAACACCATTTGGTTTACCGCCTAAACCAACAACAATATGTCTTAAAGCACGATCGTTTAAGTCAACAACTCTCTTCCATACAATCTGTCTAGTATCAATATTCAAAGGGTTACCTTGCTGAATAGAGTTATCTAGCATTGCCGCAATCAAGTTATTTGCTGAAGTGATGGCATGAATATCACCTGTAAAATGAAGGTTGATATCTTCCATAGGAACAACCTGAGCATATCCTCCACCAGCTGCACCACCTTTAATACCAAAGCAAGGACCTAAACTTGGTTCACGCATTGCAACGATAGATTTCTTACCTAACTGATGTAATGCCTGTGATAAACCAATCATTGTAGTTGTCTTACCTTCACCTGCAGGTGTTGGGTTAATTGCAGTTACAAGAATTAATTTACCATCTGGATTATTTTCAACTTTCTTGATAGTTTCTAAAGAGATTTTTGCTTTATATTTACCATATAATTCTAAATCATCTTCAGTCAGTCCAATCTTTTCAGCCACATTTTTAATTGGTTCCATGACTGTACTCTGTGCAATTTCTACGTCTGTTAACATTTTTTTGTTTTTCCTCTCTTTCAGGTTATTTTCTTTCAAAACAATTATATACTAATCCGGTACCTGCATGCTTCCATTTTTTTAAAAAAACAAAAAAAGAGCCTACTAAGTCCAGGACGTTGCCCAGACGGTCGGCTCTTCAAGAAATTATACTCCATGTGGTTAATTCCACTTCCGTCAGTCGTATAATACAGTTGTAGTTTATCAAATAACCTATTGTTTGACAAGCACAAATTTGATTAAATAGTGGCATAAGTTTATAATATAAAAACGGAGGTAATGACTATGTTTAAAGAAGTAGATGTAAATACATTTGATTTAAAAATATTCAATAAATTGAATAAGGAATGGGCACTACTTAGTGCAGGTAATAAAGACGCATTTAATACTATGACTATTTCATGGGGCGAGATGGGTACATTATGGAATAAGCCAGTGATGACTTGTTTTGTAAGACCACAGCGTTATACAAAGGAATTTATAGATTCTAATGATCAGATGACTCTTTCATTCTTTAATGGAGAACATATGAAAGATTTAACAATACTTGGTAGAGAGTCTGGACGTGATAGAGATAAGATTGCGAAGACTGATTTAACACCTACATTTATTGAAGATCTCCCTACATTTGAAGAAGCAGACATTGTCGTTGTGGGAAAGAAACTCTATGAAGATACAATCAAGCCTGAATGTTTCTTAGATGATACACTTGTGGATAAGAACTATCCTAATAAAGATTTTCATACAATGTATATCTGTGAAGTTGAAAAGATCTATATAAAATAAGAGAAGCGTTAGTTCGCTTCTCTTTTTAGTTCTTCGTATTCTCTTATTTGATTATACTCTTCGATTGTTTTCTTAATATCATTAAAGATATGTGGGTCAAGTGTCTTCTCTAATTCATCTTCATCCACAAACTTATAATCTGTATGCTCAAATGAAATCTTAACCTGATCATTTGTAGGAATACACAAGAAACCAATACCAACTGTCTGATAGTGTGGTCTAATAGCCGTAAATGTATAAACCGGCTTAATGATTTCAATATCTAGTCCTGTTTCTTCCTTTAATTCTCTTACTAACGCCTGGTGAGGATCTTCCCCATATTCTAATCCCCCACCTGGTAATTCCCAATAACCAAGTCCATCTGATGAAGGTCTGACACGTTTTAAGATTAATGTCTTACCTTCATAAATCACAATACCTTTGACTGTAATATGAAACTGTATGTCCTTATTCTCCATATTATTTTGCCCCCTTTTTACTATATTAGCACAACTCTTGGAATAACGTTACAAAAAGGTGCAGTATGTGTGTTTCAAATACTACAGAAATTGTATATAATAGTCACTGAGGTGAATAAAATGATTGATTTTAAAGAAGAAGTATTAAAGCATAAAGATGAAATGCTGAAAGATTTAAAGGACTTATGTCTAATCCCTTCAACTCTTGATAAATCTACTGCAAAAGAAAATCAGCCATTTGGTGAAAACAACCGTAAAGTGCTTGATTTAATGCTTTCTATTGGTCAAAGAGATGGATTTGTTACTGATGATTGTGATGGATATGCTGGTTCTATTGATATTGGTGAGGGAGAAGAATGTTTTGGTATTCTTGGACACTTAGATGTTGTACCTACTGAAGGTCAAGAATGGGATTATCCAGAATATGATATGACTCTTGATGGAGATACACTCTATGGTCGTGGTGTTGCTGATGATAAGGGACCTTTAATTGCCGCTTATTATGCTGCTAAGATTGTGAATGAACTTGATTTTGAAAAGAAGATGAAAGTTCGTATCATTTTTGGATGTAATGAAGAAAATGGTTCTCGCTGTATGCATTACTATTTCCAGCATCGTCCATATCCAAAGATGGGATTTACTCCAGATGCTGATTTCCCTGTAGTATATGGTGAAAAAGGTAACTGTCATTTCATCATCAAGGGTAAAACAGATGATGATAAGGTAATTTCTATTCATTCAGGACGTGTAGTGAATATCGTACCAGATCAGGCTAAAGCTGTATTAAAGGGTACTGACTATGAAGAATCATATAATGCATTCTTAAAAGAAAATAACTTCAAGGGTTCTTTAGAAGTTGTAGATGGTAACACACACTTATTCTTAAAAGGTAAGAGTGCCCATGCATCTCAGCCTCAGTTAGGTAATAATGCTGCAAGTAACTTATGTCATTATATTGCAAGTGTGACTGATAATAGCTACGCAAAATTCGTTGATGAATATTTATATAATGATTATTTAGGTGAAAAGTTCAATGTCGCATTTACTGGTGAAATGGGTGCTTTAACTGTTAACCTTGGTATCTTAAATTATGAAAATAATGAAGGTTCATTAACTCTTGATTTACGTCTTCCTCATGACTCAGACAATGATGAACTTGTTAAGAATGTAGATGAAGCTGTTAATAAGTATGGCTTAAGTGAAGAACATGATATTGGTCCTGCATTATATGTAGATCCTAACAGTGAATTAGTTCAGAAACTTCATGAATCATATGTACAGTTCACAAATGATCATGAACATGGTCCTCAGACTATCGGTGGGGGAACTTATGCAAAAGAAATGCCTAACTGTGTTGCTTTTGGTTGTGAATTCCCTGGTAAAAACCATCATATGCATGAAGAAAACGAATTAATTTCATTAGATGATTTATTAACTGCAGCTGCTATCTACGCTCAGTCTCTCTATAATCTTCTTAAAAAATAGTTGAATTCTATGTGCAACTCAAGTATAATTTGAGTTGCACAAAGTTGCGGCCGTGGTGGAATGGTAGACACGCAAGTTTGAGGGACTTGTGGACGTACGTCTGTGTGAGTTCAAATCTCATCGGCCGCACCATTAATTAAGATGAACTAGCTAGAGATAGCTAGTTTTTTATATTATGTGGAGGATTTTGTATGATTGATCATATGGAAATAAGAGGCGCAAAGGTTCATAATTTAAAGAATATTGATGTTGATATTCCTTTGAATAAGATTGTAGCTATTTCTGGTGTATCAGGAAGTGGTAAGTCTTCTTTAGCATTAGGAGTCATCTATGCTGAAGGTTCTAGAAGATATCTAGAAGCATTGTCTACTTATACAAGAAGACGAATCTCTCAGGGAGAAAAAGCCAAAGTAGATTCTATTAGATATGTTCCTAGTACTCTAGCATTACATCAAAGACCTAATATACCAGGCATTCGTTCTACTTTTGGAACACAGACAGAATTGTTGAATTCTATTCGCTTATTATTTTCACGTTGTGGAGATTATTTATGTCCTAACGGACATAGAGTACCTGCGAGTATAAATGTAGCAAGAGGTGAAATGATTGAGTGTCCAATCTGCCACGAAAGATTTAATGGCTTAAGTGCTCAGGAGTATGCCTTTAATTCACAGGGTGCATGTCCTGATTGTCAGGGCACTGGTATTGTACAGACAATTAATATTGATTCTTTGATTCCTGATCCCCATCTAACTATTGATGAAGGGGCTGTGGCGCCATGGAATACACTCATGTGGTCATTAATGAAAGATGTCTGTCGTGCAATGGGTGTGCGTACTGATGTTCCTTTTGAAGAATTAACAGAAGAAGAGAAGCATATTGTATATGATGGACCAATGGTAAAAAAACATATTTTCTATCGTCCTAAGAATAAAGAGAGCGTGGAAGCAGGAGAATTAGATTTTACTTACTATAGTGCCAAAGCAACTGTCTTGAACGCATTAAAAAAGGTCAAGAATGAAAAGAATATGAAGCGTGTCAGTAAATTCCTTAAGGAAGAGATATGCCCGACTTGTCATGGCTCTCGTATTAATGCACGTGCGAATTCTACATTGCTAGGTGGTAAGACTTTAACTGAAGTATGTGCGATGAGTTTAAAGGATTTAACTGCATGGCTTCCACAGGTAATCAATACTCTTAATGATAATGTGAAAGAAATGGGTTCTACTATTCTTGAAGAATTTATGATTAATGCGAATGCATTGCTATCTTTAGGACTCGGTTATCTGACTCTTGATCGTGCTTCTTCTACATTATCAACAGGTGAACTACAAAGAGTACAGCTTGCACGTACTGTAAAAAATAGAACGACAGGTGTTCTTTATGTTCTTGATGAACCTTCTATTGGATTACACCCAGCCAATGTAGATGGCTTGATTGCGATTATGAAAGAGTTGATCAAGGATGGGAACTCCATTGTTTTGGTCGATCATGATACAAGAATTCTTAAAGAAGCAGATTATATGATTGAAATAGGGCCTGAAGCAGGTAAGAATGGTGGTTCTATAATTAGTCAGGGTACTATTGATGAAATCATTCAGAATAAGAATTCTATCATTGGACCTTATCTCAATGATTTACATCAAACTCTTGTAAGAAATAAGAAAGAGATTTTTAATGAAGGCTTTTTAAGACTTAAGACAGATACAATACATACTGTCAAACCATTTGATATTTCTATTCCTAAAGGAGTTCTTACTGCAATTACTGGTATGTCTGGAAGTGGTAAGACAACATTGATTCTTGAATCTTTATATCCTGCTATAAAGGCTTCATTAAATCATGAAGCACTTCCTCAACATATAAAAGAATTGGATGCATCATGGGTCAATAAGATTGATTTGATTGATGCGTCCCCTATTGGAAATAATGTCAGAAGTACTGTCGCAACTTATTCTGGTGTATTTGATCATTTAAGAAGGTTGTATGGAAGATTAAGTGATCAATATAGTGCAGGTGATTTTTCTTATAATACAGGTAAGTTAAGATGTCCTGTATGTGAAGGTACTAGTACTATTTCTATGGATATACAGTTTCTTCCAGATATAGAAATGACTTGTGAACATTGTGATGGAACACGTTACAGCAATGATGTGGATTCTATAATGTACCATGGTTATTCTATTAAGGATGTGATGTCTCTTACTATCTTAGAAGCTTTAGATGTATTTAAAGAAAGTAAGAAGATTAAAGAGAAACTACAGGTTCTAGTAGATTTAGGAATTGGTTATTTGACTCTTGGTGAAGCAACACCTGCCTTATCTGGTGGAGAAGCACAAAGATTAAAACTGGCATCAGAAATAGGAAAAGTACAAGATGGCAGTATCTTTATCTTTGATGAACCTTCTATTGGATTACATCCATTAGATGTAGAAACACTACTTCGTGTATTTGATACATTAATTAATCAAAAAGCGACTATTATTGTGATTGAACATGACTTAGATGTTATTAGAAATTCTGATTACATTATTGATATGGGTCCTGAGGGCGGTCAACTTGGTGGAGATATTATTGCGACGGGAACTGTGGAAGAAATCAAACAGAATAAGAATAGTAAAATTGGAAAATACTTGTGAAAGGCTGTAACGAACACTTGAGCGTTACAGCTCTTTTTCATAGAAAAAAGAATATCAGAAATAATATCCGATATTCTTATTGCCATTCAATTTCTACATTTTTTTGATAATGTGCTAATCCTATGCGAATCACTGTTCCGCTTAATTCACTATCATATCTTCTACTGTTAATTTGATCTATTGCTGATTTTGCGAGTTGTTTCAAATCAACTGAACTATCATTTGTATATTTAAATTCTAGAATATATGATATTTGATTTTTCTTGGATTTTAGTATGATATCACATCTTCCCTTTCCTACTTCTCGATTACTGATTACTTCATACTCGTTAGAAAGCCAGGCACACATTCCAAGCAACATCATGTGATAACTATTTTCATCTTTCAAATCATGATAAGAAGGTAATGTGAGTAAAATCTTTCGATATCTGTCTTCAAAATCTTCTTTTTTGCAACGTTTTAATGAATTAAATAGTACTGTCAAATCTGTTTCAGTCGCTTTCAAATGATAGGCTGTAAGCTTTCTAAATTCCAATTTGCCGAAATATATTTCTAACTTTCCCTATTTTACAGGCTTTCCAGCCTGTGCATTAGCGAAACGA
>ERZ809194.290-NODE-290-length-30480-cov-6.808644_pt1 | contig 30480 bp, 31 predicted proteins | sample MGYA00520517_ERZ809194 | MGnify/ENA primary metagenome ERZ809194 (study PRJEB31570, sample SAMEA3213003) | Homo sapiens | biome: human-gut; feature: human gut; material: fecal | place: Sweden | collected 2011 ... | reverse complement strand
TCGATTTTTACGCATGCTACTAAATAAATTGTGTCAACTTATTTAGTACACTACACTAAAATCCCACATAAAACCTGATTTACCTGAAAATTCAGTCCAAACTGAACAAAAAGCGCTTCCAGAATCCTCCAGACACTCCCAATTTATGTACCGACAGCCCCCTTTCAGACTACTTCTGAGAAGGGATTAACTTGCAGACTTCCTACTGAAGAAGCAAATCCACTAAAACAAATAAACAGAAATCTGGTCCAAATCCTTCCAAAAAGTCACAATCTATTTTCTGAGAAAGAAAAAAAAGACAAAGAGAAAAACAGACAAAAATCCACCAAAAAGTGTATCTTTACAATCCATTCATAAACATTTATCTCATGCAAATACGACTTGTTTCAACTGACAAGAAACGTTTCCTCCCGCTCTTGCTTCTGGCCGATGAACAGGAATCCATGATAGACCGCTACCTGGAACGGGGCGACTTATACGTGATGTACGACGAACTACTTACAGAACCTATTGCCGTGGCCGTCGTAACGGATGAGGGAAAAGGAATTCGTGAACTGAAAAACCTGGCCGTAGCTCCACGCTGGCAACGGAAAGGATACGGACGTCAGATGGTGGAATACCTTTGCCTATGTTACCAGAATGTGTGTCACACGTTGACGGTAGGCACAGGAGACAGCCGTATGACCATTTCTTTTTATCAGAACTGCGGGTTTGTCTACTCGCACACGGTGCCCGACTTTTTTACCCTTCACTATGACCATCCGATTGTAGAGGATGGAAAGGTACTGAAAGACATGTACTATTTCAGCCGCACTCTTGCCCAACCAAATGAAACTGACGGATGAATCAGAATAAACCCTGCAAAAGTTTGCTCGTTCCGCAAAAAGTCGCGTCCTTTGTAATTGTAAATTCACAAGACTATGGCAGACAATTACATTGAACGACAATATGAAGCATACCAGGCCCGGAAGGCGGCCTGGGAGAAAGAACGGAAGTACAAAAAGAAAAAAACGACGGCTCCAGCTGAAACTCCCCATCGCTCGGGGGCTTTCCTGCAAAATCAGGTGAAGAAGGTGGTGGCTGTGCACGACCTGTCGGGCGTGGGCCACGTGTCGCTGATGGCGGTCATTCCGGTGCTTTCGTCCATGGGCTTTCAGGTGTGTCCGCTGCCCACGGCAGTCCTGTCCGCACATACGCAGTACCCCACGTACTCGTTCCTCGACCTGACCGACGAGATGAAGCGCATCATCGAGAACTGGGAGAAGATGAACGTGCACTTCGATACTTTCTACACGGGTTATCTGGGTTCACCGCAACAGGCACAGATTGTGGAGGAGTTTATCCTGAAGTTCCGTGGGGAGAATGACATGGTGGTGGTGGACCCGGTGCTGGGCGACAACGGCCGTCTTTACAAGGGTATCACCGAGGAGATGGTGACAGAGATGAAAAAACTGATTCACCTGGCGGATGTCATCACGCCCAACCTGACGGAGCTGTATTACCTGCTGGACATGCCGTATCAGGAACACATTACGGACGCGGAACTGAAACAGGCACTGAAGACGCTTTCCGGCCGGGGTCCGGCCATCGTCATTGCCACGAGCGTGCCGGTGAGCGGTGACCCGCGTTCTACATCGGTCTATGCCTACAACCGCTTTGGCGACCGCTACTGGAAAGTGACCTGCCCTTATCTGCCGGCACACTATCCCGGCACCGGCGACACGTTTACGAGTGTCATTACGGGAGCACTAATGCAGGGCGACAGTCTGCCCATTGCACTCGACCGCGCCACACAGTTTATCTTGCAGGGCATACGGGCCACATTCGGCTATGAGTACAACAACCTGGAAGGTATCATGCTGGAGAAGGTGCTCCACAACCTCGACATGCCGATTCAAATCAGCAGTTACGAGCTGGTGGAATAAGCGGCCACGCGAATCAGTACATACGTATCTGCCCGACAGGGAGTTCCACTTCGCCGAAGGGTATCAGGGCATTGAACAGACGGATATGCCGGTAGTTTCCGAGGGAGGCGACCGGGATGTCCGTTTCTTTTATCTGTCCGGTGTCGAGCAGGTATTGGCGCTGGGTACCGGCCAGCAGAGGCTGTGCGGGGGTGTACCATTCGCATCCGTCCCAGAGGGCGATGTTGGCGATGGAGGTATCGGTAAGGAGCCCGTGGCGCACGATGAGCACGTCATCGGCCGTATCGCGCAGAGCGAAGGCTTCGTCGAGCACACGACGGTCGGCCTGCTTGTAACGGTAGTCGATGTCGTCCTGCGCCACCAGTTGCAGACTGTGTACGGGACGGACGTGGTAAGGAAAGTATTCCACACGAATCACGTCACGGGCATAGGTCAGGCGACAGCGGGTGCGTGCGGTGTAAGCTTCCGGACGGAGGTAGTCACACACGTGGAGGTCGGGCACGGGACCAAAGAAGGCACGGCGCGTGTCGTTCATGCGGCGGTCGTGCAGCGGGGTATGCCACACTTTCCCGTCTTCAATGCGGAGGGTTTCAATAAAGAGGCACATAGACTTTCTGTTTCATTTCTTCGTATTCGTTTCGGGCATCGCTGCGGAAGGTGATGCCTCCCCCGCTCTTGAACACCTTCGTGCCGTCGGGCTGCTGTTCCAGGAAACGGATGAGCACGGCGCTGTCCAGGTTGCGACCGTCAAAGTAGCCGGTCACGCCGGTATAGAAACCACGGTCGTACGTCTCGGCTTCGCGGATAATCTGCACGGTGCGGGGCTTGGGAGCTCCAGTAATGGAACCTGCCGGCAAGAGACTGAAAAACAGGTCGCCCAATTGTGAAGGATAGTCTTCGGGCAGACGGCCACGGATTTCAGAACTCATCTGAAGCAGCGGGCCACGGTGGGTGTGCAGCTCATCGAGGTAGCGGTAGCGGGTCACGGTGACTTCGGTGGCGAAACGACTCAGGTCGTTACGGATGAGGTCGGTGATGGTGGCATGTTCGGCCGCTTCTTTCGGGTCGGCCAGCAAGCGCTCGCGGGCATCGGGCAGCGTGGCATCCATCGTACCTTTCATGGGATGGGAATAGATAAAGCCATCGGTTATCCGGACAAAGATTTCGGGCGAGAACACCACAAAGCGATCGTTTACCCACAGTCTGTAGGGAGCACGGGCATGGTCGAACACCTGCCACAGGGTGAGGTCGGTATCGACAGGAGTGGCACAGGTGTAGTTCACCAGGAAGGAGTTGCCGCCATGCAAGTGACGGTGCACGATGTCGAATCCGCGACGGTACTCCTCAAAACTCATCGGACAAGGCTCCCAACGAAAAGAGCGGGGATGCGGAGTGACGGGCATTCCTTGCGGCACGTTCGTGGCTCCCGGAAAGGCAAACAGCAGTTCCGAAGAAGGCAGACGGTGGGGTTCTTCCACCAGGCATTTCTCGGCGGTATAGTCTATCAGGAAAAAGAACGGGCGACCTTCGCTGCCAAAGCGGTTCATGCGGGTAATGGCTTCCTCACGGCTACAAAAAGAGAGGGTATCAGTCATTTCGTTTGGTTTTGAGGGAACAGAGATAAAGGGTTACTCCCACGGCTACGGCAAGCATCATCGCTTTCAGCCAGAGGGAATCGAACATCAGGAAGATGCAATGCAGGGAGGTGAGCCACAACAGGCTCAGGGCGAAGACCTTGGCACGCAGAGGGATGGCGCGCGACTCACGGAAATCGCGGATATAAGGTCCCAGCAGCTTGTGGTTCAGCAACCAGTGGTAGGCTCTCGGCGAACTGCGGAAAAAGAGGGCAGCCGAAAGCAACAGAAAGGGTGTGGTGGGCAGCACGGGCAGGAAAATACCGGCCACACCCAGTGCCAGCGACAGGAATCCGATGGGGAGGTAAATGTATTTCATGGTGCAAAAATACAAGGTAAACGGCACACCGCAGGCAGGAGTTTAGTTAATAACCTCAAAATCGGAGGGACTGCAAAGAAGAAAGCTTGCAGAAAAAGAAAATTTTCATCATATTTGTAATTGTTACAATCTTGTTAAGCCATTCAACTATCAAAGAATCATGAAAAAACTAATCTGGACTTTATGTGTGATGGTGTGGAGCCTGGCAGGCTTTGCACAGGAAAAGAGTTACCAACTTTCCAGCCACATCCTGGACATTCAGCAGGGGCAGCCTGCGGCGGGAGTGAAAATCAGTCTGTCGCAACTTCAGCCCGACGGCAAGACCTGGGTGCTGCTGGAGGAAAGACTGACCGACGAGAACGGCCGCGTGAAGGATTTCCTGGAAGAAGGCACGACCGACCACAAGGGCATCTACCGCCTGACGTATCACGTGGCGCCCTACTTCGAGCGGCTGCAGCAGGATTCGTTCTACCCGTTCATCGAAGTGGTGTTCGAAATCAAGGACGGCAAGCACTACCATGTGCCAATCACGCTTTCACCTTACGGATATTCTACGTATAGAGGAAATTAAACACAAGAGGGATGCCAGCAGCCGACGGTCATCCCTCTTTCTGTATATATCTTCGACTGACCTACGGGAGCATAAACTATCCTGCGATTTATGTCGCTCTACTGTTGGAAGATTATTTCATTTTTCATAATTTTGTTGAAAGGTCAAAAAAAACAGTTTTATGGGAATCATTATTTTTCTGTTAATCGCCATTGGAGGATGGATGCTGATTCCGTCTTTCTTCTGGGCTATCGTGTTTGAGATTATAGTAATTGCAGCAGGTTTCTTCATAATATCAAAGAAAAATGGCTAAGTATTCTGTTATCATAGGAGGAATTTTGTCTGCCTTCCTGCTTTCATGTAACCGCAGCCAGCCACAGCCCGATTTATATCAGACAATAAAAGATATAAATGAACTGCAACTGACCGAATTCAGTCTTACCAAAACGGTAACCATCCGGGATGCATACGATGAAGACCTGGAAAATGAAGGTGACAAGGAGAACTTGTACACATACGTCAAGAAAATTTCGCACGCAGCGGAAAAGAAACTGAAAAAGGGTAACCGCGTGGGAGTGTACGGCATCTCCAGAGACTATAAGGTTTCAATTGATCTTTCCCAGTTGACTCCTGAAGACATTGCCACAAGTGGAAATAACATCACGCTATACCTCCCCGATGTAACCATTACTGCATTGGGCGACAACCTGCAACCCGAAGTCTATCATGAAAGGGTATCTGTCTGGCGTTCCGACATCGCACTGGCAGAACGCGAACAAATAATGAGAAAAGGCAGTAAAAAATTAGAGCAGGAGTTCAGGGAGTCTTCAGACTCAATCTATGCGAATATAAAAAATCAGGCCCGGCTGAAAGCAAAAAACTGGTTTTATGCCATCTTGAAAGACTGGGGATACGATCAGATTAATATTCAGATAAAATGACTGGTACAAAAATATCTAAATACATGAAATACGTCAAGAGAGTGCTGCTCATACTGATAGCCTGCGTGTTGGGCATCTGGGTATGGAAAATGATATTTACCACCAATGTGTCCTACGACAACCTCACGAGAATTAGCCACATCAAGGAAATGATCCGGCTGAATACGTTTGAGATGGTAAATGAGTTCGTTTATAAGGATACACTGGATGACATCGGAGTGGTCTACAACATCAAATCGAGAATAACCATTGGCTTTGACCTTGACAGCCTGAAGTACCGTGAAACGGACGGAGTGCTGGAGGTAGAACTTCCTCCTGCCAACGTCATCGACATTCATTCCCTGGATTGCAGACTACTGGACTGTTACAATACCGGATTTACAGGCGACTTGTTCGGTACACCGGATGTAAGTCCTCAACAGTGGTCGCAAATCAGAAGCAACATGGGAAAATTTATCAAGCAGGAAATACAGAGAAAAGGATACGTGGAAAAGGCTCGAAAAAATGCCATCGATAACCTCGCACAACTGTTTCATGCATTGAAAGGAGATGTAAGAATCATTGACAGTCAGCCCGAAAAAACTGACATTGAATGGGGGAAGATGGATTTCCGCCAGGTGCAAAGCAAACTGCCTGAATAAAGAAATGCCTGAACAACAATCGTTCAATAAAAAGAATGGGAGCCTTTCAAGCTCCCATTTTTCGTGCCTTGCGGGTGCAATATCGCTTGCACTGGGCACAGATGTCATAACCCAGCATGGCTCCCAATATGAAATCTTCTTCCGGAGTGAGCAGGTTCAGGGGGCGTGTCACCATCATGCGGATGGCTTCAATGCATTCCGCCTTGCCGAAGAAGAGATTGATGCGCTCGTCGTCCACCGGCTGAATCACAAACTTGATGCGCTGGCTTCGCAGACGTTTCACGGCAAAGTCTTCATATCGCTTGTTCGTGGTGTACAACACCATCTGACGCACGCCTTTCTTCAGCTCATAGATGTGGTTGAGAAAGACTTTCAGTTCTACGGGATTGATATCGGGAGTCATCATGGGCTACGGATTTAGAAGATAGAGAAATGAGGTCGGAAGGAATCAGGCCAAATCGGCTTTGAGCATCTCTGTCCAGGCCGACACGCGGGCATCGGTCCGGTCGCTTTCGTTCACGTCGTCAAGAGCCAGTCCCACGAATTTTCCGTCGGCAGCGGCCACGGACGAAGCGTAGGTGTAATCGCTGTCGGACACGGCTCCCACGAAGGTGCATCCGCTGTCTTTCAGGTCTTCAAAGAGGATACCCATACCGTCACAGAAAGTATCGGAATAGGATTCGGAATCGCCGCAGCCGAAGAGGGCGATGGTCTTGCCGGAGAGGTTGGCGTTTTTCAGCACCTTGATGCCATCGTACCAGTCGTCCTGCAACTCTCCGTCACCCCAGGTAGAGGTACCCAGAATCAGGGCTTCGTAACTCTCTGCCAGGGCAGCATCCAGCTTGCTCACATCGTGTACGTCTGCCGGGGATACTCCCAGCTTTTCCGCTATCAGGCGGGCCACAGACTCGGTGGTGCCTGTGGTAGAACCATAAAAAATACCAGTTTTCTTCATTTTCTACATGTTTGATTTGACATCGCAAAGAAACGGCATCCGGTGCGGATTTGAAATACCTAAAAATTGGGATTTTGCGGGATTTTTCCGGCTGCTTTCTAATGGGTGAAAGAAAGAATTCTGTATATTTGTCGCATAAAAATAAGAAACAAGTATGAAACAGACTCTCTATGCGTGGGCCAGCATCGTGGTGGGATGTACCATCTTAGCGGCCGGATTCGTATTCTTTATCAATCCCTATAATATTGTGCCCGGAGGAGTGTACGGAGCCAGCATCGTGCTCCATAACCTGTTCCCGTCCATTCAGGTGGGTACGTTCGGCTATATGTTCGACATTCCGCTGCTCATCCTGTCGGTGCTGCTGTTGGGGGCGAAGTTAGGGATACGCACCATTGTGGCGGCCCTGCTTACTCCGTTGCTGATGAACACCATGTCGCGGCTGGTCTACCCTACCCGCGAAGCACTGGAGAGTCTGGACCCGGCACAATTGTTAGGAGGCAGTATGAACATGACGGACCACCTGATGCTGACGTGCATCATCGGGGCAGTGGTCATCGGTGTGGGTACGGGCATCGTGATACGCAGTCAGGCTACCACGGGCGGAAGTGACATCGTGGGGATGCTGCTACAGAAATATGCGCACATCCGTTTCTCACGGGCCATTCTGTTAGTGGACGGGGCAGTAGTATGCTTCGGGCTGGTGGTTATCGGTTTCGGACTGGGTACAGCGAGCGACTCTACGCAGCCTTCGTGGCACCTGTCGTTCTATTCGCTCATTTCCATCTTCATCATCTCGCGGGTCATTGCCTACATGATTAACGGGGCGAAGAACGACAAACTGATTTTTGTCATCAGCGACCATGAGTTGCAGGCTCTTCACCAGTACATTCTGAAGGACCTGGACCGCACGGCTACCTGCATCAAGAGTTCGGGACTTTACACGGGCAAGGACAAGGAAATGATTTTCCTCGTAGTGAGCTACCAGGAGGTGCAGGGTGTGAAACTGAAAATCAAGGAGGCCGACCCAAGGGCGTTTGTGGTGGTGACGGATGCGTACGACACCTTTGGCGAAGGATGGAAACAGCTTCCTTCTCCACACGAGATTTATCCGGAATAATTCATTTTCCGACTTTTAAGACAGAAAATCCGACATTCCGAAAAACGCACGATTGCCATTTGTGCCGTACCTTTGCATAAACAAAAAAACTTGCTTATGCACATTCTTTTTACGCATTTCCGTCATTTCCGCTCCGGCTTCGCACAGCTGTGTTTCTGCCTGGGAGTTTTGTTGCTGGGCGGATGCGACATGATTGAATATCACCCGTACGACCTCGACATTGACGGGGAAACGGACGTGAACCGCCGGAACATCGAACAGATTGAAACGGCTACTTACGGGAAAGAGGAAATCCGGTTTGCCGTAATCAGTGACACACAGCGCTGGTACGACGAAACGGAGGATGCCGTGGAGGCCCTGAACCAGCGCGACGACCTGGATTTCGTGCTCCACACGGGCGACATGTCCGACTTCGGTCTGAAACTGGAATTTGAGAAACAGCGCGACATTCTCAGCGGACTGAGGGTGCCTTTTGTCTGCTTGCTGGGCAACCATGACTGTCTGGCTACGGGACTCGATGTGTTCCGCAAGATATTCGGCACGGAAGATTTCGCCTTTACTGCCGGTAACGTGCGCTTCCTGTGCCTGAATACCAATGCCTTAGAGTTCGACTACTCGTCGGCGGTACCCAATATCCAGTTTATCCGCGACGAAGGCGACTACGTGCCCGAAGGAGTGGAAAAAACCGTGGTGGCCATGCACGCAGGCCCTTTCTCCGAACAGTTCAACAACAACATCGCCGAGTATTTCCATTATTATCTGAAGGAAATGCCCAACCTGCAGTTCTGTGTCTACGGTCACGGACACAATGTAAGCGTAGACGAGTTCTTCGACGACGGCATCAAGTATTACGAATGCAGCTGCGCCAAAGACCGTTCTTATTTATTTTTCACCCTCAACTCAAACGGCTATACCTATGAAGTGGTCAATTTTTAAACTGCTGCTGGCAGGAGGAATGGCCGGAATGACGCTCCTGCCCCTTTGCGCACAAAACGACAGTATTGCTCCGGCCGTCAAGGAACGCCGCTGGGACAAGCGCAAGCACCTGCGTTATGATGAACGGTGGGAACGCCTGAAACCCACTCACCTGAAATGGCAGTACGCCGGAGGAATGGGACTCAACTCGGTGGGCGTGGGCTGGGATTACGGACGCCGCTGCCAATGGGAAACGGACTTCCTGGTAGGTTTCCTTCCGGCCAAGTATGCCGAGAAATTCCGTCTCACATTTACCGTGAAGCAGAACTATATTCCCTGGAGCATCTGCTTCAAGGAGCACTGGATGGCCGAACCCTTCTACTGCGGTCTGTACATCACCACCATTGCGGGCGACGAGTTCTGGAAGAAGGAACCGGGACGCTATCCCAACAAATACTATAACTTCAGTACCAAGATGCGCCCCTATATCTTCGTGGGACAGCGGTTCGGGTTCAGTCCCCGCCATGACCTGGTGCGCCACGTCTCCTTGTTCTATGAACTAAGCACCTGTGAGCTGTACCTCATCAGCAAGGTGACCAACAAAAGCCTCTCCATGCGCGACATCCTGCGGCTGTCGTTCGGTGTGAAAGTACAGTTGTTCAGAGACGAATAGACACAGCCTGCAAAAAAAGATAAAAAAGGAACGGCAGCCGTTCGCCGTTCCAAAGTTTTCGTTACCTTTGCCGGAAAGTAAACAAAGGGGTGCCCCACGGATGTGTCCGGGCTGAGATTATACCCTACGAACCTGATGCGGTTAATACCGACGAAGGGATTGTTGATTCTGACATCTATTTCCTTTCCCCGTCCGCGAGATGCTCTCTTTGATTTACACCCTAAAACAGTATGCTTATGAAACTATTGGTAAACAACAAAGAGACGGAACTTACACAAGGTCATACAATTGCCGCACTGGCACAGCAGCTGGAACTTCCGAAGCAGGGAGTGGCCATCGCGCTGCACAACCGCATGGTTCCGCGTGCGGAATGGGAAAACACCGTCCTGAACGAGGGCGACAGTCTGGTTATCATCAAAGCAGCTTGTGGAGGATAAGGCCATGGACATGAATCATTTCAAGTTGCAGTTCATCACACATTTCACCGACACGTATTCGTATCTCGACTCGGCCCGGATGGCCCTCGAAGGGGGATGCCGCTGGGTACAGTTACGCATGAAGCACGCCTCGGACGAGGAGACGGAAGCGGTGGCCGTGGAGGTACAGAAACTGTGCCGCACGTACGAAGCCACTTTCCTCATCGACGACCGGGTGGAACTGGTACGCAAGCTGAAGGCCGACGGGGTGCACCTAGGCAAGAACGACATGCCGATAGCTGAAGCACGGAAAATCCTCGGAAAGGACTTCCTCATCGGAGGTACGGCCAACACGTTCGACGACGTACGGGCACACTATGAAGCCGGAGCCGACTACATCGGTTGCGGACCCTTCCGCTTCACCACCACAAAAGAAAAGCTCAGCCCCATCCTCGGACTGGAGGGCTACCGTTCCATCGTACAGCAGATGAAGGCGGAAGGCATCCACCTGCCCATCGTAGCCATCGGCGGCATCACGCTGGAAGACATCCCTGCCATCATGCAGACAGGTGTAACGGGCATCGCCCTGAGCGGCACTATCCTGCGGGCAGCGAATCCGGTGGAAGAGACGAAAAAAATCGTGAGTCAATTAAGAATTAAGAATGAAGAATGAAGAATGAAGAATTTGTGGATGTGTTCATTTTTAGACAGAAGAACAAAAGAAACATATTTTTCAAATCCTCTGATTTTCAAAACTTCATCACAAACTCCAACTCACCTTTACTGGTAAAGAAATTCCAACCTTACCACAAAGAATAACGAGCAAAGGAACCACAAAAAGGACGAAGCTCCGAAGCGATTTCGCCCAAAGGCGAAGAGCGACAGCCCCCAAAAATCCCGTCCTCAGTTTCGGACCGAAAAGCGGAGAAGCAGAGCACGGCGAAAAGAAGCGCAGGCTGTTTGAGCAAAGCGAGTTCCTGCGCTTCCGACGAGCGAAGCTTCGCAGCCGGTCTGAAACTGCAGACGGCGGTTTTTCTTTTTGTTACCTTTTTCTTTTTGCCGCCAAAAAGAAAAAGTAAGAGTAAGCCAAAAGAAAAAGTAAGAACAAGCAAACAATAAACAAAATAGATAAAACAATGGAAAAACTAATCATTGCGGGAAAAGAATTCGAATCCCGCCTATTCTTAGGAACAGGAAAATTCAACTCCAACCAACTCATGGAAGAAGCCATCCTGGCTTCCGGCACAGAAATGGTGACCGTAGCCATGAAACGTATCGAACTTGACAACAAGGAAGACGACATGCTGAAGCATATTATCCACCCTCATATCCAATTGCTCCCGAACACCTCGGGCGTGCGCACCGCAGAAGAAGCTGTGTTCGCCGCACAGATGGCCCGCGAAGCCTTCGGCACCAACTGGCTGAAACTGGAAATCCATCCCGACCCACGCTACCTGTTGCCGGATTCTACCGAGACCCTGAAGGCGACGGAAGAACTGGTGAAACTAGGATTCGTGGTATTGCCTTACTGCCAGGCCGACCCTACCCTGTGCAAGCGCCTGGAAGAAGCCGGAGCAGCTACCGTGATGCCACTGGCTGCCCCCATCGGTACGAACAAGGGATTGCAGACACGCGACTTCCTGCGCATCATCATCGAGCAGAGCAACGTGCCGGTGGTAGTGGATGCCGGGATCGGTGCACCGAGCCATGCCGCTGAAGCCATGGAAATGGGTGCCGCTGCCTGCCTGGTAAATACCGCCATCGCCGTAGCCGGAAATCCGGTGGAAATGGCCGTAGCCTTCAAGGAAGCTGTCATTGCCGGACGCCGTGCCTACGAAGCCGGACTGGGTATTCAGGCCGATAACCTCGTGGCATCTGCCTCCTCTCCCCTCACTTCTTTCTTGAATGAATAAATCCTGATTTTCTCAACCGGTAGGGACTGTTCCCTACCCGCAAACAAACCCCGATTTATATGGAAAAAGAAAAAGACCAAAAAGCATACGCCCATGCGGAAAAAGCCTACATGCAGGGCACCCTTTTCCCCTTTGTAAAGGTAGGCATGCAGAAAGTGAACCTCACCCCGACGGTGACCATAGTAGACGGCAAGAAGGTAATGACACCTAATGCACCGGTGTACGTGTACGACACGAGCGGCCCGTTCAGCGACCCGAACATTGAAATCGACCTGAAGAAGGGACTGCCGCGCATGCGTGAGAGCTGGATTACCTCACGCGGCGATGTGGAACAGTTGCCGTCCATCACCTCGGAATATGGCAAGATGCGCCGTGACGACCACTCGCTCGACCACCTGCGCTTTGAACACATCGCCCTGCCTTACCGTGCCAAGGAAGGCCACTGCTGTACGCAGATGTACTACGCCAAACAGGGCATCGTGACACCAGAAATGGAGTACGTAGCCATCCGTGAGAACATGAACTGCAAGGAACTGGGCATCGACACCTACATCACGCCGGAATTCGTACGCGACGAGATTGCCGCCGGACGTGCCGTACTGCCTGCCAACATCAACCACCCGGAATCGGAACCGATGATTATCGGCCGCAACTTCCTGGTGAAAATCAATACCAACATCGGTAACTCAGCCACTACTTCAAGCATCGACGAGGAAGTGGACAAGGCAGTGTGGAGCTGCAAATGGGGCGGCGACACGCTGATGGACTTGTCGACGGGTGCCAATATCCACGAAACTCGTGAATGGATTGTGCGCAACTGTCCGGTGCCGGTGGGTACCGTGCCCATCTATCAGGCACTGGAGAAGGTGAACGGCAAGGTGGAAGACCTGACCTGGGAAATCTACCGCGACACCCTCATCGAACAGTGCGAGCAGGGAGTGGACTACTTCACCATCCATGCCGGTATCCGCCGTCACAACGTACACCTGGCCGACAAGCGTCTGTGTGGTATCGTGAGCCGTGGCGGAAGTATCATGAGCAAGTGGTGCCTTATCCACGACCAGGAATCCTTCCTCTACGAGCACTTTGACGACATCTGCGACATCCTGGCTCAGTACGACGTGGCCGTATCATTGGGCGACGGGTTGCGTCCGGGCTGTATTGCCGATGCCAACGACGAGGCTCAGTTTGCCGAACTCGACACGATGGGCGAACTCGTGCTCCGTGCCTGGGAAAAGAACGTGCAGGCCTTTATCGAAGGTCCGGGACACGTGCCCTTGCACAAGATTCGTGAGAACATGGAGCGTCAGATCAGCCACTGCCACAACGCACCGTTCTACACCCTCGGTCCGCTGGTGACTGACATCACTCCGGGTTACGACCACATCACTTCGGCCATCGGTGCCGCACAAATCGGCTGGCTGGGTACGGCCATGCTGTGCTACGTCACCCCGAAGGAACACCTGGGTCTGCCCAACCGCGAAGATGTACGTACGGGCGTTATCACCTACAAGATTGCCGCCCATGCAGCCGACCTGGCCAAAGGTCATCCGGGCGCACAGATTCGCGACAATGCCCTGAGCAAGGCCCGCTACGAGTTCCGCTGGCGCGACCAGTTCCACCTGAGTCTCGACCCCGACCGTGCGCTGGAATACTTCAACGAGGGACGTCACACCGACGGCGAGTACTGCACCATGTGTGGTCCGAACTTCTGTGCGATGAAACTTTCAAGAGACCTCTCTGAAATTAAAAAGTAAAAGTTAAAAGTTAAAAATGAGATACTCATGGGACACAGTGTAGTTTATGGGAAATCGCTGAATTTTGCCTTACGCATCGTCAAAGCATACCAGTACCTGAATGACGAAAAAGGAGAACGTATCCTGTCGAAACAGCTGTTGCGAAGCGGCACGGCCATAGGAGCCATGGTTTGCGAAGCTGAATTTGCAGAAAGTGCCAGCGACTTTATCCATAAACTGCACATTGCCCTGAAAGAGGCTAATGAAACCGCCTACTGGCTATTGTTACTCTACAAGTCTGACTACATCGATGCTTCCTCCTACGAGTCCATCGACCAGGATGCCAAGGAACTCATCAAGCTCTTGGTATGCATCATAAAGACCAGCAAGGAAAACAACCAGAAGAAAAAGCAGGCCGAGAAGATATAACCTTCCCCCCTACATCCATTTTTAATTTGAGACTTTGAATTTTAACTTTTAATTTTTAACTATTAACTATCAAAATGTTTAGTGACGAATTAGAAAAAATAAGCTGGGAGGAGACGACCAAGGCCATCTACTCCAAAACCGAGGCCGACGTGATTCGGGCACTCGGAAAATCACGGTGCGACGTAGATGACTTCATGGCTCTCATCTCGCCGGCTGCCGAAAAGTTCCTTGAACCCATGGCACGCCTCAGCAAGAAATATACCGAAGAACGTTTCGGACGCACCATGTCGATGTTCATCCCGCTCTACATCACCAACTCGTGCACCAACTCGTGCGTGTACTGCGGCTTCCACATCAGCAACCCCATGGCGCGCACCATCCTGACACCCGAAGAGATTGAAAACGAATACAAGGCCATCAAGAAACTCGGCCCGTTCGAAAACCTGCTGATTGTGACAGGTGAGAATCCGGCCAAGGCGGGTGTGCCCTACATTGCCAAGGCGCTCGACCTGGCCAAACCGTACTTCTCGAACCTGAAAATCGAGGTGATGCCGCTCAAGACGGAAGAGTATGCCGAACTGGTACACCACGGACTGAACGGTGTGATCTGTTTCCAGGAAACGTACAACAAGGCCCGCTACAACGTGTACCACCCGCGCGGCATGAAATCGAAGTTCGAATGGCGTGTCAACGGGTTCGACCGCATGGGTCAGGCCGGCGTACACTCCATCGGCATGGGTGTGCTCATCGGACTGGAGGACTGGCGTACAGACGTGACCATGATGGCTTACCACCTGCGCTACTTGCAGAAGCATTACTGGAAGACGAAGTACAGCGTGAACTTCCCGCGCATGCGTCCGGCCGAAAACGAAGGTTTCCAGCCTAACGTCATCATGAGCGACAAGGAACTGGCACAGGTCACTTTCGCCATGCGTATCTTCGACCACGACGTGGACATCTCCTACTCTACCCGCGAACCGGCCAATATCCGCGACCACATGGCTTCACTGGGCGTGACTACCATGAGCGCCGAGAGCAAGACCGAACCGGGCGGATATTACACCTACCCGCAGGCACTGGAGCAGTTCCATGTGAGCGACGAACGTACAGCCGTAGAAATCGAGAAGGCCCTCAAGGCATTGGGACGCGAACCGGTCTGGAAGGACTGGGATGCTTCGTTCGACCACGTGGCACAGTCGCACGCCACCGCCGCTACGGCCTGCTGAAAAGCCCTCCGGAACACTCTCTGAAAAACGCCCTTACGTTTTCTCTGAAACGCAAGTACGTTTTACTTCAAACACAAGTGCGTTTGGATGGAAACACAAGGACGTTTTTCCAAAACGCAAGTGCGTTTTTCAAGACAAGTATAACCCTCTTCAGAAGGCATCCTGAGGCCATTATCCCGACTTCCGGATGCCTTTCTGTCTTTACTCACTTTATTCCCCTTTTAACCTTATGAAACTGACCGAAAAAGAAGCTGCACGCTACAACCGACAGATTCTGCTCAACGAAATCGGCGAGACAGGACAATTTCTTCTGAAGCAGGCCCGCGTACTCATCGTGGGAGTAGGCGGACTGGGGTCGCCCATTGCCCTCTACCTGGCCGGTGCCGGAGTGGGCACCATCGGACTGATTGACGACGATACCGTGAGCGAGACCAACCTCCAGCGGCAGGTACTCTACAGTGAGCCTGAAATCGGACTCTCCAAGGCCGAACAGGCCAAACTGCGCCTGCAGGCCCTCAACTCCGACATCCGCGTGGAAGCCTGGAACGAGCGGCTCACCCCGCAGAATGCTGAATGCCTCATTGCCAACTATGACATTGTGGTGGACGGCTGCGACAATTTCCGCACGCGCTACCTCATTAACGACACCTGCGTGCGGCTGGACAAGGTGTACGTGTACGGTGCCATCCGCGAGTTCGACGGGCAAGTCTCCGTGTTCAACTACCAGGGCGGTCCCGACTACCGCACCCTCTTCCCCGACGAAGAGGAAATGCTCGCCATGCCCCACCCCTCCAAGGCCGTGCTGGGTGTCACTCCGGGCGTAGTAGGCTGCGTGGAAGCCAGCGAGACGATGAAAGTCATCCTGGGCAATCCGTACGTGCTGAGCGGAAAACTCTGGCACATCGACCTGCGAAGTCTGGAAAGTTACGTCATTTCGCTGGTATAGTTTCCCGTCCGACCCGCTGAAAATCACGGTTTTCAGTGATGCACAGCTCCTCAGATAGCTTTACTTTTGTACAAACGTAAATTATCCTATTATTCTTATCTTTAGTATGAACAAAAGTAAAGCAACGACAGCCCTGAAATCGCTGCTGGTTTCAGGCTGTGCCCTTTTTGTGTGGGGCATGACACCCGTATTTTTAGCCTCCACCCTTACCTCGTGCGAAAAATTAGAGGATATTTTAGGAGGTGGTGATGAAGATGAAGACGACGAAAACGGAGACGGAAGCAGCTCAGGCAATCTGAACGGAGTGGGTACTACCGACGGAGCGGCTCCCTATTTCAACCTGGAAACGACCCGCATCGAAGTGCCTGCCGTAAGAGACGGAGAAGGCATACAGGTGAAATGCCAAACCAACATCATGAGCATGCGCTATGTGCTGGAGAAATTCAAGAAATTCAGCGAAGGTGAACTGACTGAGCAGGAGGACTATTCGTTCATCCTGGAAAATCCGGAGTATTCGTTCTACGGCGAAGAGTACCTGCAGTATTACACCAACTACTCTAGCGAGAAACAGACTGACAACCTGCTGATTTATGCCACCGACAAAGACAGTCTGCTGGCCACCATCCCCATCGAACAGGCAGCTGCTCCCCATATCAGCGTGGCCAAAGCAGATGCAGGCATCAATGAAATCACACTGACACTGGAAGGACAGAACGATGCCCGTTTCTATTCCACTTACATCTCAACAGACAGCATCCCCTTGTTCGAAGTCATTCAGGATTTGAAAAACGGAGGCTCAGGACTTCCTTTTGAATACCTCTTCGACCTTCAAAGCCAGCCTACCTGTACTTTCTCCGGGCTGACGGAAGCAACCAAATACTACATCTACCTGCAAGGCGGTACGGAACCGGGGCCTCTGCATGGACTTTCACTGTACACCGTTACTACTGCCATGCGCGGCAAGGAAGATGCGCTGATTATGAAATACGCGTTGAACAATCTGAACAACCGCACGGTATATCTTCCGTTTGAAGGACGGGTGAAAGGTGTCATCGACTGGGGCGACGGGGTGACCGAGGTGCTCGACAAATCATACGTATATTCGACCGACTTGTCACACGCCTATGCCCAAGGTGCTGAATCTACGGTAGAAGTAGCCTTCAGAGGTACGGTAGAATCTCTGACAACCAACAGCACAACCAAGGGAGAAATCCTCAAGAGTTCACTCATCGGCATCACACAATGGGGTACGCCCGAACTGAAAACACTGAGACTGGAGGATGTTACTGCACTGACCCAGCTGGCTGCCGACACCAAGGGAGCACTGTCTGCCATCACGGACTTCACCTCCTGCTTTGAAGGCTGTACGGGACTGACCAACCTCCCCGAAGACCTGTTTGCCATGGCAACCGGTGCCCAAACGTTCGACAGAGCCTTCCAGGGCTGTACGGGACTGACTTCACTTCCGCTCAATCTCTTCGCCCAGAATTCCAGTGCCCGCAACTTCAACGAAACCTTCTCCAGCTGCACAGGACTGCTCTATCTGCCCGAGGACCTCTTTGCAAACAACAAAGACATCTATGTCATGAACGATGTGTTCAGCGGATGTGAAAACCTGAAAGAGATTCCGGCCGGACTGTTCCGTAACAATACCCGTTTAGGATACATACAATGTGCCTTCTCAGGATGCAGCTCGCTCACCAGTCTGCCTGAAGGACTGTTTGCCAACTGTCGGGGCATACAGAGTGTGTCAGAAATCAACTCTATCTCAGAAGCCTACGGCCTTTTCTCGAATTGTACCTCATTGACTAAAATCCCGGAAGACTTGTTTGCCAGCATGACCAAGGTTACCAGATTGGATGGCATATTCAAGGGATGTACCTCCCTCCGCGAGATTCCTGAAAAGCTGTTTGCAAACAACACACAGGTGATTTCCATGTGGGAAGCCTTTGCCGGATGCAAGAGCCTGCAACGCATTCCTACCGGACTGTTCGACTCCATGCGCACCCTGCAAGCTGTCCGTCTCTTGTTCAAAAGCTGCAGTTCGCTCACCGGCGAATCACCCTACACCCTGATAAACGGAAAAAAGGTACACTTGTATGAACGTAAGGATTACCCGAATGAATTCCTTGAAATCACCAGTCACACCAGCGCGTTCAACAATTGTACGAAGCTGACCGACTATGGATCCATCCCGAGCAACTGGAGATAAACGAGTCCCGATTTTTGCATAATTATCCTTCCCCTGCCAAAGCTAGATAAAAAACACGCTTGGCAGGGGATTTTTCATGCCTCAATTTCCGATTCTCTGTTTTTTATGCTAACTTTGAGAATCAAACCTTTATCAAAAAACTATGTTACTCAGAATTTTAGGTTATCTCTGCCAGTTGTGCTTCATTGTAGGTCTTTATTATGGACTCAAAAGTCAGGAAGCATTTCTGCAATACACCGTCTGTATGCTGGCCATGCTGATTCTTTTACAGCGCATATTCATTGACTTTTTCTGGAAAAAAGAAAACATTTAATACTTTATCCATCATGCACACAAAACGACTCACCGACATTCTGCTGGTATTCCTCTGCATCTTCTGCTTCATCAGCTGCGACCACGACGATGTAAACTTTCCAACTTTCACATTCAATGAAAACGGAGAATGTGAGCCAGCGTCTCTCACCCCCATTTCTTCCGCCCGCTTCGAAGAAGCCGTGGTGGGATACGGCTGGAAGCACGTCCACACCTACGAAATCAATCCCGACGGCACTTGCCAGACGCAGGATTATTACCAAGACCTGACAGGTGCAGGCCCTACTCAATATTACGTGGAAAGCAACTCTTCCCTAAAGAAATACATGTACATTGATGCCTATCCTGCATGGGGATTCCGTACAGTAGCTTATACCTTCTCGGACGGCAACCGACTGCTCAGCAACCAGAGCACAGTATTTCAGATACTTTCCGTGAACGGCAACACAATGGAAATACTTGACCAGCTGGGGATACGGGCAGGCGGAACCGAAATCTACGGTTATTCCATCTACCAGCGGATGACGAATCAGGAACTGGAAGAGGTGCAGAAAACATATCACACAGATTTGTCGGACGTCCATGAACTGACCGTATCGGTACAGGAAAATCCGCTCATCATCTCCGGAAAAGAAACGGAATTCGACGTGCTGAGCAGCAACGGTCCTTTCACTTTCAAACCAGCCAGAGAAGGCAGTTGCGAAATCACTTCACAAGGGAATCATGTCAAGGTCAAGCTGTTGAGCAACGGAGTGTATCTCACTGGCTACGACCGTCTGCGTCATTGTGAGGTGGTCATCTTCTCTACCGACGAGGAACTGGAACCCGAAGGTACGGACATCTATGACTTCACGTACACGGAAATCACCGTCAATCCGGAAAAGAAACTTTTTGCGCCCGATGGCCATGAAATCTCCTACGACCTCGGCAGCATGGAAGTCATCCCGCGCAAGGAATACGCCGAAAGTATCCTGAGCCAGTATGCTCCCGTAGCCCTGCTTGCCGTGGACACAAACGGACAGGCACGCTATCTGCGCATGAACAGCGGCAAAATCAGCTTCAAGGACCTTCTTCCGCAAGAAGAGCTCGACCAGCTGACGGAAGGTACAGACGGGGCTTCTCTCACCTACAAGCTGGAACTGATTACGCCCGACTGCGAGGTGTTCCAGGTTCTGCCTTTCAAAATCACCTATAAAAAATAGTGCAAGTTTCATGAAGCTTATCCGCCTGCCAGGTTATTTACCCACAAATAAATCACAAATTATAAATACACCCTTTCGGGTATAGCATTAGGCAGATAGATTAATTTTATACCTTAAAGGGTATAATAAAAGAAAAATTCATTATATTTACACCCAAAAGGGTATAATCATGGAACAAACTACACTCTCTAAGCATGTAAAAGACATGCGTAAGCAATACAATCTGACGCAAGTAGAACTATCCGAAAAATCAGGAGTAGGCTTACGTTTTGTCCGTGAACTGGAACAAGGCAAGCAAACTCTCCGGCTGGATAAAGTAAATCAGATATTGAATCTTTTCGGAAGCGAAGTCGGGGCAGTCCCCATTTCAAAAGAAGATGAACCATGAAACAGGCGATTGTATATTTGCGTGGCATAAAAGCGGGTATCCTCACAGAAGATGAAAATGGATATACTTTTCAGTATACTCCGGAATTTCTGGCCTCAGACAAAGCAGAAGCCATCAGTCTGACCCTTCCCCTCACCAAACAGCCATATCAGAACAAGGTGCTGTTTCCTTTCTTTGACGGTCTGATACCCGAAGGCTGGCTGCTTAATATCGCCGAAAAGAACTGGAAAATCGACGGTCGAGACCGGATGTCCCTGCTATTAGCCTGTTGCAAGGACTGTATTGGAGCCGTAGGTGTAGAACCTTTATTTAAAGAAGAGGAATAACTATGTCCAAATGTTTATATTGCTACAAAGAGTTGACGGAAGGTGAACATGACTTTCACAAAACTTGTTCCAGAAAATTGTTCGGCACTCCTGTAGTCCCGGAACTCCCCTATACTCGTCAAAATCTGAATGAACTTGCCCGGCAAGTAATACGTAGCCAGACCACATTAACCGGTGTTCAGGCCAAACTTTCACTGGACATCCACAAGAAAAGCCCTCATGAAGCAGAACGTTTTACCATTGTAGGGTTATGGGGAAGATACATTCTAAAACCACAAACGGAATGTTTTGAGCAATTGCCCGAAATAGAGGACCTAACCATGCATTTGGCAGAACTAGCCAGGATAAAGGTGGTCCCCCACAGCCTTATCCGTTTTGCGGACGGAGAGCTTTGTTATATCACCCGTCGCATTGACCGTACGGAAAAAGGAAAGAAACTAGCCATGGAGGACATGTGCCAACTAACCGAGCGGCTGACAGAATATAAGTATAAAGGATCTTACGAACAAATTGCCAAAACCATACAAAAATATTCCTCCGTACCTAAACTTGACTTGGTCAATTACTGGGAAGAAGTAGTATTTTCCTGGATTACGGGCAATGCCGACATGCACTTAAAAAACTTCTCACTATATAGCCCACAGCAAGGAGTTTACACCCTCACCCCAGCCTATGATTTACTATCAACCGCATTGGTCATGCCGGAAGATACAGAAGAGCTGGCATTGACACTTAACGGGAAAAAACGTAAAATCAAGAAAACAGATTTTATCGTATCCATGCAGGCTTCGGGATTGGAAGATAAGATTATAGAAAATATATTTCGTAAGTTTCTTAAAGTCCAAAGCAAATGGATAGAATTCATTGACCTTTCTTTTTTATCGAATGAAATGAAAGAGGCATATAAAACGCTTATCACTGAAAGATTAAGAATACTTGCTTAAAACAATTACACATTGCCATTATGAAATCTATCCGCCTGCTTCCCATATTGCTTGCCATCGGACTCTCCTGTCTGACGAGTTGTCGGAAAGAAGAAATTCCGTCTGCAGACAACGAGCGGACACTCTTCATGTACCTGCCGTGGTCCACTAACCTGACGAGTTACTTCTACCAGAATATCGACGATATAGAAGACGCCATCTCCCGCAGAGGGCTGGACAAGGAGCGGGTGCTCGTCTTTCTGTCCACCAGTTCCACGGAAGCAGAGCTGTTTGAAATCACGGTCAACAACGGTACCTGCACCCGGCAGATACTGAAAGAATATACCCGCCCCGCATTTACGACCGAGGAGGGTCTCACGGGAATTCTGAACGACATGAAATCGTTTGCTCCCGCCAAAACCTACTCCCTGATTGTGGGTTGCCACGGCATGGGATGGCTGCCCGTCGCCCAAAGCAAGGCACGTGCCACTACGAACCCCCGCTATCACTGGGAGTACTCACACACTCCCCTGACCCGCTTTTTCGGGGGACTGACAGCGGAATACCAGACGGAGGTGACCACCCTCGCCAAAAGCCTCTCCAACTGCGGATTGAAAATGGAATACATCCTATTTGACGACTGCTACATGTCTTCGCTGGAAGCAGCCTACGACCTGCGCCACGTGACCCGTCACCTGATAGCCTGCCCCACAGAAATCATGGTCTACGGCATGCCTTACTCCCACATCGGAGAATACCTGCTGGCCGAGAATCCCGACTACAGCGCCATCTGCCAGACTTTCTATCAATTCTATTCCAGTTACTCGTCTCCCTACGGCACCATTGCCGTGACCGACTGCTCCCGACTAGACGAACTGGCTCTCCTGATGAAAGACATTCATTCCCGCTATTCGCTGGACGACTCACAAACGGCTTCCATTCAGCGTATGGATGGCTATTCTCCCGTGATTTTCTATGACTTCGGCGATTACGTCCGTACCCTTTGCGGCGATGATGCAGAGCAACTGACCCAGTTTGAGACTTTGCTGGAACAAGTCGTTCCCTACAAGGCACACACCGAGAAATATTTCACTGCGGCCCGCGGTCCGTTTCCTATAGAGCGTTATTCCGGCATCACCACCTCCGCACCCAGCACAAACAGCCTGGCAAGTTCCTACTCGCAGACTTCATGGTATCTGGCTACGCATTGACAATAATATTTATATCGCCCGGATACTATCAGGAAACACAGAATTCATTACATTTGCAGAAACCAAACCCGATATTTATGAATCGCAGACTACTATCCGTCACCGTGTTTCTGGCACTGATGCTGACTTCCCTTCTGGCCGGACGCCATAACTACCACGTGACACGAAACGAAATAACAGCCGACCTGAATCAGGCACTGGCACTGACTTTACTGGAAAAGAAGGAGCCCATTGTGACACAAGACACGATACGGGCATACAAGCAGCTCCGGCGTACTTCGCGCGGACAAGTACTGATTGCCGTGTCCGATGAACGGTTCTGCCGACACCTGAAGAACCGGCGACTGAAGGAAACCTCTTTCCTCACGTTCGATGTGGTGGACAAGGAGTATCAGGGCGGTTCGACGGATGAACAGGCCATCTACAGTGATACACTGATGATAAGAAACGGACACGCAGGCGAGACACTGGCCCTGAAAGGCTATACCCGTCTGTCGGCAGCGGCTGTATTCGGCATGTCCGACCAGCGCTTGCCTGCCGGTCTGATGGCAGCGGCTATCCTCTGGGCCATTGGTTCGATGCTGTACTTACGGAGAAGAGAGAAAGAGAATCTGGTGCTGCAACCCGTAGAAGGATGCAGACAACCGGCTGAAGATGGTACACAATCTGCCGAAGATTTCGGGGGACTGACGTATTCGGATGCAGACGACCGTTTCTACGGCGTCGACCACATGCCTATCCGCTTCACCCCCATGCAACAGCAACTGATGCGGCTGTTCTGGCAGTCACCTTCCCACTCCATTTCGAAAGAGGAAATCTGTGCGACACTCTGGCCCAAGAAAGACGATGCCAACGATACGCTCTACACCCTTATCCGCCGGCTAAAACCCATCGTAGAGGAGCATACGCGGCTGAAAATCGTGGCCGACAGAGGGCGAAACTATTCACTGGAAATCAACGAATTGAAAAGCTGACAGCGAATTGTCAGGCAAATGTCAGCGTCGGTTTTTGACGCCTTCGTGGCAGCCTCCTACTTTTGTTCCTGAAATTTACACACAGGAACAAATGAACACACTCAGATTACTTTTCCAGCAGAAGACCGAAAGCCGGCTTCTGCTGACCGTCTCCCGATTTCTGACCAGCATCTTTCTTCTTTTATTGCTGGCCCTCCCCACTCTCGCACAGGAAGTGGAACCCACCGTGGAACTAGGCGAAGTGGAAGTCAAAGCCGACCGGATTATCCACAAAACCGACGGCCTGCTACTCTATCCCTCCGAACAACAGAAAGCTTCTTCCCGCTCGGGTTACAGTCTGCTCCAGCAACTCACCTTACCGAATATCCGTGTGGACGAGGTGGGCCACAGCATCTCGGCCATCGACCAGCGGGGAGGCGTACAGATTCGTATCAACGGCATCATTGCGGACAAGGCAGAGATGCTGTCGCTCGACCCGAAGAGCATCCGCAAGATTGACTTCATCGACAACCCCGGCGTGCGCTATGGCGACGGCATTGCCTACGTCATTGACATCACTACCCGACGGGCGGACAACGGATATACTTTAGGAACCTCGCTCACCCAGGCACTGACTACCCGCGACGGCGATTACACGGTGTACGGCAAATGGAATACGGGAAAAAGTGAGTTGTCGCTGAACTACAGCTTCGGCTACCGGGATTTTAAAGGAATACGGACGGAAGAAACCGCACACTATCACCTGAACGACGGCTCCATTTATACCATCCAGCGCAACGATCTCGCCTCGCGCAACCGGAGCCTGAGCAACCAGATGAAACTGACCTACAACCTAGCCGACTCCAGCCGCTACGTGTTTCAGGCTTCACTGAGCGGCGACTTCAGTCACGTGCCGGGCGATTTCAGTCAGAAACAGATTTTGGACGGGACACAGACATACACCGCCCTCGAACAGCAACAAAGCCAGAGCAGCAGTCCGGTGCTCGACCTCTACTACTTCCAGCAGTTCACCCCCCGGCAGTCGCTTACCCTCAATGCCGTGGGCACATACATCGGCACCCAATCCTCCGACAGTTACGACGAAGGTTCGCCTTACCGTTACAATGTGGACGGACGCACCTACTCCCTGCTGAGCGAAGCCATCTATGAAAACCGGTTGAAGCCCTTTACCCTTTCTGCCGGCCTCAACTACAGCCAAAAATACACGAACAATGAATACACGGGCGATGTTTCTTCCGTCACCCCCATGCACCACAACCGCGTGTACCTGTTCTCCGAAATCAAGGGAACGTGGGGCAAGCTCCGCTACTCGGCAGGCATCGGAGGCAGCTACCTGCACTACCGTCAGCAAGCCCATTCGTACGATTACTGGAGTTTCTGCCCGAAAGCAGCCCTGAGTTACAACTTCACTCACTCCCTGCAACTAAGTTACAATTTCCAGCTGAACGAACGCACCTCACGGGTGGCCATGATCAGCGATGCCGCCATCCGCACCAACCGCATGGAATGGACCGTAGGCAGTCCCGACCTCAAGCCCAACCGGGAGACGTATCACACCCTCCGGCTGTCGTACAACGACTCCCGCCTGCAAGTCAATCTGCAAGGCTTCTACAAGAAATGTCCTCACCCCAACATGGCGGTGTACGAACGCACGTCCGACGACCGATTCATCTACACCCAGCGCAACCAGAAAGAGATTGATGCCCTGCACGCCATGGCCTACGCAAGCTACTGGCTGATGCCGGAAAAACTCTCCGTCACGGCATACGGAGGACTGTTCCGCTGCTTCAACTTCGGCCACGACTACACACACTGCTACACGTCTTACTTTGCCACGGGAGCCCTTAACGCCTACTTAGGCAACCTCTCCCTCCATGCCTACGCCGACAACGGTTCCCGCTTTCTGGAAGGGGAAACCAAAGGCTATAGCGGAGGCGACATCGCCCTGAAGGCTGCCTACAGCTACAAAGACTGGCAGTTTGCCCTTATCTGGCAACAGCCCTTTCAACACAAATACAAAATGTTCGAATCGGAAGTCCTGAACCGGAACCTCCAGAAAACCACCGCCCTCTACAGTCGCGACGCCTGCAACCTCGTCAACCTGACCGTGACGTGGCGACTGACTAAAGGACGCAAGTTCCGCGCTGTCAACCGCTCCATCCAGCTGAAGGACAGTGACACGGGAATTATACGATGAAAAAAATTCACAAAACGACTTTTCTAGAAAAATAATTGTCATGACAGACTTATTTTTCTAAACCACTCCGATAAAATCAAGGAACCTTGGCGGCACGCTCGAAAGTAACCGGAATGGCATACCTCACTTTCTCCGGTTTTCCGCTTTGCCGCCCCGGTTTCCATTTCGGCATCAGTTTCACTACTCGAAGAGCCTCTTCGTCCAATGCCGGATTCAGTCCCCGCACCACCACCGGATGAATAATATTTCCTTCTTCATCTATCACAAACTGTACGATGACCCGAGGAATTCCAATCGTTTCAGGCACAAGCGTCTTGTCATAGTGCAGGTTCTTCCGAATAAAATCCATCAAGGCCGACATGCCCCCGGGAAACGCCGGCATCTCCTCTACTACGTCATACGCAATGTCCATATCCTTTTCCTCTGCCACTTCCTGCAAAGGTTTTGAAGAAGGCTCCTTGTCCGCAGCATCCCGCTCTTCCACCTTGTGGCCAATCCGGAATTCCGCCGCAAAATACCAGTCGCGATAATTATCCCCGATATCCATTTCCTTCACCACACGATAGACGCCGGGCGTAAGCATACGAAGTGACGGATACAAACTGGCAGAAAAGGGATAAATCTTATTGGATGAAAGAATATGTTCTTCAAGTGTCCAAACCCTTGCTCCAGGCAAAAACAACCATTTTTCCCCTTCCTTCCGAAGTACCCAGTACGGCGACCCCATTGAGATGCTCTGTCCGCTCCGGTTCACGATTCTCACTGCCACGGATTCCGTATTTGGCAGATACACCGCCTTCTCCGTGTACATCTTGATGCCGAAAGTATCCGTACACATTGATTGAGTGAAATAAGTAGCCACATCCTCTTTCCCGTCGTTCACCACAATTGCCGCATAATTCAACACCTTCTGCCGGAACTCTTTCTGCAATGCCTCCGAGTTCACCATCCACGACATATACAACGTGTCATTGTCCCGAAAACCCGAAGTATTCAAGTTTTCTATGACACGGTCCTTGGGATGCTTCTCTCCATACCGGTTAATTTTGTCGAGCAGTTTCCGATGCTGAGCCTTCGATATAAGTTCAAACTCCGCGTATGCCGTACATGTATTACGGTTGAATGATTTGTAAATGCGATACCTGCCGGGGCGGTTCTCGTCCGTATACAAGTGAATAGTCTGCCGGTGCGTAGGATAATCGGGGGTAAACACCCACAACACATCGTTAATTATCGGATTGGTAGGCTGAGGTTTCCATTGCTTTAGTGCTTCATTGTAATATACCAGACTGTACCCTTCTCCACTGTCATATTTCTGATTCGCACGACTGGTAATGAAGACCTTGACTTTGGAAGTCGCTACAGGATAATAATCATATTCCGTACGCATGAAAAGCGAATCCGCAGAAAGAGGACGGCCAACAGGAATATCCCGTGCCACCGATTCCAGCACCATCGCTACCGGTCGAGGCGGAGTATCTGTCGAGGTTACCGTATCCGGTTCCTCTGCTGCAAGCGTGTCATCCGTTACTTCCGGGCTCTGAACTGGCGGAGGAATCACTTTTACCAAAGCATCATCCGATTGTGCTTTTCGCTTGCCCGTGCAGCCGACACACATCATGCAAGCTACCGCCACAAACAATTGAAAAAATGCATTTGTTTTCATAGGCTATTGGGATAATTAATTTGTATTCCGCACAGAAGGTTCAAACACAACAGGAAAAACAAACTTTACATTCTTGTTTTTCCCAGCTTGTCTGCCCGGTTTCCATTTCGGCATCAGACTGACGATGCGCAAGGCTTCTTCATCTAGCATTGGGGCTACACTCCGCAGCACCATAGGATTCGTGGCATTTCCCTCTTTATCTACTACTATTTGAATGATGACACGCTCCTTCTTTTCAGCCTTATCATGGCGCAGGTTTTTCCGGATGAACTCCACTAAGGCAGGCATACCACCGGGAAACTCTGGCATCTCCTCCACCACCTGATAAACTGTTTGCTCATCTTCCTTTGGGGCCTCCACATAATTCTTTACTATCGATTTTGGTATCGGAGTTTTTTCAGCCCGTTTGGCTTTCTCGTAATTGTCCGTCAGACGAAATTCTGCCATCATCCGGATATTTTCTCTTGACTCCAAAGACACCTCATAGAAGAATCGGTAGCGTCCCGATGCATTACCATTGACTTCTGGATACAATCTCGCAACAAACTGACGTGATGAACCAGGAGCAACATAATAGGCAATATCCACCGCAATGGTATTGATAGGAAGTTCATACCACTGTCCATCCTTCCCCTCGTAAGTGATGAAATAATGCTCTCCACAAATTATGCGTTGTCCGCTTCTGTTCAAGAGAATGAATGAAGCAGTGGAAGCCGTATCTGCATAAACAGTATATTCTGGATACAAACAAATACCGTGCGTTTCGGACACCCCAGTGATATTATTCCGGACGGGCTTTTCCGGCCCTGAGAAACGAATGGCAGGCGAATCCATCAGCAACCTGCGGAACTCCTCACGGGCTTCCGGAGTGTTGCGAATAAATGTCACTTCAATGAAATGGTGCGTACTTCCCCACATCATTAGATTAGCTTTCAATTTACCTTTCGGCAAAGCATTATACCGTCTGTTCAGTTCATCCAATAAATCATTAAGCTGCTTTTCAGAGAAAGTACTGTCGGTCATCATTTCGATACGGAAAGCCTTGCTTCCCGACACCTCTTCCAGTATCTTCCGTGCCCGCAGCGTATCACCCCGCACCTGAAAGACCAATGTATTCCCGTCAAAAGCCCATCCCTCTAGAAAATCCGGACAACGGGGACTCCCGATAAAATCTCCGATGCTGCTCGGATCATCACCGTAAGCCTTACTCAACGCTTCAATAATTTTCCAACCTTCACTTTGGTCAGGAATCTGTTCCTGAGAAGGCTGTTCGAAGGCAGTCGTCTCTCTTTGTGCAGGTTTCCCAGTACAGCTGACTACTAAAAGGAAACCAATTACCCAAAAGCAATAGAATCTTACCGTTTTCATTCCATTAAGACTTTTCGATTATAATGACTATTTTTATTTACCCACCACATTAGTGTCCCATAAACCGAACTCAGCCATGAAAGTATAACTTCGGTCGTATCTCCAAACATCGAAAAAGAAACGATATCGGCCTGGTAAGTTCCTATACAAATCTGCATAGATATACTGTTTACCCCCATGCAGAAGTACATATTCCACCTCAAAAACGACAGGTCGTTTCGAAATCTCCCTCCATATACCCGCCTCATCTTCATACGTATAACGATAATCCAAACCGTAACTGATATTCATACCACTTTGGTTGGACAATACAAAGATAATCTGTTTCTGTCGGGTAGAATAGACAGGGTATTCAGGATGTAAGGAGATTCCCAATGTATCGTTGAGACCCACAGTATTGTCTACAGCCCCTACAGGAAGTATTTCCTGTTGTCTGTCCGACTTTTTACAGCTACAACCAGCCAGACCTAAAATCAGGCATCCGCACAACAATATGAAACATTCCGCTTTCATGATTCTCTATCCATTCAAAACTATTCAATCTGTAATTTCAAACCGTACTTGCATAGAGTAATACTTTTTTATCGTGCGGAAGCCGTCGAACGAAACTGCATCAGAGGCACGGACATTACTCTGTGCACTGAAAAACGAGGACATTCCTGCATTGCCATCCTCTACAATACGAATTACCTCCCCCAGTTTCTTTCCCAGCGCCTCCACCAGATAAGCAGCCTTCCGTTGTGCTGCTTTCAGGGCCTCTATTTTCCCTTTCTGATGATAAACCAACATATCCTTGTTTTCCAGTTCTCCGATACGCATGGTATTCACACCTCTGGTATCAATACGTTTCACGATTTCATCTATCTGCTTGAAATCGGTTAATGTAATGTCGTATTTCTTGGAAACCAGAAAATCCTGTCCCTGTCTGCGCCAATAGTCCCCCACCTCTTGTGTACGGACCGCTTCTTTCGGAATCCCCACATCGATCAATACCTTCCACAACTGCTGCTCTATCTGCCCTAAAGGTACTTTTGTACGATATTCCTCCGACTTGGACTTACCGTCGAACTCCTCTTCAAAATACTCCCGGATTTCTATGAGATAATGAATCTTATCCGGCACAATTTCTATTTCCGAGGTACCCGTCACCTCGATATAACGGTCATTCACTTCCTGAGCTTGCAATGTACACGCTGCAAACCAAGCCAATACCCCTAACAATAATTTTGTTCTCATAACATAATATTTTTCCGTGAAACAATTTTCCGTTATTTATCTATCCAAAACTCGGCACTTACTGTAAGTTCTTTCCTCCCGTCATGGAATGATTGAATAATCCGATATTTTCCGGATGTAATTCTATAG